>OFET01000070.1_pt1 | contig 174448 bp, 160 predicted proteins | sample 1521211 | NCBI WGS metagenome assembly OFET01 (sample SAMN03766358, study PRJEB24113) | microbial mat metagenome | isolation source: enrichment culture HLUCC-A from microbial mat sample contains cyanobacterium... | reverse complement strand
GGCTCTGGCTCTGGCTCTGGCTCTGGCTCTGGCTCTGGCTCTGGCTCTGGCTCTGCGTTCAGTATTGGCGGATCCTGCGGTTCGTCAAGCGACCAGGGTGGGGTTTCATCAACCGGCTCCTGGCTTACAGGCGCCTCTTCACCAGCGTCAACGTCGGCGCCGGGCGGGATGGCTTCGCTATCCGCCGCTTGTTCGCGGCTCGCCGCTGCCTGGGGTAGCGGCGGTGAAGTCGGTGCGTTCGCCTGGGGCTGGGCACTGTCGTCGGCACTTGGGGAGGTTTCAGGCTGCAGCGGCAATTTGGTCGTCGGCGGCCTGGGTACCCCCTGGGGACGGAATGCCAGCATCCTGAGCAGCGTCATTTCCAGCGCACTGCGTAAATCGGGAGCGTGCTGCATATCACCCCGGCCCTGAATGCCGATTTGATAGTAGAGCTGAATATCTTCGGCACTGAAGCGCGATGCCAACTGAAGGATGACGTCGCGGTCGCCGTGGCTGTTATCCACCGCATCGGGCACCATCTGCGCCACCGCCAGGCGGTGCAGCACCCCGGTGATATCGTCCAGCACAGCGGCAAAATCAGGGCTTTGCTCGGCCAGCTGACCAATTTCTGACAGCAGGCGCGGCACGTTGACCTCGGCCAGAGCTTCGATCAGCGCAATCACGTGGCGGTGATCCAGCGTACCCAACATGGCGGCGACGTCGGCGTGTCGAACGGTACCCTGACCAAAGGCAATGGCCTGGTCAGTCAGACTCATGGCATCGCGCATCGAGCCTTCAGCCGCTTTGCCCAATAGCCAGAGTGCGCTCTCGTCGAACGCCACGCCTTCACTGTTCAAAATGTGCGTCAGGTGGGTCACTACCCGTTCCGGAGGCATGTGCTTGAGCGTGAACTGCAGGCAGCGTGACAGGACCGTGGCGGGAAGCTTTTGCGGGTCGGTGGTGGCCAGCAGGAACTTGACGTGGGGAGGGGGTTCTTCAAGGGTCTTGAGCAGCGCGTTAAAGCTGCTGGTCGACAGCATGTGCACCTCATCGATGAGATACACCTTATAACGCCCCTGGGTAGGCGCATATTGCACGTTATCGAGCAGCTCGCGGGTGTCTTCGACCTTGGTCCGCGAGGCGGCATCCACTTCGATCAGGTCGACAAAACGCCCTTCGTCGATGGCCTGGCAGCTATCGCACTGGCCGCAAGGCGTCGACGTCACGCCCTCGTCGCCGCGCCCGTTTGCCGTGCAGTTAAGGCACTTGGCGAGGATGCGTGCAAGCGTGGTCTTGCCGACACCGCGGGTACCGGTAAACAGGTAGGCGTGATGCAGACGGCCCTGGTCAAGGGCATTGACCAGGGCGCGCTGTACATGGGCTTGGCCCACAAGCTCGTGAAATGTTCGCGGCCGCCATTTACGGGCCAGAACCTGATAGCTCATTGAGCATGACATCCTTTGGCGGGTGACTTGTCACTGGGGCGTTTATGGGCTGCCCTATCGACACCCCAGCGCCAAGACAAAAGCGTATTCTAGCGACTGCGCCACGACCCGCCAACCGTCTACCTCACGGGCTTGGCAACCCCGTTGTTAGGCGTTGTCACCGCTCTCATTGGCGGCAGCGCGCTGCCCCGCCTCTTTTACCAGCGTTTCCAGCTCGCCGTTCTGATGCATCTCGACGACGATGTCGCAACCACCGACCAGCTCGCCTTCCACCCACAGCTGCGGGAAAGTTGGCCAGTTGGCAATTTTCGGCAGCTCAGCGCGGATGTCCGGATTATCCAGCACGTTGACGAACGCAAACCGTTCGCCACAGCTCATCAGTGCCTGAACGGTCTGGGCCGAAAAACCGCACTGGGGTAGCTGAGGCGTGCCTTTCATGTAAATCAGGATGGGGTTTTCGCTGATTTGACGCTGAATGTTTTCGGCTGTTGTGCTCATACGGTCTCCTGGTCTTGATCAAGGCGATTGATTCGTTGTGCAGCGCACAAGGGGCGACATCATGAAATACCCGAGCGCACTGCTCAACCTTATTAGGTGATAGCTATTCTACGCGTGCCAACCACGTTGCGCATCCCCCAGGGCATAGCTAGGATAGGGTTTTTGCGCGGAGACTACCTTCATGGCGACACGCCATTTTCTGACGTTACTGGACTTGACGCCCGACGAATTGCATTACTTGATCCAGCGTGCCATCACCATCAAGAGCAACTTGAAGGCCCAGGGTCCTCGCTATACGCCCCTGCCCAACCGGACGCTGGCGATGATTTTCGAGAAATCATCGACCCGCACGCGAGTGTCATTCGAAACCGCCATGGCGCAGTTTGGCGGCCATGCGCTGTTTCTGTCTCCCCGTGATACGCAGTTGGGCCGCGGCGAGCCCATCGAAGACACCGCCCGCGTGCTGGCCGAGATGGTCGATGCCGTGATGATTCGCACCTTCTCCCACGCCGGGCTTGAAACCTTCGCCAAGGCCTGCGACGTGCCCGTCATCAACGCGCTGAGCGACGACTACCATCCCTGCCAGCTGCTCGCTGACGTCATGACCTGGACCGAGCTGCGCGGCAGCGTAAAAGGCCGCACGGCGGTGTGGATTGGCGACGGCAACAACATGTGTCATTCATGGATCAACGCCGCCCGTCAGTTCGGCTTCCACCTGCGGGTATGCTGCCCCAAGGGCTACGAGCCGCGGGCCGATATCATGGCCGCCGCCGGCGACCAGGTAATCCTGCTTCACGACCCGCAAGCCGCCGCCGAAGACGCCGACCTGATTACCACCGACGTCTGGGCGTCCATGGGCCAGGAAGAAGAGCAGGCCAAACGCGAGGCGGATTTCGCGGGTTTCCAGGTCACCGAAGCCCTGCTTGATCGCGCCAAGTCCGACGCGCTGTTTCTCCACTGTCTGCCTGCCCACCGCGGCGAAGAGATCAGCCACACGCTGCTCGACGACCCGCGTGCCGTGGTCTGGCAAGAAGCCGGCAACCGCCTTCATGCCCAAAAGGCGCTTATCGAATTCCTGCTGCTGGGTAAAGTGAGCTCATAGCCACGTCTATTGACCAAGCTTGCTACATGCCAAAAAAAACGCCCTGACGGTGAAACCGGCAGGGCGTTTTTTTCAATAAACTTGGTGGAGCCTAGCGGGATCGAACCGCTGACCTCAACACTGCCAGTGTTGCGCTCTCCCAGCTGAGCTAAGGCCCCACGTGCTGTCGTTGCAACAGCGAGGCGCATACTACGATGCCGACGTTCACGGGTCAAGGTTTTACGCATTTCATCGTTTACTAATTCTCCTTTGCCAACAGCTGTGGCACTCTATAGGCCACAACAGGGTCATACAGTCGGATCAGCCATCTCATTTAAGGCTGATGGGGCGCACGCGACATCGACCCAGCTTCTGGAATCCACCGCATGTGTATTGTGACGTCTCAATGCAGGAGCTTGTCCTTTGATCAACGTTTTAATCGCCGATGATCACCACCTGGTGAGAACAAGTATTGCCCACCTGCTCAATGATGAGAGCGATATTCAGATCGTGGGTGAGGTAGACGATGGCGAAAGCGCCGTGTCCAAGTGCCGCCAGCTGAGGCCCGACATTGTGCTCATGGACATCCGCATGCCGGGGATTGGCGGCCTGGAAGCCACCCGCCGCATTCATCGCGGCATGGAAGACATCAAGGTATTGATTCTGACCGGGCACCTGGAAGATAACGTGGCACGGCGAATGCTCGAAGCCGGCGCCTCCGGCTTTTTGAGCAAAGGCACCGACGCCGCTGAAATGGTCAACGCCATACGCGAGGTGTTTCATGGCCGACGCTACATCAGCCAGGAGATTGCCCAGCGTCTTGCCATGTTACACTTCAACACCGAAGACAGCCCCTTCACCCAACTGTCGCACCGCGAGCTGCAAATAGCGCTGATGATCGTTAACTGCCAGCGGGTCCAGGACATTTCCGACCGCCTGCACCTGAGCCCCAAAACGGTCAACACCTATCGCTACCGGCTGTTTGAAAAGCTCCAGGTGGCCACCGACGTAGAGCTGACACATCTTGCGCTGCGCCATGGGTTGGTTGAAGGGTTTGATCGGGCGGAAGGCTAACTCTCCCCAATGACCACTCGCCGATTTTGAAGGCAGTTACATTTGACAATGACCTTTGATGCCAAGAAATTTTTAAGCACGGTAAGCACGTCACCCGGCGTCTATCGCATGCTGGACGCATCGGGCGATACCCTCTATGTCGGCAAGGCTAAACGCCTGAAAGCCCGCTTGGCCAGTTACTTCCGTGGCCAGCTCAACGCCAAGACCCAGGCCATGGTCGGGCGTATCGCGGATGTCCAGGTCACCGTCACGCGTAGCGAGACAGAAGCACTATTGCTCGAGCAGACGCTGATCAAGGAACTGCGCCCGCCCTACAACATCCTGCTGCGCGACGATAAATCCTACCCTTTCGTGTTTGTCAGCGACCGGCATCCCTACCCTGCACTTGAGTACAAACGCGCCCGTCAACGGCGTGGTGACGGACGCTACCTGGGGCCTTACCCCAGCAGTGGCGCGGTGCGTGAGAGCCTTGCCCTGATGCAAAAAATCTTCCGCATCCGCAACTGCGAAGACAGCGTTTTCGCGCATCGGTCGCGCCCTTGCCTGCAGTACCAGATTCAACGCTGCAGCGCCCCTTGCGTCGACTACATCTCCGCCGAGGACTACCGGCGCGACGTCGAGCACGCCGTGATGTGCCTGGAAGGCAAGAGCGAACACGTCACCCAGGAGCTGACCGCAGCGATGGAGGCGGCAAGCCAAGCGCTGGATTTCGAAGAAGCCGGACGCTTTCGCGACCAGATACAGCAGCTCCGCCAGCTCCAGCAGCGCCAGTTCGTCGATACCGAAAGCGGTGACGCGGACATCTTCGCGCTGGCCCAGCGCCCAGGCGCCCTGGGCATTTCGGTGCTGAGCGTGCGCGACGGGCGGTTACTCGGCGCGCGCCACCATATGCCCAAGAACGACCTCGACCTGACCCCGGAGCTGCTGCTCACCGAGGTCGTCAGCCAGTACTATCTCGGTCAGCCGCACAACATTCCCAGCGAAGTGATCACCAGCCACCCGCTCGACGATGCTGCCCTGCTGGCGGATGCGCTTTCGCATCACGCCGGCAAGCGCATCCGGGTCACCAGCCAGGTGCGGGGGCACCGCGCCCAATGGCAGCACCTGGCCATGACCAACGCCGAGCAGCAGTTGGCCTCGCAGCTTGCCAATCAAAGTCAGCTCAGCGAGCGCTTCAGCGCCCTGCAGCAGGCGCTAAGGCTCGAGAAAACGCCCCAGCGGCTGGAATGCTTCGACATCAGTCACAGTCACGGCGAGGCAACGGTTGCGTCGTGCGTGGTGTTTGACCAACAGGGCCCGCGCAAGAGCGACTATCGTCACTTCCGCATTGAAGGCGTGGCGGCAGGCGACGATTACGCTGCCATGCAGCAAGCCTTGACGCGGCGCCTCAAACGGATCAAGAACGGCGAAGCGACCCCGCCGGACATCCTGATCGTCGACGGCGGCAAGGGACAGCTGAATATGGCCAGAGAGGTATTGGAGACCCTCGATATCCACACGATCACATTGCTCGGCGTCGCCAAAGGCACGACGCGCAAGGCCGGCCTTGAAAGCGTGTTTCTCGACACCCCGGAGACGCCAGTGCCCCTCGACCCGGCGTCGCCGGCGCTGCATTTGATTCAACATATTCGCGACGAGTCGCACCGTTTTGCCATTGCCGGCCACCGCGCCCAGCGCGACAAGACACGCCGCACCTCGACGCTTCAGGACATCCCCAAGGTGGGCCCTAAACGGCGGCGTGAACTGCTACGCTTCTTTGGCGGTCTTCAAGGGGTACAGAAGGCCAGCAGCGCCGAGCTGGCCCGCGTCCCGGGGATCAGCGAGGCCCTGGCCGAAAGTATTTATCGTGCATTACACGGATAAACGCATCGCGGACATGGATGCCATCGGCCAAGGCAGATAGAATAGCGCCACACCTTTTGTTTCCACGACTCCACGGCAAGGATCGCACCTCGCGATGAATATACCCAACATCCTGACGCTCGCTAGAATCGCGTTCATCCCCCTGCTGGTGGTGCTGTTTTATCTGCCCTTCAGCTGGAGCATGCCTATCGCCGCCGGCCTGTTTGGGCTAGCGTCCATAACCGACTGGCTGGACGGCTATCTGGCACGCCGCTGGAATCAGTCCACGCCGTTTGGGGCCTTTCTGGACCCGGTGGCCGACAAGCTCATGGTCGTCGTCGCGCTAGCACTGCTGATTGAACGCTTCGACACGCTGATATTAACGCTACCCGCACTGGTCATCATCGGCCGTGAAATTGTCATTTCAGCGCTGCGCGAGTGGATGGCGGAGATGGGCAAGCGAGGCATGGTGGCCGTCTCGTGGATCGGCAAGCTCAAGACCACCCTGCAGATGGTGGCTTTGCTGGTGCTGCTGGCGTTTTCCCCGGAACACCCGCTGGCACAGCTTGGCGTAGTCATTCTGTACGCCGCGGCCATACTGACGCTCTGGTCGATGATCCAATACCTGAAATCCGCCTGGCCGCACCTCAGCCGCTCTATGTAAGTGGCTGATTCGCAAAAGCAGGCCGGCCACAAAATGTTTGATTGACAAGCTAAATGCGTTGCGTATAATTCGCCCTCGAGTCGAGCGGGAATAGCTCAGTGGTAGAGCATCGCCTTGCCAAGGCGAGGGTCGGGAGTTCGAATCTCCTTTCCCGCTCCAACGACTCAATGAGGCTGGATGGCAGAGTGGTTATGCAGCGGACTGCAACTCCGTGTACGCCGGTTCGATTCCGACTCCAGCCTCCACTTTTCTGTGCACCGATGCCCGTCGTTGCGCTGCCCGGATGGCGAAATTGGTAGACGCAAGAGACTTAAAATCTCTCGGGGGCAACCCCGTGCCGGTTCAAGTCCGGCTCCGGGCACCATTATAGAATTCCCTCCCGATTACTCCCCGTTTTTCAGTCGCTAGCATCACCCTGTCGTCACCCGCATCGTTGGATTTTTCAGTGGCGCGTCATCGCCATCTGTCCGACACCGCGCTATCATGCCTGCCTTCGCCCAACGATTATCAGCCACCGCTGGCCACCTCGATGGGCTGTTTAGGTAACGCCTGCTAAGGAGCCACCATGACAACGCCCTCCTCGGATATTTTGATCATCGGTGGCGGCGTTGCCGGCTTGACCCTAGCCCTGACGATCGCCGACACGCACAGCGTTGCGCTGATACGCCCGGCTCAGGACGACAAGGGGGCGAGCCGCTGGGCGCAGGGCGGAATTGCCGCGGTGCTCTCGCCCGACGACCATGTCGACGCCCACGTCAACGACACCCTGATAGCCGGCGATGGACTGTGCGATGAAGCGGCGGTGCGCTTCACGGTCGAAAACGGCCCCGAGGCCATCGCCTGGCTGATTGATAGCGGCGTCCCCTTCACCCCAGATCATACCGACAATGCCCGTTACCCGTTTCACCTGACCCGTGAAGGGGGGCATAACGCCCGACGCATCATCCACGCCGACGACGCCACCGGTCGCGCCGTGGTGGACACGCTGTTACAACGCGTCAAGGCCCATCCCAATATTCGCCAGTACCACCACTTAAGCGTGGCGGGATTACTCCAGGATGACCAAGGCGCATGCGTAGGCGCCTACGCGCTTGACGAGCAGCAGCAATGGCATGCCTTGACGGCGCGCCACACGGTGCTGGCAACCGGGGGCGCCAGCGGCCTTTACCTGCACACCACTACCCCCGCCCCAAGCAGCGGTGAAGGCATGATCATGGCGGCGGAGCTGGGCGCTACCCTGATGAACCTGGAGTTTCAGCAGTTTCACCCCACCTGCCTTTACGACCCCGAGGGGCCAGCGTTTCTGATCAGCGAAGCCGTACGTGGCGAAGGCGGCCACTTGCTCAACGCAGCCGGCGAGCGCTTTATGCCGGCACTCGACGCCAGAGCGGAACTCGCTCCACGCGATGTGGTGGCGCGCGCTATCGATGCTCAAATACAGCAACAGGCGCTGCCCCATGTCTGGCTGGACGTCCGCCACCTGGGCGTGGAGGCCATTCATCACCACTTCCCGACCATTCAGGCCCACTGCGCATCGCGTGGTATCGACATTACCCAGCAGCCCATTCCGGTGGTGCCTGCCGCCCACTATAGCTGTGGCGGTGTCGCCACGGATCTCACCGGCGCTACCGGCGTACCAGGGCTGTTCGCTATCGGCGAAACCGCCTGCACCGGGCTGCATGGTGCCAATCGCATGGCCAGCAATTCGCTGCTCGAATGCCTGGTCTTTGCCCGCAGCTGCGCGCACGCCATTCAGTCAGCCGCGCCCGTTCAACGGCAGTTCGACGTTAATCTGCCCGCCTTGCTCGCCGTCGAGGACGTCATCGACACTCAGGTGGCGGCGCTTCGCCAGCAGCTCCGCGCTACCATGAGTCAGCACGTGGCCATCGTACGAAGTGCTGCCGGCCTTGCGGCCGCCAACGCCACCCTCAATGAGATCACCACCACCCTCACCGAGCTCAGCGCGACGCGGATGACCGCCGAATTACAACGCTTGCAGCAGATGACCAACCTTGCCCGCTTGACGGTCATCGCCGCGCAGCAGCGCCATGAATCCAGAGGATTGCACTTCACCACGGACTGGCCCGACCACGCCGAGCGCAGTCAGCCATCGCGGCTGACCCTGGATGATTTGGCAACGCATTAACATAAAAGATAGCTGTGGCAGAGCTTAACGACCGGGGGAATGGAACAATCGGCGCACCGCTCGGTGCGCTTCGGCGGGCAGGCTGTCCGGCCAGAGCCAGACACGCTGGGGGCCGACCTTGAGCCCGACCAGCCACGGCGTCAGGTAATCACAGCGAACGGGCAAGGCGTCATCGAGTTCGCCCTGGGGCAACAGCCAGCGGCCTAGCGGACCCTCGGCGCGCGGCAGTAGATAAAGGGTACCGCGGGGCAGGCGCATGATACTGCGCCACAGACAACCACTCCCTACAAGCATCACCAGCGCCCCCGCCCACCAGCCGACGAGGGCCGTGACCATCACGGCCAGCCCCAACAGCAGGCTGCCGTGCAGCCCCCACCAAACCCTAGAGCGTTCGATAGGCAGAATTATCGGTGCTTTCGGCATGCTCTACGATCATCTTGACGACACGGCGCAGCCTGGGATCCTCGGGCCACTCACGGCGCATCAGCCAGCCAAACAAATCCTGATCCTCTTCATCGATGAGCTGCTGAAACGCGTGCTGATCATCCGCTTCAAGCTGGTCATAGCGCTGCTCCAGAAAGGGGATCAGCAGCAGGTCCAACTCCCACATACCTCTACGTGAGTGCCAATATAGTCGCTTGCGGTTGATAGCGGCTGGGGATATGTCGTCGCTCAACGTTGGCCTCTCTTGGGTAAATAAGGGAATGAACGCCCAGTATACCTAAGCCACAGGGTCGCGCCAGCGCCCGGCGTGTCCTATGCTATTATCGATTGTAGTACCTTGTTTTATCTAAATTGTTTTATCCCCGATTGCGCAGTATGCTGAGTAAGGTGACAGAAAGGCCGTCTTGATCGGCCTTCAACGTCCGCAGGGAGCTAACCGATGACCAAATCTGAATTAATCGAACAAATTGCCATGCACCAGCCCGAGCTGTCGGCAAAGGAAGTGGAGACGGCGGTACGCATTATTCTCGACGATATGACGGACGCCCTGGCCAACGGCGGGCGCGTGGAGATTCGAGGCTTTGGGAGCTTTTCGCTGCACTACCGCGAGCCCCGTACCGGGCGCAACCCGAAAACTGGAGAACCCGTGGAGCTCGACGGAAAATACGTCCCCCATTTCAAGCCGGGCAAGGAATTACGCGAACAGGTCGATGCCAGCCGCGCCTTGGGGTATTGATGTGTCAAGGCGGTATGACCTTGTGTCGGTCATTAAATGCGGTTTCATACCTTCTTTGGGATGACGCCGGCCAGCGACTCGTACACAATGGTACTACCGTGAAAGCTACTGATTAGGAACCTCTCATGCGTTGGATCAAAGGGCTGATTCTGGCCGTCGTTTTGCTGATAGTGCTGCTGGTAGGCATTTTGTTTGCGGTTAATAACCAGCAGGCTATCGCGTTGAACCTGATATGGCTGGAGTTGCCTGCCATTTCACTCTCCGTCTGGCTGCTGGCAACGCTGACGTTTGGTGTGCTGATCGGCATGCTTGCCATGATGGGCGTCTACATTCGCCTGAAGGCAAGACTGGCGCGCAGCGAACGGCATAGCAAACAACAACGCAAGGAACTTGACCAGCTTCGCACTCAGGAGTTTAAGGAACTGGCTTAAATGCTGGATATTGCGCTGCTGGGCGTTATTTTTGTCGCCATTGCGATTGGCTACGGACTCGGCTTCCGACAGGCGGCTCGACGCTCACGCGAACGAGCGACACCGACCCACAGCGGCCTTTCCCGGGACTACTTCGTCGGGCTCAACTACCTTCTCAATGAGCAGCCCGACGAAGCCATCAACACCTTCATCAACGCGCTGGACGTCAACAGCGATACGGTCGAGACCCATATCACCCTGGGCAAGCTGTTCCGCTCCCGCGGCGAGGCAGACAAGGCCGTCAGCATTCACCAGAACCTGCTGGCACGACCGGCCCTGTCTGACGCCACCAACGCAAAAGTACAGCTGGAACTGGCGCGCGACTTCGTCACGCTGGGTGTCCATGACCGCGCTCAACGGCTGCTCAGAACGCTGCTCGAACAAAACCACGACAGCGAGCTGCGCTACCCCGCCAAGCGCCTGCTGATCGATTTGCTGGAGCGCGAAAAAGACTGGCAGGGCGCCTTTGACACCGCCGCGCCGCTTTTCAAACAGTACCCCAACATACGTCGGGCGGCGGCCCACTGGCAGTGTGAGCTGGCGACACTGGCAACCGACAATGCCAGCCGGGCGCTCGCCAAACGCCACCTCAAGAAGGCCCTGCAGCTGGACCCACAGTGTGTACGGGCCAACCTGATCCTCGCCGAACTGGAAATGGATAATGCCCATTACGCCCAGGCCATTGACCGCCTGGCGCGCGTGCTGGATCAGGATAGCGACCACCTCCCGACCATGCTGCCCGCCCTCAAGCGCGCCTACCTGCGCAACGATGACGAAGACGGCTTAGAGGCTCACCTACAGCGGCTGATCAAGGTGGCGCCCTACACCAGCTTGATTATCGAGCTCGGTGAGCTGGTTCATCATCGGGATGGGGTCGACACCGCCATTGGCGTGACCGGGGAGCTGCTCAGCCAGGCACCCAGCTTGCGCGGGCTTAACTATCTGGTGGATCTATATATGGAAAGCCAGCGCCTACAGGGGCGGGACGCCCCCGACAAGCGCCTGCTGCTGCTCAAGTATCATACCGAAGCCTTACTTCAGGACCGCCCTCGCCACCGCTGTCTGCGCTGTGGTTTTACCAGCGAAGCCCTGCAATGGCAGTGCCCCACCTGCCGCTACTGGGGCACCATCAAGCCGATTATCGGCGTGGAAGGCGAGTAGGGCTGGCGTCTCTTACGCTCCGCCGCCCAGCTCAGCCTCGATAGCTGCCAAGGCGTCCATCGGGTTTTCCGCCTGCGTCACCGGTCGTCCGACCACCAGGTGCGTGCTGCCCGCCTGCATCGCCTCCCTGGGCGTCATGATCCGCTGTTGATCATTAGCCGCGGCAAACTCAGGCCGAATGCCAGGCGTCACCTTCAAGAACGCATCACCGCATAGCGACGCTATCCTGGCCGACTCATGGGCCGAGCACACCACGCCATGCAAGCCGCTCTGCTTCGCCAACTGGGCCAGTTGCGCCACCTGCTCGTCGAGCGGCGACGATACACCCACCTCGGCCAGGTCACTTGCCTGCATGCTGGTCAGCACCGTGACGGCGATTAACCGCGTCTCGAGCCGCTGCTGTGCCAGGCGTGCCGCCGCAGTTTCCATCATGGCCCGGCCACCGCTGGCGTGCACGTTAACCATCCATACGCCCTGCTCCGCCGCTGCCTCGACAGCACTTGCCACCGTATTGGGAATATCGTGGAATTTAAGATCCAGAAATACCTCGAACCCGCGCCCATGCAACGCTTCGAGCACCGCCGGGCCACTGCGAGTGAACAGCTCTTTGCCGACCTTGAGGCGACAGCGTGAAGGATCCAGCTGATCCGCCATACACAGCGCTGCGTCCAACGAAGGATAGTCCAGTGCAATGATCAGCGGTGATTCGGTTACAGCCATGCCAAGCTCCCAGCTATTTTCGCCAATTATATCAGCCACCCCGGCCGGCTATGTAAGCCTTTTGCCATACACGTGTAGCATTTTGCCTACATCACGTATCGCTAATTTCCGACAGCATCTTGCCAGCGTCCTCGCTAGGGTTAAACCAGCGGGGCAACTCCCCGCGCAAGCAATCACCACAGGACAGATAACCATTAGGGGCTTAGGATGAAATTACCAATGAAAGGACTTTTCGCCGCACTACTCTTCAGCGCCGGCATCGGGGGCGTGAGCAGCGTTCTGGCCCAGGACATCGCGCCGATTAACGTCAATAGCGCCGACCCTGAGCTGCTTGATGAGCTTCCGGGCATTGGCCCCAGCCGTGCTGAGGCCATTATCGAAGAGCGTGAGGCCAACGGTGACTTCGAAAATGCCGATGACCTTACCCGCGTCAGCGGCATCGGGCCCGCCACTGTCGACCGTATGCGTGACCAGGTCACGTTTGAAGACTAACCCTTCAGCACCCTGTTACGAGGATACCGCCCGAGTGCGTCAGCGCGCCGGGCGGTTTGCCGTTTAGGGCGTCATTTCCCAGAGCGCCATAAAGCGATCAACGGGCATTGCGGCAAGCGACGTCTGGTCGCTGCAGGCGTGCATGATCGCCTCGCAGCGGTGCGCAGGAAACCGCGTGGCCAGGTGGCGCTGAAACTTATCCAGCAGCAGCGGCAAGCCTTCGTCGCGGCGCCGCCGGTGCCCCAAGGGGTATTCCACCGTTACTTTGTCGGTCGAGGTGCCATCATCGAAAAACACCTGGACGGCGTTGGCAATCGAGCGCTTGTCGGGGTCGTGGTAGTCCCGCGAGTAATCGGGGTCTTCATCCACCACCATTTTGTCACGCAGTTGATCGATGAGCGGATGCGCAGCGTGGAAGTCATCCTCGTAATGGTCAGCGGTCAGGGCTCCCTGCATGAGCGGCACGGCGACCATGTACTGCAGGCAGTGATCGCGGTCAGCGGGGTTCGCGAGCTTGCCCGTCTTGGAAATGATGCGAATGGCAGCCTCATGGGTGGTAATCACGATGCGTTCAATAGACGACAGACGATTACTCACCTGCGGATGCAGCGTCACCGCCGCCTCACAGGCAGTCTGGGCGTGAAATTCCGCTGGGAAGGCCACCTTGAAGAGAATATTCTCCATCACGTAGCAGCTAAGCTCGCGCTGAAAACGCAGCCTGCGTTCACCTTCCGGCTTGAGGCTCAGGTCCTTGTTGACGTGGCTGAACATCACGTCGTAGAACCCCCATTGCGGCGCCGTCAGCGCGCTGGGGATGCCCATTTCGCCGCGCATGGCGATATCCGCCAGACGCACGGCGCGCGAGGTGGCATCGCCAGCCGCCCAGCTCTTGCGCGAGCCGGCATTGGGTGCGTGGCGATAGGTGCGCAGGCTTTGGCCGTCAACCCAGGCGTGGGAAAGCGCTGATAGCAGTTGCTCACGGTCAGCGCCCATCAGTTTGGCGACAACGGCGGTTGAGGCCACTTTCACCAGCACCACGTGGTCAAGGCCCACGCGGTTGAAGCTATTGTCCAGCGCCAGCACACCCTGAATTTCATGGGCCATGATCATGGCATGCAGCACGTCGCCCATCACCAGCGGATCCTCCCCGACGGCCACCCGCTTCTGGGACAGGTGATCCGCTACTGCCAGAATCGCCCCCAAGTTATCCGATGGGTGCCCCCACTCGGCGGCCAGCCAGGTATCGTTGTAATCCAGCCAGCGCACCATGGCACCGATGTCCCAGGCCGCTTTGGCCGGGTCAAGGCGAAGTGAGGTGCCCGGCACCCGGGCACCGTGCGGCACCACGGTGCCTTCCACCAGCGGGCCCAGGTGTTTGGAACATGCCGGGAAGCGCAGCGCCAGCAGTCCGCAGCCCAGCGTATCCATCAGGCAGTAACGCGCCGTCGTCAGCGCTTCCTCGGAGGGCGTGCGATAGTTGAGCACGTAATCGGCCAGCACCTGCAGCTCTGGATCATAGTCAGGACGCTCATTAACGTCGGCGGTCTGCATGTCTTATCCCTCCTACTGATTCAGCGTATCCCCCGGCACACGCACATTGCCCTCCATCAAGACCCGCGCGCTGCGACTCATTACCGCTTTATCGATTTGCCAGCGACCGTCCACCAGACTGGCCTGCGCGCCCACTCGCAACGACCCGGAGGGGTGCCCGAAGGTCACTGCATCGCGGTCACCACCGCCCGCTGCCTCATTGACCAGCGTGCCCTTGATCGAGGCCGCGGCGGCGATGGCCACGGCCGCGGTGCCCATCATCGCGTGGTGCATCTTGCCCATCGACATGGCCCTGACCAGCAGGTCGATAGACTCGCCATCCACCGCTTTGCCACTGGAGGCAGTATAGCTTGCAGGCGGCGCCACAAAGGCTACTTTTGGCGTGTGCTGGCGGTTGGCTGCCTCGTCGACGTGCTTGATGAGCCCCATGCGAACGCCGCCGTGAGCGCGGATCGTCTCGAACATGGCCAGTGCTTTGGCATCGCCATTGATGGCGTCCTGTAGCTCCTTGCCGGTATAACCGATCGCCTGGGCGTCGATGAATACCGTCGGGATACCCGCGTTGATCAGCGTGGCTTTCAATACCCCCACGCCCGGCACGTCGAGATCATCCACCAGGTTGCCGGTGGGGAAGATAGCCCCTTCACCGTCGGCCGGATCCATAAACGCCACCGGAATTTCAGCCGCAGGGAAGGTCACGCCGTCGAGCTCGAAGTCGCCGGTTTCCTGCACCTGTCCCTCGGTCATGGGTACCTTTGCAACGATCGTTTTGCCAATATTGACCTGCCAGATACGCACCTCGGCCATGCCGTTATCGGGCACGCGCGAGGGGTCCACCAGGCCGTTGGCAATCGCGTAAGGCCCCACCGCCGCCGATAGATTGCCGCAGTTACCGCTCCAATCGACAAACGGTTTATCGATGGTCACCTGACCAAACAGATAATCGACGTCATGATCCGGGGATTCACTCTTGGACAGAATCACCGCCTTGCTGGTGCTGGACGTTGCCCCGCCCATGCCATCGATCTGTTTTTCGTAGGGGTCGGGGCTGCCAATCACTCTCAGCAGCAGCTTGTCCCGCGCCTCCCCTGGCCGTTGGGCGGCCTTGGGCAATTCGCTGAGCGTAAAGAACACGCCTTTGCTGGTGCCGCCACGCATATAGGTGGCGGGAATCTTGAGTTGAGGAGCATGAGGCATCAACGTTCTCTCCGGCTAGGCCGCTGTGGATTCAAGAAAGTCCTGCGCAAAACGCTGCAAGACACCGCCGGCCGTGTAGATGGTCACTTCCTCGGCGGTATCCAGACGGCAGATCACCGGTACGCGCTCGGTGCCACCATGCTGGCGGTGAATCACCAGGGTGAGCGTGGCCCCCGGTTCGGGCGCGCCTTCTACGTCGTAGATTTCGGTGCCATCGAGCCCCAATGTATGCCGCGTCGTGCCCGGTTCGAACTGCAGCGGCATCACGCCCATGCCAATCAGATTGGTGCGGTGGATGCGCTCGAAGCCCTCGGCGACAATGGCCTCGACCCCGGCCAGCGCCACGCCTTTGGCGGCCCAGTCCCTTGAAGAGCCCTGGCCGTAGTCGGCCCCGGCAATAATGATCAACGGCTGTTTGCGGGTCATGTAGGTTTCGATCGCCTCCCACATGCGCGTGACCCTGCCTTCCGGCTCGACCCGCGCCAGCGACCCCTGCACGACCTTGCCCTGCTCGTCGTGGACCATTTCATTGAACAGCTTCGGATTCGCCAGCGTCGCGCGCTGCGCGGTCAGGTGGTCACCGCGGTGAGTGGCGTAGGAGTTAAAGTCTTCCTCCGGCAGGCCCATCTTGTGCAGGTATTCGCCCGCTGCGCTGTCCAGCATGATGGCGTTGGAGGGCGACAGGTGATCGGTGGTGATATTGTCCGGCAGAATCGCCAGCGGGCGCATGCCCTTCAGGCCACGCTCCTTGGCCATGTTGCCTTCCCAATAGGGCGGGCGCCGGATGTAGGTGCTCTGGGGGCGCCACTCGTACAGCGGGCTCACCTGGGTGCGCGCACTTTTATCCAGATCAAACATCGGGATATAGGTGTCGCGGAACTGTTCGGGCTTCACCGCCGACTTCACGATGGTATCGATTTCGCTGTCGTCGGGCCAGATATCTTTGAGCGTGACCGGGTTTCCGTCAGCGTCGTGCCCCAGGATGTCCTTTTCGATATCGAAGCGAATCGTGCCCGCGATGGCGTAGGCCACCACCAGCGGCGGCGAGGCCAGAAACGCCTGCTGGGCATGGGGATGTATCCGCCCGTCGAAATTACGGTTACCCGACAGGACCGCCGTGGCGTATAAATCGCGGTCGACGATTTCCTGCTGAATACGCGGGTCCAGCGCGCCCGACATGCCGTTGCAGGTGGTGCACGCGTAGGCCACCACGCCAAACCCCAGGTCTTCCAGCTCGTTCATCAAGCCGGCTTCTTCGAGATACATCTTGACGGTTTTCGACCCTGGAGCCAGCGAGGACTTGACCCACGGCTTGCGGGTCAGACCGAGCCTGTTGGCGTTGCGGGCGATCAACCCGGCCGCCACCATATTGCGCGGATTGGACGTATTGGTGCAGCTGGTGATCGCGGCGATAATCACCGCGCCGTCGGGCATTCGGCCGGCTTCCTCTTCCGCCCGGGCTTTATCCATATTCCCCGCAATGCCGCTGCTGGCAAGCTCCGAAGTGGGCAAGTGGGCGTGGGGGTTGGAAGGCCCTGCCAGAGTGCGCGTGACGCTTGACAGATCGAAGGTCAGCACCCGCTCGTACTCGGCCGTGGTCAGGCTGTCGGCCCACAGGCCGGTATGCTTGGCGTAGGCCTCGACCAGCGCCACCTGCTCGTCTTCGCGTCCGGTGAGCTTCAGGTAATCGATGGTCTGGTCATCGATGTAAAACATCGCCGCCGTGGCACCGTATTCCGGCGTCATGTTGGAGATCGTCGCGCGGTCGCCCACGGTCAGCGCATTGGCGCCTTCGCCGTAAAACTCCAGGTAGGCGCCGACCACCTTTTCTTTACGCAAGAACTCGGTAATCGCCAGCACCATGTCGGTACCGGTAATGCCGGGCTCAAGCTTGCCGGTAAGTTCCACGCCGACGATATCCGGCAGGCGCATCATCGAGGCGCGACCGAGCATCACGCTCTCGGCTTCGAGGCCACCAACGCCCACCGAAATCACGCCCAACGCATCGGTCATGGGCGTGTGGCTGTCGGTGCCCACACAGGTATCGGGAAAGGCTACGCCCTGCTGGGTCTGCACCACCGGCGACATCTTCTCCAGATTGATCTGGTGCATGATGCCGTTGCCGGGCGGGATCACGTCGACGTTTTCAAAAGCGACTTTTGTCCAGTTGATGAAGTGAAAGCGGTCGTCGTTGCGCCGGTCTTCCACTTGGCGGTTTTTTTCAAAGGCATCCTTTTCAAAGCCGGCGTGTTCGACGGCCAGCGAATGGTCGACGATCAGCTGCGTCGGCACCACCGGGTTGACCTTTGCCGGATCACCGCCTTTATCGGCGATGGCATCGCGCAGGCCGGCCAGGTCGACCAGCGCGGTCTGGCCGAGAATGTCGTGGCACACGACCCGCGCCGGGTACCACGGAAAGTCCAGATCGCGCTTGCGTTCGATCAGCTGTTTCAGCGCGTCGGTGAGCAGCGAGGGTTCGCAGCGGCGTACCAGTTGCTCGGCCAGTACCCGCGAGGTGTACGGCAGGGTCGCGTAGGCGCCTGGCTGGATATCCTCCACGGCCTGACGGGCATCGAAGAAATCGACCGGAGCGCCTTCCCGCGTGACGCCTGGCAACGGCTTGCGATAATCAGTATTCATCAGCACTCTCACTCAGTCGCGGTCTTCAATGGGCACCCATTCGCTCTTCTCAGGGCCGGTATAGTCGGCGCTGGGACGAATAATGCGGTTGTTTTCGCGCTGCTCGAACACGTGCGCGGCCCAGCCGGTCAGGCGCGACATCACAAAGATCGGCGTGAACAGCTTGGTCGGAATGCCCATGAAGTGATAAGCGCTGGCATGGAAGAAGTCGGCGTTGCAGAACAGTTTCTTCTCGCGCCACATGACCTCCTCGCAGCGCACCGAGACGGGGTACAGCACTGTGTCACCCACATCGTCGGCGAGCTTTTTCGACCAGTGCTTGATGATGGCGTTGCGCGGGTCGGACTCACGATAGATGGCGTGCCCGAAGCCCATGATTTTCTCTTTGCGTTTCAGCATACCGAGCATCTCGCGCTCGGCTTCTTCCGGTGATGACCAGTTCTCGATCATCGCCATCGCTGCCTCGTTGGCGCCGCCGTGCAGCGGGCCACGCAGCGAGCCAATCGCCCCGGTCACGCAGGAATGCATGTCGGAAAGCGTCGAGGCGCACACTCGGGCGGTAAACGTCGAGGCGTTGAATTCGTGCTCGGCATAAAGAATCAGCGATACGTTCATCACCCGGGCATGCAGCTCGGAGGCCGGCTCACCGCGCAACATGTGCAGAAAGTGGCCGCCGACCGAGGCGTCGTCGGTTTCGGTCTTAATACGCACGCCATCGTGGGTGAAACGGTACCAGTAGCAGATGATCGACGGCAGGACGGCCAGCAGTCGGTCGGCCACGTCATCCTGCTCGCCAAAGCTTTCCTCGGTTTCCAGGTTGCCGAGCATCGAGGTACCGGTGCGCATGACATCCATCGGATGGGCGTCTTTGGGAATCTCTTCCAGCACGGCTTTCAAGGCGCCGGGCAGGCCGCGCAGGCTTTTCAGCTTGGCGATGTAGTCATCCAGCTCGGCCTGGTTGGGCAGCTTGCCCTTCAACAGCAGGTAGGCGACTTCTTCGAACTTGGCTTTTTCGGCCAGCTCCTTGATATCGAAGCCACGGTACGTCAGTCCTGAGCCGGTTTTGCCGACGGTACACAGCGCGGTGCTGCCAGCGCTTTGTCCACGCAGTCCTGCGCTGTTTTGCGGTTTATCAGCCATTTCGTGTCTCCTGTCGCGATTCTTATAGGTTGTAAGCGTTGTAATGGGGTTAAGCGTCTTTTTGCTCGGCAAATAGCGCGTCGAGCTTTTGCTCAAAATCGTGGTAGTTCAAAAAGTCGTACAGCTCATCGCGGGTCTGCATGGTGTCCACCACGTCTTTCTGGTGGCCGTTATCCAGAATGCTCTGGTAGACATGCAGCGCGGCGGCGTTCATCGCGCGGAAGGCGGATAACGGATACAGCACCATGCGGCAGCCAACATCACCCAACTCTTGCTGGGTGAATAGCGGCGTAGCGCCAAATTCGGTGATATTGGCCAGAATCGGCGCGTTGACCCGCTCGCAAAAGGCTTGGTAGTCACCCAGGGTATGCACCGCTTCGGCGAAGATTGCATCGGCACCCGCCTCAACGCACGCATTAGCACGTTCGATGGCCGCGTCGAGCCCTTCTTTCTGGAAGGCATCGGTGCGCGCAATCAGGTAGAACTCGGGGTCGAGCTTGGCATCCGAGGCGGCTTTGATCCGATCGACCATTTCCTGCTGGGAGACGATGGCTTTATTGGGACGGTGCCCGCAGCGCTTCTGGGCCACCTGGTCTTCCAGGTGCACCGCCGCGACCCCCGCACGCTGCATTTCCTTCACGGTACGCGCGATATTGAAGGCACCACCCCAGCCGGTATCGATATCCACCAGCAGCGGCACATCGGTGGCACCGCAGATACGGTGAGCATCCTCTACCACGTCATTCATGGTGGTCATGCCCAGATCGGGCAGGCCAAATGACGCGTTCGCCACGCCACCGCCCGACAGGTAAATCGCCTGATGGCCCACACGCTCGGCCATCATCGCGGTATAGGCGTTGATAGTGCCGAGAATTGGCAGCGGACGATTAGCGTCCAGCGCCGCGCGAAAGCGAGCGCCCGGCGTAAGCCTCGAAGCAGGACGAGAGGGGGACTGAGACATGAGGGTTGACTCCTTGTTAGTCCGACACGTGGAGAACGGCGTATCAAGCCGTGGGTGTCGTTGTTTATTGGTCGAGAATGGCGGCGTAGCGGTCGGCGACGTTAGCCCGGGAGGCGCTGACGTGGCGGCGCATCAATAGCTCGGCGAGTTCGGCGTCACCGGCTTCGATGGCATCGACAATGCGATGATGTTCGACGAAGGCGCGCTGGGGTCGCGCACCGCTGGCGCTGAACTGGGTCCGATAGAGACGCACCAGGTAATAGAGGTCATCGCAGAGCAGGTTCATCAGCATCTTGTTGTGGCTGCCCTGCACTATCCGATAGTGGAAATCCAGGTCGCCTTCGCGCTGATAATAGGCCTCGCCGCGTTTCAGGTCGCTTTGCCCTTCGTGAACCGCCAGCACATCGCGCAGTCCCTGAATCTCATCGGCGGACATGTGCTCGGCGGCCAGCCGGGCGGCCATGCTCTCCAATGCCTCGCGCAGATCGAACAGCTCGAGAAGCTCCTTCATTGAAAGCTTGACCACGCGTGCGCCCACGTGCGGCACGCGCTCTATCAGCCGATGGGCCTCCAGACGTCGCATGGCCTCGCGCAGCGGACCGCGAGAAATCCCGTAGGTTTTCGACAGCCCCGGTTCGGTAATCTTGCTGCCTGGGGCGAGCTCACCGCGTACGATGGCGTCCTGAAGCTGGTGAAAAACGCGCTCGGCCAAGGTGCGCACTTCAGGCGAAGCCGTCTCGTGGCCCGAAGCATCTTTCGATATAGTAGTGGCTGTTAGCGTCATGATAAATTGTCGACAATTAAATGATAAAGCAACTTTAGTCCTCAGCCCCACCGCCGTCAACCGTGGCTATCATCGGATTAAATACGCCTTTTGTCGTACGACTTAGGGTCACTGCTTTTAGCGATGTCGACAATCCAGCCATAAAACCCTGGCGCTTACGCCGCTTTTAATACCTGCGCGACAAGCGTGAGAACCGCGTCGACAAGATCGGCTGGTGTCCACGCTGAACGCCCTCTAAAATGCATCGCCTCACTCGGCTAGGCGTTTGCTCCATGACCTCGGCGTTGACACTGACGGCACTGCCCTATCTACCCGACCCGCTCGCGACATTTGCGCCATTGCGCAAGCGTCCCGGCGCGGTATTGCTCGATAGCGGACGCCCGGTGGCCAACGGTCGGTTTGATATCCTCAGCAGCGACCCCCTGGCTACCCTGGAGATCGATGCCCACGGTACCCCAAGGCTTGCCTCCGAGCAGCTCAGCGTGCCGGGCGACTGGTCGGATGCTTTTGCTCCCCAGCAGTGGCTGCTGGAACAGCTGCCTTTCCCGGTAACGGATATGGGCGAGCTGCCCTTCGCGGGCGGGCTGATCGGTTATTGGAGCTACGACCTGGGCCGCGAGCAGCAGTCCATTGTCAGTCAACAGCCGTGTGTCACGGCCCTGCCCCAGGCGCGCATCGGGCTTTATGACTGGTGCATTACCTTTGATCATCACACCCAGCAAGCCTGGCTGGTGGCCACGCCGGCGCGCCGGGAACAGGTCATGCGCTGGCTTGAATTTGATGCGCCACCCACAGCGCCCTTTGGTCTGACAGCGCCCTTCCAGCCGGAACTCAGCCGCGCTGGCTACCTTCAGCGCTTTCACGCCGTGCAGGACTATATCCGCGCCGGCGACTGTTACCAGATCAACCTGGCCCAGCGCTTTTCGGCGCCTTACCAGGGCGATGAATGGGCGGCGTATCTGCGCCTGCGCCATGCCACCCCGACGCCCTTTTCCGGCTATATGGCCTGGCAGGACAAGGCCGTGCTATCGCTTTCGCCGGAGCGCTTCATACGCTGCCATGAAGGGCAGGTGGAAACCCGGCCGATCAAAGGCACCCGACCACGCGGGGCTACCCCGGATGAAGACCGCGCGCTTGCCGAGGAGCTGCTCAACAGCACCAAGGACCGGGCGGAAAACGTGATGATTGTCGATCTGCTGCGCAACGACCTGGGGCGCGTCTGCCAGCCCGGCTCCATTCGCGTGCCGCAGCTTTGCCACCTGGAGAGCTACCCCAACGTGCATCATCTGGTCAGCGTCATCCAGGGGCAGCTTCCCGACCCACGCGCGGCGCTTGCGCTGCTGGCCGCCGCCTTTCCCGGCGGCTCGATCACCGGCGCCCCCAAGATTCGCGCCATGCAGATCATCGACGAGCTGGAGCCCTGCCAGCGCAGCGTCTATTGCGGCAGCCTTGGCTATGTGGACGTGCGGGGAAGCATGGATACCTCAATTGCGATCCGCACCGTGGTGGCGGATGCCGGCCGACTGCACGTGTGGGGCGGCGGCGGCTTGGTGGCGGATTCCAAGGCCGAGGAGGAATACACCGAAACCCACGACAAGATTCGCCACCTTATTGGCGCTCTGGAATAAGAGAGCAGTTCTTTAAATCAAAAAGAAATATAAAAGCCAAACCAAACGGTATTGGGGCGAACCGCCCGGCCTTTGGTAGCCTAGTGGGATGTTCTTGCCCACAATCAGGAGGCAGTATGTCGTCTGAACTAGACACTGTTAACCGCGATTTCGCCAACGACCCGCAGGGGCTGATCGAATGGGCGTTCCGCCAGGGCCAACGGCCGATTTGCACGACCAATTTCCGCCCCTTCGAGGCGGTGATACTGCACATGGTGACCCAGGTACGCCCCGACATCCCTATCGTATGGATGGACAGCGGCTACAATACTGAGGCTACGTATCAGTTTGCCGATGCGCTGATCAAGCAGTTGAACCTCAATATTGTCAGTTTCCTGCCCAGACGTACTCGCGCGCACCGCGAAGCCCTCGAGGGTCCAATGCCCGGAATTGACGACCCGCGTCACGATGCCTTTACCCAGGAAGTGAAAATCGAACCCTTCGAGCGTTCGCTCAGGGAAATGCAGCCGGACGTCTGGTTCACCGCGCTGCGCGCGGAAGACACGCCGGAACGCGCCAAGATGCAGCCGGTCAGCCGCAATGAGGATGGCTTGCTGAAGGTGGCTCCCCTGCTTAAGTGGACCGCAAAGGACATGTATGACTACCTAGTGGCCCACGACCTCCCTAATAACTTCGACTACTTCGACCCCACCAAGGTCGAGGAAAAGCGCGAGTGCGGGCTGCATTTACAGCACTGAGCTGCCTTCCCTCCGCCCCGCCACCCTCGGCTGCGTCTGAATGATTATCCAGCGCAGCCGATTTGCGTTGCCCCTGGCTTTCGTCCCAGGCTCAGTATTCGGGTAGTTCCACTTCGTCAAACAGCATCTGCTCGTGACGCGGGCCGGCGGTCAACGCCTCTTCCACCCGTTCCCGGGTCAGGTGAGGCGCAAACCGGGTGAGAAAGTCATACATGTAGCCGCGCATAAAGGTGCCACGACGAATGCCAATCTTGGTCGTCGAGCTGGCAAAAAGGTGGCGCGCGTCGAGAGCGACCAGGTCGCTATCCAGCTCGGGGTCCACCGCCATTTGCGCCACGATCCCCACGCCCATGCCCAGCCGTACGTAGGTTTTGATGACGTCGGCATCGGCGGCTGTCAGCACGACGTTTGGCGTCAGTCCTCTGGCTTTAAAGGCATCGTCCAGCTGCGAGCGACCAGTAAACCCGAACACGTAGGTCACCAGCGGATGCGTTGCCAGCGCCTCGAGCGTTAATGGGCCGTCAAGATTGGCCAGTGGATGGTCCTTGGGGACCAGTACACAGCGATTCCAGCGATAGCACGGCAGCAGAATAAGGTCGGTAAACAGCTCGAGTGATTCGGTGGCAATGGCAAAGTCCGCCTGGCCTTCGCTGACCATCTGGGCAATTTGCTTGGGGGTGCCCTGCTGCATGTGCAGCGCTACATCGGGGTACTTTTGGGTGAACGAGCTGATGATCGGCGGTAGCGCATAGCGCGCCTGAGTATGCGTCGTGGCAATCGCCAGGCTCCCGCGGCGCTCGTCGCTATGCTCCTGCGCCACGTGCTTGATGTTTTCGGTGGTGCGCAACACTTGCCCGGCCAGGTCGATGATCGACTGGCCGGCAGGCGTTACCCGTGTGAGATGTTTGCCGCTGCGGGCAAAAATCTCTACGCCCAGCTCGTCTTCCAAAAGGCGTATTTGCTTGGAGATGCCCGGCTGCGAGGTGAACAGGCTTTGCGCGGTGGCCGATACGTTCAAGTTGTGCCGGTTAACTTCCCAAATGTAGCGGAGCTGCTGCAGTTTCATAATGTCACCTACCGGTCAATGCGCGGATGATTGCGGTCAAACGCCTCTGCGTTGCCTTAGGCGCCTGCTTACACGGCCGCACGGCATTATTAGAATAAAAAAAAGCGCTATAATGCCTTTATAGTATAAAAAAACAGCTGTATCAGCACCTATTACTTTTTACTATTTTATCGATTTAATGCAGATCGCATTTGCCACGCCCCGTTTCGCCCGCTAACATTTGCCGACTTGGCGCGGTTAAATGCGCTACGCGATCGCGTAAAGACCGTTGCTCCATTTGAGGCAACGAAACTGCAAGAGCAACGCAAACGGGAGAAACAAATGGCTACCAATGTTGATGTCACTAACGCCAATTTTGAGCAGGAAGTCCTCAACGCCGAACAGCCTGTCCTGCTGAAATTCTGGGCCCCCTGGTGTGGCCCCTGCAAAGTTATGGCCCCGGTGGTCGAAGAAGTCTCTGCCGAGCGCGGCGACAATCTGAAAGTGGTTAGCGTCAACGTTGACGACGCTCCTGAGATCGCCGCAGAGCAAGGCGTTCGCGGTGTCCCCACCGTGATGCTGTTCAAGTCCGGCACCAAAGTGGCCTCGCTGGTTGGCGCGCAGTCAAAATCACAGCTGACCCAGTTCATCGACCAGAACGCTTAATGCAAAAAACCGCCGACGAGGTCGGCGGTTTTGGATATCTCTCAATGGCGTCTTAACCACGGTGGACGTCGAGCGTCCCTGCCGCTTGATTCTTTTCCGCGCCGCCGACCAGGCCCCAGCAAATGGGCAATCCAGCGTGTCTGTGGATGACTGTCCAGCGCGATCTTGAGCGTCATGGTAAGCACGACCGAAAGCAGCATCCCTGCCGCCCCGAACACCCAGCCCCACACCACCAGCGACAGGAACGCCACAAAGGTCGAGAGCCCAAGCGCCTGCCCCATGATTCTAGGCTCTATCAAATTCCCCAGCACAAAATTGATCACCAGGTACGCCGATGCCAGCAGCAATGCCTGCAGTATTCCGCCGTCCTGGGCCACGAGCAGCAGCAGAACCGGCGGAACCGCCGCGATGGCCGACCCGATATTGGGAATGAAGTTGAGGGCAAAGGCCAGCACACCCCACAGCAGCGGGAACTCCACGCCGACAATCAGACACGACAGCCACACCAGGATCCCGGTCGCCAGGCTGATCATCGTCTTCACCGCGAGATAGCGCTTCAGCGTCAGGCTGAATTCACTGAACCGCTTCAGGCTGGGCGCCGGGTTTTCCAGTGCCAGCGATACCTTGTCGCGGAAGTTTAGCGTCTCGAACAGCATGAAAATCACCAGCAACGCGACAATGGCACTTTGCATGAACAGGTTACCCAGCTCGCCCAGCAGCATCGGCACCCAGGAGCCTTCATCGTCCATCTCAAGCATCGAGCTCAACTGGTCGGGATCAATCGCCAGCCCCCGCGACGCCAGGGCGTTCAGGATGTCCCAGTAGTGTTCGTAAAGACGTGCTTCTATATTGGGCAACGCCTCGATGAAGGTGCTGAAGCTGTTCACCACCAGCAGCCCGATCAGCGACAGGAACACCACCATGAACACCAGCGTGAGCAGCGCCGATAATCGCAAACTCAACCCGCAGCGATTCAACCAGTGCACCGGCGACGTGCAGACAACGGCAATGAAGATGGCAAGCAGAAGCGGCACCAACAAATCAGCTCCCACCTTCATGCCCGCAATGATGACCACCAAAGCGGCCAGCGCCAGCGTGGCATTCAATGGAATGCTACGATAACCCTCTTCCGATAACTTCGACATACCCCTCCATCCCTACGCGATGTTGCCTCCTGAGCCAAGCGGCAACGAACATTGAGCACCAAGCGTGCAAACTTCTAGCAACTACCCTGGATCGTGCCGACACGGCTGAACTTTCTTTAGTGGGTCATATTCCAAGCAGAGTCTAGTCTGACTCCATCTACTCCGCCACGTGCCCTGTCGCGCGGCCATAAAGGGATATTAACCATGAAGGCAAGCCGCCCCATCGCTTCACGACTGCGCCGCAACGTTGCCGCCGGCACGCTACTCGCGCTGATCAGCATCCCCATGGCACACGCCGCCCAGACGCCGCCAAGCCTGCATGTCCAGGCTCAGTCATCAGTTGAAGTGGCCCCCGACAAAGCCACCCTCAATGCCCGGCTGTGGGAAAACACCCCCGCGCATTCCAACCTGGAAGACAGCGACGGTGACGAATTGACCGCTGCCCGAGAGCGCCTTGAGCGTCGTGTCGGCGAGCTCATCACCACCATGGAAGACAGCGGCCTTGAGCGCGATGCGATCAACGCCGGCTCACTGAATATCTATCCCGAGCAGGTCCAGGGGGCACGCAGTGACAACGGTGATGGCGATGGCGAAACGCTGCAACGCACGCGGTTGGAACGCCCCGTGACCGTCGAACTCACCGACCTGGACCAGCTCGGCGAAATGTTTGACGCGCTGATGGACGCCGGCGTGAACGCCCTGGACGGGGTTCAGTTCGATGTGCAGGACCGTGATGCGGCCACCGATGAAGCGCTGGTCAAGGCGCTTGAAAAAGCTCAGCACAAGGCGGAACTGATGGCCGACACCCTGGGCGCCGATATCGGCCACGTTCAGCACATTGAAGAAACCCAGTCGCCCATCTTCCAGCCGCGGATGATGGCGATGCGCGCGGAAAGCAGCGCCAGTGCCGATACCGGCAGCGGTGCCGTCAACGAATACCGCCCCGGCAACCTGCGCATTGAGGCGGGCGTGAACGTGACCTGGACGCTTAAAGAGCCAGACGCTCCAGACCACCCAGATAGCGACGCAGCGGCTCAGGAATAACCACCGAGCCATCCGCCTGCTGGTGATTTTCCAGTACCGCCAGCAGGCAACGCCCCACTGCCAGACCCGAGCCGTTCAGGGTATGCAGCAGCTGGGGCTTTTTCATGTCCGGATGCCGATAGCGCGCCTGCATGCGCCGCGCCTGGAAATCCTCGCAGTTGGACACCGAGGAAATCTCGCGGTAGGTCTCCTGGCTGGGCAGCCATACTTCCAGATCGTAGGTCTTGGCCGCGCCAAAGCCCATGTCACCGGTGCATAGCGTCACCACGCGGTACGGCAGCTCGAGCGCCTGCAGGATCGCCTCGGCGTGGCCGCGCATGTCCTCCAGCGCCTGGTAGCTGTGTTCCGGCTCGACGATCTGCACCATCTCGACCTTGTCGAACTGGTGCTGACGGATCATGCCCCGGGTATCGCGCCCGTGGGAGCCCGCCTCGGACCGGAAGCACGGCGTATGCGCGGTGAGCTTCATGGGCAGCGCCGCCTGCTCGACAATCTCGTCACGCACGAAGTTGGTCAGCGGCACTTCAGACGTGGGAATCAGGTGGTACTCGCGCTCATCGTCCAGGCGGAACAGGTCCTCGCCGAACTTGGGCAGTTGCCCGGTACCCACCAGCGACTCACGGTTGACCATATACGGCACGTAGCACTCTTCGTAGCCGTGCTGCTCGGTCTGGGTGTCCAGCATAAACTGCGCCAGCGCCCGATGCAGGCGCGCAATCGGCCCGCGCATCACCGCAAAGCGCGCGCCGGTCAGCTTCGAGGCTAGGTCAAAATCTAGATAGCCGGACTTTTTGCCCAGGTCCACGTGATCCAGCACGTCAAAGTCGAACGCACGGGGCGTGCCCCAACGGTGCAGTTCGACGTTATCGGCCTCTTTCTTGCCTTCCGGTACGCTCTCGTGGGGCAGGTTGGGAATCCCGCTGATCGCGTCGTCCCACTCAGCCTGAACCTCGGCCAGCTGCTGTTTCGCCGCGTCCAGGCGGTCGCCAAGATCACTGACCTCATCCAGCAGCGGCTGGATATCCTCACCGCTGGCCTTCGCCTTGCCGATGGCTTTCGAGCGCTGATTACGCTCGTTCTGCAGCTGTTCGGTTTGCGTTTGCAGCTCGCGGCGGCGCGACTCTAACGCCTGCAGCCCTTCTTTATCCAACACGAAGCCCCGCCGGGCCAGTTGTTGCGCCAACGCATCAAGATCGCCGCGCAGCAGTTTTGGATCGAGCATCAGAGGTATCCCTTGGCCTGAAATCAGTAAAACACGGCGCACAGCGCCCATGACAAAGGGGTCTATTGTAGGCAAAAGCGCGGTGGGGGGCTATGGGTGACATTTTCTTAATGGCACTGAAAGTGGACACGATTCTGATGTTGCCTTCGGTATTCCTCTCTATCTTCTCGCCATCACGCTAGTCCGCTGCGCTTCTTTACTCCGAATCACCTACATTGCATACAATAATAGACAAAAGTTCAATTTATAGGGGTTTATAACTTAGCTAGATTCAAAACTGCATACAATTTTAGGAAAACAGATGGCGAACGCAGTTCACACAACGCCTTCTCCCGTGGTCCAAACAGCCACGACTAAGGTGCACGAAGTCATCAAGCAGCGGATTCTAGATGGCCACTACCGAGGTCATGAGTACATTCGTGAAGCGAATATCGCCCGTGAACTCGAAGTGAGCAGAACGCCCGTCCGTGAGGCCCTTCGCGAATTGGTATCAGAGGGTTGGCTTGAGATGATTCCCCATCACGGCTCTCGTGTGACGGCCTGGACGGAGAAGGATGCTCGTGAGGTCTTTGAATTGCGACTGGTGTTGGAGCCTATGGCGGTACGCATGGCCTGTGAGCACATGCATAAGGATTGTCTGGTCAGGCTCGAGGCAATGGCTTCAGAAATGGAACAGCTCACTGAGAGGGCCGATACAGAGCCATCGGTACGTAACGTGATCGCCTCACTCAACCACGAGTTTCACCGCGAACTAATTCGCGCGAGTGGAAACCAGCGCCTGAGTGCCGTGTTGGAGAGCGTGGTACGCACCTCGGTAATACGACGTAATTTTGGTAACTACGACCTTGCTAGCCTTCGCCGCAGCATGCGCCATCACCGTGAGATTCTGGAAGCTATCACTGAGGGTAGCCCATTATGGGCCGAACGAGTCATGAGCGCTCACCTACTCGCTGCAAAGTCGCTGCATTTCCGCTTTTCCGATGCTCCTGACTATTAGCGAGCATCCATCCAATAATCCAATAGAGGCGTCACAACAACAATGATTAAACACGAAGACCAACCCTCTACTCCTACTCCACTGAGTGACATTAAGGTCCTGGAACTCGGTCAACTGATTGCAGGCCCTTACTGCGGCCAAGTATTGGCTGACTTCGGTGCCCAGGTAATTAAAGTCGAACCGCCCGGCAAAGGTGACGCCATGCGCCAGTGGGGGGCGGAGGATAGTGATACGGGCGAGCCCCTCTGGTGGAACGTCATCGCCCGCAACAAGCAGTCGCTTACCTTGGATCTTCGCCAAACGCGTGGGCAAGAAGTATTACGCAAATTGGCCAAAGACGCCGATGTCATCATCGAGAACTTTCGTCCCGGCACTATGGAGCGCTGGGGGCTCTCATACGACGTGCTCTCGCAAGACAACCCAGGCTTGGTGATGGTACGGGTTACCGGCTTCGGTCAAGACGGGCCTTATGCCTCAAGAGCCGGTTTCGCCTCAGTCTGCGAGGCCATGGGAGGGTTACGCTACTTAAGCGGCTACCCGGACCGCCCTCCGGTCCGCGTCGGCATTTCAATCGGTGATACATTGGCGGGCTTGCATGCCGCCCTCGGCACCATGATGGCCCTACACCAACGCGAACGCACTGGGCACGGCCAAGTGGTCGATAGCAGCATTTTTGAATCGGTACTGGCGATGATGGAAAGCCTGATTCCTGAATTCGCACGTGCCGGTAAGGTTCGCGAGCGCAGCGGTAGCTTTTTGAGCGGCATCGCTCCCTCCAATGCCTACCCCGCTCGGGACGGGCGCGACGTCATCATTGGAGCCAACCAAGACACCGTCTTCGCTCGCCTTTGCCAAGCAATGGGCCAGCCAGGCTTGGCCGACCATCCCGATTATGCCACGCACCGGGCGCGCGGCGAGCACCAGCAGGCCATCGATGACCTCGTAGCGGCCTGGACACGCCAGCACGACGCTCAGCACATCGTTGACCTTCTCGCTAAGGCAGGCGTCCCAGCGGGCTTGGTCTATAGCGCTCCCGACATGCTTGATGACCCGCATTTCAAGGCTCGGGAAGCCATCGTCGAAGTCTCCGATCACCACGGCAAACCACTGCCGATGCAGAACGTTTTCCCACGGCTATCCAGAACCCCGGGAAGTGTCCGCCACGTAGGACCCGCGCTCGGCGAGCACACCGAGGCCATCCTCGCCGAGTGGCTCGGCCTCGCCCCCGACGCCCTCGACGCCCTGCGCGACGAACGCGTGATCTGACCGGAGCACCCCCATGGAACCTATTATCGTCGTAATCCTACTGGTGGGGCTGATCGGCTTCGGCTTCCCCATCTTCCTGGCGCTGGGCCTGTCGGGCCTGCTCGGGCTCTACATGGCCCGCGGCTCAATGGCCTTCTTCTTCGCGCCCTCGTCGCTGTTTGGCCAGCTCAACCTTTTCGAGATGGTCGCCCTTCCGCTGTTCATCCTGATGGGCAGCCTGTTGGGCGCCACGCCGGTGGGCGCCAACCTCTTCCAGGCCGCGGTGCGTTGGCTCAATTGGCTGCGCGGCAGCCTGGCGATCTCCTCGGTGGGCGCCTCGGCCATGTTTGGTGCCGTCTCCGGGGTAAGCCTGGCGGGGGTCGCCGCGGTGGGCTCCATCGCCGTGCCGCAGATGCTCGAGCGTGGCTACAGCCGGACCCTGGCCGCAGGCTCGGTGGTCACCGCTGGCGCCCTGGCGATGCTGATTCCGCCCAGCGTGCCCTTCATCATCTACGGCGCGGTCTCCAGCGTCTCGGTCGCGGACCTGTTCATCGGCGGTATCGTGCCCGGTATCGTGCTGGCCCTGGCGCTGTCGCTGTACATATTCATCCGCGTCAGCCTCAACCCGGAGGAAGCCCCGGCCGCCGAGGAGCGCTTCACCTGGAAGGAACGTTTCCAGAGCCTCGCCAACATCTGGCACGCCGCCCTGCTTGTGCTGGTGGTGCTGGGCTCGATCTACACCGGCTTCGCCACGCCCAGCGAGGCAGCAGGCATCGGGGCTCTGGGGGCCTTCCTCATCGCCGCGCTGATCTTTCGCTGCCTGACCTGGTCCAAGTTGTTGCAGATACTCGGTAGCACCGCGCGGATCAGCGGCGTAATCCTGCTGATCATGGGCTGCGCCAAGATCTTCGGCGACTACCTCAACATGGTACGCGTGCCCCAGTTGCTCACCGAGATTCTCACGGCCAGCGGCCTGCCGGCCTGGGCGATCCTGCTGGCGGTCATGGTGCTGCTGATCCTGCTCGGTATGCTGGTCGACGCGGTGTCGCTGATCGTGGTCACCACCCCGGTGCTGCTGCCGCTGATCGAGGCACTAGGCTACGACCCGCTGTGGTTCGGCATCGTCATGGTGCTCAACCTGGAGATCGCCGTGGTCACGCCGCCGGTCGGGCTCAATCTCTATGCCTTGCGAGGCGTCTGCCCGGAACTCACCATCGAGGAAATCATCCGCAGCGCCTTGCCCTTCGTCGGCGTCCAATTCCTCGTGCTGATGCTGTTCGTGCTCTTCCCCGGCCTCAGCCTGTGGTTGCCGGGGCTGATGTAGCCCCGGCGCAACGCGACTCCACGGGGTCGCAACCGATGCAACCCAAGTGAACCCTCACGTAAAAACACAACAACAAGGAGTCTCACCATGACACTCACCCGTCGCCAAGTACTCAAGTACGGCACCGTCGCCACCACCGGCGCCACCCTGTTCGGCACCCAAAGCCTGTTCGCCCCACGGGCGATGGCCGCCACCGCCCTCACCGGAGTCAACTACATCACGCCGTCCTACAAGGCGCTGAGCTACGGCTCCGACGGTTTCGTGAAGTTCCTAGCCGATAACCACGCCGATGTTATCGACTTCGACTACCACCATTCCGGCCAGCTGCTGACCGCCGACGAGCAGTTGCCCGGCCTGCGTGCCGGCAGCGTGGACTTCATGTTCCACACCCTGTCCTACATCACCCGTTCACTGCCGATCCTCGGCATCACCGGCCTGCCCGGGGTGGTCAACGCGCTCTACGAACACCCCGAGCGGCTCAAGCTGGGCAGCCCGCTGATGGAGCTGATCAACGAGCAGCTCGCCGAGGAGAACCTCTACATGCTCTGCTCGGGAGGCGGCATCCTTGAGCCGGAGTACATCTGGAGCACCGAGGACAACCCGATCCGCTCCCTGGAGGACCTGCGCGGCAAGAAGATCCGCGTGGTGGGCTACGAGGCGACCACCGCACTGGAGGAATTCGACATCGGCGCCACCCGCATCCCCTCATCGGAGACCTACCAGGCGCTGCAGCGCGGCACCGTGGACGCCGGCATCTTCAACATCTCCACGGTCGTGGGGCGTAGCCTGTTCGAGCAGCTCTCCACCTGCTACAAGCTGCCCACCACCGCCTTCACGGTGGCGCCCTTCATGCTGCGCGACCGCTGGGACAGCCTGGACGGCGACGTCCGTGCGGCCCTCGAGGAGGCCGCCGAGTGGTACGACGACAACTTCGTCACCCACTGTAACGACGACGTTTACCCCAACGAGTACTGGCCGATGATGGAGGAAGAAGGCATCGAGGTCATCGAGCCCAGCGAGGAAGACCTCGAGACCTTCAACGCCGCCACCGATGCCGTCTGGGAGCACTGGAAAGAAGAGGTCGGCGAAGAGGTCGGCGAGCGCGCCATCGCCCTGGCCCTGGGCGAGGCCTGAGGAGGAACGCCATGACATCCTACGTCATGCGCGGCTGGGACGGCCTGATGGCCGTCCTGCGCGGCGCCTCGATCCTGGTGCTCGCCTTCATGGCGCTCACCATCTGCTACGACGCCATGATGCGTCACGTCTTTTCCGCCCCGACCAGCTGGAGCCTGGAGATCAACTCCTTCCTGCTGGTCTACCTGGCGGTAATGGGGGCGGCCGAGGCCCAGCGCCACGACGCCCATATCCGCATCGAGTTCTTTGCCGACAAGCTGCCGGTACGCGTCCAGGCCCTGGTCGGCGTGGCCATCGGTCTGCTGGGGGCGACCTTCAGCTTCATCATGGTCTGGCGCGGCGGCATCATGATGAGCCAGGCCTTCGAGTACGGCGAACGGGTCTCCAGCTCGCTGGGCACGCCCATCGGCATCCCCTACGCCATGCTGCCCCTCGGCTTCGGCCTGCTCGGCCTGCAGTTCCTGCTCAATGCCTGGCAATCGGCTTGTCGCGTCCGGCACCCCGACGCCGCACCACCACCGAAGGGAGAGCCCGGCGATGTCTGATACCCTCAGCCACAAACTGATCAAGGACCACCTGCTGGAGGGCGACATGACGCCGGGCGGCGAGATCGCCCTGCGCATGGACCAAGCGCTGCTGCAGGACATCCTCGGCACCCTGGTCATGCTCGAGCTCGACGCCATGGGCCTCGACCGCGTGCACACCTCACCCAGCGTGCAGTACATCGACCACACCCTGATCCAGCAGGACAACATCAACGCCGACTCCCACCTCTTCCTGAAGAGCGCCTGCGAGCGGCTGGGGGTCTGGTACAGCGGCCCAGGCAACGGCATCAGCCACCCGGTGCACATGGAGCGCTTCGGCGTGCCCGGCCAGAGTCTAGTGGGCTGCGACAGCCACACCACCGCGGCCGGTGCGCTGGGCATGCTGGCCATCGGCGCCGGCGGCATCGAGGTGGCCATGGCCATGGCCGGCCAGCCGCTCTACCTGCCGATGCCGGAGATCGTCGGCGTGCGCCTGGAGGGCGAACTGCCCGACTGGGTCAGCGCCAAGGATATCGTCCTTGAACTGCTGCGCCGTCACGGCGTGGCCGGGGCGAAGAACTGCATCCTCGAGTATTACGGCCCCGGTCTGGCCGGGCTCGACGCCATGGACCGCCACGTGCTGGCCAACATGGGCACCGAGATGGGCGCCACCGGAAGTGTCTTCCCCAGTGACGAGGTGACCCGCGACTTCCTGCGCTCGCGGGGTCGCGAGGCCGACTGGACCCCGCTCGCCGCCGACCCAGGCTGTCGCTACGACCGCGAGGAGCGCATCGATCTCTCGAGCCTCGAGCCGTTGATCGCCCTGCCCTCCAGCCCGGACAAGGTGGTGCCGGTGGCCGAGGTTGCCGGACAGCCGCTCTACCAAGCCTACATCGGCTCCTCCGGTAACCCCGGCTACCGCGACATTGCGGTGGTGGCGGAGATCGTCAAGGGTAGGAGCGTGGCTGGCAACGTCTCCCTGGACGTCAACCCCGCGACCCGGCGCATTCTCGCCGCGCTGATCGACGAGGGCCACCTGGGCGCGCTGGTCGCCGCCGGTGCCCGCCTGCACCAGCCCGGCTGCAACGGCTGCATCGGCATGGGCCAGGCCCCGGCGGCGGGTCGCAACAGCCTGCGCACCGTGCCGCGCAACTTCCCCGGTCGCTCCGGCACCCGCGAGGATAGCGTCTTCCTGTGCAGCCCCGAGACCGCCGCCGCCTCGGCGCTCAAGGGCGTGATCACCGACCCCCGTAGCCTCGACATGCCCTACCCGAGGCCTCGCGAGCCCGTCGACATGACGCTGGACGATGCCTGGTTCCAGCCGCCCTTGCCCGCCGAGCAGGCTCGGGGCGTAGAGCTTCTGGCCACCGACAACACCCCGCCGTTGCCGTTGATCGAGCCGTTGCCCGAGACCCTAGAGGTGCCGGTGCTGCTGGCGGTGGACGACAACATCTCCACCGACGACATCATGCCCGCCGGCGCGCGAGTACTGCCGCTGTGGAGCAATGTCCACGCTTCGGCGGAGCACCTCTTCGAGGCCGTCGATCCCGACTACGTCGCCCGCGCCCGCGAGCAGGGGGCGGCCGGCCATGCCATCGTCGGGGGCGCCAACTACGGCCAGGGCTCGAGTCGTGAGAACGCCGCCCTGGTGCCACGCCTGCTGGGCCTGCAGTTGGTGATCGCCGAGAGCATCGCCCGCATCCACTGGCAGAACCTGCCCTGCTTCGGCGTGCTGCCGCTGACCTTCGCCGACCCGGCCGACCGCGCGCGATTGACCCGGGGTACCCGGGTGCGCATCGAAGGCTGGCGCGCAGCGCTCGCCGCCAGCCGCGAGGTCACGGCAACACTGGATAACGGCGAGACGCTAACCCTGCGCCACGAGCTCAGCGCCCGCCAGCAGGCGATTCTTGCCGCCGGGGGCGTAATCAACTACCTGTCTTCCACACCATGAACGACGAGACCGCTCCCATGACTCTGCTCGCCCCTCCGGCAAACGTGGAAATCGTTGAGGTTGCTCCCCGCGATGGTTTCCAGTCGATCCGCGACCCGCTGCCCACCATCGATAAGCAGCGCTGCATTTCTGCCCTCGTCGATGCTGGCATCACCCGCCTCGAAATCGGTTCTTTTGTGAGCCCGAAGGCCATCCCCCAGATGGCCGACACCGGCAAACTCATCGAGGCCTTCGCCGACCGGCCGGCACTGCGCCTTTCGGCGCTCGTGCCTAATCTAAAGGGAGCAGAGCTGGCCCTGGCACACGGTATCCGCGAGGTCGTCTACGTGGTCTCGGTCTCAGAGTCCCATAACCGCAGCAATGTACGACGAAGCGTCGAGGAGTCTCTGGAGGATCTAGGCCGAGTGGCAGAGCGCCTGCGTCAGACCGAAGGGACCCGGTTACGTCTCGACCTCGGCACCTGCTTTGACTGCCCCTTTGAAGGTACCATCGACTGGCAGCAGGTTGACCGCGTCCTCAGCCAGGCCACTCGTCTGGCAGACGGATTGCCAATGGAGGTGGCACTATGCGATACCACCGGCCGAGCCAGCCCCTATCAGGTGGCTGAACATTTCACCCAGCTGCGTGAACGCCATGGCGGCAAAGGACTGGCATGGGCCTTCCACGGCCACGATACCTTCGGCATGGGCGTAGCGAATGCACTATTCGCGATACATCACGGCGCCACGGCAGTGGATAGCGCCTGCGCGGGCCTGGGAGGCTGCCCCTTCGCCCCCGGCGCCACCGGCAACACCGCCACCGAAGATCTGCTCTACGCCCTTCAGGGCGGCAAAGTCGCCACGGGGATCGACCTATCGAAACTGCTCGTGGCGGCTGACCTGATCGCAGCCCTGCCCGGCGGCCAGACCGCCAGCCACTTGCGCCAGGTGCCGCGAGAACGGATGCGCTAAACCGTGCCGATCATCGTGCTGCTGTCGACCACGCTGGTGCTGGCCTTCTCCTCGCTGGTGGCGCTGTTCCCGGCCGCCATCGCCCCAGAGTTGTCTGGTGTACTGAGCGTCTCCTCGGCCACTATCGGTTTGCAGGTGAGCCTAATCTTCGCCGGCGCCATGCTTACCTCGCTGGTGGGCGGACCGCTCACCCGACGTTTAGGGCCCTGTCGCACCAGCCAACTCTCCCTGGCGTTGCTCGGCGGTGGCGCCGCCATGATGGCGATGCCGACCTTGCCGACCTTTGCCTTAGCCTCCCTCGTTGCCGGCTTGGGTTACGGGATGACCAATCCCTCCGCCTCAGTGTTGCTGGTGCGCTTCACCCCGCCTGAGCGACGCGGCCTGATCTTCTCAGTGAAACAGTCGGGCGTGCCGTTGGGCGGCGTGATCGCCGGTGCCAGCGCGCCGGTGCTGGCCTTAGTGGTGGGTTGGCAGGCCGGGCTGCTACTGCTCAGCGCCATCGCCCTGCTCGGCATTGTCGCCCTGCAATGGCGGCGGGAGAGCTGGGATGACCAGCGAGACCCAGACACATCGTGGTTGGCAACGCCCTTCTCCGGACTCGACGTGGTATGGCGGCAGCGGTCACTGCGCTACGTCGCGCTGCTTAGCCTGTGCTTCTCGGCGATTCAGCTCTCGGTTTCGGCATTTACGGTGGCGCTGCTGGTGGAGGATCTGGACTTCGGCCTGGTAGAGGCGGGATTGGTCATGTCCGGGGTGCAAGTGACCGGCGTGGTGGGGCGCATTGGCTGGGGCGAGATCGGTGACCGGCTGGGCGACCGCTTGATGGCACTTGCTATCATCGCCTGTACCACCGCCGTGGCAGCCCTTTTGGTAGCCACCATGACCCCGGCCTGGCCCAAGTGGCTGGTCATTGTACTACTGGGGCTACTGAGCTTCTCCTCGTTGGGCTGGAACGGCGTCTTCCTGGCCGAAATCACCCAACTGGCCCCACCCCATCGCATCGCCGATGCCGCAGGAGGTTGTCTGGTTTTCACCTATGGTGGCGTTCTGCTCGGTTTGCCTATGGTTAACTTGCTCCACAGCGTGGTTGGTGACTATACAAGCGTCTTCGCTATCCTCGCTGGCATCTCGGTAGCGGGACTCTGGCTCATCCATCAAGCGAGGCGAGCTAGATGCATGGATCGGGTTTCGTAGGAGCGCAATTCATTACACGATCAACAACCCCATCGCCCGACAAGTCTGGCTCCTCGTCGTCGAAATGTTCACCGCCGAGCAGGCGGCTTAGGAATGGTTCGCAGGATTTAATAACATCACCACAGATAAAATGGTCATAGTCCTTCGGATAGGGCCGTCTATATCTCGCCAAGATGAGCTTCATGCGGCAATGCAAACCTTGTAAAGGGACAATTTCGCATCCTGTCAGTCACTTTGTGCTAACATTTGTACACACGCAAATTAGTATAGGGCTTAACCATGGATACTAGAATACAGTTTCGTATTGATGAAGAAACAAAGCGCTTAAGCCAACAAATGGCTGAGAGCCAGGGCCGTACATTAAGTGATGCCTGCCGCGAATTCACCGAGCAATTGGCCGAGCAACAACGCAAGGTGCTATCTCATGATGCATGGCTCACCAATCAAATTAATCAAGCCTTTGAGAAGCTTGATGATGGAAAGGCTTCCTTTATCGATCACGAAAGTGCAAAAGCACAAATGGCTGAACGCAAAGCCAACATTCGGGGTCGGGCAAACAAATGATCGTGTGGGAAGAAGAGGCTCTGAATGACCGCGAGAAGATCTTCGAATTTCTTTACGACGTCAATCCTGTCGTCGCTGAGAAAACCGACGACATCATTGAAGCGAAAGCCGAAAGCCTACTTGATCAGCTATTGATGGGTGTGCAGCGGGATGGCATTCCAGGCAGATTGCTTATCATCCCAGAGATTTCGATGATTATTGACTACTGGGTCGATCATTCCTCAATTCATATCATGCGAGTACTTCACCAAAAGCAGAAATTTCCAAGCGACTGATTTTTAAAAATCCTTAGCCTGCTCTAGCCATGCCCCCCGTAATTTCCCTACCTACAGAAGTTGTGATTCTCAGTGTTTCTCGGCAACCTAGGACCCTATCTGTTTAACCACTCTCTTTAGCCGAGCACCGCAGCCATGACCACCGCGTTTGAGCAGACCCTTGCCGCCATCGACGCCCTGCACGCACAGGACCCACGTACGACAACGCTCGAGGACGGCACCACGATGCCGCAGGAACTGGCCTACGCCCAGCGAATGAGCAAATGGCTTGCGCACGTATACGATTCACCCGGCGAGTTGTTGCAGTTGGCGGTACGCGCCCAGCATCTGCAGCGCTGGCAGGTCACCCGCGAGGAATATGAAAAAGGCCGGGTGGGCTATCTGACCTGGCGGCGCGACCAAGGCAAGCGGGCGGGCGAGACCACCGCTCGACTGATGGAGGAAGCCGGCTATAGCACCGAGGATGCCCAGCGCGTCGCGGCGATGATCGGCAAGAAAGGGCTGGGGCGCGACCCTGAGGTGCAGGCGCTTGAGGACTGCGCCTGCCTAGTGTTTCTGGAAAACTACTTTGCCGATTTCTCGCGCAAGGTAGAACACGATCACATGGTGCGTATCGTGCAGAAGACCTGGCGTAAGATGTCGCCGCGCGCCCACGAACTGGCGTTAACGCTGCCCATGTCGGCATCATCTGCCGCGCTGGTGAAGGAAGCGCTGGGCGAGGCATAACGCCGCCATCCAGGTGCAGGTCATCAGTCACTGCGGTAAAGTAGCTACCTTATTTTCTTCCGCTTTCGGCAGTGACGGCTTGCTCAATTATGATTGCATCTCTGGATTCGCGTACCGCGCCATTTGAACGTCTGGGCTCCCACTACGTGCGCTTTCTTGAGGCGCTGAAAACGCGCGGCTTCGAAGGCGAGATTGCCCCTGACTACGCCAACCGCACGGTGCTGGCGACGGATAACTCGATTTACCAGCGTCTTCCCCAGGCCGCGGTCTTTCCCCGGCACGCCGAGGACCTGGAAAGGCTGGCCAGGCTGGCCGGAGAAGTCCCCCATCGCGATATCGTGCTCACCCCTCGCGGCGGCGGCACCGGCACCAACGGCCAGTCGCTGACCGACGGCATTGTGGTGGATATCTCCCGCCACATGAACCGGATTATCGAGATCGACGTCGAGCATCGCCGGGTTCGCGTTCAGGCGGGCGTGGTCAAAGACCAACTCAATGCCGCGCTAAAACCTCATGGCCTGTTTTTCGCCCCGGAGCTTTCCACCTCCAATCGCGCCACCATTGGCGGCATGATATCCACCGACGCCAGCGGCCAGGGCAGCTGCGAGTACGGCAAAACCCGCGACCATGTGCTCGAGCTCGACACGGTGTTGCTGGGGGGTAAGCACTTACATAGCCGCCCGTTAAGTGTTGAAGAAGAAACCGCGGAATGCGCGCAAGGCGGCATCCTCGGCCGGGTGCATTCCACCGCCGCCGAGATTATCGACCAGCAGCGCGAACTCATCGACGCCACCTTTCCGCCGCTCAACCGCTGCCTGACCGGCTTTGATCTGGCTCACCTGCGCGAACAGGACGGCCAGCTCAACCTCAACAGTTTGCTATGCGGCTCGGAAGGTTCGCTTGGGTTCCTTAATGAAGCGGTATTAAACGTCCTGCCGATTCCCAAGCATTCGACGTTAGTGAACGTTCGCTATCCCGGTTTTATGGAGGCCCTGCGCGATGCCAAGGCGCTGATGACGTCGAGCGCCCGGCCCACGTCCATCGAAACCATCGACGACACCGTCTTGCAGCTGGCCATGGAGGATTTCGTCTGGGACAGCGTGGCGGCATTTTTTCCGGCCGGCGATACGCCCATTCGCGGTATCAACCTGGTCGAGTTCAACGACGACGACCCAGAAGCCCTCGCTGAGCGCGTGCGCGCTTTTACCGAGCACCTGGGCCGGGACGCTACCGTCGAGCGGCTGGGCTATACCCTGGCCGAGGGCCGCGCGCAGATTCAGCACGTCTACGGCATGCGCAAGCGCTCGGTGGGACTTCTGGGCAATGTCCAGGGCGAAAAGCGCCCGCTGGCGTTCGTCGAGGACACCGCGGTGCCCCCCGAGCACCTGGCCGACTATATTGCCGAATTCCGTGCGGCGCTGGATGCCCGCGGCCTTGCCTATGGCATGTTCGGCCACGTAGATGCTGGGGTGTTGCACGTACGTCCGGCGCTGGACATGAAAGACCCCGCCCAGGAAGCGCTGATCCGCGAGATCTCCGACGAGGTGGCGGCGCTGACCCAGCGCTACGGCGGGCTGCTGTGGGGCGAACACGGTAAGGGCGTGCGCTCGGAGTACGGCCCCAAATTTTTCGGCAAGCTCTACCCCAGCCTGCAGCGGGTCAAGGCCGCCTTTGACCCCTATAACCAGCTCAACCCCGGCAAGATTGCCTCGCCCTCGGACAAGGGCGAGCTGATTGCCCGCGAATACGACCCAGAGCTGCTGGCTATCGACGAAGTGCCGATGCGCGGCCAGCTTGACCGCACCATCGACGAACGGGCCTGGCAGGCCTACGACGCGGCGGTGTACTGCAACGGCAACGGCGCCTGCTACAACTACGACGTCGATGACCCCATGTGCCCGTCATGGAAGGCCACCCGCGATCGCCGCCATTCGCCCAAAGGCCGTGCCAGCCTGATACGCGAATGGCTGCGCCTGCAGTCCAAAGCAGGCATCGACGTGGTGGAAGAGTCGCGCAGAACCAAAGCCTCAGGCGGCTGGGGCTTTATCAAGCACTTCCCACTCAGGGTGGCCAACACCCTGAGTCGCAAACAGCACCACGACTATTCCCACGAAGTCTACGACGCCATGGCGGGCTGCCTTGCGTGCAAATCCTGCGCCGGGCAGTGCCCGGTGAAGGTCAATGTGCCGCAGTTCCGCTCGCAGTTTCTGGAGGTCTACCACGGCCGCTACCTGCGCCCGCTGCGTGATTACCTAATCGCTGGAACCGAGTTCATGCTGCCGACCTTTGCCAGAGTGGCCCCACTGTATAACGCTGTCATGGGCCAGCGTTGGGTCGCACAACTGATGCGCAAAAGCATCGGCATCAGCGACTCGCCGGCGCTGTCCCGGGCCAACCTGAAAAAGAAGCTGCGAGCCTGGGGCGTGGCCGAGGCCACGCCGACCTCGCTTGCACTGCTTACCGAGCAGCAGCGCGCCAACAGCGTGATCATCGTCCAAGATGCGTTTACCAGCCACTTTGAAGCCAAACTGGTGATGGATATCGTCGAGCTGCTGTCGCGGCTCAACCTGCGGGTGTTCGTCATGCCGTTTTCCGCCAACGGCAAGCCGCTGCAGGTACAGGGCTTCCTGGGGGCGTTCGAACGCACGGCGCAGAAACAGGCCGAACGGCTTCGCACGCTGGCGCACTTTGATATTCCGCTGGTGGGCATCGACCCGGCGATGACGCTCACCTACCGCCAGGAGTACGTCAAATCGCTGGGCCACGAGGCGGTGCCCGAAGTGCTGATGTTGCAGGAATGGCTGGCCACCCGCCTCAACACCCTTGCGACGCGGCCGCTGGAGGTCAGCGATCCCGGCTTCAAGCTGCTTTCCCACTGCACCGAAAGCACCAATGCGCCGGGGTCCCCCAAGGCGTGGCAGCAGGTATTCGCGGCCTTCGGGCTGGAGCTTGAGCTGGTCAGCACCGGCTGCTGCGGCATGTCTGGCACTTACGGCCATGAAACCCGCAACGTGGCGACCTCAAAGACCATCTACGCGCAGTCCTGGCAGCCGCAAGTGGAAGCCGAAGAAAATGCGGGCAAACTACTGGCCACGGGCTACTCCTGCCGCAGTCAGGTGAAGCGTTATTCAAACCAGCTGCTGCCTCATCCGCTGCAGGCGCTACTGAGCGCGCTCAAGCGCGGGTAGCGTTGATACCACCAACGCCAACCGACCGTTTGATTCTGGCATGCTGGGCGCAATCCTAGAGCCGGGGAATCATCTTGCGACGATTGTTGACTATCGCTCGCGCGCCTTGGGCGTGCGCCACGACACTGGCCCTGCTGATGGGCGGTATCGGCGTGGCCACCGCACAGGACGCCCGGGTCGAAACCCAGCGGGTTGACGAGACCCCGCGTATCGAGACGCTGCGCCTGTCCGGCAGCGTTTCAGCCCCGCGCACTTCGCAGCTTTCCAGCGCCGAGGCCGGTCAGGTCGCATCCCTTGACGTCGAGATCGGCGACCGGGTCAGCCAGGACGAGCGGCTAATGTCGTTGGATAGCCGTGAGGCCGAACTGGAGCGCCAGCGCGCCCAGGCCAATATCGATCAGGCCCGCGCCGATCGCGACGATGCCCGTCAGCGTCTCAACGAAGCCGACCAGCTATCCGCGCAGCAAAATATTGCGGCAAGCGAACTGCGCCAGCGGCAAAACGCGCTGGCCGCCGCCGAAGCGACCCTGGAGGCCCAGCAGAGCGAGTACGCACTCTGGGAGCTTCGCGTATCCCGCCACACCATCACCGCGCCTTTCGATTCGCTGATCACCCAGCGCGACAGCGAGTTGGGCGAATGGGTCACGCCCGGCGACACCCTGATGACGCTGGTTGATATTGAGGCCTTGACGCTGGACTTCCCCGTGCCGTTATCGGCCTACGCCCGCATGGATGACGCGACGCTCGAAATCCGGCTGGAAGGCGATACCCAGTGGTACGCCGCCCGCCCCCAGGCACGGGTGCCCCAGGACACCAACAGCCGTCAGTTCCTGCTGCGCGCCGAGCCTGTTGACTCCCTTGACTTGCTGCCCGGCATGGCACTCGAAGGGCGGCTGCTGCTTGAAGGCGAGACGGGCCCAAGCGTGCCCCGCGATGCCTTGATCCGCCGCCCGGACGGCAGCGTCAGCGTATGGCTGGCCCGCCAGGAAGATGACGAATGGCGCGCTTATGAACAACGCGTGGACGTCGGCGGCGGCCACGAGGGCAACGTCGCAGTGCTCGACGGTATCGAGGTGGGCGATCGCGTCATTGTGGTAGGCAACGAACGCCTAGAAGAGGGGCAGTCCCTGTCCCTTATCGACGACGACTAACAAGGAGCGCCCACGCGCATGTTTGCCGCCATCATCCGTCACGGCATTTTAGTCAGTGTCGTCACCCTGATTCTACTGATCGTGGGCATTGCCGCCATCTGGCGGATTCCCGTGCAAATGATCCCCGACCTGGAAACCCGGGTGATTGGCGTTGAAACCCAGTGGGCCGGGGCCAACCCCCAGGATATCGAAAAGGATATCCTCATCGAGCAGGAAGAGTATCTACGCAACGTCCCCAACCTGCAGCGCATGGAGTCCACCGCCAGCAGCGGCAGCGCCGAGATCGAACTGGAATTTCCGTTTGGCGTTGACCTCACCGAAACGCTCATCCGTGTCAACAACGCCCTCAGCCAGGTGCCCTCCTACCCCACCAATGTTGACCAGCCGCGCATCGTCGCCAACTCGTTTTCGGCCAACGCGTTCATGTACTTCAACGTCGGCCCGCGCGAAGGCAACCCGCGCGATCTGGACATGCCGGCCATGCGCGACTATCTGGAAGATAACGTGCGCCCGCGCATGGAAAGCGTCAGCGGGGTGTCGGAAGTCACCGTCTCTGGCGGGGCCGAACGGCAAATGCAGTTATTGATCAACCCCGACGCGCTTGCCGCGCGGGATCTCAGCATCAGCGATATTCAAGCTGCCCTGCAGGAACGCAATCAAGACGTCTCAAGCGGAGACTTGGAAAGCGGCAAACGGCGCTATCTGCTGCGCACCGTCGGGCGGTTCGAAGATGTCGAGAGCCTGGAAGCGTTGATCCTTGACCGCCAGGGCGATGAGGTGACACGGCTTGGCGACGTTGCCGAGGTGCAGCAATCCTACGCCGAGCTGACCTCGCGCTCGTACAACGCGGCGGGCGAGCCGGTGTTGAGCGTTCAAGTCCGCCGGGAGCCGGGGGCCAACGTCATCGACATCAAGCGTGACATGCTTGAAGAAGTTGAGGCTTTGAACGATGGCCTGCTGGCTGAACAGGGCATGCAGATCACCCTGTCCAACGACGACGTGCGCTACGTAGAGTCCTCGATTGCCAACGTCTGGGTAAACCTCGGCCTGGGGGCGCTGTTTGCCACCCTGGTGATGTACGCCTTTCTGCGCTCGGCGCGGGCCACCTTTGCCGGGATCATCGGCATCCCCATCTGCACCATTGCGGCGTTTCTCGGCCTGCTGCTCGCCGGCCGTACCCTGAACGTGATCTCCCTGGCCGGGGTGGCCTTTGCCATTGGCATGACCATCGACAACACCATTGTCGTGCTCGAAAGTATCGAGACCCAGCGGCGCCGCGGGCTAGCCCGCTTTCAAGCCGCGCTTGAAGGCGTCAAGCAGGTCTGGTCGGCGGTGCTCGCCTCAACGCTGACCACCATTCTGGTGTTTGTACCGATCTTCTTTATCGAGCAGGAAGCCGGCCAGCTGTATTCCGATATTGCCGTGGCGATCTCCACCTCGATCCTGGTCTCGATGGTGGTCGCCATTACCGTTATCCCCACGCTTGGCGCGCATATCGATTTCCGCGGCCGCGATAACGGTAATGGCATTCGCCCGCGCTGGATGAGCGCCTGCCTGTGGGTGGTCGACAGCATGATCAAAAGCACGGCGCGACGAGGCGCGGCCGTGGTGCTGGGCATCGCCGGCGGCGTGGCGATTTTTGTCTGGCTTACACCCCCGGCGGAATACCTGCCCGAGGGCGAAGAAGCCAAGACCTTCGCCAGCATGAACGCCCCGGCAAGCTATAACCTCGCCACCATGGATGCCATTGCCCAAGAGTTGCAACGTGATCTTGAACCGCATGTCGACGCCGACCCCGAGGCTTTTGAGCGCGGCGACACCGACGTGCCGCCCATCCGCACCATGGGCATTCAGGCCGAAGCGCAGAGCCTGCGCATCATTGCCGAAACCCTGGACCCCAATCATATCGAGGCGCTGATGGACGCGCTGACCACGCGTTACGAGGCCTACCCGGACATGCGCGCCTTTGCCGCGCGCGGCTCGATCATCTCGAGTAACGACGGCGGCACGCGCAGCATCACGCTGGATATTGCCGGTAACGACCTGGAAACGCTCTACGCCACCGCCAACCGTATTTACGAACGCGCCCAGACGAGCTTCGACAACCCGCGCATTCAGTCACGCCCCTCGGCGCTGGACCTCGGCCAGCCGCTGATCGAGGTTTACCCGGACTGGGAGCGCGCCGCCGAGCTGGGCTTTGACACCGAGGCCCTGGGCACCGCCATTGCCGTGCTGACCAATGGGTCGTACCTGGATGATTTTTATCTCGACGACGAAAAAATCGATCTTTACGGCTATGGCCCTGAGGCCGGCGATATCGACCTCGACCAATTGGCTAGCCTGCCCCTGCATACGCCAGCCGGCTTCAACGTACCGCTGAACGACGTCGCCGATATCGAAGAAACCGTCGGCACCGCCACCATACGCCGGGTAGATGGTCGGCGCAGCGTGACCCTGGACGTGATTCCACCGCGCAGCGTGGCGCTTGAAGAAGGTATCGAGCGAATGCAGCGTGACGTTATCGAGCCAATGCGCGACGAAGGTGAGCTACCGGGCAGTATCGATGTCACGGTAAGCGGCGCGGGCGATCAGTTGGATGCCACCCGCCAGTCGCTCACCGGCAACGGGTTGATAGCCCTTGCGATCGTGTATCTATTGCTGGTGGCGATTTTCGCCCACTGGGGCTATCCGCTGCTGATTCTGGCGACCATCCCGCTCGGCGCGGCCGGGGGAATTGTCGGGCTGTGGCTGATGAACAGTGTGGGCGCGATGCTGCCGCGTATTGGCCTGAACGCCATCAGTCAGCCCTTCGACATGATCACCATGCTGGGTTTTCTGATCCTCATGGGGACCGTGGTCAACAACCCGATACTGGTCGTCGATCAGGCGCGCATCAATCTGCGCGAAACCTCCATGGGCGTGCGCGATGCGGTATATAACGCCGTGGAGAGCCGCCTGCGGCCCATTGCCATGACCACCTTGACCACGCTGTGCGGGCTTTCGCCGCTGGTATTCTTACCTGGCGAAGGCACCGAGCTGTATCGCGGCGTCGGCGCCATTGTGCTGTTCGGGCTGCTGGGCACCGCCATCGTCACCGTCACCTTTCTGCCGGCGCTTACCGTGGCGGTACTCAGCTGGCGAACGAAACGTCAAACGAATTAAAAGAACAGCCGCCTCAGCGCCTCGCCGGGGTCGCTGTGGCGCATGAAGGCTTCACCGACCAGAAAGCCGTTGATCTCATGGTCGCGCATCAGCTCGACATCGTCGCGGGTATCGATGCCAGACTCGGTGATCACCGTGACGCCTTCGGGGATGCCCGGCAACAGTTCAAGCGTGGTGTTGAGGCTGGTCTCGAAGGTGTGCAGATTGCGGTTGTTGATACCCACCAGCTGCAGGTCCAGCGTCAACGCCCGAGCCAGTTCGTCTGCGTCGTGGACTTCCACCAGCACGTCCATACCCAGGCTCTTGGCCTGCTGACTCAGATCACGCAGTTGGGCATCGTCCAGCGCGGCGACGATCAGCAAAATACAGTCAGCCCCGATCGCCCGCGCCTCGGACACCTGATAGCCGTGCGTGATGAAATCCTTGCGGATCACGGGTAGCGCACAGACGTCACGCGCCGCGATCAGATAGTCCTCGTGGCCCTGGAAAAAGTCGGCGTCGGTGAGCACCGACAGACACGCCGCACCGCCCTGGGCATAGCTTTTGGCGATATCCGCGGGGTGAAACTCCTCACGAATCACACCCTTCGAGGGCGAGGCCTTCTTGACCTCGGCAATGATCGCCGGGTCGCCGGCGGCAATGCGCTTGTTGAGCGCGTCGATAAAGCCCCGGGGCGCACTCTGCTTTTCGCCCAGCGCCAGCAGATCGGCTTCCGAAACCGCCTGACGGCGCTCGGCCACTTCCTGGTCCTTGCGTTCCAGAATGCGGGTTAAAATCGTTGGCGTTGCCTGTTGCGTCATGGTGATCTCTTCTTGTTTAAAACTTACTTGTTTAAAACTTACTTGTTTAAAACTTACCTTGTTTAAGGGCCTACTGCTTAAAAACGCTGGTGAAGTGAGACAGTTCTTTAAGTTTTTCAAGCGGTAATTTGGAGGCTTGGGCATCCTGTGCCAGCATCACGCCCTCTTTCAGGTTGTCGGCCACGCCGGCACAGTAAAGCGCCGCGCCCGCATTCAGTGCCACCATATCCGCCGCTGCCCCTTCGCCGCTCAGCGCGGCCTTGACCAGGCGCAGGCTGTCTTCAGCGCTGGTGGCTTTAAGCGTGGCGAGACTCTGGCGTTCAATCCCCACCTCTTCCGGCGTAATCGTGTACTGGGAAATCACCCCGTCCTTGAGTTCGGCCACCTGGGTGGGTGCTGCCAGGGAGATTTCATCCAGGCCGTCCTCGGAATGCACGACCATGACATGGCGGCTGCCGAGCTTGTTGAGCACCTCGGCCATCAGCGGCACCAGCGAGGGCGCATAAACGCCCAGCACCTGATTGGGCGCGCTGGCAGGATTGGTCAGCGGGCCGAGAATATTGAACAGCGTGCGCACGCCCATTTCACGGCGCGGGCCGATGGCATAGCGCATCGCCGGGTGATGATTGGGGGCAAACATGAAGCCCACGCCTACCTGCTCGATACAGCGGGCCACCTGGTCGGGTTGCAGGTCCAGATAAATACCCGCGACGTCGAACAGGTCGGCGCTGCCGGATGACGACGACACGCTGCGGTTACCGTGCTTGGCCACGTGGGCGCCCCCGGCCGCGGCCACGAAGCTGGCCGCGGTCGAGACGTTGAACAGATTGGCGCCATCGCCACCGGTGCCCACAATGTCGACCACGTTCTCAGCGTCAAGCTCGACCCGCTTCATCAGGTCACGCATCACCTGGGCGGCGGCACTGATCTCGACGGCGCTCTCGCCTTTCATGGCAAGCCCCACCAGCAGACCGCCGATCTGAGCATCGGAGGCTTCGCCGGTCATGATCTGGCGCATCAGCGCGTGGGTGGCATCGAAAGAGAGGTCTTCGCGGCGCATCACCGCGTTAATTGCGTCTCGCATTTGCATGAGCAGAAAAGCCCCTAAAACATGTGAAACCGGCGGTCAGCCGCGTTTTAAAAAGTTGGCCAGTAGCGCATGGCCCTGGCGGGTCAGGATGGATTCAGGATGAAACTGGACGCCTTCAACGTCCAGCTCCCGGTGGCGCAGCCCCATGATAACCCCTGGTGTCACGTCGTCATCCCCGGTTCGGGCCGTTATCTCCAGGCACTCGGGCAGGCCCTGTTCGTCCACTACCAGCGAGTGGTAGCGCGTCACTTCCAGCGGATTGTTCAATCCGGCAAACACCCCTTGGCCGTCGTGGGCTACCGCCGAGGTTTTACCGTGCATCACCTGGGGCGCGCGCACCACCCTCCCGCCGTAGACCTGACCAATGGCCTGATGCCCCAGGCACACGCCCAAAATGGGTAACCGGCCGGCAAACCGTTCAATGGCATCAAGCGAAATTCCGGCTTCGTTGGGCGTGCAGGGGCCCGGCGAGATCACCAGGTGGGTCGGCGCCAGGGCTTCGATCTGCTCAACGCTGATCTCGTCATTGCGGTAAGTCACCACGTCGGCGCCCAGCTCGACCAGGTACTGAACGATGTTGAATGTGAAGCTATCGTAGTTGTCCAGCATCACTACTTTTTGAGCCATAACGAATTGAAACCCCAATAAAATTCCACGCAATGGCTCGCAGGTTACCCAATCAGTTAGCCAGCCCGTAGTGACTTGCCATTTCCGCCAATTATCGACCGATTGTAACGCCATGCGGGTTCGCACGTCACGAACTTGTCCTGCGGCCGATCGCTCGGGCCCAAGGGCCTCCGGCTGACAAAAGCGAGGCTTGATAAATTGTATCTTCCCCGCATAGTGATAACGTAGCCTTTGTTAGGCGTCATCCGGGCAACGGGAACTAGCAACGCGGCAGCACAATCTTTATTATCAGTCGCCTTTCAAGAAAGCCGGGAGCGTGGAATGCGCAATAAGCTGATAAACGTAGGCTCGCTCTTGGTGGCGCTTTTGCTCGCCAGCGCCCCCGCTGTGGCGGAGTCGCCGCTGCGGGTAGTGACTTCGTTCTCGGTGATTGCCGATCTGGTCAAGCGCGTGGCCGGCGATAACGCAAGCGTTGATGTCATCGTACCGCCCGGCGAGGACGTTCACCGCTGGGAACTCAACCCGCCCAACGTCCTGGCGCTGGAAGAAACCGATCTGGTGTTTTATAACGGCTTTGACCTGGAACCCTGGCTGCGCGACGTGCAGGCCATCGTCGAGGACGAATTGCCCATGGTGGCGTTGGCCGAACACGCCGATTACCCGACGTTGCCGCTGACCGTCGGCCGCTACGAGAACAGCGCAAATCCCCACATGTGGATGGCACCCCAGGGCGCCGCCGCCTATGTGGACGTTATCGTCGACACCCTGTCGGCGCATGCGCCGGACCACGCCGAGGCGTTTGGCCAACGCGCCGACGAGCTCAAAGAGACACTGGAGGAGCTCGACGCCGGCATCCGGGAACGGCTGGGCGGCATCCCCCAGACCAACCGGTCGCTGGTCACCAGCGAAGCAGGGGTTGCCTACTTCGCCGATGCCTATGACTTTGAATACACCGCCCTATGGGGCGTGAATCACGAAACCCTGGGCAAGGCCGCGGCGATGGCCCGGCTCCAGGCAACGCTTGCCGACAAGCGCCCGCCGGCACTGTTTTATGAAAGCACGACACCCAAAATCCATATGGATGCGCAGGCGCGCTACGTCGACCTGCCGCTGGCAGGCCCCCTCTATGTGGATGCCTTAAGCGGTAGCGACGGGCCGGCCGCCGACTATGTCGCCATGCTGCGCCACAATACCGAACTGCTTCACGCGGCACTGGGCGGTGCCCGTGAGGATGACTGATCGCCTCAGCGCGACGCCCCTTCAGGCAATCAGCTCGGCAAGCGACGCAATGACCGCATCCGGCCCGCTTTCTTCAATCGGCTCCCCGTGGTTATAACCATACGGCAGCGCCAGGGTGACAAAACCGGCCGCTTTGCCGGCGGCGATATCGTGGCGGGAATCCCCCACCATTACGCAGGCGTCAGGGGCGACCCCGCCGACCTGCGCGGCATGCAGTAAAGGCACCGGGGACGGTTTTTTCTCCGCCAGCGAGTCACCGCCGAGGCAGAGTGTAAAGTACCCCTGCAAGCCGAAGTGATCGAGTATCGGCACGATGAAGCGCTCGGGCTTGTTGGTGATCAACACCAGCGTATAGCCGGCCTGACGCAGCCCGGTCAACGCCGACCGGGCGCCAGGGTAGAGCGACGTCAACTGATTGGGCGCGGCGCCGTAATAGTGCAGAAACGCCGCGTAGGCACGATCGAACAGCATCGCTTCGGGCGGCATACCCTTCGCCCAGGTCAGGGCCCGCTCGACCAACACCGCCGCACCGTTACCCACCCAGTGGCGCACGTCATCCGTCGTCGGCATCGGCAACCCCTGGTCGACCAGCGCGCGGGCGACCGCCACGGTCAGGTCAGGCACCGAGTCGATGAGCGTGCCATCGAGGTCAAAGGCAATCAGACGCTTGCCGTCAAGTAGTGGGTGCACGTAACCATCCTTTTTAGCGTCATACTCAATATTGCCTGAAGCTCGCCCTGCGGGGCTTTCAGCGGGTCAGTGTACCTGTTGTAAACGACCGTTCATATTCGTCAGTATCGCAAGAAACCACTATGCTGAGGATCATTTCGTCAAGGAGTAAGACATGAGCCTTCCCACCATCGTGATTGTTGGCGGCGGCGCCGGCGGTCTGGCGCTGGCCACCCAGTTAGGACGCACGCTTGGCAAGCGCAACCGGGCCGACATCGTATTGCTCGACCGCAACACCACCCACGTCTGGAAACCGTTATTGCACGAGCTTGCCACCGGCGTGCTGAATTCCAGCATGGACGAGGTGGATTACCGCGGTCATTCCTCGGCACATCATTACCGCTACCAGCGCGGCTCGCTGTCAGGCCTCGACCGCGAGGCCAAGCGACTGCACCTGGCCCCCATCGTGGATGAGGACGGCGCTGAAGTACTGCCCGCCCGGGAGCTCGCTTACGACTATCTGGTCATGGCCCTGGGCAGCGTGTCCAATGACTTCGGCACGCCCGGGGTTGACGAGCATTGCCATTTTATCGACTCACCGCAGCAGGCCAAAGCGTTTCAGCGCGACATGATCAATACGTTTCTGCGCTACACCGACCCCTCGCTGCGTCAGCATACCCAACTGACCATCGGCATTGTCGGCGGCGGGGCGACCGGGGTGGAGTTGGCAGCGGAGCTGTTTGATGCCTCGCGTATGCTCAACGCCTACGGCGTCACCGCGGCGGACCACCAGCAAATCAGCGTGCACCTGCTTGAGGCCGCACCGCGCCTGCTGCCGGCGCTTTCCGAGCGCATCAGCCAAACCGTTCAACAAGAGCTGGAAGGCATGGGCGTCACGGTGCACGTGGGCACCGCTATCAAAGAAGCCCAGGCGAATCGCCTGATCACCGGCGATGACGACGTCATTGAGACCGACCTCAATGTCTGGGCGGCGGGCATCAAGGCACCGCCGTTTCTCTCTGAACTGGGGCTTTCCACCAACAAAAAGCATCAGATCAAAGTCGCCAAAACCCTGCAAAGCATCGATGATCCGGCGATTTTTGCCTTGGGTGACTGCGCCGACTGCCCTATGGGGGAAAACGGCAGCGTGCCGCCCCGCGCCCAGGCGGCCCACCAGCAGGCCAAACGACTGGCCAAGAATCTGATCAATCAGTTGGAGGGCAAGCCCCTCGCCGACTTCGAGTATCGGGATCGCGGCTCGCTGGTATCGCTGGCGAGCTACGACGCCGTGGGCAGCCTGATGCGCAGCTCCGCCTCGCGCGGGTTATTTCTGGAAGGCTGGCTGGCGAGGCGCGCCTACGCATCGCTTTACCGCATGCACCAGCTATCGATTCACGGCGCACCCAAAACCGGGCTGGCGTGGCTGGTAGACAAGCTCAATCGTTATCTCAAGCCACGCATGAAGCTCCATTAAACACCGTTCAACGGTTGCTCATCGCCGCCCTTAACTGCTTGATCACCGAGTCATAGCCGTGGGGATCGCTTGTGCTATGCGCGTTGAAAATGGCCGAACCGGCGACAAAGGTATCCGCGCCGGCGGCGGCAATGTCGCCGATGTTGTCGGCTTTCACGCCGCCATCGACCTCAAGACGAATCGGTCGTCCTGACGCGTCGATACGCGCCCGCGCCTCGCGCAACTTATCAAGCGTGGCGGGAATGAACGACTGCCCACCGAAGCCCGGATTGACGCTCATCAACAGCACCATGTCGATTTTATCCATCACGTAGTCCAGATAGGACAGCGGCGTGGCCGGGTTGAAGACCAGCCCGGCCTTGCAACCCCCGTCGCGGATCAGCTGCAGCGAGCGGTCGATATGCTCGGAGGCTTCCGGGTGAAACGTAATGTAGCTGGCGCCCGCCTCGATGAAATCGCTGATCATGCGATCCACCGGCTTGACCATAAGATGCACGTCAATCGGCGCCGTCACGCCGTGCTGGCGCAGCGCTTTGCACACCATCGGGCCAATGGTGAGGTTGGGCACGTAATGATTGTCCATCACATCGAAATGTACGATATCGGCCCCCGCCGCGAGCACATTGTCCACCTCCTCGCCCAGGCGTGCGAAGTTGGCGGAAAGAATCGAGGGAGCAATCAGATAATCATGCGCAGCGGTCATATCAACATTCCTGCTTTGCCAAAGAGAGGGAACCACGGCCATTGCCGCCTTTAAAGGCGGGCATGTTAGCAGAACCTTCGCGCGGCGGTGAGAGCAGACACGTATCGTGGATAAGTTAGCCCCATTTTTCTTAATCATTATTCTAAAAAAGAATATAAAACACGATTGTAATTCCATAATCACAGGTTTAAGCTTGCTAACTAAATTGCCAATGCTGGCTTAGCTTTCAAGGAGCTTGTGATGTCATTACCTGTTGTTTTCCGTCGTAGCATGTTGGCTCTCGCCATTGGCGCCACGCTTTCAAGCCCTGCTATGGCTCAAGAACGCGAGCTGCTCAACTCTTCGTATGATATTGCACGCGAACTGTTTGCCGAAATTAATCCCAAATTTGAATCATGGTGGGAAGAAGAACACGACGAGGAAATCGAGGTTAGCCAGTCTCACGGTGGTTCATCTGCCCAGGCACGCGCCATCATGCAAGGGCTTCGCGCCGATGTGGTGACCTATAACCAAGTGACTGACGTCCAGGCCTTGGCTGATGCCGACCTAGTGGCTGAAGATTGGCAAGACGCCCTACCCAACAATGCCTCACCTTACTACTCCACCACAGCGTTCCTGGTGCGCAAGGACAACCCCAAAGGCATCGAAAACTGGGACGACCTGGTGGAAGAAGATATTGAGATGGTCTTCCCCAACCCGAAAACCTCGGGTAATGGCCGCTATACCTATCTCGCCGCCTGGGGCTTTGCCGACGAACAATTTGACGGCGATGAAGAGCAAATCCAGGATTTCATGCGCACTTTCCTGGGTAACGTCGAAGTATTTGATAACGGCGGCCGAGGTGCCACCACCAGCTTTATCGAGCGCGAAATCGGCGATGTGCTGATCAGTTTCGAGTCCGAGGTCAACAACATTCGCAAGGAATACGGCAGCGACGACTACGAAGTCATCGTACCCCCCACCAGTATTTTGGCAGAGTTCCCCGTAGCCGTGGTGGGCCCTAATGCCGAGCGCAACGAAAACAGCGACCTGGCGCAAAGCTATCTGGAATACCTCTACCGCGAGGACACCCAGCGCTTGCTCGCAGGCTTCAACTACCGCGTTCACCATGAAGATGTGGTTGAAGAATTTGCCGACCAGTTCCCCGAAACCGAACTGCTGAAAGTAGAGGATGTATTTGGCAGTTGGGACGAGGCTATGGAGACGCACTTTGAAGGCGGCGGCATGCTTGATCAACTTCAGCGCCGTTAATTTCTTTGCCCCGTCAGGTTGAGCTATGAGCCACTTCGTCCTTCGTCAGTCCGGCAGCGCGCGTGTGCTGCCCGGATTTGGTCTTTCCATGGGTATCAGCGTGCTGTTTATTTCGCTGGTACTGCTGCTACCCATTACCGGGCTTTTCGGCCAGTTGGCCGGGCTGAGCTTTGCTGAGTACTGGACCATTATCACCGAAGGCCGTGTGGTTGCCAGCTACATGGTCACCATCGGAGCGGCGGCGGTCGCGGCGTTGATCAACGCTGTGTTTGGTTTGTTGCTGGCCTGGGTATTGGTGCGCTACACCTTCCCCGGCAAGCGACTGTTGGATGCGCTGATGGACCTGCCCTTCGCACTGCCAACCGCAGTGGCGGGCATTACGCTTGCAACGCTTTATTCAAGCAATGGCTGGATGGGCAGCTGGCTAGAAGCGCTCGACCTGCCCGTTGCCCAGACCTGGGTTGGAATCGCCCTGGCCATGGCATTCACCAGTATCCCGTTTGTGGTTCGCACCGTTCAGCCGGTGTTAGAGGACATGCCCGTTGAGGTGGACGAAGCCGCCATGTCGCTGGGGGCCACCGACGGCGTTGCCTTTCGTCGCGTCATAATGCCCCATCTATGGCCAGCCCTGGTGACCGGAACGGGGCTTGCATTTGTACGCTCGCTCGGCGAATTCGGGGCAATTATTTTTATCGCAGGCAACATGCCTTACGAAACCGAGATCACGGCACTGATGATCTTCATCAAGCTCCAGGAATATGACTACGTGGGTGCATCGGCCATTGCGTCGGTGGTGCTATTTGTCTCGCTTGCCTTGCTACTGGCGATCAATATCTGGCAAGGCCGTTTCGTGCGCCGCTTGCATGGAGGAAAAGCGTAATGCAACGGATTGGAGACGCACCGCTTGTCCGCCGCCTGTTGATTGCGATGGCCGTGGGGCTTTCAGGGCTTTTTCTACTGCTCCCGCTAGTGGCTATCTTTGCCCAGGCGTTTTCCCAGGGTGTCAGCGTTTTTTGGTCTAACGTCAGTGACTTTTATACGCTACACGCCATCGGCCTTACGCTTGGCATTGCCCTGCTCACGATACCGGTTTGCCTGGTGTTCGGCGTTGCGCTTGCCTGGCTGGTGACGCGTTTCAGCTTTCCTGGCCGGCGGTTGCTACAAACGCTGATTGATATCCCCTTCGCGGTGTCTCCCGTCGTGGCCGGTCTTATTTATCTGTTGCTCTACGGACGCAATGGCTGGATCGGCGGCTGGCTGGACAGCTACGACATTCAGCTGATGTTTTCCTGGCCGGGTATTTTGATGGTGACCATCTTCGTCACCTGCCCCTTTGTGGCCCGAGAACTGATACCGCTGATGCAGGCCCAGGGATCGCGGGAAGAAGAGGCTGCCGTTGTGCTCGGCGCATCGGGCTGGACGACGTTTCGACGCGTTACGCTGCCTAATATCCGCTGGGCGCTACTCTACGGAATTATCCTGACCAACGCCCGCGCGGTGGGCGAATTTGGCGCAGTATCCGTCGTCTCAGGGGCCATTCGCGGCCAGACCAACACGCTGCCCCTGCACCTGGAGCAGCTTTACCAGGATTACAACGCCGTGGGGGCTTTTGCCTGCGCGGCCCTACTCGCATTGATCGCCCTACTGACGCTCGCCGCCAAGGCGGGGCTGGAATGGCGCGCGTCGCGCCGGGAGGCATTTGCATGAGCATTCGCTTACAGAATATCGCCAAGCACTTTGGTGCAACTCAAGCGCTGGAGCCAATCAATCTGGATATCCAGGAAGGCGAATTGGTCGGCTTACTGGGCCCTTCCGGCTCGGGTAAGACCACCCTGCTGCGCATTATCGCGGGCCTGGAAAACGCCGACCGCACGCCGACGCCCGGTAAGATTTTATTTGGCGAGCGCGACGTCACCCACGTTCACGTGCGCGACCGCCGAATTGGGTTTGTGTTTCAGCATTATGCGTTATTCCGTCATATGAGCGTCTATGACAACGTCGCGTTTGGCTTGACCGTCATGCCACGCGCGCAGCGACCCTCTGCCCAGGATATTCGCGCCCGGGTATATCGCCTGCTTGAGATGGTCAAACTTGAAGCCTTTGCCAATCGCTACCCGGCGCAGCTGTCCGGCGGCCAGCAACAGCGCGTTTCACTTGCTCGTGCGCTAGCCGTCGAGCCGGATGTACTGCTGCTTGATGAGCCATTCGGCGCGCTTGATGCCAAAGTGCGTCAGGAACTACGCCGCTGGCTGCGTCATCTGCACGAAGAGTTCAACTTCACCAGCGTATTCGTCACCCATGACCAGGAAGAAGCCCTTGAGCTATCCGACCGCGTGGTGGTGATGAGCAATGGGCGTATCGAGCAAATTGACACCCCGGAAACGCTCTATCGCGCGCCGAAAAACCGCTTTGTGTTTGAATTTTTGGGCGACGTTAACTATCTAGAAGGCAAGGTGCAAAACGGCACGCTCACCTGCGGTGACGCCCATGTGGCGGTGGACCTGCCGGACGGCGACGAAGAACTGCTGCTGCGCCCCCACGAAATCCGCCTGGCCGAGCAGCCCAGTGCCGATAGCCACCTGCCGGTGACCATTACCGCGATCTCCCCCGTCGGCGCGGAAGTCCGCGTGGAACTCGAAGCCGACTGGCTGGCCAAGCCGTGGCTAGCCACGGTGCGCCATGCCGACTTCAACCGCCTGGCGATGAAACGCGGCCAGCGGCTGTACGCCCACCTGCGCCACTGGCACCGTTTCAAGGATGCCGACGCGGTTCAGGACGCGTCACTTGCCGACGTCAGTTAAGGTATACTTGACGTCCTGTAAGGCCCTAAAAAAGTGGAGATCCTCATGTTACGGCGTCAATTGTTCAATTTATCAGCAGCCCTGCTGGCCAGCGTCTGGTTGGCGGGGTGTGCCAGCCCCCATTATCTGCAGCTTTCCCCCGAACGTACCGCCGACGTCGCATCGGTGGGCGACGGTCAGGAAATCACCGTCCTGGCGCAGGACGGACGCGAAAGCGAAGTGATCGGCAACCGTGCCGGCGGCGGCATGTCCACCGCGCAGATTACCGTCAACAGCCATGAAGTCATTCCGCGTTTGCAGCAGGAAGCCGAGCGCGCGGTGGCCGACATGGGCTTTACCCCCACCCGCGAAGCCGCCGAAGGGCGCCCCAGCCTGACGCTGGAACTGGATAGTCTCTCCTACGCCCAGGGCAACAGCGATCAGCCATTGATCGACGAGGCCCGCCTGGAAGGTGTGTTGCGCGCCATCGTCCGCAATGACGGCACCACCTACACCGGCACCTATACGTCACGGCGCAGCCAGGAATACGCGGTGAAGCCCGACAAGGACACCAACACCCGAATGCTCAACGACCTGCTGGGTGACGCCCTCAATCGCGCCTTCAGCGATGAAGACCTGGGCCGGCTGCTGGCCCGCTAGACGGCCACCGGCCGCCCCCTGCGTGTCAGCTTGTTCGACAGCCGCTGGCTAGGCCAGCGGCCCCCGGCGCACCAGATGCCATACCTTTTCACAAAACCCCCGGTCATCCGGTTCGCTTTCCTCCAGCAGCGTCAGCCGGAAGTTGGGTGACAGCAGCGTCTCGACCTCTTGGTTTGGGACGCTAAAGGGTGGCCCGGCCTTGTCCCCATCGTGGGTCAGGCTGACCAGCAACCCTTCGGCCCCGGGGGGTACCAGCTGCGCGAGATGGAAAGCATAGCGCTGGCGCGTTGCTTCCGGCAGCGCGATCAGGGCAGCACGGTCGTAGAACGCCCCGACCTCGTCGGCCTGCTGGATATGCAGGTGAAAGAAATCGCCGCACCACAGCTCAATACTGCCCTGGCGGCAGATCGTAAACCCGGCCTGCTGGTAGCGCGATACCGGCACCGATGAGTCGGCCAGAAACTGTTCGACCGCTTCCGGCGCAAGCTCGACCCCGAGAACGGGATGGTTTGCCTCGGCAAGCCAGCGCATATCCAGGGTTTTGCCGCACAGCGGCACCAGCACCTTGGCGCGTTCCGGTACGCCAAGCGACGGCCAGTAGCGTCTTAACGCATGATGCGGCTGGGGCAAATGAAAGCCGATACGACCTTCCCGCCATCTGGCACGCCAGAGATCCGTCATTCCCGCTCACCCAGCATCAAAACCAGCGATCGCGCTTTTTACGCCGCCGCGGCAGGTGCGGCACGATAAGCCCGACCACCAGACCGGCACCGGCAACGCCGCCGCCGTACATGAAGTAGCGCAACAGCAAGTCTTCCTCTTGAGTATCGAGCCGCGCTTCCAGTGACCGCACTTTCTCGCTCGATTCATCGGCGTCGCTACCCAGTTGGTCATTGCGCGTTTCTAGTTCGTCAATGCGCTGCTCGCGGGCATCCAGTGTTTCTCGCATGCTCGCCACGCGCTGCTCCCACTCTTCGTTGATACCGTCTAACTCTTCCGTTAGCGATTCTACTTGCGATTCAAGTTCGGGCAGTTGCTCGCTGGCGCTAGGCGTTTGTTGCAGTTCCTCACTCAAAATCCACACGGCTTCGTCATCGTCACCACGCACACGGGAGTAGTCACCGTTGGTTTCCAGCACCTCGACCTGCTCGCCGGCACTAAGGGTCCCCACAATGCGATAGCCATCGGTTGGGCCACTGCGCACATAGGTTGAAAGTTCGTCGGTTACCCAGGCGTTACTGTCTGACTGAGCGGCCCCATTAACACACCACACACTGACCAATACACCGGCGGCAACCGCCCGGTAACGATGACAAAATTGAGTTACTTGCATGACATAATGTCCTAATTAATACGCAGCCTGCTGGGCCACGCTCACATGACTAATCTCCGCGCGGAGGCAGTGGGAAAGGACGTGGAAACTCCGCCACCCGCGCATCACTTTTAACGGCTTTCAAAGGTCCCTCACGTTCCACTTCATCGATACGCACGATGGCGTTGAGCGGAAGGTAGCTTCGCTTGACGCCTTCGAAGGTGTGCTGCAATTTTTCACTGGCAGGATCGATCACCACTCGCGACGCATCTTCAAAGACAAACTCCTCGACTTCAATAAAGCCCCAGAGTTCGCTTTGAAATATCTCGCGTACGTATAAATCCCAAATTTCACCCTGCTGGTGCACCACCACTCGGTAAATCGGCTTGGCCGCCATCTTGGCCTTTCCCTCTTGCCACTGGAACGTTCTATTGACCTCACAGCCTAACATATCCAACTTCACATGCGTTTGCCGCCTGGCCAAACAGAGCATGGCCGACGCGACCGGCGACAGCTAGGGTGATACATGTTATGGCTTATGGTACTCATGGATGAATGATCTACCTTGAAACAGAGTAAGCACTTACGCGTCGTGATCGACTAAAACACCAAGCAGGTCGCGACTTCCATGTATAATCCCCGCACACCCGGGACAAGGAATCAACGTGACAACCGATCAACAGCCATCGACGCAAGACGATAAGCTGAGCGGGCTGCTGACCAACTTTGACGATGCCGTGCAGCTGCTTTCGCAGGCGCCGGCATTCTCGAAACCTGCGAAGCTACCGCTCGTTCTGGACACGGCGCGTCAACTGTTAATGCAGGACGGCGGCGCTAAAGCGCTCGAGTGCCGAGCACACGCTTATGAATCGGCGGGCGTCTTTCTGGGCTCCGATTGGGAAACACCCCAGTTTCTGGTCCCCACCCTGACCACATTTTCGCTCAAAAGCAGCGATTCCGACGTGGTGGTGATCGAGGCGCTGAGCGAGCTACGCCTCCTCGCCGTGGCAAAAGGCGACTACGCACATCCGCTGGTGTCGGAAGAATTTGCCCATCATTACCTAACCCAGGTGATGGCCATCAACCTCTGGCTTCTGTTCACCCCGCCAAGCGAGGCGGAGCGCGAACAACAGGGCAGCTTGGCCGTTATCCCTCGCCAGCTTTTCCAATACCTGGCCGAGCGGATTGGCTACGAACACATCATCGATCAGTTGATCGATGAAATCTGGCGCATTCTCAAGCAGCGACCCATTCAGGTCGACGCTATCAAACAGATGATCACCCAGATCGCGCTGTGTCAGGTCAACCCTGAGATTGACCTGGGCGCCAGCGGTCAGGGCGCCGACCGGCTGGTCAGTTCGCTGTACGGCCCCACCCAGGCATGCCGTGAAGACCCAGGCGTCGAGGTCTATCGCGAACGTCTCGACGGCATGGATCAGGCCGCCCTTCAGGCCGAAGCCACCGGCTGCGCCCGCGCCATGCATGATACCGGGCTGGTATCGCCGTATCATGCGGTGCTGTTGCGCCACCTGCTGGAAGAAGGCGACCACCTGGTGAGCGAAGCGCTGGGCCTGTCGTCCACCGGCCGCGATTGCCTGCTGTGCTACCGCGAGCTGGCCCACGCGCTGATCCGCGGCGGCGTCTATCCGGCCACCGCCCAGGCCGTCTACGGCCTAGCACTGATGCTCGAGCGGGGGATTCTCTATCAGCCGCCCGTGGCCCCGGCCATGTGGCGCCAGCTCAACCTGCCGCTGTCCGAGTGGTCTCAGTGGCGGCTCAATCTTGCCTACGGCGAGACCGCATCGCCGCGCGCGCGCCTGCTGGAAGGCGTGCTCTGCATGCTGGGCCTGCCGCTGGGGGTTGGCCAGGGCAACAACCCTACCTGTCAGTCGGCGCGGGCGCTGTCGATGTGGGCCTACAATGACCCCGACTACCTGCTGCAGATGGTGGCCTGGGCCGCGCGTGACGACGAGATCATCATGCATTTTGAAGGTCAGGCGATCTCTTCCATGGCGAGTCTCTCCGGCGTCGCCACCGAACTGCCCATGGACCTCGACCCCGTTTCGCTGATTGTGGTGCCTCACCTGGACCGTATTTACGCCGAGATGGGCCGCCGCTGCCTGGGCCGTGCAGGAGATCCCCACCGCTGGGTCAACCCGGAGTTCCACGGCTGGTGGTCGGGGCGCGGGTTTCGCATCAACGTCGATGTGGCGTCGGGCCAGCTCACCGAAGTGGACGATTTTATCCGCCACTTCTACGCCTGCTATCACCCTTACTACAACGGCAACCAGCCGCTGATTCACCCTCAGCCAGCGGGTATTGCCGTCACCGACAGCGCAGCACGGTTTATCGGCTGGCACGCCATCACCATCCTGCGCGCGTCGCTGGACCCCAACGACGTGATGCGCGTCTACTTCTATAACCCCAACAACGATAGCGGCCAGGATTGGGGCGACGGCGTCAAAGTCAGCACGGCGGGTCACGGCGAACGCTTCGGCGAAGCCTCGCTGCCGTTTTCGCAGTTCGTCTCGCGGCTTTATATTTACCACTTCGACCCGTTGGAAAGGGGCGAACTAGCCACCGTGACCGAGGACGAACTCAGTACCGTCAAACGCTACCTGCGCCAAAGCTGGGGCGCCGAGCGACTGCCCGCCGCGGAGCTGCAAGCCAGCGAAGCCCCTGACCAACCTGCCGACGAGCCATGATGCGACTCGACCAACTGCTCGTCAGCCAGGGGCTGGCGAGTTCGCGCACCCGCGCGCAACGGCTTATTCGCCATGGCCGCGTGTCGTTGGCCAACGCGCAGCAGACGCTTGGCAAACCCAGCGAAAAGTGGCCGGAGGATACCCGTTTTGAGGTCGCCCCGGACCCTGAAGAGCGCTATGTGTCCCGCGCCGGGCTCAAGCTCGAAGCGGTGCTGACCGCGCTCGAGCTGCGGCTTGACGGTCTCAACATACTGGATGTCGGCCAGTCCACCGGGGGCTTCAGCGATTGTGCCCTGCAAGCCGGCGCGCGCCATGTGGTTGGCATTGAGGTCGGCCATGGCCAGCTCGACGCTCGTTTGCGCCGCGATCCACGCATTACCTGCCTAGAGGGCATCAACGCGCGGGCCATGCGCAATGAGCCCTCCCTGCAGGCCGCACTCAGCGAGCACCCCGTCGATCTGGCGGTGATGGACGTCTCGTTCATCTCGCAGACCTTGATACTGCCCGAGCTGGCCGCCCTGCTGCCCGCCAATGGGCGGCTGATATCGCTGGTCAAGCCGCAGTTCGAGCTGACCGCGAACGCCCTGGACAAGCGCGGCGTGGTTCGCGATCCGGCGAACTACCCGCGGGTGGAGGCCCGCCTGCGGGAGACCTGCCAGTCACTGGGGTTGACGGTTCAGCACTGGCAGGCAAGCCCGATTACCGGCGGCGACGGCAACCGCGAGTTTCTGCTCTATGCGCTGAAAACCGACCCGCACACCAGCGCCTAGCCACTGAACGGCGCTTCGGGTGGCTTGAGAGTTTCCACTTTTACCGCATCGCCCGCATCCCGGTGCAGCCAGACGTCCATCTGCTCAAACGCCACGCGCACCCCCGCCTCGCGGAACAACGCATCCACCCGGCAGTTGACCTCATGGGCGGCAAACAGCCGGTCCAGCAGGTCATTGACAAAAATGCGCAGCTCAAAGTTGAGGCTATGCGGCCCGTAACTCATGCAGAACACCTGGGGTTCGGGGTCGGTGAGCACCCGGGCGTTTTCATCTGCGGCCTGGTGCAGCAGTCGATGCACCAGGGCCAGATCCGACCCGTGGGCCACGCCGTAGGTCAGCACGACCCGGGTGACGTTGTCGGAGAGCGACCAGTTGATCAACTGATCGGTGACGAAGGTTTTATTGGGAATGATGATTTCTTTGCGATCGAAATCGGTCACCGTCGTCGCGCGGATACGAATGCGGCTAACCGTGCCGTGCAGATTGCCAAGGGTGATGGTGTCGCCAATGCGGATGGGGCGCTCGAACAGGATGATCAACCCGGATATAAAGTTGGCAAAAATCTCCTGCAGGCCGAACCCCAGCCCCACGCTCAGAGCCGCCACCAGCCACTGCAGTTTATCCCACGACACGCCAAGCGTGGCTAACGCCGACACGATGCCGGTGCCGACAATGGTATACGACAGCAGCGAGCTGATCGCGTAGGCGCTGCCCTGCTTCAGCGTCAGGCGTGACAGCACCATGACCTCTAGCAGCCCGGGCAGATTGCGCGCCATGATAAACGTCAACGCCACGACCAGCAGCGCACTGAACAGATCCGAAATCGACATCGCATTGTCGACCAGCTCGCCGTCGACGTTCTCCCACAGCGACACCTGATCCAGATAGCCGAGGACCGACAGCAGGTCTGCCCACACAAGGTAAAGCAAGCCGATGAAGGCAATCAGCAGGATCAGCTTGGAAAGGCGTAGCGACTGGGTATTGATCTGCTCCATATCAAGCGGCGGCTCCTCCACCACTTCCAGGCCGCCTTCGGCGCCTTCCTGAACCTGGGCGCGACGCCTGGCAAGGGCACGACGATACGCCAGGCGCCTGGCGGCAACGGCGAGACTGCGCACCACCGTGGCTTCCACCACCACCCACAACCCCAGCAGGTAGAGCGTGGCAACGAAGCGGCCGACCAGCCTTAAGGCGGTGTATTCATAGCCCCACGCCACCATCCCCAGCAAGGCGATGGGCACCGCCGCCATGGCCAGCCCCAGCAGCAGCCGAAACAGACGCACTCCAAAAATCGGCACGTGAGCCAGAATCAGTCGCGCCAGACAGACGCTCATCGCCAACAGCCCCAGGGCCAGAAGCCCCAATGCCACGGGTCGCTGGGCGAGCGGTGTCTGCAGGTTGTCGGCCAACGTCGAGATCGCAATCACCGGCACCAGCGCCACCCCCAGCCAGGCCAGAAGCCCCCGCAGGCGTGCGTTGTAAACCGGGGACCAGGTAAAGTGCTGCTCGGCGACCCCGTTCACCACCAGCAGACGGCGCCCCAGGGCAATCACGCCCCAACTCAGCGCCAGCTGCACCAAGGCCGGTGCCAGAGTCACCGCCAGAGGGCTCTGGGTAGCGCCCACGGCTGTCCCGGCACCGGCCAGTGCCAGCGGCCCCGGCACGGCCAGCAACGCATTGAGAAAAACGGCCTTGGGCGTGTGCAGCTGGGTATCGCTCTTGAGACGCCCGATTTGGCCGTGCAGATGCGCCAGGCGCGTCTTGATCCGTCGACGCAGAGCAATCAATACCAGACTGACGGCAAGAAAAGGCGCACCGCTGAGCATTCCCCAGTCCAGCGACGGCCAGCGCTTAGGCAAAATGGCCCGCCACTCGCCTTCCTGCCATTCTAGACGCAGATGCGTGGGTAGTTGGCGCAGCCAGTTGAGATCCAGAGGCCGGCTGTTGGCCACCCAGAAAAGTTGCTCGTCAATGGTGATGCGTAACGCCTGGGTCGTGGTCAGCAGCTGTTGCTGATTGAGCTGCAACTCCACGGCGGCACTCAGCAGGCGACCGTAAACCTCCTCGAGCTCTTCCACCAGCTCCCGGCGCGACTGATAAAGCCGCGACAGCGAATTGATCAGCGCCGGAGTCGGCTCGATGTCAGCGTCATCGAGCCGCTGCCTGGCCAATTGCTCCGCCTGGCGAAGCTGGTCGCGCTGGCGAACCAGATCAAACTGCTTGAGCCGCAGATCGGCGATCTCATCCTGCAGATCGCGGCGCGGCAAGACGTTGGGTAGCGACTGGCGCTGCTCGCGGAGAATCCGCGAGAGCAGCTGGCTGCCGCGGATAGCTTCTATCTGCTCGTTCAGGCTCCGCTGGAGCTGGCGAACGTGCTCGAGCTGGCGCTGCGCATCGATGTTATCGCGCAGCAGGCTGTTATCCCGCTCGCTCGCCTGGAGCAACGACAGACTCAACGCCTGATTGCGCTCCTGGGCCTGGACCACCACGGGGTGACCGGCAGCAATCAGGGGATTAGCCTGGGCCGCGTCGGCAATCGCCTGCTCGGAGGCCAGGCGCCGCTGCCGATCGATGACGTTCTGCAGCAGGTTAAGCCGCTGTTCTTGCTGATCGGTTTGCTGCATCAACAGGTCGCGGCGCTGCTGGGCGAGGTCACGCAGTCGCCCGTTGGTACTGAGCTGGCGTTGATAAAGCGCCACTTCCCGCTCGGCGACGGCCCGCTCGAGGCGTAGTTGAATCATGCGCGGGTCGCTGAGCGCCGACAGCTGGCGGTCGCCGAGCAATGCTTCACGGTCCGCGGCCTCACGGCGCAAGGTTTCCATCCGCTCGAGGGTCACCGCCATGGACTGCTGGGCGCGCTCGGGCAGCGTTTGGGCGGTCAGGAATTGCGAGTTCACTTCGGCCAGTTGGCTTTGCAACTGCTGCAGCCTGGTCAGGGCGTTTGCCTGCTGGGACTCGAGCGCCGCCAGCGGCAGGTCGCTGAGCTGTTCGATGGACGGCATGTCGTCGTCATCGTCCACCTCGTTGAGCTGACGCTCGACGGTGATCAGTGCGTCGGGAGCCTGACTGACCCGTTCCTCCAACTCGGCGAGCTGCTGTTCAATGGCATCGAGGCGCTCATAGGCCTCCAAAGCGGCGGTCAGCGCCTGTTGATCAATGACTTGTTGATCGTTCAGCGTCTCCTGGGCGTCAAATTCGGCAAGCCGCTCCTGAAGCACCTCTTCGTCGGGCACGCCATCCAGCGTGGCCGCGCTCAAGGCGAGGCTAGATAATAGCAGCCCCAGGGCCACTAACCCTTTTATAGCCAAAGGGAAGGCGAATTTCACCACGGCGCTTTGCCTCGCTGACACGTCACTATTGAGCCCGGCCATTGTCGGGGGTTGCCCGTCGCCGCGCAATCATAACTGTTGACTTACGGCGACAGCGTGATAGAACAGCATAGGCACAGGCACGTGCCTCACTCCCTTTCATGTGAGTTATCGATGGTCATTCGACACCGACGTTTAACACCTTTCATCTTGCTGGGCGGCCTGATTGCCGCCAGCACAGTCGCTCAGGCGGATACTCGCGCCGATATCGAAGAACGCATCCGCGAGCTGAATAACGAGCTATCCCAGCTTCACCAGCAGTTACAGCAGGTGGACGAGCGCGAGACAGATGGCGACACCGTTGTGCCGGCCCCGGAGCTGGTCGCGATTGAAGATCTCAACGAGCGGCGCCAGCTGGAACAGGAATCCGGACGTAATCCCTTCTCGATTACCACGCACCGGACCAACTACCTGTTCCCGGTCAGCTACAACGATAACCAGAATCGCGAAAATTTTCGCAGTATCTCATCCGACACAGCGCCCGACGATACCGAGCTGAAGTTCCAGTTCAGCGCCAAGGTCAATCTCGCCGAGGATGTGCTGTGGGGCGATGTGGGCGACCTTTACTTCGGCTATACCCAGCGCAGCTGGTGGCAGGCGTACAACACCGATGCGTCGTCGCCGTTTCGCGAGACCAACTACGAGCCCGAGATGTTTATCGACATCGACACCCCCTGGGATGCTCTGGGCTGGGTCAATACGCGCAACCGCGTCGCGATCAACCATCAGTCCAACGGCCGCTCCGACCCGTTGTCGCGCAGCTGGAACCGCGTCTATCTGGAAAGCATTTTCCAGAGCGGCGACTGGGCCGTGACCTTTGCGCCCCACTGGCGAATCCCCGAGTCGGAGGCCAGTGACGACAACCCCGACATCGAGCGCTATATGGGCTACGGCGACATTCGCGTCGCGAAACGTCTGGAAGACAACCACGAGATCAGCGGTCAGCTGCGGGGCAACCCAAGCGCCGGCAATATGGGCACCCAGATCGACTACAGCTGGCCGGCGTTTAACTCGCTGCGCGCCCATGTCCAGTATTATTACGGCTACGGAGAAAGCCTGATCGATTATGATCACCGGGTTCACCGGCTGAGCATCGGGTTCAGTCTGAACCCGTTATTCAGCACCAGCGGCCTGAACCGATAGGCAATTCACTTGTCAGTGATCATGCGGCTGCTATGCTGGTAGCTGTTCACTTACCGTCAAAGGATGACAACATGGCTAAACGTCAACACGAAAGCACTGCACAGGCAGATCAACTCAGAGAAGATCTGCGCCACCTGAGCGATACCGTTGAGGAACTGGTCAACGCCACCTCAAAAGACGCCAGCGGTGAGATGCGCGATCTTCGCGCCCGAGCAGAGCAACGCCTCAAGGATACCCGCCACCGTCTGGAAGCGCGCGGCGAACGCCTCTACGAAGAAACCCGCGAGTCCCTGACCCATCAGGCCGACGCCTGCGATCGCTATGTCCATGAAAACCCCTGGACCAGCATTGGCATCGGCGCCGCGGCAGGCGTCATCGTCGGTATGCTGCTCGGTCGTCGCTAATGGCTTTGGGGCCTACCCAACGCGTTTTTTCAGCCGCTAAACGGCTCCTCAATTCACTGATAGCCAATGGTGAAACGCGGTTACGTTTAGCGGTCGTCGAGCTGGAAGAAGAACGCTCAAGGCTGCTCGTTTTAATGCTCCTGGCCGGCGCCAGCCTACTGCTTCTACTGCTCGGCATTGCCACCCTGGTGGCGCTGGTCGTGGTGTTGTTCTGGGATACTTACCGACTCACTGCCATTGCGGTAAGCGCGTTGGTGCTGATCATCGCCAGTATCACGCTGGGAATTATTGCGCTTCGCCAGGCAAAACAGCACACCCTGCTGAAAGAAACGCTCAATCAATTAGCCGCCGACCGAGCCTTGCTGGAGGCCAAGCATGAGCCTGACCAACGCCCCCGCTAAGCCGCCGGGTGCCGAGACCAAGCCGCCTTCCAGGGCCGAGCGAAAAGCGCGCTTGCTGGCCGAGCTTGAGCAGCAGCGTGTCAACATTCTGGTCGATAGCGATCAGCTGCTCAACGCGGCCTCTCCCCTCGATTCCGGTTGGCAACGCTTCAAGATCCCCGCTTACCTGATCGGCGGGCTTGCCGCCCTACGACTCGCTCGCAACCCTCGCGGCGCCCTGGCGGGTGGTCGCAAAGTGCTTGCTGGCTACATGCTTTATCGCAAGCTCAAGCTGCTTGCCAAGGTCACCACCTAAACGCTCTCCCCTCGGAGCGTTACAGCCTGGGTCAGCAGGCCTGGCCGCAGGCCACCCCGCTGGCCCACGCCCATTGAAAGTTATGACCGCCCAGCTCACCGGTCACATCCAGCACCTCACCGATAAAGCGCAACTGCGGCAGGCCGTTGACTTCAAAGGTCTTGGACGAAATAGCCTGGGTATCCACCCCGCCCATGGTCACCTCCGCCGTTCGCCATCCTTCGGTCCCCGCCGGCTTCAACTGCCAACGGTTCAGCCGATCCGCCCAAGCGTCAAGCTGTGCATTGCTGTACTGTGCCAGCGGCTGGGTATCCTGACCGTCCGGATACCACTCGCACAGCGATTGCGCCACGCGCCTGGGGAAATGCTCCATCAGCCAGGTCGCCAGCTGACGTTTTGGCGTCTGCTCACGGGCGCGGCGCAGCAACGCCTGGGCATCCTGATTAGGCAACAAATCGATGTCAATCGCCTCACCAGGGGACCAGACGCTGGACGCTTGAAGCATGCCGGGGCCGGACAGGCCGCGATGGGTAAACAGCATCGGCTCGCTGAACGCCTTCGATCGGGTGCTGACCGTCACCGGCAAGCTGACGCCTGACAGCTCACTGGCCCGGGCCTTCCACTGGTCGCTCAGCGTAAACGGCACCAGGCCAGGGGTCGTGGGCCGCACCTCCAGGCCAAACTGGCGGGCAAGGTCATAACCGAAACTGCTGGCTCCCATGGTGGGAATCGACAGCCCACCGCTGGCAACGACCACCACGCCTGCTTCGACCCGGCCCATGGAGGTGGTCAAGCGCATGGCATCGCCGCAGCGCTCGACCGCGTCGATACGGGTGGCTAGTCGCACGTCCACGCCCGCCCAGTCGCACTCGGTCATCAGCATCGTCACGATGGCGCTGGCCGAATCGGCACAGAATAGCTGGCCCGGCGCTTTTTCGACGTAATCAATGGCGTGGCGCTCCACCAGCTCGACAAAATGCTCGGGGCGATAGCGCTTCAGCGCCGAGATACAAAAGGCTGGATTGGCCGAATAAAAATGCTGTGGGGTCGTTGCGAGATTGGTAAAGTTGCAGCGGCCACCCCCCGACATGAGGATCTTTTTGCCAGCTTTCTTGGCGTGATCGATGACCAGCACCCGCTTACCCGCGTACCCCGCTTGAGCAGCGCACATCAGGCCGGCCGCGCCAGCCCCAATGATCACGACATCGTAGGTCATTCGTTACCGCTCCCGGGCATGTCAAAAGGCGGCATTTTAGCAGCCCCCAGGGGTGTTTTTGTTGTATCATGAAAATAACAAATACAGCTTTTGTATAATTAACCCGTTTCGATTACGCCCAGCCTCTATCTGGCCGCAATCCAACTGCTTGACATCGCTATCCAGCGCAGGCGGTATCACGCCTTACAGAGAGACTTATGCCTTTATTCTGTCGCCGCCTGCTTGTCTTGCTGCTGCTGAGCTCAGCGCCGGGGCTTGTCACCGCACAATCCACCCCAAGCGTCATCGGCGTGCGGGCCGTTATCGCTCCCTGGTCCGACCCTATCGAGGCGCTGGGCACGTTGCGCGCCGATGAAAGCATGACACTCTCCGCCACCGTGACTGACACGATTGCCGAGATTACCTTTCAGGACGGCCAGCGCGTCACCGAAGGGGACCTGCTGATCCGCCTTCAGGACGCTGAGGAACAGGCACGCTTGCGATCCGCCCAGGCCCTGCGCGACGAACAGCGCAACGCCCTGGGCCGAGCCACCGAGCTGCAAAACCGCAACCTGGCCGCGCGCGCAGACGTCGAGGACACCCAGTCGCGGGTCGACCAGGCCGAAGCGGACATCGCCGCGTTGCGCGCCCGCCTCGAGGATTACCAGCTCAGGGCCCCGTTCAGCGGCCGGGTCGGCACCCGCAATATAAGCCCCGGCGCCCTGGTAACGCCGGGCATGGAGCTGATCACCCTCGACAAGCTGGACGTCATGAAGCTGGATTTCAGCGTCCCCGAAGCCTACCTCGGCCGGCTTGCCCCAGGCTTATCGCTGAGCGCCACTACCGCGGCCTTCCCGGACGCGGTGTTTGACGGTGAAATCGCAAGCCTGGGCACCCGGGTCGACCCGGTGACGCGCAGCATTGGAGTGCGCGCTGACATCGCCAATCCCGACGAGCACCTGCGCCCCGGCATGCTTATGGAAGTCGTGGTACGCCAGCAGCCCAGAGACAGCGTGGTGCTGCCCGAGGCCGCCATTCAGCCCGATGGCAATCGCCACTACGTGATGCTGATCGACGACCACGACACGGCGCCACGGCTGCGACGACAAAGCGTCGATATCGGCGAGCGACGCTCGGGCGAGGTGGAAATTGACGCCGGCGTGTCGGCCAACGACGTTATCGCCGTGCATGGCCTGCAGCGAGCGCGTGATGGCCAGTCAGTTAGACTGCTTGGGCTGGTTGATGAAGAGACCGGGGTTCGCGACTTGCTCGAGGCGGACCGCTAATGCGTTTATCGGATATCTCGGTCCAGAGACCGGTGCTGGCAGTGGTCATGGCGGCGCTGATCATTGCCTTTGGCTTGCTGGCGCTGGATCGCCTGCCGCTTCAGGAGTATCCCACCGTCGATCCGCCGGTGGTGAGTATCGACACCCGCTACCCTGGGGCCTCCGCAAGCGTGGTAGAAACCCGGATCACCCAGGTACTCGAAGACCGCATCGCCGGCGTCGAAGGCATTGAGCTGATTACGTCAGAGAGCGAAGACGGCCGCTCGCGTATCGATATCGAGTTTGCCCTGGCCATGGACATCGACGCCGCGGCCAACGACGTGCGCGACCGCATCGGCGGTGCCCTGCGCAACCTGCCCGACGACGCCGAAAACCCAGAGGTCAGCAAGGCCGACAGCAGCGAGGAAATCGTGGTCTGGCTGAGCCTTTCCGGGGAAGGCTACTCGATGACCGAACTGACTGATTACGCCAACCGCTTTCTGGTCGACAGCCTCTCGGTGCAGCCGGGCGTGGCTCGGGTGCGGGTGGGCGGTGGCCGCGACTATGCCATGCGGGTATGGATCGATCGCAACGCCATGGCGGCTCGCAACCTGACCGTCGGCGATATTGAAGACTCGCTGCGGGCCGAGAACGTCGAGCTGCCGGCCGGCGCCATCGAGTCCGAGGACCGGCAATTCATCGTGCGCCTGCCGCGTACCTTCGAAAGCGCCGATGACTTCCAGTCGCTCCCCCTGATGGAAGGTGACGACGGCTATCTGGTACGCCTGGGGGATGTCGCCCGGGTTGAGGTCGGCTCCGTTGAAGATCGCACGGTGTTTCGCGCCAACGGTGTTCCCATGGTGGGGCTTGGCATGATCATGCAGTCGACCGCCAACGTAGTTGAACTGTCCGAGGCGGTGCAGCAGGAGCTCGGGCGCCTCCAGTCGACCCTGCCCGACGGCATGTCCCTCAGCTTGAACTATGACGCCTCGATATTTGTCTCCGGGGCGATCAAGGAAGTCGTTTTCACTCTGCTGGTGGCCATGGTGCTGGTCATAGTCGTGATGTTCCTGTTTCTGGGCAATCTGCGCACCACCCTGGTCCCCGCCGTCACCGTGCCTATCGCGATAATTGGCGCCTTTACCGCGCTTTCGGTGATGAATTTCTCGATCAACCTGCTCACGCTTCTCGCGCTGGTACTCGCAATCGGGCTGATTGTCGACGATGCCATCGTTGTGCTTGAGAACATCAACCGACGCATGCACGACGAAGGCGAAACACCCCTGGTCGCGGCGTTTCGCGGTACCCGCCAGATCGCCTTCGCGGTGATCGCCACCACGCTGGTGTTGATCGCCGTGTTTGTCCCGCTCAGCATGCTGCAAGGCGATATTGGCCGTCTGTTTTCCGAATTTGCGCTGACCATGGCGGCAGCGGTTGCCATTTCCACCCTGCTGGCCCTGACGCTGACCCCGATGATGGCGTCCAAGATCCTCTCGCCGCGCATGCACGACAGCCGCCTTTCCAAGGCCGTTCAGCGCATCATGCGCAGCGCCCAGCGTGGCTACCGCGCCCTGCTTGAAGCGCTGCTTGTCCGGCGCAGCTGGGTGGTGGCGGTGTTCGTGCTACTGATTGCACTGACCGCCTGGCTGAGCCAGTTGCTGCCCAACGAATATACCCCTCAGGAAGACCGCGGCAACTTCATCGTGCTGGTCAACGGGCCCGAAGGCGCCACCTTCGACTACATGATGGATTACATGGATGAGATCGAAGCCCGCCTGACGCCGATGGTCGAAAGCGGCGAGCTCGAGCGGGTAGTGGTGCGCGCCCCGCGCGGCTACGGCAACATTGAAAACTTCAACAGCGGTTTCATTATCGTCAATATGGCCGAATGGGGTACGCGGCGCAGCGCCTGGGCGATCATGGACGACGTTCGCCGCGAGCTCGACACCCTGCCCGGCGTTCAGGCGTTTCCCGTCATGCGCCAGGGCTTTGGCCAGCGCACGCAAAAGCCCGTGCAGTTCGTGCTCGGCGGTGGCACCTACGAAGAGCTGGCCGAGTGGCGTGATCAGCTGATCGACCATATCCGCGACGATAACCCGCGTATTCGTGCCATCGAAAGCAACTACAACGAGACGCAGCCCCAGCTCAACGTCGCCATCGACGAACAACGCGCCGCTGCCCTGGGCGTGACGGTGAGCGAAATCGGCCGCACCCTGGAAGTCCTGCTCGGCGGGCGCAACGTCACCCGCTACGTGGATAACGGCGAAGAGTACGACGTCATCGTCGAGGGGGACCGCGTCAGCCAGAACAGCCCGCGCTCGCTGGATAACATTCAGGTTCGCTCGCTGCGCTCGGGCGAGCTGATTCCGCTGGCAAGCCTGGTGACGCTGAGCGACGCCGCCGGCGCCAGCACCCTGAACCGTTTTGATCGTGTGCGCTCGATCACCATTGAAGCCAATCTGGCGGATGGCTATCCGCTGGGCGAAGCGCTGGACTACCTTGAGCAAAGCGCCGACACGCTGCTGCCCGAAGAAGCGCAAACCAACGTCGCCGGCGCGTCGCGCGATTTCCAGAACGCCAGCGGCGCCACCACTTTCCTGCTGGTGCTGGGTGCGCTTGTGGTCTTTCTGGTCCTGGCCGCTCAGTTCGAGAGCTTCATTCACCCCTTCGTGATCATGCTCACGGTGCCCTTGGCCATGAGTGGGGCGCTGCTGGCGCTATGGATCACCGGCCAGTCGCTGAACATCTACAGCCAGGTGGGGCTGGTACTATTGATCGGTCTGGCGGCCAAGAACGGCATCCTGATTGTCGAGTTCGCCAATCAGCTGCGCGATGAGGGCCGGGAATTCCGTAGCGCCCTGGTCGATGCCGCGGTCACCCGCCTGCGTCCTATCCTGATGACCGCAATCACCACCATGGCCGGTTCTATTCCGCTGATCGTCTCTAGCGGCCCCGGAGCCGAGTCCCGCTACGTCATCGGCATCGTGATCATGGCCGGTGTTGGCGCGGCGACGCTGTTCACGCTGTTTGTCGTGCCGGTCGCCTACGACCTGCTGTCGCGGCATAGCGGCTCACCCGGTGCCGTCAAACGCCGCTTGGAACGCGAAATTGCCGACGCGCCCCCGGAACGTTAACCGAGGCGACATGCGGGAGCACGGCCCCACCATGAAAAAGGGCGCGCCATTCAGGCACGCCCTTTGCTAAAACACGTCACGCGTTGGATTAGCAGTCGCCCAGTCGCTCACCGTCGATCTGGGTTTGCATGTTCAGCTCGCCCATGGGCGATTGGGTCTGGATATCGACCGTGCCTTCGATACGCTCGCCCATGAACTGCATGTCGCCGTCAATGTTGGCTTCGCCACCGTCCGCCCGGCACACCATGCTGTAGGAAAGGCCGTCTGCATTGGTGTCCTGATCGAGCAGCTCGCAGCCTTCCTCTTCTTCAATAAAGCCCAGATCCGCATCGTCCAGGTCGTCCTTGGTGATGCATTGCTGCTCGGTGTCGGTTTGATCGGGAATCGGCGTGTCGCCGCTCACCTTAGTGGTGCTGACGAATTCCCACTCGCCTGGGGTTATGTTGGGTGTTTCCGCCCACGCGGCTACCGGCAAGGCCAATAAGGCCGCTACGGCCACCTGTCGTAACATCATCGCTGCTCTCCATTGCGTTTATAAAAACGGCGTTAGCCTACCTGATCCCACACGTCGATGCCTGCGAATGACACGGCTGCTACACTGAAATGCCACGCCCAAAAGGATCGCACCATGCAAGAAGATACCTTAGTAGAGTATGACGCCTACTGCCCCTACTGCGATACCTTATTAACACTATTGATTGATGCCTCCCAGGGCAGTCACGTGACCTGGGAAGACTGCCATCAGTGCTGCGCCCCGATTCAGTTGGCCATCGAGGTCTCGCTGATCACCGGCGAGCTGGAAAGTGTCCGCGTAGGTAGCGACGACGATGTCCTGTGATCCGCAGGCGCTAGGGGGGCGGGACTTTCATCGCCTGCTGACGCTTGGCTTCATTACGCCGCATCAAGTACCACGCCAATAGCGTGGCCAGCGATACCGCCAGAATAATCAGCGTTGCCAGCGCATTGATCTTGGGCGATACGCCCATGCGCACCGACGAGAACACCACCATCGGCAGGGTGTTGGCCCCCGGCCCCGAGACAAAACTGGCAATCACCAGATCATCCAGCGACAGCGTAAAGGCCAACAGCCAGCCCGCCACCAGCGCCGGTGCGATCACCGGCAGCGTCACGCAGAAAAAGGTTTTCATGGGTGGCGAGCCCAGATCCATCGCGGCCTCTTCGATCGACAGATCAATTTCGCGCAGCCGTGCGGCCACCACCACCGCCACGTAAGCGCTGCAGAACGTGGTATGCGCAATCCAGATGGTCGCCATGCCACGGTCTGCCGGCCACCCGGTGATCTGGGCCATTTGCACGAACAGCAGCAGCAACGAAAGCCCAGTAATCACCTCCGGCATCACCAGAGGCGCGGTGACCATGGTGGACAGCGCCGTCTTGCCGCGAAACCGCCCGTAGCGGGTCATCACGAAGGCCGCGATGGTGCCCAAGCACACCGCCATGCTGGCGGAGAAAAACGCAATGCGCAGGCTCATCCAGATGGCCGAGAGGATCTGTTCATCGCGGAACAGCTCAACGTACCAGTGGGTAGAAAATCCCGACCATACCGTGACCAGCTTCGAGGCATTGAAGGAGAACACCACCAACACCAGCATTGGCCCGTACAGGAAAAGCAGCCCCATCACCAGCATCACGCTGGTAAAGCGAATACGCGGTCTGGCAAGGCTCATTCGTTAAACTCCCGGGACTGATAACGGTGGAACCAGACGATGGGTATCAACAGCAGCAACAGCATGACAATGGCCAGCGCAGACGCCACCGGCCAGTCGCGATTGTTGAAGAACTCTTCCCAGAGCACCTTGCCGATCATCAGCGTATCCGGCCCGCCCAGCAGTTCGGGAATCACAAACTCGCCGACGGCCGGAATGAACACCAGCATGGAACCGGCAATGATGCCCCCCATGGACAGCGGCAGCGTCACCTTGATGAAGGTGTTCAGCTTGCGCGATCCAAGGTCCGATGCCGCCTCGAGCAGCGCGTTATCCAGCCGGGTCAGATGGGCGTATAGCGGCAGTACCATAAACGGCAAATAGGCATAGACAATGCCGATGATCACCGCAAACTGGGTATTCATCATGCGCAACGGGGCGTCGATCAACCCCAGGCCCAGCAGCAGGTTGTTCAACAGGCCGCTGTTGCCGAGAATCCCCATCCAGGCATAGATGCGGATCAGAAACGAGGTCCAGGACGGTAACATCACCAGCAGCAATAAAATCATCTGCCAACGTGCGCTGGTACGCGCCATGGCGTAGGCCATGGGATAGCCGATCAGCAGGCACACCAGCGTGGCGATAAACGCGGTTTTCAGCGATCCCCAGTACGCCGCCACATACAGCGAATCCGACGCCAGGAACAGGTAATTGCCCAGGTTGAGGGCAATGTTCAGCGTTTGATCGACGTACTCGACCAGTGCGCCGTAGGGGGGCACTGAGATGGCCGCTTCCGAGAGGCTGATCTTGAGCACCAGCACAAAGGGCAGCAGAAAGAACAGCGTCAGCCATACCAACGGCAACGCGATGACCGCGCGCCGCCCCAGCTGCCAGCGCTTCAGCATGAGGGACAGTCGAGAAGGCATCATGTAAGGCGTTCTCCTCGGAACACTAAGGCGTCCACAGTTAGCGATTCAGCACGATGGCGCTGTGATCTTCCCAGTGCACGTACACCCGGTCTTCCCAGGTGGGCCGGTCACCGCGACGCTCGGTATTGGCCATGCTGACCTTGACCCGCTGTCCGCTCGGCGTGCGCACATAGTAAAGCGAGAACCCACCCAGATAGGCGATGTCCTCCACCACACCCTCGCTCCAGTTATGCGCCGATTCGGGCTGTTCGCGGGTCAGCCAGATCTTCTCGGGGCGCAGCGCGGCCCATACCCGACGGTCAACGGCCTGGGTGGTGATGCCGTGGTCGATATAAATCGGCCGTTCGAGCAGCGGCGAGACGATTGTGCAGTGGTCGGCGGCGTCTTCGACGATTTCACCTTCAAACAGATTCACCGTGCCGACGAATTCGGCGACCATGCGGCTCACCGGGCTTTCGTAGATATCGATCGGCGACCCCACCTGCTCGATCCAGCCGTCGGCCATGATCGCCACGCGGTCGGCCATGGTCATGGCCTCTTCCTGATCGTGGGTGACCATGATGCACGTCACGCCGACCTGCTCGATGATCTCGACCACTTCCAGCTGCATCTCGGTACGCAGTTTTTTATCCAGCGCCCCCATGGGCTCGTCGAGCAGCAGCAGCTTGGGCCGCTTGGCCAGAGAACGGGCAAGCGCGACACGCTGACGCTGGCCGCCGGAAAGCTGGTGGGGTTTACGCTTGGCAAACCGCTCCATGTGCACCAGCTTGAGCATATGGGCGACCCGTGCCTCGATATCGGCCTTGGGTAGCTTGTCCTGCTTCAGGCCAAAGGCGATGTTCTGGGCCACGGTTAAATGCGGGAACAGCGCATAGGACTGAAACATCATGTTGATCGGCCGCTTGTGCGGCGGCATGGCGGTGATATCGTCACCACCGAGCAAAATGCGCCCTTCAGTGGGCGTTTCGAATCCGGCCAACATGCGTAGCAGCGTCGACTTGCCGGAGCCAGAGCCACCCAGCAGGGCAAAAATCTCACCGCGTTTCACCTGGAGATTGACGTCATCCACCGCCAAGGCATCATCAAAGCGCTTACTCAACCGCTTGACCTCCAGCACGATGTCGTCCGCAAAACGAGGCGTTTTGCCCTGGGCGCGCAGTGCCGCGACATTAGCGGGGGGTGTGGATGACGCGTCGTTCGATAGGGGCGTAGTTACCATTCGCCACTCCCATCAAAAAGCCCGATAAACCGGGCAATCAAAAAGCGAACAGCGAGCCCAGGCTGGCTCGCAAGGTGCCTGGACTCGCCGTCGGATGAACGTATCTTAGCGGCCGGATTTTACCCGGTTCCAGATACGGGTGCGAGCGCGCTGGATATCCTGGGGCTTTTCAACCTGAACGTAGAGATTATCCATCACATCGGTGTCCGGGTAGATGGCGGGATCGTTGAGAATCTCATCAGACAGATATTCATCCGCCGCCGCGTTGGGGTTGGCGTAACGCACGTATTCGGTGATATCGGCGGCGACTTCCGGGTCGAGGATAAAGTTGATAAAGGCATGGGCGCTATCCGGATTGGGCGCGTCGGCAGGAATCGCCATCATGTCGAACCACAGCGCAGCCCCTTCTTTGGGAATGCTGTAGCCAATCTCGAAATCACGCTCGGCTTCTTCTGCACGAGCGGCCGCCTGGAAAATATCGCCTGAGTAACCCGCCGCGACGCAGATGTCGCCGTTGGCCAGGTCCGACACGTAGCGCGACGAGTGGAAGTAGGTCATGTCATCGCGCACCTCGGCGAGCAGCTCGCCTGCCGCTTCAAGGTCCTCGATGCTTTCGTTGGTCGGGTCCAGCCCCAGGTACGCCATGGCGGGCGATAGCATTTCATCACCGGAATCCAGCATCGACAAGCCGCAGCCGGCTTCGCTGAGCTTCGCGGTAATTTCCGGGTCAAACAGTAACGCCCAGCTATCAACCGGAGCGTCATCACCCAGGATCTCTTTGACGCGATCAACATTGTAGCCAATGCCGTTGGTTCCCCACATATAAGGCACCGAGTACTCGCCGCCCGGGTCTACCGATTCCAGGTTCTCCATCAGCTTGGGGTCAAGGTGCTTCAGATTGGGGATCTTGTCGTGGTCCAGCGGCTGATACACATCGGCTTTCATCTGCCGCGTAAGGTAGTAGGTCGACGGCACCACCACATCATAGCCGGAACGGCCTGAAAGCAGCGCTGCATCGAGAATTTCGTTGCTGTCGAACACGTCATAGGTGACGTCGATACCGGTTTGCTCGGTAAATTTCTCCAAGGTGTCAGGCGCGATGTAGTCGGACCAGTTATAGACGCGCACTTCCTCAGCGTTAACGGTGGTTGCCGCTGCGGCAAGCGAAATGGCCGCAACGGCCCCGGAAAGTTTGTGGATGTTCCCCATTGACCTACTCCTTAGTGATACTCACGATGAACCCAGATACGCCCCCTTAAAGGACTATCCGTCCGTCGCCCCGAGGCTGACCGTGCGAATTTTGCGGCGCGGGGACGGCTATCGCAAGCCAATGCGCAAAAATTATTGCGCTTCTGCCCGGCCACCCCACCTCAAGCGTAGTGCAAGCGCTCACATTGGTTAATAACGGGTGTTATGATAGCGCGCCGCTATCGCTGCCATGGTTTTTTCCAATTTTAACCACGCAGTATTAGCCCTTAGTCTAATTAGCAAATTTTTCCACTGTTATTAGTCACAAAAGGAGACGATCTGAATGTCATTGATCAATACTGAAGTTAAACCGTTCAACGCAACCGCTTATCTGAACGGCGAATTCGTCGATGTTTCCGACGCCGACCTCAAGGGTCAGTGGAGCATCTTCTTCTTCTATCCGGCCGACTTCACCTTTGTCTGCCCTACCGAGCTTGGCGATCTGGCGGACAACTACGACGCCTTCAAACAGCTCGGCGTCGAAATCTACAGCGTGTCCACCGATACGCACTTTACCCACAAGGCTTGGCACGACAGCTCCGAAACGATCGGCAAGCTGCAGTTCCCCATGATTGCCGACCCCACGCTGCGCATTTCGCGCAACTTTGAAGTGCTGATCGAAGACGCAGGCCTAGCCGAGCGCGGCACCTTCGTTATCGACCCGGACGGCAAGATCCAGATCGTTGAAATCAACGCCGGCAACATCGGCCGTAACGCCGAAGAGCTGCTGCGCAAAGTCAAAGCCGCCCAGTACGTGCGCGCCAACCCCAACGAAGTCTGCCCGGCCAAATGGCAAGAAGGCGAAGAAACCCTGGCGCCGTCGCTGGATCTCGTCGGCAAGATCTAAGCCGACGTTAGTCAGCTTTGACCAGGTATCAACTGCGCCAGACACCCGGGCATCGCCCGGGTGTTGCTGTCTAGCGCCTGCTTTTACTGTGTTTTCCTCGGTCAAACCACCTGGAACCGCATTGTTTCAGGCCCAGGAAAAGACTGAACCGATTACCGTTACTCACCCTTGTTAGCTGCGAGGTCGTCACGATCATGCTCGACGCCAATCTAAAAAATCAGTTGAAAGCGTATCTGGAAAACGTCACGCAACCGTTAGAGATCGTCGCGTCGCTGGATGACGGTAACAAATCACACGAGCTGCTCGGTCTGCTGCAGGAGATCTGCGGCTTGAGCGACAAGCTGAGCCTGTCCACCGAAGGCCACGACGCGCGCACGCCCTCCTTCGCCATCAACCGACCCGGTGAGGAAACCGGGGTGGTGTTCGCGGGCATCCCCATGGGCCACGAGTTCACCTCGCTGGTGCTGGCACTGCTTCAGGTGGGCGGCCATCCGCCCAAGACCAGCGACGAGGTGCTCGATCAGATCCGCGCGCTGGATCGCGAACTGGTCTTTGAGACTTACTACTCGCTGTCCTGCCAGAACTGCCCGGACGTGGTTCAGGCACTCAACCTGATGGCGATTTTCAATCCCCAGATCCGCCACGTCGCCATCGACGGCGCGCTTTTCCAGAACGAGGTGGAAGCCCGCGAAATCATGTCGGTGCCGAGCATTTACCTCAACGGCGAACCGTTCGACCAGGGCCGCATGACCCTCGAGCAGATTCTTGCCAAGGTGGATACCGGCGCGGCCGAGCGCGAAGCCAAAAAACTCAGCGAAAAAGCCGCCTTCGACACCCTGGTGATTGGCGGCGGGCCCGCCGGCGCCGCCGCGGCTATCTATTCGGCGCGCAAGGGCATTAACACTGGCATCGCCGCCGAGCGCTTCGGCGGCCAAGTCGCCGATACCCTGGGTATCGAAAACTTCATCTCGATCTCGCACACCGAAGGCCCCAAGCTGGTCAGCGCGCTTGAAGAACACGTCAAGGATTACGAGGTTGACGTGATGAACCTGCAGCACGCCACCTCACTCAAGGCCGCAGATACCAATGGCGGCCTGCACGAAGTCACCCTCGCCTCCGGCGCCACGCTGAAAAGCAAGACGCTGGTATTGGCCACCGGGGCGCGCTGGCGCGAGATGAACGTCCCCGGCGAACAGCAGTACCGTAACAAGGGCGTGGCGTACTGCCCGCACTGCGACGGGCCGCTGTTCAAGGGCAAGCACGTGGCCGTGATCGGCGGCGGCAACTCGGGCGTTGAAGCGGCTATCGATCTGGCGGGCATCGTCGGCCATGTAACGCTGATCGAGTTCATGGGGGAAATGCGTGCCGATGCCGTGCTGCAGAAAAAGCTCAAGAGCCTGGCCAACGTGGATATCATCCTCAATGCCCAGACCACCGAGGTCAACGGCGACGGCAGCCGCGTCAATGGTCTGACCTATAAGGACCGCTCCAGCGATGAGATCAAGCATCTGACGCTGGAAGGTATCTTTGTACAGATCGGCCTGGTGCCGAATACCGAATGGCTGAAAGGCTCGCCGGTGGAGATGAGCCCCCACGGCGAAATTATCGTCGACGGCCACGGCATGACGTCAGTACCGGGCATTTTCGCAGCGGGGGATGTCACCACCGTGCCCTACAAACAGATTGTCATCGCCATGGGCGAAGGGGCCAAGGCCTCGCTGGGTGCCTTTGACTATCTGATTCGTCAATAAACCTGCCGAGACGGCTCTAAAGAGTCAACGTCACGCCAAGCCCGCTACACAGCGGGCTTTTGGCTGGGAAAGGCGACACTTTCGCCCTGACCAGGCAACACGCTGCCGTTGACGCTTGCGCCCGCGTGACAGGCAAAGCTATTGGTTGAGATCGTCCCCCGCACCCGTGCACCCGACATCAAGGTCAACCGCTGGCTTGCGTTGATATCGCCCTCTATATGGCCATCGATAACGATCTGAGCACCCTCCAGGCTGGCAGTGACGACGCTGCTTGAAGCAAGTTGAACAAACTGATTGTTCGCTTTGATCGCCCCGACCACCCGCCCTTTGACCGACAGACTCTCGTTAGCCGTGATATCGCCGTGAATTTGCGTGGCAACGCCTAGATGGCTGCCACTGCGCGCGGTATCAATCGCCAAACCGGCTTCAGGGACAAACGGCTGCGCATTGTCAGGGCTAAACGCTGCGTTAGACGCCGAGTCATCAGCATTCACAGCGACGACAGGCTCGGGTGTCTTTGCGCCTGCCCGCGGATGCTGTTTCTTTTTGCGCTTACCGTCCAATATGATCAACGTCATCACCGCAACGCCACTGACAATAAGCCATGTTTCTATGACCATGAGATGCACCGTGTCTCTGTCTTTAGATAACCAATACCTGTTATAGACAGTTAGCGGATAGGCCAGCGTCCAGAATACGCGGCAAGTAATCGGGTATCTTTACGCTTTGGTCTAATCAAGCACGGCGTAAATTGACATATGCATGGGTGCCTGGTGGCGTTAGTCTCAATGTCGCTGGCACCAGACTGTCTCTAAACCAACAGGAGTGCTCCATGTTCAGTAAAGCCAAGCCGGCTGCCACCAAGTCCCCTTATGCACAGCAAGACCCGGCCTTCAGCGATACCAAGACCTCCTCCCCCGAGCCGACCAAAAGCCTGCCCAGCGCGTCCCGCCAAAGCACATCGGTGATTGGCAGTAGCACTCAGGTGCATGGCGATATCAATAGCGACGAAGACCTCACCATCGAAGGCCAGGTCACCGGCATCGTCACCTGCAAGCAGCACACCGTCACGCTGGGGAGCGATAGCAAACTATACGGAGATGCTTATGCGCATACGCTGCGCGTATCGGGAAACGTCGAAGGGAATCTGGTTGCACTGCATAAGGCCACCGTTCACGCAGGCGCAAATGTCACCGGCACCATCACCACGCCCTGCCTGGTGCTGGAAGACGGCAGCCTTTTCCAGGGCAATATTGACATGAACCCGGATAACGAGATTTTCGCCACCGTGTTCACATCACAGCAGCCAAGCAGTACGCCCACCAAGTCATTACGAGACCACAAGCGCTCAGACGCGGACGAGAACACGACCCACGCTGACGATGCGGAAAGCAGCAACGCCGACGCCAAGGGCAGCCACTAGGTCAGTGAGCACATACCGGGCAGGCAGGATCACGCGGCACGTTGAAATGCCGCCATTGCCCGTTCAGGGCGTCAAACAGCGACAGTCCCTGGTGCACGGCCCCGGCACCGCTCAGCAGCTTAAAGGCTTCGACCGCCTGAAAGCAGCCGATAACGCCCACCAGCGGCGCCATTACGCCGCTTTCAGCGCAGCTGAGCGCCTCGTCACCCTGGCCATCGGGGGGATACAGACATGCATAGCAAGGGGCCTTGGCGTCGCGCGGATCAAACACCGCCAACTGGCCTGAAAACCGAATGGCCGCCCCGGACACCAGCGGCACCCCGGCGTTTTGCGAAGCGGCATTGATGGCGTAGCGGCTCGAAAAGCGATCGGTACAGTCGAGCACCACGTCGGCGGTGGCGACCAGACGCTCAAGCGACTCACCCTCAGCGTGTTCCGCCACGGCGCTCACCCGGCACTCGGGGTTTAGCGCTTCCAGGGTGGCCTGGGCGGAGCGGGCCTTGTTCTGGCCGAGGTTTGCCTGCTGATGGGCGATCTGGCGCTGCAGGTTGGACAGCTCGACGCTGTCCGCATCCACCAGGGTAATGTGCCCGACACCCGCCGCCGCCAGATACAGCGCCGCCGGCGAGCCGAGCCCTCCGGCGCCGATAATCAGCGCATGGCTATCGATCAGCCGCTCCTGGCCGTCGATGTCCACCTCCGGCAGCATGATCTGGCGGCTGTAGCGTAGCAGCGCGGCGTCATCCATCATCGGTCACTTTTCCTCGAATTCCTCAAAGTCGGGCACATGCAGGCTGAAGCTTTCCTTCACCTCCTCCATGACCACGTAGCTTTTCGACTCTTTGACGCCCGGCAGGGTCAGGACCACATCGCCGAGCAGCTGGCGGTAGGCCGACATTTCCGGAATACGGCATTTGAGAATGTAGTCGAACTGTCCCGAGACCAGGTGGCATTCCTGGATTTGCGGCAGCTTTTCGACGGCACGACGAAATTCATCGAAGACGGCCGGCGACTGGGTTTCCAGACTGATCTCGACGAATACCAGTAGATTGGCCTTGAGGGACTGGGGATCGAGAATCGCTTGATAGCCGCGCACGATACCCGCCTTCTCGAGCCGTTTGACGCGCTCCAGGCAGGGCGTGGTGGAAAGCCCCACCTCGGTGGCCAAATCCACGTACGAGATACGTGCGTTTTCCTGCAGGCAGCGCAGAATTTTTAAATCGATACGGTCCAGCGTTCTATTTTTTGCTTTCATGGCAGGATCCATTGCTGATGAATCAGGCGATTGACGAAAAACACCCTAGGGTAACGCGTTCGTGGCCCGCCAAGTCACGCTGGCTTTCAACGTTCTGATAGCCCGCTTTGCGCATCGCATCGCGGAGCGCGGCGGCCTGACCGTAGCCGTGCTCGAGCATCAGCCAGCCGGCGTCGGCGAGATACGAGGTCGCCGTGGCAATGAGATACAGCAAATCGGCCATGCCGTCGGCCTCGGCCACCAGGGCAGACGCGGGCTCGAAGCGCACGTCACCCTGCTGTAAATGAGGGTCATCGGCGGCGATATAGGGCGGGTTGCTGACAATGATATCGAACGCCCGGGTGGCATGGGGAGGGGCAAAGGCGCTGAACCAGTCGCTTTGCAGGAAACTCACACGCCCCAGCCCCAGCCGGTCGGCATTGCGCTTCGCCAGCGCGACGGCGTCAGGCAAAAGGTCGGCCCCGGTGACCTGCCAGTGGGGGCGCTCGCTGGCAAATGCCAGGACGATCGCCCCCGTACCCGTGCCGATATCCAGCAGCCGCCCGCCCGCCTCCGGGGCGCGGCACAATGCCGCCTCCACCAGCGTTTCGGTGTCGGGCCTGGGAATCAGCGTGTCCGACGAGGTGGCAATGGGCAGGCCCCAGAACTCCCGTTCACCGGTCAGGTAGGCGACGGGGAAGCCCTGGGCACGAGCGGCGACCAGCGCATCGAAACGCGCGTGCTGCCACGTCGAGCAGGGCTTGTCGCCCCAGGTATACAGCCAGGTACGATCGCGGCCCATGACCAACCCAAGCAGTACCTCGGCATCGAGCCGGGCGCTCGGTGAGCCGGCGCGGGTCAGCCGTTCGGTGGCCTTGAAGAGCAGTGCATCCAGCGTCATCAGGCACTCTGCAGAGCGGACAGCTGCTCCGCCTGATACTCATGGATCAGCGGATCAATCACGTCGTCGAGCTGCTCGCCGCTGACCACTTCGGTGAGCTTGTAGAGCGTCAGGTTGATGCGGTGATCGGTGATCCGCCCCTGGGGGAAATTGTAGGTACGGATACGTTCGCTGCGGTCGCCCGATCCCACCAGCGAGCGCCGGGCGTCGGCCTGATCCTGGCGCTGGGCGTCCTGAGCGCTCTGCTTGAGCTTTGCGGCCAGCAGCGACATCGCCTTGGCACGGTTCTTGTGCTGGCTGCGCTCTTCCTGACATTCCACGACCACGCCGGAGGGCAGGTGGGTAATGCGGATCGCCGAGTCGGTGGTGTTGACGTGCTGACCGCCCGCCCCGCTGGAACGGAAGGTATCGACGCGCAGATCACCGGAATTGATATCCACATCGCCGACATCGTCGACTTCGGGCATCACCGCCACGGTGCATGCCGAGGTGTGGATACGCCCCTGGGATTCGGTGGCAGGAACGCGCTGCACGCGATGCGCACCCGACTCAAACTTCAGACGGGCATACACGCCGTCGCCCTTGACCCGCGAGATGACTTCCTTGTAGCCGCCCTGCTCGCCGTGGCTGGCACTTACCACTTCCACGCGCCAGCCACGCTTTTCGGCGTAGCGCGAATACATGCGAAACAGATCACCGGCAAACAGCGAAGCTTCGTCGCCACCGGTGCCAGCGCGCACTTCCAGGTAGACGCCGCGGCCGTCGTCTGGGTCTTTGGGCACCAGCAAACGTTTGAGCTCGACGTCCAGCGTTTCCAACTGCTCACGCCCGTCGTCGATTTCCATCTCAGCAAGCTCGCGTATTTCCGGGTCGCTGTCGCGGCTCAGCTGTTGCGCGGCGTCTATATCCTTTTCGATACGGCGATAGCGCTGCCAGGCAGCCACCAGCTCGTCGAGCTCGGCGTATTCCCGCGAGTAATCGCGGAAGCGCTGCTGATCGTGGATAACCTCGGGATCAGACAGCAGCATTGACAGCTCTTCAAACCGGTCGGCGAAGCTGTCCAAACGTTGGCGCAGGGTTTCTTTCATGCGGGCGTATCATCCTTCTGGCGATTGGCCGTCGGTACCGAGGGTTTCTCAAAGGCGGGCTTGGGCGGCATCAATAAGCGCGGCGCCGCCTCCAATAGCGCGTGGTCCTCCTGAGACGCTGCATCGCGCAGCGTTTGGGTCGGCTGATGCATCAGCCGATTGGCCAGCTGATGAGCGAGACGCTCGACGACCTTGGTGGGGTCCTCACCGCGCGCCAGCCGCTCCAGCGCCTGATCGCGCGCCGTATCGCGCAACGCCTCCCCGTGGCGGCGATAGCCACGAATGAGCTCACCGCCATGGCGAATGCGTCGCTCATGCTGCCAGCCGCTCACGCCATGCTCGATCAGCGACTCCGCCTGGTCGGCGGCAACCTGGCGATGGCGACGGTTTTCCTGGATGACTTCTTCCAGGTCATCGACGGTATACAGGAACACATCGGCAAGCTCGCCCACTTCCGGCTCGATATCCCGCGGGACGGCGATATCGACCATGAAGACTGGGCGATGACGGCGCTTTTTCAGGGCGCGCTCGACCATGCCCTTGCCGAGAATAGGTAGCGGCGCCGCCGTCGAGGAAATGACGATATCCGCTTCTTCAAGCGCAGCGGGGATTTCCGGCAGGGTAATCGCCTTGCCCCCCAGCGGCGCGGATATCTTCTCGGCACGCTCGCGCGTTCGGTTGGCCACCGTCAGCTTGCTCACACCGGCTTCATGGAGATGCCGGGCGACCAGCTCGATGGTTTCTCCCGCCCCAATCAGCAAGGCCCGAGAGCGCCCAAAATCGTCGAAAATCCGGCTTGCCATGCTCACCGCCGCGTACGCCACCGACACCGGATTTTTACCGATACCGGTTTCCGTGCGTACCTGCTTGGCAACGGCAAACGTATGCTGAAAAAGCCGCTCCAGCTCGCTGCCCAAGCCCTGAGCTTCGCGGGCCTGCTGGTAGGCATCCTTCAACTGGCCAAGGATCTGCGGCTCGCCGAGCACCATGGAATCAAGCCCCACGGCCACGCGCATCAGATGGCGTACCGCTTCATTATCCAGGTAGTGATAGGCACAGCGGGTCAGTTCATCGACCTTCAGCTGATGAAAACGGCCCAGCCAGTCGAGGATGACCTGCTCACCCGCCGCGTTGGTGACGCAGTAAAGCTCGGTGCGGTTGCAGGTCGAGAGTACCGCCGCCTCGCTGATTTGCGGCAGCGCACGCAACTCCGCCAGCGCGTGATCCAACTGCGCCGGTGTAAAGGCAACCTGTTCGCGTACGGCGACGCTGGCGGTGCGATGATTGATTCCCAGGGCAAGAAGCGTCATGGGGTATGTGTCTTCGCTCGTGTGTCGGTCTTCACGTCAATTTGGGCTTGCTCTGGCAAGTCTAGGCAGCGATGGTGAGGGCTAATCGCCACTCGATAAGGTGCATTATCTTAACACAGCACGGAATGATCTGGCGCACACCACTTTGCCGCAGGCGGACAAGCCGCTATGCTGAGCGCTCGGCCACCTGATTGAGACCCGCATGCCACCACGTTTGCTGCTATGTTCCCTGGCCGCCATCACGCTGATCGTGAGCGGCTGCCAGCTGTCGCCCAATGCCCAGGATGAGCGGCTGCCGTTCACCGACGATCCCATGCGTGACGCCCCGCCCATTGAGGACGGATTGGACGCCCGCGGCTTGAGCACGCTGCTTGAGGCGGAATTTGCCGGCCAGCGCGGCGACTTCAAGCGCGCAAGCCGAGGCTATCTGGAAGCCGCCCGGCGCTATGGCGCAGAGGCCCTGGCCGAACGCGCCACCTTTGCGGCCCGCTTCAGCGACGACGACGGCCTGATCGAAGACGCCGCCAGAGGCTGGCAGGCCCTCAATCCTCAAGCCGACACCCCCAACCGGCTGCTCGCGGCGGTCTCACAACAGCAGGGCGACTGGCTGGAGAGCCTGGAGCGTCGCCTGGCGCTGACCGCCTCCAATCAGGACGGTGAGCTGACCACGTTTGCCGAAGCAGCGATTGCCGAGCAGGCCCCGCTCGAGACACTGCTGAACCGGCTCGCCGGGCACTTGAACCAGACGCCGCCCAGCGACCCTGCGCAACGGGCCGATGCGCTGCTTGCCGCCGCCCTCTGGGAGGCCGCCCTGGGACGTACCGAGCAGGCCAGTCGCTACCTTGACCAGGCGTCGGGGCTCACCGAGCGACCCTCGCTGCTGCTGGCCGAAGGCCAACTGGCGCTTGAAACCGACAACCCCGCCAGAGCACGCCAGGCTGCCCAACAGGGCATGCAGGACAACCCTGATGACGTGCGCTTCTTACTGCTGCTTGCTCAGGCCGAGATCCGCCTTGATAACCTGGACGCCGCCCAGCAGCAGACCGATGCGCTGCTCGAGCGTCACACCGGCAGCGATGCATTACGCGTCGCCCTGGCCCAGCTGTATCTGGATGAAGGCCACGCTGCGCCGGCACAGCGCCTTCTTCAGCCGCTGGCCGGCAAGGAAGACCCTCCCAACCTGGCCTACTACCTGCTCGGCGTGATTGCCCAGTCAGAAGGCGATACTGATACGGCCCTGCTGTATTATCGTCAGGTAGACGGCGGCGAAGAGTTCATTCCCGCCCGCGCCACCGGCGCGCAGATGCTGATCGAAGACGACCGGCTGATCGACGCGCGGGCCTTCTTGCGCGTCGAGCGCATGCGCCATGATGATTACTTCACTGATCTGGTCAAGCTCGAAGTCCAGCTTCTCGACGAGCTGGGCGAGACCGACGACGCCGACGCCCTGCTTGGCCGCGAGCTGGCCCGGACGCCGGACGACACTGACCTGCTCTACCTGCGCGCCATGCGCGCCTGGGAGAAAGGTGACGTCGAGCAAATGGAAGAGGATCTGAGCCATATTCTGCGCATCGAACCCGACAACGCCGTGGCGCTCAATGCGCTGGGGTATACCCTGGCGGACCTGGACTTCCCCGGTCGTCTCGACGAAGCCCGGGAACTGATCGAACGCGCCTACGCGCTTGACGGTGATAACCCGGCGGTTCTCGACAGTCTGGGCTGGGTGCATTATCGCCAGGGCAACCTGGAAGAGGCTCTGTCCTGGCTCGAACAGGCCTACGCCCGTATGCCCGATCAGGAAATTGCCGCCCACCTCGCCGAAGTGCTTCACGCCCTCGAGCGCAGCGATGAAGCGCGCCAGATCATCCACGACCTGCAGCAGCGCACCCAGAACCACCCGACGATTGACGCCTTAATCCAGCGCTATCCCGAACTCGACCCGGCCAATCGCCTCTAAGGTGGTCCCAAGGCCTGCCTTATATGCGCCAACCATCGATCTATCCACTGACAAGGAGTCCGATATGCCAACCTCTCCCGCCGCTGTAGCGCCCACCTGTTCGCTGCGCCGCGTCTCAAGACTGATGGCCTGCGCGGCCCTCGTCTTCCTGGCGGGGTGCGCCAGCCAGGCACCTCAGGACGACAGCGGCCGCCAGTCCGGCGACTGGGACGACCAGAAGTCAGAGGTCGAAGCCTTTGATAGCTGGACGCTGGTCGGCAAAGCCGGGCTGCGCACCTCCGAAGAGAACACCAGCGCCAATCTCGACTGGCGCCAGCACCCGCACTACTTCCGCATGCTGATCAGCGGGCCTTTCGGCGGTGGGCGCAACGTGCTTGAGGGACGCGAAGGACGTTTTTCACTCTCCAACAGCGAGGGTCGCTTTGAAGCCGAAAGCCCGGAAGCGCTGATGGAAGAGCAGCTTGGCTGGGCCCTTCCGGTCAGCGCCATGTCCGACTGGGTGCGCGGTCTGCCCGGCGACCATGACAACTACCAGTTGGAAACCGATGAGCTCGGCTTTCCCAGCCACCTTGCCCAGGACGGTTGGGAAATCGACTACCACGACTGGGAGCGGGTCGAAGGCATGTGGCTGCCCCGCCGCCTGGTCATGAACTATGACGACATCCGCATCACCCTGGTGGTCAACGATTGGCGCTCGACGGACGATGAAGCGCCGAGCGAGGACGAATAAGCCAAGCCCTCATGACGACGTTAACGCTGCCTGCACCCGCCAAGCTGAATCGGCTGTTACATATTACCGGCCGTCGTGAAGACGGCTACCATACGCTTCAGACGCTGTTTCAGATCGTGGATCTCTGCGATCAGCTGTCGCTTACTGACCGCGAAGACGGGATGATTCAACTGGTTAACCGCGTACCGGGGGTGGCAGACGACGACAACCTGATCGTGCGCGCCGCCCGCCTGCTCCAACAGGCGAGCGGCACCCGCCAGGGCGCCACGCTGGCGCTGGATAAATCCCTGCCGATGGGCGGCGGGCTCGGCGGCGGCAGTTCCGATGCGGCCACGACGCTGGTGGGTCTCAACGCGCTCTGGCAGCTCGGGTTTTCCCTGGAGGAACTGGCAGAACTGGGGCTTTCGCTGGGCGCCGACGTGCCGGTATTCGTCCACGGTCATAGCGCCTGGGCGGAAGGCGTCGGCGAACAGCTCACACCGGTCAGCCTCGACACCCCCTGGTTCGTGATCCTTCACCCCGGCGTCAGCGTCTCGACCGCTGCGGTGTTCCAGGACCCGCAATTGACACGCGACAGCCGCCCCATTACTATGGCGCGCGCACTGCAGGGGGGAGCGCCAGAGTGGCGTAACGACTGCGAAGCTGTGGTCAAACGACGCTATCCAGCCATTGCGGAAGCGCTTGACTGGCTATCGCAGCATGCACCGAGTCGGTTAACCGGCACAGGTGCCTGCGTATTTGCGGCATTTGATAATGCGCAAACGGCATACGCAGTTGCCGAGGCGGCGGGCCATCACGGACACGCCTGGGTAGCACGCGGACTCAACACCTCTCCTCTACATGATGCTTTGGGCTGCTGAATCGCCCGGTCATTGCATCAGGTTATTATTGGGGTATCGCCAAGTGGTAAGGCACCGCTTTTTGGTAGCGGCATTCCCAGGTTCGAATCCTGGTACCCCAGCCAACCTGACGCTGACCAGCGTTTTCCTCCCTGATCCCCAACACTGCAAAGGTGGCTGCGCGTGTCAAAATTGATGGTTTTCGCCGGGAACGCCAATCCCGAACTCGCTCAAAAAATTGCCGAGAGCTTGGACAGCCGAATGGGTAATGCCACGGTGGGTCAATTCAGCGACGGTGAGATCGCAGTCGAGATCAATGAGAACGTGCGCGGTAAGGATGTGTTCATCCTGCAATCCACCTGTGCGCCAACCAATGATAACTTGATGGAGCTGATCCTGATGGTCGACGCCCTGCGGCGCGCCTCAGCCACTCGCATCACGGCCGTACTGCCTTACTTTGGCTATGCCCGTCAGGACCGCCGCGTGCGCTCGGCGCGGGTGCCCATCTCGGCCAAAGTCGTTGCCGATATGATGGTTAAGGCTGGCGTAGACCGCGTCATGACCATGGACCTGCACGCCGATCAGATCCAGGGGTTCTTCGACGTGCCGGTGGATAACGTTTACGGGTCGCCTATTCTGCTCGACGACATCGAACGTCAGAACTACAGCGACCTGGTGGTGGTATCCCCCGACGTGGGCGGCGTGGTTCGTGCCCGCGCCATCGCCAAACAGCTCAACGCCGACCTGGCCATTATCGACAAGCGTCGCCCCCAGGCCAACCAGGCCCAGGTGATGCATATCATCGGTGAAATCGAAGGCCGTACCTGTGTGGTGGTCGACGACATGATCGACACCGCCGGGACGCTTTGCAAGGCCGGGGAAGCGCTGAAAGATCACGGTGCCAAGCGCGTGGTGGCTTACGCGACGCACCCGATATTATCCGGCCCTGCCGTCGATAATATTACCAACTCGGTACTTGATGAAGTGGTGGTGACCGACACCATCCCGCTCTCCGACATAGCGCGGCGCAGCGGCAAAATTCGTCAGTTGAGCGTTGCCGGCCTGATCGCGGAAGCCATCCGCCGGGTCAGCAATGAAGAATCTGTCAGCGCGATGTTCCACTGATCGCCTGACACCACGGCCCACTAACGGGCTCCTGGGAACGTCGTCGTCTGGTCGCGGGCGGCGGCGTTTCCTTACTTAAACCAAGAGGCACATTTCATGTCCGATTTTAGTTTGAAAGCCAGCGTTCGTCATGACCTGGGGAAAGGTGCGAGCCGCCGCCTGCGTCGTGCGAACCAACAGGTACCGGCCGTTGTTTACGGCGGTGAAAAAGACGCGCAGTCGATCTCTGTCGAGAAAACCGCTTTCTACAAGGCGATTGAAGACGAGTCGTTCTTCTCCTCGGTCATCACGCTCGTGATTGAAGGCAAGGAAGAGCAGGTAGTGGTACGTGACCTTCAGCGTCACCCGTTCAAGCCGCTGCTGACCCACGCCGACTTCCTGCGTGTTGATGCCACCCACGAAATCACCATGAACGTGCCGCTGCACGTCATCGGTGAAGACGTGTGTGTCGGCATCAAGGACCAGGACGGCGAACTGCACGTCCTCGCCAACGAAGTGGCGATCAGCTGCTTGCCGAAAGACCTTCCGGACTATCTGGAAGTCGACATCAGCAATGCCGAGATCGGCACTACGCTGCACCTGTCTGACCTGACTCTGCCGGCAGGCGTCACTTCGGTGGATCTGTCTCACGGCGAAGAGCACGACAACGCGGTACTCAGCATCACCAAGATGAAAATTCGTACTAGCGACGAAGATGAAGACGGTGAAAGCGAAAGCGACAGTGAAGGCGAAGAAGACAACAGCGCCGAGTAAGCTGTCAGCGAGGGCCGTGCTCGCGCGGCCCTCGCGATGTTACGATCAAGCGCTTCGGCGCTTGATTTTTTTTGCCGCTCGCACGATGTGAAATGTCTCCCGGCAATATTTTTCGACCGCACGCTTCGGCCCCGGTGACGCGAGAAATATTCCCGGAATATTTTTGGGAGGTGGGAAATGAGCCAGGTAATGGCCATCATCGGCCTGGGTAATCCCGGAGCGGAATACGCGGCAACGCGCCATAACGCCGGCTTTTGGCTGGTCGACGCCATTGCCCGCAGTGCGCATGGCGAGCTGCGCCCGGAAAAGAAATTCCTGGGCCACTATGCCAAGGTGCGCATCAATGATCATGAGGTGCACCTACTCAACCCCGCCACCTTCATGAATCGCAGTGGCGCGGCCGTGGCCGCACTGAGCCAGTTCTTCAAACTCGCCCCCGACAACCTGCTGGTCGCCCACGACGAGCTTGACCTACCCCCCGGCCAGGCACGCTACAAGACCGGCGGCGGCCACGGCGGCCACAATGGCCTGCGCGACATCATCAGCGCATTGGGCAACCAGAAGCAATTTCATCGGGCGCGCATTGGCGTGGGCCACCCGGGCGAGGCCCGCCAAGTGACCAACTATGTCCTGGGGCGTGCCGGCAAGGCCGACCAAGCCGCCATCGAGCGGGCCATCGACGAGTGCCTTGCCACCTTGCCCCTGGCGTTGGCCGGCGACTGGGCCCGGGCCATGAATCAGCTGCACAGCTTCAAGCCATAGCGCACCTGCCAGTGGCTGGCTGCGCGCGCATCTCGTAGAATGGCGATCAATTTCACGCCCTACCACCTTTTTTCAGGAACATTTATGGGTTTTAACTGCGGCATCGTCGGTCTGCCCAACGTCGGCAAGTCGACACTTTTCAACGCCCTTACCAAGTCAGGCATCGATGCAGAAAATTTCCCCTTCTGCACCATCGAGCCCAATGTGGGCATCGTGCCCATGCCCGACCCGCGCCTCAACAAGCTGGCCGAAATCGTCAAGCCCCAGAAAGTACTGCCCACCACGATGGAGTTTGTCGATATCGCAGGCCTTGTCGCCGGGGCCTCCAAAGGCGAAGGACTGGGCAACAAGTTCCTGGCCAACATCCGCGAAACCCAGGCGATTGCCCATGTGGTGCGCTGCTTCGATAACGAAAACGTTATCCACGTGGCCAACCAGGTCGACCCGCGCGCCGATATCGAGACGATCAACCTTGAGCTTGCCCTGGCCGACCTGGATACCGTCGAAAAAGCCAGCCAGCGCCTTGTCCGCTCGGTGAAGGGCGGCGATAAAGAGGCGATAGCAACCAAGGACATTCTCGACCGTATTCAGCCGCACGTGGCTGAAGGCTTGCCGCTGCGCAGCTTTGGCTTGAGCGACGACGAGCAGCGTCAGGTGAAAAGCTTCGGCTTTTTGACCCTGAAACCCACCATGTATATTGCCAACGTCAATGAAGACGGCTTCGAGAACAACCCTTACCTGGACGTGGTTCGCGAAATTGCCGCCGAGGAAGGCGCCGTGGTGGTGCCGGTGTGCAACCAGATCGAAGCCGAAATCGCCGAGCTGGATGACGAAGAGCGCGAGATGTTCCTGAGCGAGATGGGCATGGAAGAACCCGGCCTGGACCGTGTGATCCGCGCTGGCTATGCGCTTCTCGGCCTGCAGACTTACTTCACGGCGGGGGTCAAGGAAGTCCGCGCCTGGACCGTCAAGCAGGGCGCCACCGCGCCCGAAGCGGCCGGGGCGATCCATACCGACTTCCAGAAAGGCTTTATCCGCGCTGAAGTGGTCGCCTACGACGACTTTGTCTCCCTGGGCGGCGAACAGGGCGCCAAAGACGCCGGCAAATGGCGCCTCGAGGGCAAGGAATACATCGTCAAGGATGGCGACGTGGTGCATTTTCGCTTCAACGTCTAACCCAGGGGCAGCCTCCCAGGGTTACCCGTCGCCGCTACTGGCATGCTCTGCAGCGTTTAACGTGCCGCCTTACGGGCGGCACAAAACCCTGCTAGGGTCTTAAATATGTCTTTCTGTCGCCCTCCCCTTGGTGATCAGGACCAGCGTCCTGTCTCACCACTTCGCCTGCTGATCGCGGCCTTGCTGTCGGTCATACTCCTGGGCTGCAGTCAGGATGACCCACCGGTCACTCAGCTCGACCCACCCGAGCCAGGCGACACCCTCAAGGTAGCCAGCCGCAATAGCGCAACCAGCTACTACCTTGATCGCGATGAGACCCCAGCCGGGCCGGAGCACGATCTGGTCGAGGCGTTCGCCAACCGCCACGACTGGGAAGTCGAATGGACGCTTTACGACTCCACCGCCGACGTGCTTCAGGCCCTGAAAGACGGCGAGGTCCAGCTCGCCGCCGCCGGCCTCACGCACCTCCCATCGCGGGACGAGCACTTCCAGCGCGGCCCCACGCACACCGATATCGTCGAGCAACTGGTCTGTCACCGCGACATGCGCGCCCTGCCGAACCAGGTAGAGGATATGGCGGGTATCGATATTCGCGTCACGGCGGACTCCAGCTACGCTGAAAAGCTCGAAAGCCTGGTGAATCAGCACACCGGCATCGACTTCGAAGAGGACCCTCGCACCACCGAGATACTGCTGGCCGAGGTGGCCGAAAAGCGTATCGACTGCACCGTGGCCGACTCCAATATCGTTCAGGTGGTGCGCCGCCACTTCCCGCACCTGGAAATCGCCATGAACCTCACCAGCGGAGATCGGCTGGGCTGGTACCTGCCGCCGGAACAGGCGGCGCTCGCTGACATGGCGGATCAATGGATGGCGAGCAGCGAGGGGCAAGCCAGCGTGGCGACGGTTACCCAGCACTACTACTCGTATATTGAGGAGTTCGACTTTGTCGACCTGCGCGCGCTCAATCGCCGTATCGACGAGCGTCTGCCCAACTTTCTCGACATCTTCCTGGAAGCCGAGCGCGACACCGGCATGCCTGCAGACCTGCTCGCGGCATTGGCCTACCAGGAGTCACACTGGGACCCTGAGGCGGCCTCCCCCACCGGGGTACGCGGCATCATGATGCTTACCCAGAATACCGCTGAGTCGCTGGGCGTCGACAACCGCCTCAACCCGGCCGCGGCGATCGACGGCGGCGCGCGTTATCTGGCCGACCGGCATGAACGCCTGCCCGATTCCCTGCCTGAACCGGACCGCACCTACCTAGCCCTGGCCAGTTACAACATCGGTCGCGGCCATGTGCTCGACGCGCGCAAGCTGGCCCGCGAGTTGGGCAAGAACCCAAACTCCTGGGAAGACATGAAAGAGGTGCTGCCCCTCAAGGCTGACAAGCGCTATTACCCGCAGACGCAACACGGCTACGCACGGGGCTACGAGCCGGTTCATTATGTTCAGCGTATCCGTAACTATCAGGACGTTATCCGGGCATCGATCGATTGGTTACCCCTGACGCGCCCTGGGCAACAAACACTTGACGGACACGGCGGCGCTGAGTAATATTCGCCCCCGTTGAATGGCTACGTAGCTCAGCTGGTTAGAGCACATCACTCATAATGATGGGGTCCCCTGTTCAAATCAGGGCGTAGCCACCAACAACCGGATACCAAAAGCCCGCTGATTCTGTCAGCGGGCTTTTTTGTGGGCAGCCGATGACAATCAGCTTAAGCGTGCGCGGTTCAGGAACCCGACCAGCGCCCGGGTAAGGTGCTCGACATCGTGGGTGCCCGCCGTTTCGCGCACCGAGTGCATCGCCCACTGGGGCAGCCCCACGTCGATGGTCGGCACGCCGACTTCGGTGGCGGTAATCGGGCCGATGGTGCTGCCGCACCCCATGTCCGAGCGGGTCACAAACGACTGGACGGGCACGTCCGCCGCGCGGCAAATATCGCGGAACAGCGCTCCGGTCACGCTGTTGGTGGCGTAGCGCTGGCTGGCGTTGATTTTGACCACCGGCCCGCCGTTAAGCGCCGGCCCGTGCTGGTCGTCGTGCTTGTCACGAAAGTTGGGGTGCAGGCCATGGGCGTTATCGCAGGAAATCATCAGCGACGACTGGATCAGCTGGATCAGCGACTCCTCACTAGCCCCGCCGACCTGGGCGTTGACGCGCTTCAGCACATCACCCAGAAACGGACCCTGGGCACCGCAGGCGCTGGCGCTACCCACTTCTTCGTGGTCATTGGCCACGAGCAACGCCCCTTGCTGCGCATCGCTTTCCAGCAGGGCTTCCAGGCCCACGAAGCACGACAGCAGGTTATCCAGCCGCGCGCTCGCCACCAGCTCCTGATTAACGCCGACCAGCGAGGGCGGCTGAACGTCGTAAAAGCCCAGCTCAAAATCAACGATATCCACGGCACGCAGGCCGTGCTCGGCTTCCAGCCAGCGAGCCAACAGATCCTGGAGCTTGTCGGTACTGCTTTGCAGCAGCACCGGGGCCATCTGGGTCTGGGGATTGATGCTTCGCCCCGCATTCACATCACGGTCAAGGTGAATCGCCAGGCTCGGAATCATCGCCACCGGGTGGTCCACGTTGAGCAGCACGCTTTCCAACTGACCGTCGGCATGACGAATATGCACGCGCCCGGCCAGCCCCAAATCACGGTCGAACCACGGGGCCAACAGCGCACCGCCATACACCTGAACGCCGAGCTGCAGCCAGCCCGCGGCGTACTGGGTGGCGTTGGGTTTCAAACGCAGCCCCGGGCTATCCGTATGCGCGCCGATCATGCGCAGATCGGCAAGCGGCCCGGCAGGTAACTGAAAGGCAATCAACGATGAATCGTTGCGCGTCACGTAGTAGCGCTGACCGGGCGATAACTGCCAGTTCGCGGTTTCTTCCAACCGCTGAAAACCAGCCGCCTCCAGGCGCTGAACCATGGCGAGCGTGGCGTGCCAGGGGGTGGGCGACTGACGCAAAAAATCACATAACCGGGCGATACGGTTAGCGTTGAATGTTTCGGACATGGAAATCCTCATTACCGACATGATTGAGTCTCAGCAAAGCAGGTGACCTGCTACAATGCCCCTTCGGCCTTCGCAACTCATAGGTCAGATGCGGGTCTTAGGTAAGCATGAGTGTACACAAATCCGGGAGAGCTTGACTGATGAGCTTGTTTGCAACGCTTTCGCGCTCGGTCGCCCTAACGGTCATGCTGGTCATCGCCAGCCCGACCGCCTTAGCGCAACTGGAGCCGACCGAAGAACAGCGCCAAGCGGCGGTAGAAATTGCCGACTCGCTCCGCTACGGCCACTACGCTGATGTCGACTTTGACACAGCGTGGTCAGAAGAAGCCTTTGATCGCTACCTCGAGATCCTGGATAGCCAGCGCGCCTATCTGCTTGACAGCGACATTGAACCCTATCGCCACCTGGAAACCGATCTGGCCGACACCCTGTTCGAGGGCGAACTGGACGAAGCCTTTGCCCTTTACGATCGCCTCAGCGAGCGTCACACCGCGCGCCTTGAATGGCTGCTCGACCGTCTTGACGAGGACACCTCCTTCGACTTCGACGGCGATGGGCGCCTCGAACTCGAGCGCGAAGACACCGACTGGGCCGAGAGCCAAAGCGAGCTGGATGCGCTATGGGAAAAGCGGCTGAAAAATGACGCCCTGACCCTTGCCCTGACCGACCAGGACAACGAGCAAATCGTTGATAATCTTCGCCAGCGCTACGAGGGCCAGCTCTCCCGCCTGGAACAGACCGAATCGGAAGACGTGTTCGGGCTGATCATGGCGGCGGTCACCAGCACCATTGACCCGCACACCAGCTATCTTTCCCCTCGCCAGGGGGAATCCTTTGATATTCAGATGAGCCTGTCGCTGGAAGGCATCGGCGCCCTGCTTCAGTCAGACGGTGAATACGTCAAGGTCTCGAGCCTGGTGCCGGGCGGCCCGGCCGAACAAGCCGGCGTGCTCGAGCCCGCCGACCGTATCATCGCCGTGGGTCAGGAAGACGGCGAGATGGTCAACGTGGTCGGCATGCGACTGGATAACGTGGTTGATCTGATCCGTGGCCCGAAAGGCTCGGAAGTGCGCCTGGACGTGGTACCCGCCCAGGCCGTGGACATGACACGCTCGCAAACCGTCACTATCACCCGCGACACGGTCGATCTCGAAGACCAGGCGGCCCAGAGCGAAGTGATTGACGTTGAGCGCGACGGCACGACCCATCGTCTGGGGGTCATCGAAATCCCCACTTTCTACGTCGACTTTGACGCCTGGCAGGCGGGTGAAGACGACTACCGCAGCACCACCCGGGATGTTGCCAAGGAGGTCGAACACCTCAAAAGCCAGGACGTAGAGGGCATCGTGCTTGACCTGCGCAACAATGGCGGCGGCGCGCTACAGGAAGCCAATTCACTGATCGGTCTGTTTATCGACCGCGGCCCCACCGTCCAGGTGCGCGATGCCGACGGCCGCATCAACCTGTATGGCGACAGCGAAGCCGGAACGCTCTACGACGGTCCCCTGGGTGTTCTGGTCAACCGGCTGTCGGCCTCGGCGTCTGAGATCCTGGCCGGCGCCATCCAAGACTATGGACGCGGCATCGTGATGGGCGGCCAGACCTTCGGGAAAGGCACGGTGCAGACGCTAAGCGATTTGAACCATGGCGAGATCAAGCTCACCCGCGCCAAGTTCTATCGCATTTCCGGAGATAGCACCCAGAACCGCGGCGTCGAGCCGGATATTGACTTCCCCTCGCTGCTGGACCCTGAGCGCATTGGCGAAAGCAGCCTGGACCACGCCCTGGAATGGGACTCGGTCCAGGACGTTCAGTACCGTCGCTATGGCGAACCCGAGCGTTATCTGGATGCGCTGATAGCCGCCCACGAAAAACGCGCGGATGACAACCCGAACTTTCGCTATCTGGAACGCCAGTCAGCCCTGTCCCGGGAGCTTCGTGAGCAGAACACCAGCGTCAGCCTGAACCGCGAGCAGCGCGAGCGCGAGAATCAGGCCCAGGAAGCCGAGCAGCTTTCCCTCGAAAACCAGCGGCGACGCGCCCTGGGGCTTGATGAGCTCGAAGAGTGGAGCGATGCCCGCGACGAAACCCCACTTGCCGACAACGGCAGCGGCGCTGATAACGGCAATAGCGAAGAAGAGGACGAGGACGAAATGCCGGTAGAGCGCGCTCACGTACTCGAAGCGGCTGAAGTCCTGCTCGACTACGCGCAGTTGCAAACCGCCCAGCGCTACGTCAAACGCTGATCGTAAGCGGCGACGCAGGCGTACATCACCACGGCGCCGGTGCCCCAGGGCATCGGCGCCGTGGTGTTAGCGGCCTAGCAAAGTGCCGCGCGCCGTGCCGGCCGATCGCCCATGGCACTCAAACGCTGCGACCGGCGCGCGAGTTCTGCCATGCACCCCTGCTGGGCGGACTCGATGATACGCTGGGCCCAGGGCGGCAGCTGAGGCGATAGCTGATAATACACCCACTGCCCGTCGCGCTGGTCCACCAGCAGCCCGCACTGGCGCAGTTGGGCGAGGTGGCGTGACACCTTGGGCTGGGACTCTTCAAGCGCGTAGGTCATTTCACACACGCACAGCGACTGCTCCCGGGCAATCAACAGCACCAGCATGAGTCGCGTTTCATCGCTCAAGCACTTGAATACCTGCAACGCGTTCAGCGAAGTGGATGTTCCCACGGCAAATTCCTTACCCAATCAATGATCGATGCGGTTAGTTTACGCCACCATGGCGATGCCACCAATGCCACGGGCAGGATGTGTCTTCCAGACAGGCGTCATTCCCCAAGGTGCCATGAGGCAGCGGGCGCAAAGGTTAGAAACGAAGGATAATGGAACGCTAGCCGCAGTACGCGTCGGTGAGACAGGACAGCGGATGAGAAATGGCTCCCCGAGCAGGACTCGAACCTGCGACCCAATGATTAACAGTCATTTGCTCTACCAACTGAGCTATCGGGGATTAACGCGACTACCGTGACCGGTAGGGATAGGATATGACGCGGGGCAATTTGGCTCCTCGAGCAGGACTCGAACCTGCGACCCAATGATTAACAGTCATTTGCTCTACCAACTGAGCTATCGAGGAACGGATAAATCGCCGTATTTGAGGCTAACTGCGTTGGCTCCCCGAGCAGGACTCGAACCTGCGACCCAATGATTAACAGTCATTTGCTCTACCAACTGAGCTATCGGGGAACTGCTCAAACACGGTGCGTAGTATACTGATAGAAACCTAACGGTCAAGCATCGATTCCGCGTCAACGCTAGCCGCCTGTTGGTTGTGTCCGTATAATACAGCCACTCACTAGCGCACAGGCGCAATGACACTCCATTCATCCCTCGTCCTTTCGACGACCCATAGATGACAGGTACCGATGGCGAAGAAGCTCTTCATCAAAACGCACGGCTGCCAAATGAACGAGTACGATTCCTCCCGCATGGCGGATCTGCTCGGCGTTTCTCATCAGCTCGAACTGACCGATAACGAGCGCGAAGCCGATGTCATTCTTCTTAACACCTGCTCCATTCGTGAAAAAGCGCAGGAAAAGGTGTTCCATCAGTTGGGACGCTGGAAAAAACTCAAGGATGCCAACCCCGACCTTGTCATCGGCGTAGGCGGCTGCGTGGCCAGTCAGGAAGGCGAAGCGCTACGCAAGCGGGCGCCCCATGTCGACATGGTGTTCGGCCCGCAGACGCTTCACCGGGTGCCCGCCATGCTGGATGCGCGCCGCGATAACCAGATCGCCGCGGTGGATGTCACTTTCCCAGAAATCGAGAAGTTCGACCATCTGCCCCAGCCGACCTCTGACGGGGCCACGGCGTTCGTGTCGATCATGGAAGGCTGTTCGAAGTACTGCACCTTCTGCGTGGTGCCTTACACCCGCGGCGAAGAAGTCTCGCGGCCCTTCGAGGCGGTCATGGATGAAATCATTCATCTTGCCGACCAGGGCGTGCGGGAAATCAACCTTCTGGGCCAGAACGTCAACGCCTATCGGGGTGAAAACCAGCTCGGCGATGAGATCGACCTGGCCGAACTGATTGCCTGTGCCGCTGCGGTTGACGGCATCGACCGCATTCGCTTCACCACCTCGCACCCGGTGGAATTCACCGATAGCCTGGTGGACGCCTACGCCGATATCCCGGAGCTGGTCAGTCACCTGCACCTGCCGGTGCAGTCTGGCTCGGACCGTATCCTGAATGCCATGAAGCGTGGCCACACGGCAGACGCTTACATTGAAAAGATGGAGCGGATTCGCGCCAACCGTCCGGACATCAGCTTCTCCTCCGACTTCATTATCGGCTTCCCCGGCGAAACCGAAGAGGATTTCGAAGCGACGATGGATCTGATCCATCGCATCGGCTTCGATCACTCGTTCAGCTTTGTCTACTCGGCGCGGCCCGGCACACCCGCCGCCGCCCTCGAGGATGAAACGCCGGAAAGCGTCAAGAAGGAGCGCCTGGCGATCCTGCAAGCGCGAATTCTTCAGCAGGCCGGGCAAATCAGCCGCCGCATGGTCGGCAGCACCCAGCGCATCCTGGTCACCGGCTTTTCGCCCAAAGACCCCGGTCAGCTGTCCGGCCGCACCGAAAACAACCGGGTGGTCAACTTCCGCGCCGCCAACCCCACCGAGCTGATCGGCTACTTCGTGGACGTGGAAATCACCGAAGCCCTGCCCAATTCGCTGCGCGGCGAACTGGCCTCTCCCGAACGTTATTGAACATCGCTTATCCCAGGTAATTGCCCCAACACCCGTTGGGGCAGTAAGCTGATATTCACAGCCATCAACCGACAGGTTTCCCACTCTTGAGCCAGCCATCGTCTCAGGCCAACCGCATTACGACGTTAAGCCTTGAACCCAATGACCCGCAGCGCCTTGCCAGCCTCTGCGGTCAGCAGGATGAGCATTTAAAGCTGATCGAAAGCCGCCTGGACGTCACACTGCGCAACCGCGGCAATGTCTTTCAGCTGGCAGGGGCCGCCAGCCGTATCAAGGCGGCCGCCAACGTTCTGGAACACCTCTACCGTGAAACCGCCGCAGACGAGCTGTCCGCCGACACCGTGCACCTGTTCCTGCAGGAATCGGGCCTCGAAGCGCTGGAGGAAGAAGAGGACAGCGAAGGCGACGGCGATGAAGTGATCATGCGCACCCCGCGCACCATGATCAAACCCCGCGGGCTCAATCAGCAGCGCTACGTGACCAGCATCCGCGAACACGACATCAACTTCGGCATTGGCCCCGCGGGTACCGGCAAGACCTACCTCGCCGTGGCGGCCGCCGTCGAAGCGCTCAATCAGCAGGAAGTGCGGCGCATCCTGCTCGTCCGTCCGGCGGTGGAAGCCGGCGAGAAGCTCGGCTTTCTGCCCGGCGATCTCGCCCAGAAAATCGACCCGTACCTGCGCCCGCTTTACGACGCGCTTTATGAAATGATCGGCTTTGAGCAGGTTGCCAAGCTGATCGAACGCCAGGTCATTGAAATTGCTCCGCTTGCGTACATGCGCGGCCGCACGCTCAATAACGCCCATATCATTCTCGACGAGAGCCAGAACACCACGCCCGAGCAGATGAAAATGTTCCTGACGCGGATTGGTTTTGGCTCCACGGCGGTGATAACCGGCGACGTCACCCAGGTCGACCTGCCCAAGGGGCAACGTTCAGGCCTGATCCAGGTGCTCGACGTGCTGAAAGAGACCCCGGGGATTGGCGTGACCCACTTTGCCGCCAAGGATGTGGTACGCCACCCGCTGGTACAGCGCATCATCGAAGCCTATGACGCCTTTGAATCCCAGCAGGAAGTCGAGGAGCGTGCCCGCCGCGAGGCCCGTCAGCAGGAGCGGGATGCCCGCCTGCAGGCCCGTGAAGGCACAGGAGCCTCCTCTCAATGAGCGACATCGTGATCGACCGTCAGACGGCCATCGACGACCAGGACCTGCCCAGCCAGGCGCAGCTTACCCGCTGGGTGAGCGATGTGCTGGCCGGGCATCCCGACGAGGCGCGTCAGGAGCTGACGATTCGCTTTGTCGACGCTTGCGAAAGCCAGGCGTTGAACCGCGATTACCGCGGCAAGGACAAGCCCACCAACGTGCTCTCGTTCCCGTTCGAGAACCCACCGGGGATGACGCTGCCGCTACTCGGCGATCTGGTGATCTGCCACACCGTGGTCGCCCGCGAAGCCGAGGAGCAGCACAAGACCCTCGAGCATCATTACGCACATATGGTGATTCACGGCACCCTTCACCTGCTTGGCTATGACCACATGGACGACGACGAGGCCAAGGCAATGGAGCAATGCGAGCGCGTTCTGCTTGCGGCTCTGGGCATTGCTGACCCCTATGCGACTTAATGTCCATGCCCCGAACTGGTATCGCGACCCCGGTCAGTGATAAAACATCCCTGCATGTCACTCCATCTGAGTCCGTCAACAAGAGATTACCCGCATGAGCGAAGACCGATCGAGCAACGCCAATCAACGATCCTGGCTCGAGAAACTCTTTGGTGCCCTTTCCGGCGACAACGACGAACCCAGCTCACGCGATGAGTTACTGGAATTTTTGCGCCACGCCGCGGGGCGTTTGAAGCTCGACCAGGACGCCATCATGATCATCGAAGGCGCCCTGGAAATCAGCGATCAGCAGGTGCGCGAAATCCTCATTCCTCGCTCGCAGATCTCGGCCATCACCCTCGATCAGACCAGCGAAGAGTATCTGGCGCTGATTCAGGAAACCGGCCATTCGCGCTATCCAGTGATTGGCGAAAACCTTGACGACGTCAAAGGCATCCTGCTGGTCAAGGACCTGCTGCCGCTGCTCTCGCAGACCCAGGCCGAACGCGATGCCTTTCAGTTGGATGATATCGTCCGCTCGGCGATGTTTATCCCCGAGTCCAAGCGACTCAACAGCCTGCTGAAGGAATTCCGCGATACCCACAACCATATGGCCGTGGTAGTCGACGAATACGGCGGCACGGCAGGCATCATCACCATCGAGGATATCCTCGAACAGATCGTCGGCAACATCGAGGATGAGCACGATGCCGACGAGGAAGAGGACATCCGTGAGCTCGACAACGGCCACTATGCCATCCGCGCGCTAACGACCATCGACGACTTCAACGAGCACTTCGACACCCAGTTCTCCGACGATGAGTTCGATACCATCGGCGGGCTGGTGATGCAGCAGTTTGGTCACCTGCCCCAGCGCGGCGAGCATACTCACCTCGGCGGCTGGCGATTCGAAGTACTCAATGCCGACAACCGCCGCATCCGCTTACTCGAAGCCTACCGGGAACAACGCCCAGACAGCAGCGACGACGATCAGGAAGACGACTAACCAACACGCCTTCAACGTCCAGGACATTCGCTAGATAGGATATCTCGCCATGGGGAGCATTCCCGCTGTGTATCAACAGCTCATCGCCGCCTTGCTGGCCGGCGGTTTTACCACGCTTACCGCCTCGCCGTTCGAGCTCTGGTGGCTGGGCCCGGTGGCCGCCGGCCTGATGTTTGCAGGCCTTCATCAATTGACCCCCGCCCAGGCCGCTCTGAAGGGCTGGTGCTACGGGGTCGCGCTCTTCGGTACCGGTGCTTCCTGGGTCTACGTGTCGATTCACGACTACGGCTATACCGGCGTGCCGCTCGCGCTGTTTCTCACCGCACTGTTTGTCTGCGTTCTGGCGCTGTTCTTTGCCGGCACGCTATGGCTCTACCGGCGCTTTACCGGCCCGCGGCTGGCGCTGGTCACTTTCGCCGGCGCCTGGGTACTGGGCGAAGTGCTGCGCACCTACCTATTCACCGGTTTTCCCTGGCTATTGCTCGGCTCGGGCTATGTGGACTCGCCGCTGGCCGGCTGGGCGCCGCTTGGCGGCGTGTACCTGCTGTCTCTGCTGGTCGCGCTGAGCGGGGCGCTGGGCGCGACGCTACTGCTGCGCCGTCAATGGTGGACGCTGGCCCCGCTGGCCGCCATCTGGCTGGTGCCACTGGCGCTACCCTCGCAGTGGACCACGCCGGTCGAAACCCCCACGCGGGTGGCATTGCTGCAGGGCAACCTTCCCCAACTGCAGAAATGGACCCCCGAAGGCCAGCGCAACGCCGCCAACACCTACAGCGACCTGACCCGCGAGGTCGCCGACGAGGTCGACCTGATCGTCTGGCCGGAGACCGCCCTGCCAATGATGGAAACCCAGGCGCGCCCGGTGCTTGAGCGGGTACAAAGCAACTTACCCACCGACACGGCGCTGGTGACGGGTGTGGTCCAGCGCGATATCGACAATCGCTACTTCAACAGCGTGGTGGGCGTGGGCGATGTCGAGGGCAGCTATCAAAAAGAGCACCTGGTGCCGTTTGGCGAGTACCTGCCGCTGGAGAGTATGCTGCGCGGCGCCATCGACTTCTTTAACCTGCCCATGTCGAGCTTTGCCAAAGGCGAGTCGGATCAAGCCCCCATGCAGGCAGCCGGGGTGAGCATTGGCAACGCCATCTGCTACGAAATCATCTATCCGCAGCTGGTGGCCAACCGCGCCAAGGACAGCGGCGTACTGATGACGCTTTCCAACGACACCTGGTTTGGCGCCTCGATCGGGCCTCACCAGCACCTGCAAATGGCACGCCTGCGAGCACTGGAAAATGGCCGTTACGTGGTGCGCACGACCAGCAACGGTATTACCGCGATCATCGACGCCCAGGGCGATATCGTCGAGCGCGCACCGCAGTTTGAAACCACCTCGCTGACCGGCGAGTTCTACGCCATGGAAGGGTTAACACCGTTTACCCGCATGGGCAGCTGGCCGATGTGGCTTTTAGCCGCACTCATGGTCCTGGTGGGTGTGCCCAAGGCTCGCCGACGGTAAACTAGCCATCCCGGCCGGCATGCGGCCGGGTGTCGATAACGCTGTTACAGGTACTGCCATGCTGACTTCCCGGCCCTTTCTGTTGCTCGTCGCGCTTCCGCTGGTCCTCGCGCTACTGCTGGGCGCTGTCATCTTTGGCGGGCAGGCAATGTCCGACAGCAATGTCGACGAGGATATACAGCGCGCTCTGGCGCAAACCCTCGACACCTCCGGTGAGATCGAACTTGCCAAGCTGCAGAAGGTGCAATACGGCTACACCATTTGTGGGCTTTACCGCACCGACGCTTCTGATCACGGCTACGCGTCGTTCATGTACGATACGCAAAGCGATGACGTGATCCTGGACATCAATTCCCGGCGCTATAAGTCGCGCTGCAGTCTCTCCGTCGCCTGCCAGTAGCCTAGCACTTAACTTTCGGTCACCAGCCGGTTGATGTCGGCAACGGCGTCATTGATCGGGTGGCTGTCACGGATCAGAAACTGGGCCTCGCCCTCGCGATCGAACGCAAACACTGCGCTGGTATGGTTGACGATGTAGTCGCCGCGCTCGTTGGGCGTTTCGTACTCGTAGGTGACGCGCATGCGGTTGGTCAGCGCGTCGATCTCCGCCCTTTCGCCGGTAATCCCGATAAACGCATCGCCAAACGCGCCGGTGTAGCGTTTGACGACGTCGGGGGTATCCCGCTCAGGGTCGACGGTAATGAACAGCACCTGGATATCGTCGCGCACGTCATCGTCGAGTCGGTTCAAGGTGCCGGCAAGCCTTGCAAGCGTAATCGGGCATACATCAGGGCAGAAGGTATAGCCGAAGTAGACGAGCGTGACCTTGCCGGCGTAATCCTCGGCGTCTACCGCCTGACCGTTTTCATCGACCAGCGAGAAATCCAGCGGCGGCATGATCTCGTGGGTCTCAGCCGTGCGCCAGCTGGTATCGGCGCAGCCAGCCAGCCCGAGTAATGCGAGTGTCACCAACAGACCTTTATTCATGAGACGTACCCTTCCTGGGAGGCGCTTAAAGCGATGCTGGGGATATCACATCAAACGTGACTGACAGGTGCCGGTCATCGGCGAATTCAAGCTGCACATCCACCTCATCGCCTTCCTGCAGCACTTTCTCGCGTCCGATGAACATCAGATGATGCCCCTTGGGGGCAAACGCGAAGCGCTCGCCTGCAGCCACCTCGACCTGTTCAACCTCGTGCATGTGCGCCATGCCGTCCTGGTCCGAGCTGACATGCAGCTCGACGGTTTCAAAGGCATCGCTGTCGGCACCCACAAGCACGAGGGTTTCGTCGCCCGCGTTGTAGAGCTCGAAATACCCGGCCCCGGGCTGCTCCCCTGGCAGTAAGCTTACCCGCGCGTCGCTCACCTGCACGTCCTGCCCGTAGGCATAACCGGCGGTCAATAACGCCACCGCCAGACCGCAAGCCCAGCGCCGGGACGTCGTGAAGAGATTGCTTACCATGATGTATCTCCATGCAAGGAAGGGGCGTTAACGCCGCTTTACCGGTTGACCATTATAAATCACGCACGCCGCTACGGGGTGACAACACGCTTTATTGAAACATCGCTAGCTTTATTGAAGCATCGCTACCATAGCCGGATCCTGGGTTTGTGCAACCCGACTGCGACATCTTGTCAGCCAGCGGCGCTGCCCCCAAAGCAAAACGTCCTGCCGATGGGCAGGACGCTTGATGAGATAGGTGGACCTGAACTACTCAGGAAACCTCAGGTATTTCGCCCAGCACCTCTGGAATTGTGGTTTTGACATAGCGCCCGGGAGCCGGCTCGATCACCTCAAGCTCGCCTTCACCCGGGGTGCGCGCGGCGACCATCTTTTTCGGGTCCGGATCGGCATAGCCGTTCTCGGTAATCCAGGTCTGCCAATGGGGCCACCAGGAGCCTTCGTTAAACGTCGCCCCTTCCAGCCAGGCCTCGTGGCTGTCCGGCAGCTCATCGTTGGTCCAGTAGCCATATTTTTGCTTATGGGGCGGGTTGACGATGCCGGCAATATGCCCGGAGCCCCCCAACACAAAGGTGGACGGCCCCTTGGGCAGCAAGGCGCCATAATAGGTGCTGTTCCACTTGGCGATATGGTCTTCCTTGGCCGAAACGAAGTAACTCGGCGCCGATATTTTCCTGAGATCGATCTTCACCCCGTCAAGCTCGATACCACCGGGCTCGACCAGCTTGTTCTCCAGGTACATGTGGCGCAGGTACCAGGCATGGGTGCCGGCGGGCAGGTTGGTGCCGTCGGTATTCCAGTAGAGCAGATCGAACGCCGCCGGGGTTTCGCCTTTCAGGTAATTGTTGACGTAGAACGACCAGAACAGATCGTTTTCGCGCAGCAGATTGAAGGTGTAGGCCATCGAACGGCCGTCCAGATAGCCTTTCATCTGCATGGTCTCTTCAAGGCCTTCGACCACGCGCTCGTTGAGGAACACGCCGATATCGCCGGGGTCCCGGAAGTCCTGAAGCGTTGCCATATAGGTGACCGATTTCACCTTGCGACCGCGCCGCGTGCTGGTCAGATAGGCCACGGTTGACGCCGCAAGTGTGCCACCGACGCAGTAGCTCAACAGGTTGACCGACTTCTCGCCGCAGGCCTTCTCAATGGCCTCCATGGCAGCAATCGGCCCCATCTGCACATAATCGGCCCAGGTTATATCATGCTGCTCCGGGCCGGGGTTACGCCAGGAAATCAGGAACACGCTATGTCCCTGGTCGACCAGCCACTTCATCATCGAGTTTTCCTGGCGGAGATCAAGCACGTAGTACTTGTTGATCCACGGCGGCACGACCAGCAGCGGCGTCTTATAGGTCTTTTCGGTGGTCGGCGTGTACTGGATCAGCTGGATCAGCTCATTTTCATACACCACGGCCCCTGGGGTGACGGCAAGGTTCTCGCCCACGCCAAAGGCGCTGCGGTCGGTCATGCGGACATTGATGCCTTCGGCTGAATTGGCCAGGTCCTCGCGCAGGCGCTCGAGCCCCTCGACCAGGTTCTGGCCCTTGGTTTCCAGGGTGCGACGCATGACTTCAGGATTCGTCGAGACAAAGTTGGTCGGCGACATGGCGTTGACCACCTGGCGGGCATAAAAGGCCAGGTTGCGCTGATGGGTCTCGTCCATCCCGCTCAGGCTGTCCACCAGCTCATCCACCATCTGCGAAAACAGCAGGTACTGCTGCATGATGGCCATGAAGTGGGGTTCCTGGGTCCAGGCCTCGTCCTTGAAACGCCGGTCGCCTTTATCAGGCATCACCAATGGCGCCACTTCTTCTCCGGCCATGGCCCGCATGCCCTGCTGCCACAAAAGCCACTGATCCTGCAGCAGGCGCGACTGGGTCTCCCACAGCAGCGTCGGGTTCTGCATCAGCGCCTGCGCGCCGGCCTCGAAGCTTTCCCGCATGTCACTATAAATCGAGTCGGCCGCTTCGCTCGGTGCAATCCGCGATAACAGATCCTGCATGAGACCTTGATACTGCTCACCAATATCTTTTAGCTGCGCGTTCCACGCGTCCAGCTCTTCTTGAGAAAGGCCATGGGGCGGTAATTCCCACTCTGCTGACATCTTCGTTCTCCTTTACCGGCGCGGCAACGCTTACGCAGCCCGTAGGATGGCAGGTAATCAAGGGCTCAAAATGAGGCGCGGCGCCCTTGGGCGCCGCGATATAGGGGTATTAGCTCTTGCGCGACGACTGGCTGCTCGCCTTGGCGGGCTGTTCACCTTTCGCGGCGGAGCTGGCCTGGTCGGCCATCTGCTTGCCCGCTTCGCCAAAAAGTTTTTCCATTTCCGCTTTGAACTCGAGGCTCATCTCGCTCATAACGCGGGCGTCTTCCTGCATCTGCTGGGACAGCTCGTTCATCATCGCTGCCTGCTGGGTGCCGAAGTCGCGCAGGCTTTCCGCATCCTGCACATCGGTAGCGTTGCGGATACGTTCAGTCCCCATCTGGCTGTAGCGCTTCATCGCTTCCAGCTGGTACTGAGTCATTTTTTCCATGTTGTTGAGCATCAGCGAGTTGATCTTGCGCATGGGCTCGAACATCTGGCGTGTCTGGGCGTTGAAGGCGTCCATCATTTTATCTTGCATCGTTTCTGCTCCTCTTTTCGTTCCTTGGCATGAGCCTTGAGCGACTCACATAAACGCAAATTGCTGCACTGCAAAAAGAGTAATGATTGACGGGGTGCTTTGCAACCACACCGACGGTCACGACGTTACTGCTTTAGTCGTGCCCCCTTCGCCGCATTACTCCGCTTTCCGCTTGGTCCTCGAGCGGGACGAGGCCGATGCGTTTGCATCGCTAGGCTTGCTGCCCGACGATCCGCTTGAGGTGTTACTGCTGCTTTTCGCCTTTTCTTCGTCGGAGGTATTGCTGCTGGCATTACCGGCCTGCTTGAGCATATCCAGCATCATCTGCTGATAGGTGCCGAAGTTGGACAACCCCTGTGATAGTCCCTGCTGCATCATCGGCTGCTGCAGGTAGGGACGCATCAGGCTCATGGGGTCATACCCTTCAACACCGGACTCCATTTGCCGCTGAATGTTCTCAAGCAGGTTCTGCTGGAACGCTTCAACGTCCGGCAGACCCAGCGCCTGGCGGAACTCATCGGGGGTGAGATCAAACTCAACGTTAATCTTCATAGGCAACTCCTCAACCAACTCCCATGAGTGTAGCAGCGTTATGCCAACTACACCGTGCCCGCTAGCGTTGTATCAAGCGCGGCGTATCAACGCTTACCGAACCGTTCTGCCCGCGCTGGCGCAACCAGTGGTCGAGCAGCGTAATGGCCATCATCGCTTCGGCGATCGGCGTTGCCCGAATGCCCACGCAGGGATCATGGCGCCCCTTGGTGACCACCTCGACCGCCTGGCCGTGCACGTCGATCGAACGGCCCGGCGTGGTGATGCTCGAGGTCGGCTTCAGCGCCAGGCGCGCCACCACCGGCTGGCCGCTGGAAATGCCGCCCAGCACGCCCCCGGCGTGATTGGAAAGAAAACCCTCGGGGGTCATCTCGTCACGGTGTTCGCTGCCGCGCTGGGCAACGCAGCCAAACCCCGCGCCAATCTCGACCCCTTTTACCGCATTGATGCTCATCAAACCATGCGCCAGATCAGCATCCAGGCGATCAAATACCGGCTCGCCAAGCCCGACCGGTACGCCGTCGGCGATCACGGTAATTTCCGCCCCGACGGAGTCCTGATCGCGGCGCAGCTGATCCATGTAGTCCTCGAGCTCAGGAACCTTGGCCGGGTCGGGGCAGAAAAACGCATTCTCCTCGACGGCCTCCCAGGAGCCGAAATCAATCTTGATCGGCCCCAACTGGCTCATGTAGCCGCGCACCTGCACGCCCTGTGTCGCGAGGTACTGCTTGGCGATGGCGCCTGCGGCCACGCGCACCGCGGTTTCCCGGGCGCTCGAGCGACCACCGCCGCGGTAATCACGGTGTCCGTACTTGTGGTGGTAGGTGTAGTCGGCGTGGGCCGGGCGAAACTGGTCTTTGATTTTTGAATAGTCTTTCGAGCGCTGATCGGTATTCTCGATCAATAGACCAATTGACGTGCCGGTGGTCTTGCCTTCAAAGACACCCGATAAGATTTTTACCTGATCCGCTTCTTTGCGCTGGGTGGTGTGCCGCGAACTGCCGGGGCGCCGACGGTCCAGGTCACGCTGCAGATCCGCTTCGCACAGGGGCAGCCCCGGCGGGCAGCCGTCGACGATCGCGCCAAGTGCCGGGCCGTGGCTTTCGCCAAAGGTGGTCACGGTAAACAGCTTGCCAAATGTATTGCCTGACATGGGCGTTAATTCCTCATGCAAAAGACGCCGCATGGGCGTCGAGTTCAGCGGCGCTCAAGGCAAACACGCCTTGGCCGCCACGCTCGAATTCAAGCCACATGAAGGGCACCTCGGGAAAGGCGGCCTCCAGATGGCGGTCAGAGTTGCCGACTTCGACAATCAGCCATCCCTCGTCGGTCAGGTGCTCGCGCGCCAGGCGTAGAATGCGCCGCACGATGTCCAGGCCGTCATTGCCCGCGCCCAGCGCCAGTGACGGTTCGTGGCGGAACTCGGCGGGCATGGTGGCCAGGTCACGGGCATCCACGTAGGGCGGATTGGAGACGATCAGGTCAAAGCGCTGGCCCGCAAGCCCGTCGAACACATTGGCTTCCAGCGCACGGACGCGCTCGCCAACATCGTGACGGGTGATGTTCTGGCGCGCCACCGCCAGCGCGTCCTGACTGATATCGGCCAGGACGACCTCGCAGGTGGGCAGGTACAGCGCAGTGGCAATGCCGATGCAGCCCGAGCCAGCGCAGAGGTCCAACACCCTGGCGGGCGGCTCTTCCGGAAACCACGCGGCAAAGCCATCTTCGATAAGCTCGGACATTGGCGAGCGCGGGATCAGCACGCGTTCATCAACGTCGAACGGGTAGCCGGCAAAAAACGCCTCGCCCAGCAGATAAGGCAGCGGGCGACGGGTGGTAATGCGTTCACGGGTGAGCGCCACGATGCGCTCACGCTCCATCGGCAACAGCCGCGCATCCTGCACGCCGGGGTCAACGTTCCAGGGCAAATGCAGCGCCCCTAGACACAGTGCCACGGCTTCATCCCAGGCCGACTCGGTACCGTGGCCATAATACAGCCCCGCCAGATAGAACTCGCTGGACACCCAGCGCAGGTAGTCGCGTAAGCTTAAGAGCTCGCTCACCAGTGCCGAATCCGGCAGGGAGAGAGCGGAGTGTGAAGTATCGGCGTTGAGATGCGTGGTCACATCGGCTCCTGATCAACTGAGGTCCCCATCCCCTGATGCTAGAGGGCATGGCATGGCGAAAGAAAAGATTGTACCTTTGACGCCGCCCGGTTCACAGCAACGCTCAGCTCGCTATACTGTGCGCTTGCAACCTTCCTTGCCCCTTTGCCACCTGAGCCTGTCATGACAAGACGCCGCCACCTGCCCGACGACGATATCAGCGCGTTTCGCCAAGCGCTGAAAGCCGCGGGCGTGCGCCGTATTGACTCCAATCAGGCCGACCCCGGCAAGCCCAGACGCAACGACGATGCCCAACAGATACGCCGCCAGGCGGCGGTGGAAAGCAACACCCTTGCCACCAGCGGCCGCACCTCCGATGGCCGGGTCGAGGCGGTGCGCCCTTCCGAATATCTGGAGTTCAGCGTTGCCGATTTGCCGTGGCGCACCTTCAGCCAGTTGAAACGTGGCCAGATGGCGTGGCAAGCAGGCCTCGACCTGCACGGCTATACCCTGGAAGAGGCCCGCGCCGAGCTGGAAAGCTTTCTGCGCGACGCCGCCTCCCAGGGGCTGCGCTGCGTGCTGGTGGTGCATGGCAAAGCCTGGGGCACCACGGCCGACTTCCCGGTCCTGAAAAGCCACACCAACGCCTGGCTGCGGGAATGGCCCGGGGTACTGGCGTTCTGCTCCGCCACCGAGCTCGACGGCGGCACCGGCGCGGTGTATATCCTGCTGCGTAAACGCGGGCAGTAGGCGGGCTATTCTGCCGCGTCCGAGGCAATGCCCGGCATTCTGCGCTCCAGGGCCTCATCGGCCAGGTGGCGGCCCAGTCGGATAAGATCTTTGGCGCGGTGGAATTCGTAGGTACTGCAGACGGTTTTGGGAATTTCGATCAGCACATCCGGCGGATAACCAGCAATCTTGTACTTGGCGAGCGCCGCCTGGGTGATATCGAACGATTCGAGAATCATATCAAGCTTGCCCCATTCGCGCTTGCCGCGAAGGTCCACCGTTTCATCGTCATCACTGTCGTCACTGCTGCCGCCTAAACCGCCCCATAGCCGCCGCGTCGTCGCGCGGACCTCTTCCATCCAGCCGCCAATGTTGGCGTCCCGGTCCCTCTCCAACTCAGTACGGCTGTCCTCACTCTCCCCCTGAGGCAGCAACTCCTCCAGCGTGACTGGCTGCGGGCTATGGGCGGTGACGTTCACCGCCACCACAAAGTCGGCCTCGTGGGCCGCTAAAATGGGCATCATCGGCAACGGATTCAGCAGCCCGCCGTCCACCAGCACCTGCTCGCCGATATGCACGGGGGTAATCACGCCGGGTACCGCAATCGAGGCGCGTATCGCGCGCAGCAGCGGGCCATTCTGAAACCATACCTCGCGTTGACGTACCAGGTCGGTGGCCACGGTGGTTACCGGAATCGGCAGGTCTTCGATCAGCCTGTCGCCGACCAGCCCTTCGAGCTTGCTCATAACCTTGCTGGCGCGCATGGCGCCCATCGGACTCCAGGTCACGTCCACCAGCTTTAGCACGTCCAGGTAGTCCAGGTTACACACCCATTCGCGGTATTCCGGCAGCTTGCCCGACGCGTAAATCCCGCCGATCAGTGCGCCCATGGAGCATCCGGCGATGGAAATAATCTCGAAGCCCCGCGCCTCGAGCGCTTCGATCACGCCGATATGCGCATAGCCCCGGGCCCCACCGCTGCCCAGCACTAACGCCACCTTATTGCCGCTCTGTTCATTGGCGTTGGTCACTTCGTTCATCGCGCACGTCCTTCTACTGATTCAGGCGTTGCGAGCTCATGCGCTGTGATCACCTGAGCCACCTGCGCCACGGCCTCGGGCTCCAGGTGCAGATGATGGCCGCCCGCCACCACGTGGCGGGTCAACTGCGGCACCGCCTGGCGGGCTTTGGCCGCCCAGTCTCGCTCGCCCAGAATGCCCTGCTCCCCTTCTATCAATAGCACCGGGGCCTGAATATCCGCCAGTAGCGCCAACACCTGCGCAGGGGTAAAACGCACCAACGACGGCTTCAGCAGCCGACTGTCGGTGCGCATTTGTAGGTGTCCGTCGGCCGTTGGCGCGGCGTTGCGCTCCACCAGCGGGGTCGCCGTAAGCGTATCCAGCGGGGTGACGCCACCGGCCACGCGCGCGGCCACGGCACTGGCCAGGTCGGGGTAGCGGGGCGCTTGGGAGAGCGGCCGTCGGTGGGCCATCAGCCCCTTGCGTAGCTGGCCGGCCGTTTCATTGGCGGGCGTATTCAGCGCGCCCAGACCATCCAGCAGGGTTAGCCGCTCAACCCTCGTCGGCATGGCGGCCGCCAGCAGGCAGGCCACCGCTGCGCCCATGGAGTGGCCAAGCAACGCAACCCGCTCAATGGCCAGTTCATCCATAGCATCCAAGACATCGTGGCAATAGTCCCACAGGGCATAATCGCTGCCCGCCGGGGCGTGCGCCGACTGCCCGTGGCCACGAAAATCGAGCGCCACAATGCGGATATCCAGCGCGTCCGAAAGCAATGGCGCCAGGCGCGTAAAGCTTGCCGCATTATCCAACCAGCCGTGCAGCGCCAGCCATACGGGGGCATCGTCACGCCCCCAGCTCAGGGCCGCCAGACGCCCCTCGGCAAGAGCAAGCGGCTGGGGGGCGTGGGTTGCTGAAGAAGGGTGCATCATCAAACGTATCCTAAACAAGCCAGCCGCTTTGCGCGCGGCCGGGTGACGGCATAAATCACAAACGGTACCATGCCAGCCTGATGGGCCTGTAGAAAATTACCCACGCCTGCCGACATACCCTGCTGCTTTTGATGAGGCTTTTATGAAACCCCACCGTGATACCCGTGCGCGCAACTTGGTCTTTTTTATCGCCGCTACCAGCGCCATCGTGGTGGGCCTTTGGCTGGCGCGATAGCAACGAGATGCTTCAAGGCGCCTGACGCTTGCAATTTAATCCTCCCGGCTAAATACTGTATATAAATACATATCTCAAGCCGTGAGGATGCCGACAATGACGCAGCCCCTATCACCGGTCGCGCCCGCCTTGCCGTTGATGTCACAGCCGCTGCCTTTTCCGCCGCTGCACGGCCGCGCGGGCGTTAGCGGTTTCCCCTCGCCCGCCCAGGATTATGAACCGCGTACGCTGGATCTCAACGCGCGCCTGATCAAGAACCCGACCCACACCTTCTATCTGTCAGCGACCGGCGACAGCATGGAAGGTTGGGGGATCTTTGACGGCGACCTGCTGGTCGTGGATCGCAGCGTTGCGCCACGCCTGGGCCATATTCTGGTCGCCATGTTCAACGACGAAGTGCTGATCAAGCGCTACGCCTTACATCGCGGCGCCCCGCACCTGTGCTCGGCCCACCCCCGCTATCCGCCGCTCCCGCTGGAAGACACCGACTGCCAGGTATGGGGCGTTGTGCGCGCAGTCGTTCACGAATACCTGCGCTGAGAGGACGGCTATGATCGGGCTGGTCGACGCCAACAACTTCTACGTCAGCTGCGAGCGCGTCTTTCAGCCCCACCTGGAAGGCAAAGCCGTGGGCGTGATGTCCAACAACGACGGCTGCGTGATTGCCCGCTCGGCCGAGATGAAAGCGCTGGACATCCCCATGGGCACTCCCGCCTTCAAGCTCGAAGGGCTTCGCCAGCGCGGAGCGATTCACTTGCTGTCGTCCAACTACGAACTGTATGGCGACATGTCGGCTCGGCTTGCCCAGCTGCTGCGCGACGCCTGCCCGGACACCGCCCCCTACTCCATTGATGAAATGTTCATCTATCTGGACGGGCTGAGCGAGCGCCAGTGCCAAACCCTGGGCGAAACGCTGCGCCGGCGGATTCGCCGCTACCTGGGGCTGCCGGTATGCGTTGGGCTGGCCACGACGCACACGCTGGCCAAGCTCGCCAACCACGCCGCCAAGCAACAGCCGCATTTCCAGGGCGTCTGTCTGCTCAACGGACAGGATGCGACGACCAAGGCGCTACTGGCACAAACGCCGGTCAGCGAAGTGTGGGGCGTGGGCCGACGGCTGGCCGAACGGCTTTCCATTGGCGGCATTCATACCGCCTGGGACCTGCGCGAGAGCGATACCAAACAGCTGCGCAAGCGCTTTTCGGTGGTGCTAGCGCGCACCGCGCTTGAGCTGCGCGGCACGTCCTGCCTGGACATGAACGCAGTGGATCAACCACGCCAGCGCATCATGACGTCGCGCTCGTTTGGGCAAGCCACTGGAGTAAAACATCAGGTACACGATGCGCTGCGCCGCCACGCCCAGCGCAGCGCCGAAAAACTCCGCCAGCAGCACAGCCTGGCGCGCTCGGTGATGCTGTTCCTGAAAACCAACCGCCACCGTCGTGACCAGCCGCAGTATTTTCCCCACGCGCTGATCCCGCTACCCACGCCCAGCGACGATACGCGGGTGATTCTCGACGCCGTGCGCCAGGGCCTCGATCAGATATACCGCCCCCGCTACCGGTTCATGAAGGCGGGCGTGATGCTGCTCGACCTGGTCGATGCCCAGCAGCACCAGCTATCGTTGCTAAACGCCCCGGCCCATCACCATCCACGGTTGATGGCTACGGTGGACGCCATTAACCAGCGCATGGGGCAAGGCACGATCCGCTTTGGCATGACCGATGACGATGCCCCCTGGCAGCTGCGCTGCGCCCACCGTTCCAACCGCTTTACCACGCATTGGGATGAGCTGATGGAAGCCGGCACGCATCCCGGTGCCATTGCCGAAGCCAGGGCAAAGCGGCAACAACCGAATCAGTCACAGCGCTCGGCGAGCTTGCAACGCAGGGCGCAGCCGCGGGCTTAGAGCTTCACCCAGCGCCACCATGGCGACCAGAATGGCCAGCAACAACGGCCAGTGCGCGGCAAACGACACCTGATAAATCCCCAATGCATCGATAAAAATCACCACAATGCCGAGCGGGCTAACGTAACGCACCATGGACAGCCACAGCGCATAGGGCAACGGCGCCAGCCCGAGCTCATCGCGGAACGTCTCGCTCTTAAGCACAAAGCCGGCCAGCACGACCATGCCCAAACCGCCCAGCGGCATCATCAAGCGTGAGGTCAGGTAATCCAGCCAATCGAAAACGCTTTTACCGGCCAGCGTCCAGTCGGCGCCCAGATTGAACGACAGCATCGCCAAAGTACTGATAAGCCACAGTACAATACCCGTGCTCCACGAGGCGGTGCGCCGTGAAATGCCTTTGTTATCGCACAGCCAGGACACCGTTGCCTCGACCATCGAAATCGCCGAGGTGAGCGCGGCCATCGACAGCATCAGGAAGAACAGGGTACCGAACAGCGTGCCAAACGGCATCGCCTGAAAGGCCAGCGGCAGGCTCATGAAGATGAGCCCCGGCCCTTCGGCGGGATTCATGCCGTTGGCAAAGATCACGGGGAAGATCGCAAGCCCGGCCATCAATGCGACCACCGTGTCGGCTATCGCGACGCTCAGCGTGGTGCGGGCGATCGAGGTGCCTTTAGGCAGGTAGCTGCCGTAAGTAAGAATCGCCCCGGACGCCAGCGACAGGGTGAAAAACGCATGCCCCAGCGCCGCCAGCATACCCTCGCTGGAGAGACTGCCCGCATCGAAGGAAAACAGGAAGCTGAACGCCTGAGCAAAACCGCCCGAGAAGACCCCGAAGGCGATCAGCAGCGCGAGCATCAGCACCAGCCCCGGCATCATCCAACTGACGCTCTTTTCGATGCCTTCCTGCACGCCCTTACCGACAATCAGCATGGTCAAAAGCGTCACCAGCGTGCTCCAGAAGCCAAGGTTCCAGGGGTTGGCATTGTTGGCCTCGAACACCGCGGCCATATCGTCAACGCTGCTACCCGCAAGCCCGCCGGTGAGCATTTTCCACAGGTAGGCAAACGACCAGCCCGCGACGACCACGTAAAACGACAGGATCATGAAGCCGCAGAGCATCGCCATCCAGCCGATCAATGACCACGCCGACGAACGGCCGGATTCCCTGACCACCCGGCGAATGGCATCCACCGGGCTGCCCAGGCCGCGCCGTCCAAAGGCAATTTCAGTCATCATCACCGGCACGCCCACCGCCAGAATACAGGCGAGGTAGACCAGCACGAAGGCGCCGCCGCCAAACTCTCCGGTGATATAGGGAAACTTCCAGATATTGCCCAACCCAACGGCCGAGCCCGTGGCGGCCAGCATAAAGCCCCAGCGGCCAAGCCATTGGATACGAGGTTGCTCAGAAGACACCATGACCTGCTACCCTGTTGGAAAAAAGCGCATATCCTAGAGGATTTTGGCGTGAATTCCCAAAAAATCGTGGCGCGTACTCATCGATTACGTGGCGTAAACCGCCGCTTTGGCATCGGCGTCGAGACGCTGCGCGGTTTGGTCGACGCGCCGCAGCCAGGCAAGCAACAGCGCCCCCAGGGCCACAAAGCCACCGGCCAGCCAGAGGCCGACGCTATAGTGGCCGGTCGCCTCCGCCAGCATGCCGGTAAGCGCCGGGGCGATGATCTGCGCGCTGCCGTAGGCCAGGGTCATTTTCCCCATCAACCGCGCGGGGCTAGCAGGATATAAACGCCCCGCCATGGTCAGCACCAGGCTGACACAGCCAAGGAAGGTGCCACCGTAAAGCACCGCACTGAATAACACGGCGGCAAGGCTCGTGGTCACCGCCGGCAGGACGATGCCGATGACCTGCAGCCCCATGGCCACGATCAACGCACCCAAATAGCCGATCCGGCGAGCGACCAGGTCCCAGAGCATCACCGCCGGGGCTGCCGCCAGCCCCACCAGCGCAAAGGTCCAGTTCCCGGCACCGGCCAGCAGCGGCTCCCGCTCGACGATCGTGACGATAAAGGTGGCGCTGATCACATAGCCATAGCCGGCGCAAAAATAGGCCGCAAGCATCCAGCGCATGAAGGTCCGGGTGGGCGGCGTGGCAGCGGCTTCGCTCCCGGAGGCACCGGGCACGGCGGGCGTTGGTCGCGGCAGCCAGCGCCAGGCAGGCACCAAAAGACCTATCGCGAGCACACTGAACCCCCACCACTGCGCCTGCCAGTTCATCGACAGCGCCAGCATCGCCTCCACCGCCACGGCGGCGAGCACAATGCCCAGGCCCAACCCGGCGAAATGAATGCCCAGTTCAACGCGCTGGTGGTGCTGAATCAGCCAGTGCATGATCAGCCCCGACGCCAGCAGCATCGCGCCGCTGCTTGAAAAACCCGCCAAAAAGCGCAGCCCCGCCCACAGCCAGAAATGCTCGGTCAAGGCCATGCCAGCCGTGGTGAGAACGGCCAGCACCAGACACAGCCGATACAGGGTATCTTTGACATGGATGCTGCGCACGGTCGCCGCCAGCAGGGCGCCGAACATATAGCCGGCGTAGTTCAGCGCCGCCAGCCAGCCGCCATCGGCGTCGCCTATCCAGCTCTGCTGCTGCATGACCGGCAATAGCGGCGTATAGGCAAAGCGCGCCACCCCGATACACAGCAACTGACTGAATACGCCCGCCAGCAGCACCTTAAAACGCTGCGAACGAAGGCTAGCGGTGGTCATGGCGACATCCTCGTCGTGGCGTGGAGTTACATGCGGTTTCACTAAAGCCATCATAGGCGGAATTAACGTTGGTTGGCATCGTCTAAACGTCGCTAGTTGGCTAAGCGTTTACCATAAAAATCTGGCAAACTAGATACGATTATCACTTACTTACTGGAGAGCGCCCGATGAGCGATAGTGCAAAACCCTGGACGCAACCGATGCCCGATGCGCAGTTCAAATTGATGCGCGACATCCTGGCAGCCCCCAGCCCCGTGGGGTTGGAAGGCGCAATGACCTACGGCGTGCTGAAACCCTATTTTGAAAGCTTCGCCCCGAGCGACTGGGAGCTACACCAGTTCCGTGGCAACGCGGGGGTTGTGCTCGATACCCATCCCGGCCGCGACGACATGTTTAAGGTCATGATCATCGGCCATGCGGATAAAATCCGCATGCAGGTGCGCTCTATCGGCGATGACGGCAAGATCTGGATCAACACCGACTCTTTCCTGCCGACCGTACTGATCGGCCATGAAGTGAAGCTGTTCAGCGAAGATCCCGACGCCCCGGGCAGCTACCGCTGCATTGAAGGCGGTACCGTGGAAGCGCTGGGCGCCATTCACTTTTCCGATCCTGCCATGCGCGACGGTAGCAAAGGTATCAAGAAGGAACAGATCTATCTGGACCTGCAGATCCACGGCGAGAACAAGAAGCAGCAGGTATTGAACCTGGGCGTGCGGCCTGGCGATTCGATTATTTTTGATCGCCCTATCCGCCCTGGCTTCAGCCCCAACACCTTCTACGGCGCCTACCTGGATAACGGCCTGGGCTGTTTCGTGGCCGCTGAGGTTGCCAAGCTGATCGCCGAGGCTGGCGGTACCGAGCAGGTGCGCGTGCTGTTTGCCATCGCCAGCTACGAAGAAATCGGCCGTTTCGGCAGCCGCGTGATGGCCGGCGAGCTGAAGCCCGACGCACTGATTGGCGTGGACGTGAATCACGACTACGTGGCGGCACCGGGGATTGGCGACAAGCGCATGCAGCCGCTGGAAATGGGCAAAGGCTTTACCATGGCCGTCGGCTCGATTGCCAGCGAACAGCTGAACCGTGTGATTGCCCAGGCCGCCAAAGCCAACGAGATTCCCATGCAGCGGGATATGGTGGGCGTCGATACGGGTACCGACGGCATGGCCGGGGTGCTCGCCTCAGTGGACAGCGCGGCTACCTCCATCGGCTTTCCGATCCGCAACATGCATACGATTTCTGAAACCGGCAACACCCAGGACGTGCTCGCCGCCATTCATGCGTTGACCCACACGCTCAAAGCACTGGATAAACTGCCTGATCTTAAGCGTGAATTCCTTGATAATCATCCACGTCTTGATCAAGCCCAGCCGCTTGGCCACCAGGGCAGCGAGAAGCCCGACGACGAGACCGAATCCGCCGATAAACCGGCCGCCTCTTAAACGGGCACATAAAAAACCCCGGCCGTCACTGGCCGGGGTTTCGTCGGGTCTTCCTTGAACATTCCTCACGAACGTCCTGTTCGTGCCTCCATGAGTCCATCAAGCGTCCTGCTTGGTTTTCCCTGATAGCACTTCCGTTGCGCTATATGCACACACTGCGCTTCATAGCCCTTTGTTTATCTAACCCAGGATATGAAAGCCGAAAAAAATTCAAAGTCTTCGGAAAATCACTGATAAATCGCGCTCGCCACCCCCTATCTATGGCCATTTCGCCGACGTAACCCTTTGCGCAATCAATGATTTTCTATGGTTCTCCGACACGGCTACCCGCCCGCTTTCCGATACGCAACGCTGCCTTGTCTGCCTCGCGCGTGGCTCCCTTGGCGGGCGCGCTGATACACACCAGGCACGCCAGTATCAGCCCGATACCGGCCCATCCTGTTGCCGGCAGGCGTTCGCCCACGATCACCACCGCCAGACAGGCCGCCACCACGGGTTCGAAAAGCGTGATGGTGGTGGCGGTACTGGCGGTGATTCGCGCAAGCCCGTAACCAAAACAAAGATAGCCCAGCAGCATCGGGACCAGCGCCATGTACAGCCCTACCGCCGCGTTCCCCCACGACGCCAGCAACGGCGCGCCGGTCACCACCAGCACCGGCATCAGCAGCAGACCGCCAATGCCAAAAGTCGCTCCCATGGCAGCCCGGGAGGCAACGCCTTGCTGCATCAGTCGCCGCGCCGTCCACGAGTAAAGCGCATAGGTAAGGCCAGCGAGCAGGCCCAGCAAGATGCCCGGCACGAGGCCGGATTCCGTCCCCGTGGGCACATCGCCGCTGCCCTCCGCCAGGCCCAGAAGCAACATGCCGGCCAGCCCCAGCCCGGCCCCGGTCATCCAGCGCTTGGTAAGCCGCAGCCCGTCCAGACGGTATTCAATCAGCGCCGAAAGCAGCGGTGCCGAGCCGATCGAGACTACCGTGCCGATAGTCACGCCCGCCAGCCGCATGGAGGCATAGAACGCCAGCGGATAAATGGCGACCGCCAAGGCCCCAAGCAGCAGATACGGCCACTGGGCCCGCAGCAGGCGTGCATGGCGACGAATCCGTCCGGCGGAGAGCAGCGCCTGCATCACGCCGCCACCGCCCATCGCCACCGCGCCGATGGCCACGGGGCTGACCTGCGGGGCAAAGGTCGCCGCCGTCCCGGTGGTTCCCCACAGAATGGCAGCGACCAGGACCATGGCGATGCCCAGCCGCGGTTCATGGGCGGCCTTCATAACGCCGCCAGCAGGTCGTCCGCCATCTGGCGCGCCTGATACAGACAGTCGCTGCCCCCTTCCAGCCCCGCCCGCGCCATGGCGCCTTCGAGAAGAAACGCAAGCTGATGGGCAAGCGCATAGGCCTGCTGCGTATCGCCGCCCAGCAAGTCGCTGAGGTGGGTGGCCAGCAACGCCTCGACCTGTTCCTTGTGCTCTCTGACTACTGACCGGCCGGGATCACCGGCAGGTAGCTCGGCCGCCGCATTCAGCAGGCCACACCCGCGAAAGCCATGCTCGTAGGCACACGCCGCGTGATCCTCATAGGCCAGAAAGACCGCCATCACCCTGTCGCGGGGCGTGCTCGCCTTGCCCAGTCGCGCGTCGTAGAGCGCCAGCCATTCCGCGTGACGCGCCTCCAGATAAAACGCCACCAGCTTGCGCTTCGAGGCAAAGTGGTTGTACAGGCTTTTCTTGGCGACCCCCGCACGTTTGACGATGGCATCGATACCCGTGGCCGTGATGCCGTCGCGATAGAACAGCGCGGACGCCGCATCGAGCAGACGGTCACGCGCGCTCCCAGGGGGTTGACTGGACATTGTAGGCAACGAGGCACCTCACTTACTTGAGTAGGTAGACCAGTCTACCTACTGAGATAATTGCGTCAAGCACCATGTGCCTGGTGTCCACCGGGCAAAAAATTGTCAATTTCGACCGCCAAGATGACGACAATGGCCTATGGTTACTATTCCACCGCTTGCCAATCCGTCAACGTCATGCAGAACAAGCGGTTCACGACTGGACCCGACAGCACCCACAGGGGAGGAGGTCAGCGTGCAGCACATCACCATCAACTACAAAGTCCGCGGCGTCGATATCATTTGCCGTCACTGCGGCAACTATGAATCACCCACCTCGGGCTTTTTGAGCCACTTCCGTCTTGAAGGAACCGGCCAACACAGCGCCGTCTTACGCTGCTTGAGCTGCCAGACCGGCGAAACCATACCGCGACGTGCGCTGGATACGCTGGCACACGCACGCGCCGGTTGAGATAGCCCATCAGAAGGAGTGCCCCTGAGGAGACCCAGTCGCCGCCTCAGGGGCGTTTCATTGCCTATCAAGTAGCCATGGCCGCGTGCTCAGGCAGGTCGTCTCGCTGCGGCGTCGCCGCAATTGCCAATGGCGTATCCGGGCTCGATGGCGCCCCTGTCAGGCGTTCCTGAGCGGCAGGCACACTTTCCTCGTGCGCGCCCTCCAGGCGAAAGGCAGCGATCACGTTGGTCAGCGCCCGTGCCTGATGTGTCAGCTGCTGGGCGGCGCCCGAGATCGACTGAACCCGCAAGGCGTTCTGCTGTGTGACCTGGTCCATCTCCGTCACGGCCGTATTGATCTGGGCGATACCACCGCTTTGCTCGTCGGAGGCGCTGCTGATCTCGGCCATGATATCGCTGACTTTCATCACCTCGGTCACCACCTGTTCAATCGACTGCTCAGCCTCTTTCACCGCCGCCGTGCCGCCGCTGATTTCCTGGGTGGACGCTTCGATCAGGCGACGGATGTCGCCCGCCGCATCGGCACTGCGTCCCGCCAGGCTGCGCACTTCGTTGGCCACGACGGCAAACCCGCGCCCCTGCTCACCGGCGCGGGCGGCTTCAACAGAAGCGTTGAGCGCCAGTATGTTGGTTTGGAACGCGATGCCGTCGATCACACTGATAATGTCGGTCATTTTCCCGGCGCTTTCGGCAATTCGCTCCATGCGCGCTACCAGCGCTTCCATACGCGCGCCGGTTTCACGGCTGGTAGCGGCATTCTGGGTGGCGAGTTGATTCGCCTGGCGAGCATTCTCGGTGTTTTGCTGCACCGTCGCTGTCAGCTCATCCATGCTCGAGGCAGTTTGCTGAAGCGACGAGGCCTGCTGCTCCGTTCGCGTCGCCAAGGCTTCATTTTGCTGATAAATCTGCTGGGAAGCGGGAGTGACGACCTCGACTTTGGCACCGACCTCGGTAATCAACCCTGAGAGACTGGCACGCATGATTTCAAGCGAACCTAAAAGCTCACCCAGCTCGTCGTGGCGTTTGAGTGTGACGCGATTGGCCAGGTTGCCGGCGGCAATCTGAAAGGTCACGCGCCGCGCTTCGTTGAGCGATTTAATCAGGGAACGCAGAATAGCCACGCTCAAGGCCACCATGAGGGCAATGCCCACCGCCAGCACGGCAAGCTGCACGTAGAGCAGCGTGGCCTGCTGACGATCGGCGCTTGCCATCAGTGCCTGGGCCGCCTGTCGCTCCTGCTCCACCAGTTGGTTGATGGTGCTGCCGATCTGCGCCGAGCTGGGCTCCAGGTTGTCGTTGAAAGCTTCAAAAGCAGCGAACCCGTCACCATCACGGATCGCCGTGAAGGTGGTGTCCGCCGCGTCGATAAAACCGGTAAGGTAAGTGGTTAACGCCTGTTCGACCTCGTTTCCTTCGGCATCGCTCCTTTCCAGCACGCTTTCAATGTCGCGACGATTCTCGCTCAGTTGCGCTTCCAACTCCTCCAAATCCGCCCGCCTGGGGTTGCTGACGGCCGGCTCAAGCGCTTGCCGCGTCTGCGTGACTCGCTGCTCGACGCGTTGTAAATCGGCAATGCCCTCAAGGCCTGTCTGATTGAGCGTGCGTAACCGCTCTGCAGAACTCGTCACCCCGTATACCCCGGCGGCGCCGCCCAGCACCAGCAGCATCACCGCGACGCACACCATGCCAATAAGCTTGGCCTGCATGCTACGGAAACGGAAACGCCGAGCCAATCCAGCGGGCCCAGAGCGACGAATTGCACCATTTTGAAGCGCAAACTCCTGCCGACCGCCCGACTGCATACGCGCATAGGCCTTTTCGGCCCGTGCGATGGCAAGGTCTGAAGCCTGGCGACGTATCGCGGTATAGCCCACTACCCGCTCGCCATCCAGCAATGGCGCTATGGTGGTATCCACCCAGTACCCCTCGCCGTTTTGGCGGCGGTTTTTCATCACCCCCTGCCAGGTACGCCCGCGCGAAAGGGTCGCCCATAAATCCTTGAACACTTCACTGGGCATATCCGGATGGCGAAACAAGCTGTGTGGCGCACCGATCAGCTCGTCCAGCGAGTAGCCACTTATATCGATAAGCGACTGATTAGCATAAGTAATATTCCCTTCCAGATCCGAACGGGAAATCAGCACGTCATCATCCGACAGCGCGTCAGGCTGCGATGCAGCGGGATAGGCATCTTGCATGGAGAACCCCTAATCTTTTTATATCAAGGCTTACGCCGTTAATGCTTGAGGCGTTCCCTGCCTAAGCCATTTCAATTAGAGGAAATGCACAAAACGTGCCATCCATGTGCCTGGCACATCGCCGCCAACAACCTGCAGCTTCTTTCATTAAAGGTTTCCTGATAAAGCCGATAACACTGGGAAGCCGATAGTAATCTTTCCAACGACAAGCGTTATCGACACAACCGGGGAGCTACATGACACGTTTGACAACAACCCAAAAACTGTGGGGCACGCTCGCCATCATCTGGATCGCCATGCTGTTGATGGTGGGCTGGCTGGCATGGGAAAACCGACAGACCATCGAAAATGAACGGCGGGATAGCCTGCAGTACGTCATTGAAAGCGTGCATAGCCAGATTGAAGCCCTCCAGGCCCAGGTCGACGCCGGAGAGCTGAGCCTTGAAGAGGCCCAGCAGCGGGCCATGGACAACATGTCAAGCGTTCGCTTTGGTGACGGCGAATACATTTTTGCGTTCGATAACGATCTGAACATCGTCTCTCACCCGAGCCGCGACACCGGCACCAATATGAGCGATTACCAGGATGCCAGCGGCCTACTGCTCTATGCCGAGCTGCTTGAAACGGCGCAGGCCGGCGGTGGCCACGTGGGTTATTACTCCACCCGTCTGGACGGCGACGAGCAGGTGCCCAAGCTAAGTTACGTCGCCCATATACCCCAATGGGATTGGTCGCTGGCCTCGGGCGTGTATGTGGACGATATCAATGCCGCGTTTATATCCGGCCTGCTTCAATCAGCGCTTATTCTGCTGATTATCGGCGTACCGGTCACCGTGTTGATGGGCTGGGTGATTCGCGACGTGTCCCGTCGCCTGGGCGGTGACCCACGCTACGCAGCAAGCGTGGTGCGCCATATTGCCGACGGCGACCTGACGCATACCACGCAGCTGTCCGCCCGCGACCAGCAAAGCCTGCTGTTTGACATCGATCGCATGCGCGAAACCCTGGCAGAGACCATTGGCAGCATTCATCACAGCGCGGATGACGTGAACACCTCGGTCGAGCAGATCGTCGGTGTCAACGAAGAACTGTCCACCCGCACCGAACAGCAGGCTGCCTCGCTGGCCGAAACGGCATCCAGCATGGAACAGCTAACGGCTACGGTAAAACAAAATGCCGAGCACGCCGACCATGCCAGCCAGTTGGCAAGCAAGACCACCGACAGTGCGCAAAAGGGTAGCGAAGCGATGACATCGGTGATTGATACCATGTCGACGATCAATGAAAGCGCGACTCAGATGAGCACCATCGTGGATACGATTGACTCAATTGCGTTCCAGACCAATATTCTGGCGCTCAATGCCTCGGTAGAAGCCGCCCGGGCCGGTGAACAGGGCCGGGGCTTTGCGGTGGTGGCAAGCGAAGTTCGACAGCTGGCCAGCCGTTCCGCAGCAGCAGCCCAGGAAATCAAGACGCTGATCGATAACGCCGATAGCCAGGTGGTTCAGGGCAGTCGCCAGGTGCGCGATACCGGCAAGGTCATTAGCGGCATCGTCGACAACATCCAGCAGCTCAACACCCTGGTGAAGGAAATCTCGGCCGCTACCAAGGAGCAAAGCTACGGCATCGAGCAGGTCAATGAGGCGGTCACCCAGATGGATCAGATGACCCAGCAGAATGCCGGGCTGGTGCAGGAAAGTACCGGCGCCACCCAGCGCCTGGCAGATCTCAGTCATGAGCTTCGCCAGCGGGTCGCGCATTTCAGAATCGACCCGGCGTCAGCGAGCACAACGCAGGCGCTGCCCTCCTACCAACAGCGTTAAGCGCTGGCCATCAGCCTGCAGACGGGTCCCCAGGACGCCGTCTGCAGGCTTTTCTGCCTGACCGCGCGTCAGACCTCCCCCTGATTATCCAGCTCCACGGCTTCGTGCATGCGCATGAGCAGGTCGGGCACGGCTGCCTGCACGCGGTTCCAGCTGGGAATGAAGGGTCGCTCGCGGGGGTTGTCCAAAAACAGGTTGCCGGCTTCCAGCAGGTTGCTGGCAAACAGTTCAACGGCCTGCTCTTCGCTATGCCGATCAAGACTCAAACCGTTCATGGTCGCGTCGTGGTCATAAGCCTCAATCAAGTCCAACGCCAGTCGGTAGTAGGTTGCCTTGAGGGTGCGGAAATCCTCACTGCTGAAGCTCACCCCCTGGGTGGCCAGCTTGCGATAAAGCGCCTTGGCAATGTCCAGGCTCATGCGGTTCAACCCGGCATCGGGGTTGTCTTCGCTCACCGGCTGGTGCTTGTGATCGTAGGCATCGGCAATATCCACCTGGCACAGCTGGCGGGGGGAATAGTTACGCTGAAGCTCCGAGAGCACGCCAATCTCAAGCCCCCAGTCGGCCGGAATACGAATCCCCTCCAGCACGTCGCTGCGCATGGCAAACTCACCCGAGAGCGGGTAGCGGAAGCTGTCCAGATAATCGAGATAGGGTGACGGACCGCAGACGGTCTTGAGCGCGCGCAGCAGCGGCGTGACCATCAGCCGCGACACACGCCCGTTGAGCTTGCCCTCGGCAATGCGCGGGTAATAGCCCTTGCAGAAGCTGTAGTTGAAACGCGGATGGGCGACCGGGTACATCAGACGCGCCAGCAGCCCGCGGTCGTAAGTGAGAATATCGCAGTCGTGTAACCCCACCACCGACGAGCGCGCAGAGGCCAGCACATAACCGGCGCAATACCAGACATTTCGTCCCTTGCCCGGCTCAAGCGCTCCCAGTCCGTGCTCTTCTAGCTCGGCGTCCAGGGCACGCAGCCGGGGCCCATCGTTCCACAGAATGCGCGTGTGCTGCGGCAGGCGCGAAAAAAACTCCCGCGCGTGCAAAAACTGCTCGCGGTCCGCCCGATCAAGGCCAATCACGATCTCGCCAAGGTAAGGCACCTTGACCAGTTCATCGACGATGGCCGAGAGCGCCGGTCCTTCCAGTTCCGAGAACAACGAGGGCAGGATCAATCCCATGGGACGCCGCCGGGCAAACTGGCACAGCTCCTTTTCCAGCACTTCAACCGGGCGGCGGGTCAGGTTATGAAAGTCGGTAATGACACCGTTCTGATGGAAATCACTCATGCGTTTGCCTCCTTTGCATCACGCGGGCCGGTCGGGGCAAGCGTATCGCCCCACCAGTGGGACATGCCTTCCACCCAGCCGTCGGGACCGGGCGCGCGGGTTCGGTACAGGTGAGGATTGGTCGGCTCGACCGTCAGGTCATGGTGGCCGCGGATAACCACGGCCTGGTCCACGGCGTTCAACATCGATACGTCGTTGGGGCCGTCGCCCAAGCCGATGGACAGCGGTTCGCGCCCGCGTAGCGCGCGGAAGCGCCCGATCAACCAGGTCACCGCACTGCCCTTGTCCGAGGCGCTGCCCATGACGTGGCAAAAGCGACCGCCCCGGGTCAGCTGCAGGCCGTCACCTTCCAGCGCCAGGCGGAACGTCTGAAGTGACGCCTCGTCACCGTGCCACAGCAGCGGCTCACTTCCCTCGCGCTGGCGCGCCAGATTAGCCTCGGCGGCATCTAGTCCGGTCAGGCCAATCAGGTCCTCCAGGGTCAGCTCACTCATGGGGGTAAAGCGCGCGTCGAGGCGTTTGCGCCATACCTTCAATCGGGCGCGAATAAAACCGATATCCACGCTTGCCTGCTTGATCACCATGCCGTCGCGTCCGCTGCCTGGCCGGTCCAGTCGCGCATGACACCATCCAGGGGGCAGGCCGATCACGGCGCCATTTTCGGCAATGAACGGCGTAGCGGTAAGCCCCAGGGCCTCGCGTAAAGGAAGCAGCTCCGCCCGGGTTTTGCTGGTCACGGGGATAACGGGAATTTTGGCCTGCTTTAGCCGTGCAAGCCACGGCTTGGCAGGGGTAGCGTCGTAGCTATGATGGTCGAGGAGCGAACCGTCCAGATCGGTCACCACAAGGCGAGGCGGTCCTGACTCATCCACTCGATCGGCGGGGGGCGCGGAAGCGCTGGCGTGTTCAAGCATGGCGCAGCCTCTCTAACTGCTAAGCGGGGAACACCGTGCATTGCCAGAGGCGATGGCGGCGTAAGGGTTGCTTAGCACAATGCGTGCCAATGCGGCTAACACCTTGATAACCATAAGGTGACTAATCGGATAAACACCGACGGACGAGGCCTTCATGCGGCCCAGGGCATCCTGCGCACTCTTTTGGTGCATCTTATTGGCGCACGTCGCGCGGGGTCGCGCCGCCGTGGTGCCTGCGCGCTATTACAATCAATTACAAAAAAACCAACACAGGGCTTGGCACGGCCGAATAAATAGCTATACTGAAATTGTACCCGCTGGCAACCCTGTACACCCCTTCCCCCTCTGCCAGTGGGCTGCAGTGAGCCAAGCCCTTTATGCCCGCCACCCCCGGCGGGCTTTTTTTATTCCCGAAGACACACGATTCAGATCGGTCTGCATTCATTCCACATGAATAACCACTTCGACCCGCCGATTGCGCGCGCGGCCTTCTGCGCTGTCATTGCCCGCCAACGGCTGCGTCGCGGCCAGCCCTACGGCGCGTAAACGCTGCGTGGCCACCCCCGCCTCTTCGAGCGCTTCGACGATAGCGATGGCCCGGGCGCTGGAGAGCGCCCAGTTCGACGAGTATTCAGGCGTATCGATGGTCTGGCTGTCGGTATGGCCTTCCACCCAGACTTCACCGTCGTAGCGTTGGATGGTATCGAGCAGCGTCGCAATCAGGTCGCTGCCATCGTCGGTCAAGCCCGCGTCAGCCGAGGGAAACAGCAGCTGGTCCTGTACCCGCAGGCTGATGCCCTCTTCAACCCGGGAGACTTCGACGCCTTCCAGGTCGGGCAGGTAAGGCGAGCGCTCCAGTTGCTCATCCAGCGCCAACACCCCGTCGATGGCGTCCTGGCTAACGGTTTCAACATTGGCCGGTGGTTTATCGGTCAGCACCACCATGTAGTCGGCCAACGGACGCTGGAGGGCAGGCTGTTGGGTAGGCACTAGTGGGGTCGGCAAGGTCAGCGCCGGCAAAGGCGAAGCCTCGGCGGGTTCGGCCGCCGCGCTTGGCATGGCCAACAAAGGGGGCACGCCTCTCGACGTTCTTTTCTGAAAGCCAGCCACGCCCTGCGCCGCTGTAATCGTAGTGACCAGCAGTTCGCCGCCCATCCAGTTCGCCGGATAGGGACGCCCGTCGCGAGCGCTTGCCAGCGGTTCGGGCAGTGGCACCTCAAGCAGCGGGGGGGAATCAAAAAGCGGCTCGGGGGCGTCGTCTGATGCCATCCAGTCCGGACTGGTCGCCCCAGCCGCCGCAATGATGATCACAAACAGCGCCACCAGAATCGTCATGATATCGATGTAGCTCACCATCCAAACGCTGCCGCTGTCGTCTTCGCGATAGGGAGACATGAGCGAGTCGTGGCGGGGCCCACTGCGGTGATCTTCAAGCATCGGTATAATTACTCATTCAAGTTTTGAACCCCATGGCCGATCTACTGAAATAAGGCACGCTAATCCTACGGTTATCGGTTTTAATACGTGTCTGAACATGCCAGCCCCGAGTCATTGAAGATGCTGAGCCTTTATCTGCTCAGTCGGGTTTGGCGCGCCATTGATATAAACGTCGCCTAGTCTATCAAAAAGCCGTTTCGTAGCGAGAAGGAACCACCCGGTGCGCACCCGTTTTATTGTTACTCCCTCACGGGCGCTTCGCCCGCTGATCATCGGCATGGCGAGTCTGACGTTGAGTGGCTGCTTTTACGCCAACACCTCCCAGGCGCCCATCGCCACGACCTACCCCTACAGCGAACAGCAGCGCATGCAGGCCGCTCACCACTGGAGTGTGCTGGCGCGTCACGAGGCCACGCAAATCCTGCAGCGCGAGCGCGTCCGGTTTCGCGACTTGCACATACCCGATGCTCATCAGGACGCGACCCATGCCTACAGCGGCGGCGAGTTTGGACGCGGCTTTCGCACCCTGCTGACCAGTGAGCTGGTCTCGCGCGGAGCGAACCTGACCACTCAGCCCCAGGCCAACAGCGCCGAAATCCATATTGACGTTGAAGTAATCGAACACCGCGACCGAGGCTTTGTGCGCCCGCCGGTTGGCGCGTTCACCGCCTTGGCGGGCGGCATTGCCGTCGCGGCGATCCCGCTCAACCAATGGGCTGAACCGGCACTGGGACTTATCCCGGCCGCCGTGGCCGCCGACGTGACCAGCGGTAGCTGGACGCACACCGGCGACGAAGAGGTCATCGTCACCACCCAGATACTCGATGGCGAGCAGATTCTCTATTCCTCGTCGAACATTTACTACATCAACAGCGGCGATCGGCGTCAATACGCGCCCGACCGCGTTCCCAGCACGCCGTCTACGCCGACGGTTTCGATCACGGATGAATGGTAATCACATGCCTGCGATGTCGACAGCCTGGGCACACTTGACGCGCCCGCTTAACGCCAGCAAATGGCTTGCCGCCGGTTTGCTCACGCTTGGCCTTGCCGGCTGTGGCGCCCTAGGCGGCAATACCCAAGAAGCCGAGCCCGAACCCGACCTGCCTGAACTCGCCCAGGCCGCTGCCGAACAAATGGTGGCCAGCAATCCCGATATCACCCGCTACAGTCCCATGATCGCCGCTACCTTTGTGAGCATCGACGACTTGAGCCAGTCTTCGACGCTTGGACGTATCGGCTCGGAAATCATGGCCTCGGCGCTGGGGCGGCAGGGTATGCAGGTGCGCGAGGTCAAAATGCGCGACAGCCTGTTTATCGAAGAGAATGTCGGCGAGCTAATTCTGTCGCGCACGGTACAGCGCCTGAGCGCCCAGCATGATGCGCGCTCCATCTTGATGGGCACTTACGCCCAGGGTCAGGACTATGTCTATATCAGCGCCCGTGTAGTCCGCTCGAGCGATGCCATGGTACTGGGCAGCGCCGACTTCAAGCTTGAGCTGAACAATAACACGCGCAGCTTGCTTGAGAGCCAGGGGGGCTTTTAACACCCCAAAACACACAACCCGCGACGCATGGCGTCGCGGGTTGTGGCAAGTCAGTAACGGTATTGATTGACCGCTTCAGGCTAGGCCTGTTTGACCTTGCTGATGATCCACAGCAGGACAACCGCACCGACAACGGCGGTCACCAAAGAGCCAATAAAGCCGCCGGCCTGTAGCCCCAAAAGGCTGAACAGGAAGCCGCCCAGTACAGCACCGACGATCCCTACGCCGATGTTGCCCAGCACACCAAACCCGCCGCCGCGCATGATGTTGCCGGCAATCCAGCCAGCCAAGCCACCAATAATTAACCAAGCAATTAAACCCATGTCGCCTCCTTTCCATATATACGGTTAATTTTACGCCGTTTACTTGCTTGTTCTAACATAGCACACAGCGTTAAGGTCCCGCGCTACTATTCATTATCCCATCAGGCCGTCAGTGGCCCCGCTTAAAAAGGATTGCCCATGATTCCCGACGCCCTCCAGCAGTTGCTTGACGGTGTAGACGGCCAGCAGACGTCGCACTGGCAAGGTCGCGACCTGGTCATGTTCAATGCCTCCTGGGGAGAACTGATCGTATCGCTGCAGGGTGCGCAGGTACTGCATTTCCGTCCGCCTGAGGACCGAGGCTGGCTGTGGGTGACGCCCACGCCCCAGCCGATGCAGGGCGCCATTCGCGGCGGGATTCCGCTGTGCTGGCCGTGGTTTGCCGACGAGCGTTACGCCGACGAGACGCCGGATCGCAGCGGGACTTTCCACGGCCTGGCGCGTCACGCCGACTGGCACCTTGAAGCCGCCGATGAACACGCCGAAGGCATCGAGCTTCATCTCTCGCCCACCCAGCGGCTGCATTCCCAACTGACGGTACGCGCGGTGATCCAGGCCAACGCCCAGCGGCTCGCGGTGGAGCTGATCAGCGAAAACGTCGGTGACACGCCGGTCAAGGTCAGCGGTGCACTGCACTCCTATCTGGCGGTGGACGATGCCCACCAATGTCGTCTGGAAGGTCTCGCTGGCGCACGTTATCTGGACAAGCTGCGCGACTTTGCCGAAGGTGAACAGCAAGGCACCCTGGCCATTCGCGGGGCGGTAGACCGTATCTATCACTCCAACGAAGCGGTGATGCTCCACGACGGCCCGCGCACCCTGCGGATCGGCAAGCAGTCCAGCGATTCCACCGTGGTTTGGCATCCCGATAAGCAGCCCCCTGCCGATACCACCGTCGAGGCGGCGAAGCGCTTTGTGTGCGTCGAGGCGGCCAATACCCGCCTGGATCCGGTATGGCTGGTGCCCGGCGCCCAACACCTGCTGGGCACCACCTTGAGCAGAACCTGAGAGATTCCCGGCTTCCCTGCCCTCTGATGAAGGACATCGCGCTATGCGCCAGCCGTTTCGTCGCGAGCTGAGTAACCTGATAGAACGCGGTCGTGACCGGCAGCTGCGCCTGGCCGTCACCGGACTGTCCCAGTCAGGCAAGACGGCGTTTTTGACATCGCTGGTCAATCAGCTTCGTCACGCCGGGGTCGAGGCCCAGTTGGACATGCTGCCCGCCGCCCGCGAAGGACGCCTGCTCGGCGCACAGCGGCTTAATCAGCCCGACCTTGGAGTGCCGCGTTTTCCTTACGATCCGGGCATGGCCGCGCTGCGCGAAACGCCGCCGCGCTGGCCGGCGCCAACCCGCGGCATCAGCGAACTGCGCCTCCAGCTGCGCTACCGTCCCGCGCAGCAGGGCTGGCTATCCCCCGATATCACCCATCTGACCCTCGACCTTTTCGACTACCCCGGGGAATGGCTGCTGGATCTACCGCTGCTGCAGCACGATTTTTACAGCTGGAGCCAGGCCCAGCCGCTGCACAGCGGCGATCAACGCCGCGCCTTATTCAGCGAATGGCTCGCCGAGGTTGACACCCTCGACCCCGCCGCCGAGGCCGACGAAGCCCAACTGGCAAGCCTCGCCGACGCCTACGCCCAGGGCCTGCGACGCGCCAAGCAGGCAGGCTTTTCCAACCTTCAGCCCGGGCGTTTTTTATTACCGGGTGAACTCGACGGCGCGCCGGTGCTGCAGTTTTTTCCGCTACCCCGGTTAACCATGACCCGAGAGGCGCTGGAGGCCCTACCGCCCACCAGCCTATACTCGACCCTGGCCGCACGCTTTCGCTACTATCAGCAGCAGGTGGTGCGGCCTTTTTACCGCGATCACTTCCGCCGCTTTGACCGCCAGATTGTGCTGGTCGATGTGCTGGGCGCGCTCAACGCGGGGCCGGAGCGCTTCGAAGACCTGTCTCAAGCGCTTGGCCAACTGATGCAAAGCTTCGATTACGGCAAGCGCAGCCTGCTGACACGGCTGTTTGCCCCCCGAATCGACAAGCTGGCCATTGCCGCCACCAAGGCCGACCACGTCACGCCCGACCAGCACGGCCACGTGGTGCAGCTGCTCGAGGCCCTGCTCGCCGAGCCGCTCAAGGATTTGCGCTTTGCCAACGTGCCGGTCAAGGCACTCTCGCTCGCCGCAATTCGGGCGACCGAGGCCCGCGAAGTGATGCACAATGGCAAGCGCTCCCCCGCGCTGTGGGGCACGACCCTCGAGGGTGAAGATGTGCTGGTCTACCCGGGCGATGTGCCGCCCCGCTTACCGACTGACGATTTCTGGCATCAACAGGGCTTTGACTTCCCGAGCTTTCGCCCTATGGACGCCCCGTCCGACGCGCTCGCTCACATCCGCATGGACGCCGCCATCGACTGGCTGATTGGAGATAAACTCGTATGACCACCCCACAGCCGCGGCGCCACTTCGACCTCGATGAGCCCAAGGAACCCCGCGCGGGCGTCGACGCCGAGCTGCGTCAGCGCGAGACCTTCGATGCGACCACCTCCCACCAGCCATTGCCCCCCGCCGCCGAGGAAAAAGCCCTCCCGGATGCCCGTCTGGGCGCACCACGCAAGCGCCGCTGGGGGCTGATGCTGGCGCTGGCAGGCGGCACGACCCTCGGGGCGCTCGAACTGATCACCGGGATTCCCGACGCGCTGGCACAGTCCCACTGGATGACCATGGCCTGGCAGCTATTCGGGGTGAGCGTGATCGGCCTCGGCGGCCTGTCGCTGCTCAAGGAGTTGGGCCGTTTACGGCGCCTCAAGCGCCACGACCAGCTGCGCCGCGACCTGGCAGCACTGCCCCAGGGCTCGGCCAAACAGGCCCAGACCATGGCGCAGCGGCTCAAGCGCCAGCTCAAGCTAGCCGACGACGACCCGCACTGGCAGGCGTTCCAGCATGCCTGCCAGCCTCACCACAGCGGCGAGGAGGTTCAGACCCTGCTGCGCTACCACCTGCTTGCCCCCCGGGACCGTGAAGCCCAGCGTCTGATCACCCGAATGTCCGGCGAAACCGCCATCATGGTGGCGGTAAGTCCTTTGACGCTGGTCGATATGGCGCTGGTCGCCTGGCGCAGCCTGGCCATGGTGGACCGGCTGTGCCGGCTGTACGGACTGGAGCTCGGCTACGCCAGTCGCCTGCGTCTTTTTCGCCACGTGCTGCACAACATGGCGTTTGCCGGCGCCAGCGAGCTGGCCACCGACGCCAGCATGGATATGCTGTCACTGGATCTGGCCAGCCGCCTCTCGGCGCGCGCCGGCCAGGGGCTCGCCACGGGCCTGCTGAGCGCTCGCCTGGGCCTGCGCGCCCAGCGCCTGTGTCGCCCGGTGGCGTTTACCGCCGACGAGCAGCCAAGGCTTGCCGACCTGCGTCAGGATCTCTGGCGACAGATCAAACGGCTCGATAAAGAGACCCCGTCACAAGATCGCACCACTCGACAGTAAAAAAATCGTCAAGACGCCTTGCGTTGAAAGTTCGTTAGAATTAAACGCTGATTGCCGCCATGATATTGCTTTCTCGCCATTCTCGAATGAGGAGAAGTAACGTATGGATGCTTCAAGCGATTCCGACTCGCCTAATGGGGCGAACGACATGCAGACCGACTATGTCGTCGGCCAAGACAATATCAAGGGGCAATTAGGCCCTTTTGGTTTTGATATCCACAACCGGGTCTTCGCGGTATCGGCGCTCGCCTCGGTTGTCTTCATTGTGCTCACCCTGCTCTTCCCGGAACGCGCCGGGAGCGTGTTCCAGTCGGTGGTCGCCTTCTCCACGGGGACACTCGACTGGTATTTCATGATCCTGGTGGATTTCTTCATTCTGTTCTGCCTTGCGCTGGTCGTCCTGCCCCATGGGTCAGTGAGACTGGGCGGGGCCGATGCCCGCCCCGAACACAGCTACCTGTCCTGGTTCGCGATGCTGTTCACGGCCGGGATCGGCATCGGACTGCTGTTCTTCGGCGTGCTGGAGCCGGTTTACCATGCCAACGTCTCCCTGCCACTGGGGATCGAATCTCCCTTCAACGCCGATGATGAGCTGAATCCTGACGCCATCGGCGAGGCCAGCGCCATGGGACTTGCCGGCACCTATCTCCATTGGGGGATCCATGGCTGGGCGGTGTACGTGGTCATGGCACTGGCCTTGGGCATTTTTACCTATAACAAGGGCCTGCCCTTCTCGATTCGCTCGGCGTTTTTTCCGATTCTCGGCGAACGCGTCTGGGGCTGGTGGGGCCATGTGATCGACATTCTTGCGGTATTTTCCACGCTGTTTGGTCTGGCCACCTCGCTCGGGCTGGGGGCTCAGCAGGCCAATGCGGGGATGAATTTCGTCTTCGACCTGGAGGTGAACACCCTGACCCAGGTCATCGTCATCTTGCTGGTGACGGCGGTGGCCATGGTATCGGTCTGGCGTGGACTCGAAGGCGGCTTGAAGAAGCTGTCCGAAATCAACATGGTCCTGGCCGTGCTGTTCTTCTTTTTCGTGCTGTTCGCAGGGCCTACTCTGCTTGCTCTGACGGGGTTCTGGTCGGGGCTTACAACGTACGTCACCGACTTCCTGCCGCTATCGGCGCCTTTCGGCCGCGAGGATGATGCCTATCGCCAGTCCTGGACGATCTTCTACTGGGCCTGGTGGATTAGCTGGGCACCTTTCGTCGGCATGTTCATCGCTCGCGTTTCGCGGGGCCGTACGGTGCGTGAGTTCGTGATCTGCGTGCTGCTGGTGCCCAGCCTGTTCATCTTCGTCTGGATGGGCGTCTTTGGCTCCACCGCGCTGGATCAGCTGTACGCCAACCCGGCGAGCAGCCTGGTCAAGGAATACGTGATCGACAGCTACCGGCCTGAGCTGTCGCTGTTCGGCATGCTGAACGAACTGCCGCTGACCGGCCTGATGTCGACTCTGGGCATCATTCTGGCGCTGATCTTCTTTGTCACCTCGTCGGACTCGGGGTCGCTGGTCATCGACACCATTACCGCCGGCGGCAAGATCGACGCGCCTCGGCCCCAGCGGATGTTCTGGGCGGTCGTTGAAGGGCTCATCGCCATTGTGCTACTCATCGGCGGCGGGCTGACGGCGCTCCAGGCGGGCGTGACCGCCACGGCGATTCCGTTCTCCATCGTAATGCTGCTGATGTGCTATTCGATCATCAAGGCACTCAATGGCGAACTGCGCCATCTGCGCAGCTAACCCACCGACAAACAAAAAAGCGTAAAATGCCCCCTGCTGGCAACAGCAGGGGGCTTTGCGTTTGGCCAGGTAATGAGCCAACAGCGGCCTAGGCGATGCGCTTCTCGGTCTCGGCGTCGAACAAAATCGCCCGTGCCATATCCACCCGCAACGCCAGGCGTTCGCCGGGGGAAACGGCGCACTTGGGCCCGACCCGCGCGGTCACCTCCTGTTCACCCAGCGGCAGGCGCAGCAGCATATCGGCCCCGGTGGGCTCGACCACCGTCACGCGGGTATGCAGCAAGGTACCCTCGGCCTGGGTGCTCAAGCGCTCATCCTCTTCGCTGAAATGCTCGGGCCGCAGGCCAAGAATCACCGGCTGATCGAGCTTCTCGGTCATCGCCGCCGTGACCCGTGCAGCCGGCCAGGGCAGGCACAGGTCGTCTTCGTCGGGCGTTGCAATACGCACCGCATAGCCGTCGCCGTCCCGCTCGAGGGTTGCCGTGATGAAGTTCATCGACGGCGAGCCCATAAAGCCCGCCACGAACATGTCCACCGGGTTGTTGTAGACCTCGTCGGGGCTACCCAGCTGCAGGATATGGCCGTCGCGCATCACCGCAATGCAGTCGGCAAGCGTCATGGCCTCTACCTGATCATGAGTGACGTAGACGATGGTGGTGCCCAGACGCTGATGCAGCTTTTTAATTTCCGTGCGCATATCGACGCGCAGCTTGGCATCCAGGTTGGATAGCGGCTCGTCGAACAGATAAACCTTGGGTTCCCGCGCCAGCGCGCGGCCCATGGCCACCCGCTGGCGCTGGCCACCGGAAAGCTGCGAGGGCTTGCGCTCGAGAAGATGGGTAATCTGCAGCAGGTCGGCCACTCGCTCGACAGCGGCCTGGCGTTCAAGCTTGGGCACCTTGCGCATTTCAAGCCCGAAGCTGATGTTCTGACGCACCGTCATGCTGGGATAGAGCGCGTAGGACTGGAAGACCATAGCAATATCCCGCTCGGCGGGTGTCCGCCAGGTGACGTCTTCGCCATCGATGCAGATAGTCCCGCTGGTCACCGGCTCAAGCCCGGCGATGGCGTTCATCAACGTCGACTTTCCGCATCCCGACGGCCCCACCAGAATCAGGAATTCCCCGGAATCAATCGAAATACTGACGTCTTTCAGCACCCGTTCGCTGCCGAAGTCCTTGCGCACGTTGTGGATTTCTAACGCTGCCATAATGAAAATCCTAGTTGTTATTAGCCTTTCACGGAGCCTGCGGTCAGCCCGCGCACAAAATATTTACCCGCCAGCACGTACACCACCAGCGTGGGCAAGGCGGCAATCATCGCCGCGGCCATGTCCACGTTGTATTCGCGCACCCCGGTCGAGGTATTGACCAGGTTATTGAGCGCGACGGTGACGGGCTGGGTGTTGTGGCCAGAAAACGCCACGCCGAACAGGAAGTCGTTCCAGATCTGGGTGAACTGCCAGATCACCGACACCACGATGATCGGCGTTGAGACGGGTACTAAAATGCGCCAGAAAATACGGAAAAATCCGGCCCCGTCGAGCTTTGCCGCCGACACCAGCTCATTGGGAATGCCCACGTAGAAGTTGCGGAAAAACAGCGTGGTAAAGGCAATTCCGAACACCACGTGAACCAGTATCAGGCCCGCGCGGGAGCTGGAAATACCCAGCCACCCAAGGGTCTGCGCCATGGGCAGCAGCACCACCTGAAACGGAATGAAGCAGCCAAACAGCATCAGCGCAAAGACCAGATCGGCGCCCTTGAAGCGCCATTTGGTCAGGGCATAGCCGTTCAGTGCGCCGATCATCGTGGAGATCAGCACCGCCGGAATGACGATCGCAAACGAATTCCAGAAGTAACCGCCGACGCCTTCGCAGCGCATGCCGGTGCAGGCTTCACCCCAGGCCTTTGCCCAGGGCGCAAGGGTCGGATCCTGCGGCAGTGTCAGCAGCGTGCCGGGGCTGATTTCGCTGAGCGGTTTCACCGAGGTGATCAGCATCACGATCAAGGGCAACAGATAGAACAGCGCCGCGAGGATCAGCACGCTATACACCGCAGCGCGACTGATCCGCGCACCCAGCGTCTGACGACGAATCACGTTAGCCATGCTTGCGGCTCCTCAGTTCGGAGTACAGATACGGAATCAGGATCGCCAGCACGCCGCCCAGCATCAGCATGGCGCTGGCGGAGCCCAAACCGATCTGGGCGCGATTGAACGCGTGGGCGTACATGAAAGTGGCCGGCAGGTCGGTGGCATAGCCTGGCCCACCGCCAGTCAGCGCCACCACCAGATCGAAACTTTTGATGGCGATGTGGGCCAGAATCATCACCGCGCTGAACACCACAGGGCGCAGGCAAGGCATGACGACCCGCCAATAGATGCGCGGCAGGCTGGCACCGTCGAGCTGAGCGGCCTTGACGATGCTGTCGTCGATGCCGCGCAAGCCAGCCAGAAACAGCGCCATGACAAACCCCGATGCCTGCCATACGGCCGCAATCACCAGGGTGTAAACCGCCATTTGCGGGTCGACCAGCCAGTCGAACCGGAACGACTCGAAGCCCCAGCTCCGCACCATTGCCTGAATACCCAGGCCGGGGTTAAGCAGCCATTTCCAGACGACCCCGGTGACGATGAAGGACAATGCCATGGGATAGAGGTAGATCGTGCGCAGCGCGCCTTCCTGACGGATTTTCTGGTCGAGGAGCATGGCTAACAGCGCACCGATCACCAGGCAGATCAGCACGAACAGCGTGCCGAAGATCATCAGGTTGGTGGACGCTACCCACCAGCGGTCATTGGTCATCAAGCGCGCGTACTGGCCAAAGCCGACAAAGTCGTAGCTGGGCAGCATGCGCGAGCTGGTAAGCGACAGAATGAAGGTCCACAGCATGAAGCCGTAGACAAAGAACAGCGAGATGGCGACCGACGGAGCCAGCACAAGCCGTGGCAACCACGCCTGCAGCCCACCCGAGGTCGCCGCGTGCGGGGCGGGTTGCCCAACGCGCGGGGTAGCAGTGTTTTTCATGGAGAAACGTCCTCGCCTAAAAGCGCTGGCGCCGCCGACGCGGCGGCGCCTGTCATCGCCTGTAATCGTTGCGCATGAACGTTAGAACGAGGCCGCTTCAGCCGCATTGACCAGACGCTCGGCGGCTTCTTCAGCTTGCATGTCGTCGTCGTTGAAGTAGTTGGTCACGACATCGAAGATGGCCCCCTGGACGTCGGCTCGAACCGCCATGCCGTGGGCCATGCTGGGCACGAGGCCGCCTTCGTCAGCGGTGCGCTGGAAGTCGCTGAGCGACTGCTGGGCACAGCTGTCGAACGCGCTCATGTCCAGATCCGGGCGGGCGGGAATCGATCCCTTGGCCAGGTTGAAGGCTTCCTGGAAAGTCGGCTCGAGCACCAGGCGGGCCAGCGCTTGCTGGGCTTCCAGTTCGCCTTCTTCGCTGACCCGGAACATGGCCAGGCTATCGATATTGAAGGCAAACACGTCCTCGGTGCCTGGCGCCGGGGCGCACAGGTAATCTTCGCCGGCAGTCAGGCCGCGCGCGGTAAACTCACCCTTGGCCCAGTCGCCCATCATCTGCATGGCGGCCTCACCATCGATCACCATCCCCGTCGCGATGTTCCAGTCACGCCCGGACATGCCGTCGTCCATCAGCTCGCGCAGTTGCTTGAAGTCTTCCAGCGCATCGACCATCTGTTCGCCGCCCAGCGCCTCGGGATCAAGGTCGACCAGCGCGCGCTGGTAAAACTCGCCGCCCTGGCTGCCGATGACGACACTTTCAAAGATGGTGGCGTCCTGCCATGCCTGGCCGCCGTGGGCCAATGGAATGTAGCCCGCCTCGCGAATGGCGTCGCCGGCCTCGAACAGCTCATCAAGCGTGGTCGGCATCTCAACGCCGGCGTCGTCCAGGACGTCGGGGTTGGCCCACAACCAGTTGACCCGATGGACGTTGGCAGGCACGGCCACGTACTGGCCGTCGTACTGCATGATCTCGGCGACCACCTCGGGCAGTAGGCCATCCCAGTCTTCGGCCTCGGCAACGTCATTCAAATTGCCCAGCAGGCCGAGTTCGCCCCATTCCTGAATCTCGGGTCCTTTGATCTGCGCCGCTGACGGCGGGTTGCCTGACATGGCACGGGATTTCAGCACCGTCATGGCCGTCTCGCCACCGCCGCCCGCCACGGCAAAATCTTCCCAGCCGTAACCTTCTGCTTCCATCAACTCCTTGAGAACGTTGGCAGCCCGGGCTTCACCACCGGAGGTCCACCAGTGCAGTACTTCGACGTCGTTGGCCTGACCCTGGGACGCCATGGTCAGGCCGGCAAGCGCAGTGGCAAGTGCAAGCGTGGATTTCTTCAACGTGGGCATGGGTAACTCCTTGTGTTGTTGTTGTGTACCGTCAATGACAGGTCACAGCGTACTGTATAAGACCACCACAAGGTCGTTACCGAGTCCTGCATAGTGTTGAAGGTTTATTACAAGTCGGTAATAGTTTCATGATGAGGGACCGTCAGGGTGACGCAAAGCCCGCCCTGGGGATGGTTGGCCAGCTGAATATCACCGCCGTGGGCTCTGGCAATATGGCGGGCGATGCCCAGCCCCAGCCCGCTGCCGCCGGTGTGGCGGCTGCGCGACGGTTCCAGACGGACAAACGGCGAAAACACCCGGACAAGCTGCGAATCCGGGATGCCCGGGCCGTGGTCGCGAATCAGGATACTGACGACGCCAGCGTGCTCAGCAAGCGACACCTCGGCCCGCTGGCCATAGAAGACGGCATTTTCCAGCAGGTTGGCCAGGCAGCGTTTGAACGCCAGGGGCTTGACGGTGAGCGGCGACACATCGCCCTGAACGGTGACGCGGCCGCCCTGCAGGCGCAGTGCCTCGGCGATGTCATCGATCATCGGCACCAGCGCCACCGGCTCGGGCGTTTCGTGAAGGTCCAGACCTTTCACCGAGGCCAGTGCGCCCTTCACCAGGCTATCCAGTTCGTCCAGCGCGGCGCAGAAACGTTCGCGCTGAACCTCGTCATCGAGCATTTCAGCGCGTAGGCGCAGCCGGGTGAGCGGGGTTTTCAGATCATGGGAAATCGCCGAGAACAGCCGCTCCCGCTCTTCGATCTGTTCACGTATACGCTGCTGCATGCGGTTGAACGCCACCGCGGTGGCAGCCACCTCCTTGGGGCCGCTTTCCTTTAGCGGCGGCATATCCAGGTCATCGCCGAGCTGCAGGGCTGCCCTGGAAAGCCGCGCCAGAGGGCGGGTTGCGCTACGAATCCCCAGCAGCGACAGCGCAATCACGCTGAGCAGTACCAAAAGCCCCACCAGCACGCGCTCTTCGGACAGCCAGCGATACCCGGAGAAAATATCCGGCACCCCCAGCAGCGTGGCCACGTACAGCCAGGTGTCGGGCGCCAGCTCCAACTGGACCACCAGAATCGGCGGCGAAAGCGGCTCCATCAGCAAACTGTGCTGGCCCCAGCGCGGCGGCAGGTCCTTGAGCAGTACCTGATTATTCAATACGCGGAGCGTCTCGGGGCGAGAAAACTCCACCACCACATCCTCGATATTGAGCTGCTCGATGAGAATGGTACGAACGTTATCCACCACCACCCGTTTTTCAGGCCCGGCACCGATATCCTCGATGTCCAAGCGGCGCTCGTTGATGCTGACGAAAAAACGCGTGCCGCCCATATTGCGCAGCTGATCGAGCACGATATGGCGGTAATCGTAGGGCAGCGAGCGGAAATACTGCATCGTGGAGGCAATGCTGAACGCCATATTGGTGGATAGTTCATCGAGCTGGCGCAGCTGGCTCGAGCGCACCTGGGAGGTCCAGATGGCATAGCTGGCGATCTGAGCCACCAGCACGCCCGCCAGCATGATGATCACAAAGCGACCGCGCAGCGTGGTCGGCAGCCAGCGGGCGGCACGGCGCTTGAGCCAGCGTGCCCTGGTCACGTCAGCGCATCGACGCGGGCGGTGAGGATATAGCCGGCGCCGCGGACGGTGCGAATCAGCTGCGAATGCTGGGCGTCTTCACCCAGCCGCTGACGCAACCGGCAGACATGGACGTCAATCGAGCGATCCAGCGGTGGAGCGTCACGGCCGCGAGTGAGCGCATACAGATCGTCACGGGTCAGCACCGTGGCGGGGCGTTCCAGAAACACCTGAAGCAGTTGGAAGTCGGCCCCGGACAGCGCGGTGCGCTCGCCCTGCCGGTCGATCAGCTCGCGGGTCATGCGATCCAGTTGCCAGTCGCCAAAACGGACGCAGCGCGCCTGGCCGGCGCTGGGCGTGGGCGTCACCGGCCGCGTGCGGCGCAGCACCGCCTTGATCCGTGCCAGTAGCTCGCGGGGGTTGAAGGGCTTCCCCAGATAGTCGTCAGCGCCCAGCTCCAGGCCCAGTATGCGATCGGTTTCGTCGGCGCTGGCCGTGAGCATGATGATCGGCACTTCACTGTGCTTGCGTACCTCGCGGCAGATCGAAAAGCCGTCATCCCCCGGCAGCATCAGATCGACGATCAACAGATCCGCCGCCCCCATGTGCATGAGCGTTCGCAAGGCATCGGCATCCTGAGCGGTGAATACCTGATAGCCGTGACGGCCCAGGTAATCCGCAAGCAGTTCACAGATTTCCAGGTCATCGTCGACCACGAACAGGGTTGCGGGCTTGGTCGGGGTGGAGGAAGTCGTGGTGGCGGAGGTCATCGCGGCAGACATAGACCACTTTATTGTTATCAATGGAAATCGATCATGGGCGAGCGCCGCGATGCTGACAAGGTAACCTCGACTAAGGTGGTAAGCGGCTCACAGCCCGAAGCGCTTGCGCAGCCACTTGGCCACGGCCGCCTCACCGTGATGCCCGATGCGCTCACCGCCCGACACCCGGTCGAACAGCGCGGGATGAGCGTTGGCCATCACCTGGGCTTCGCCCGCCAAACTGAGCATTTCCGTGTCGTTGAGGTTATCGCCGAATGCCAGGCAGTCGGCAGGCGTTAAGCCCAATCGTTCAAGCAGTGATGAAAGCGCCACGCCTTTGTTGACGCCACCGGCCATGATTTCCAGCGAGTCGATCGTGGAGTAAGTAATATGCAGGTTGTCGCCGTGGGCCTCTTGCGCCTGGGCTTCTAGCTGTTTCAGCGCATTTGGATCGCCTAGATACAGCACTTTGCCTACACCATTAGCGTCCATTTGCGCGGGCGGCACGACTTCATAGCCAAAACCGGTAGAAGCGTGAAGTGACAATAAATGTGGAGCCTCTGAATCAATATGCCAGCCGCTTTCACGATAAAGGTTAAGCCGTACTTGAGGCGGACGCGGAAGACCGATGAGCGTCTTTGCATGTTCAGGCTCAAGGTGATTCGCCGCCAACAAGGCATCATCGGGATCATGTACATAAGCACCATTGGTGCTGATCAAGTGCGCGGGAATAGCCAACTGATCGCGAAACACCTTCATATCATGGTAGTGGCGACCCGAGGCTAGTGCGACGTGGTGGCCTTGATCATGCAATTGGCGAAGTACGTCAACTGTCTCATCGTGCAGTCTGTGGTCACTCCCCAACAGGGTGCCATCCAGGTCCGAAACAATTAGCCGTGGTGTCATAGCGCGCTCCCGAAAGATGTGTCCGTAGCTTACCCGATTCGGCAAACGGCATGTAAGTGGTTGACTTGGCGTAGCGGAAAACCGCCAACGCCATCGACAATTGGCGCAGCCTGTGGGAATCCGTATAGTGGCAACCTACCTTCGCTAACTGATTGACCTCATGCTGCAAAACAATTCCGTGCTTGCGTCGCTCAAGCAACAGATTCGTGATACCACCCCGCGTGCCGAAGGGGTGATTAAAGCTACCGAGAAAGGCTTTGGGTTTCTCGAAACCGACGACGGCGAGTCCTATTTCGTGCCGCCGCCCGCCATGAAGCAGGTGCTGCACGGCGACCGCGTCGAGGGCGTCATCCATGAAAACGGCGATAAAAAATCCATCGAGCCGGAAAAGCTGATCGAAGCCGGGCTCGACCGTTTTGTGGCGCGGGTGCAAAAGCGCGAAGATCGTCTGGCAGTGGTGCCGGATCATCCGTCGATTCGCAACGTACTCAAGGCGCGCATCAAGAACAGCCTGGACGAATCCACCATTGCCGATGGCGACTGGGTGGTGGCACGTCTGGTGCGTCACCCGCTCAGAGAGAACGACCGCGGCTTTTTCAGCCAGATCGACGAGCTGGTCGCCAAGTCCGACGATCCCGCCGTACCGTGGCGCGTCACCCTGGCGCGTCATGCGCTTGAGCAGGAATGCCCTGATGCGGGCAGCGACTGGCCGCTGATGGATGAAGGCCTGACCCGTGAAGACCTCACGGCGCTCCCTTTCTTCACGATCGACGGCGAAAAAACCCGCGATATGGATGACGCCCTGCACGTCACCCGCCGCGACGACGGCGGCTGGCAGCTGAGCGTCGCCATCGCCGACCCCACCGCCTACGTCAAAGAAGGCCACGCGGCAGATCTTGAAGCGCGCACCCGCGCCTTTACGGTTTACCTGCCGGGTCAGAACGTCACCATGCTGCCCGAGCAGCTGGCCGATGACCTCTGCTCGCTGTGGGAAGGCAAGGATCGCCCGGCACTGGCCTGCACGCTGGATATCAATGCCGACGGCAGCCTGGGCGACTATCGCTTTTTCGCCGCCAACGTTCGGTCCCACGCCAAACTTGCCTACGACCACGTCTCGGACTGGATCGATGGCGAAGGCGACTGGGCGCCAGCGGACACAATCGGCGAACAGCTCACCGCCCTGCGCGATTTGACGGAAGCACGCACGGCTTGGCGTAACGAGCACGCCCTGGTATTTAAAGATCGTCCGGATTACGTCTTCGACCTGGACGATGCCGGCAACGTGCTGGCGATTCGCACCGAAGACCGGCGCATTGCCAACCGCATGATCGAAGAGTCAATGATTGCGGCGAATGCCTGCTGCGCCGACTTCCTCGCCAAGCACATCGGTCACGGCATCTTTAACGTGCACCGCGCTTTTGAGCCGGAAAAAGCCGAGGCCGCGCAGGAGTTTCTGGCCGGCCAAGAGATCGAGGTCAACCAGGAAGCTCTGACCGAGCTTGCCCACTACAAGGACCTCAAGCGTGCGCTTGAAAGCCGCGACGACGCCTGGCTGGATGCCCGCCTGCGCCGCTTCCAGGGCTTTACCAGCATGTCCGCCCAGCCTGGCCCGCACTTTGGCCTGGGTCTGGCGGCCTACGCCACCTGGACATCGCCTATTCGTAAGTACGGCGATATGGTCAACCACCGCTTGATCAAGCGCGTGCTGAAAGGCGAACAGGCACCCGCGGAAGCCAGCCAGCAGCTCACCGAGCAGTTGACCGAGCGTCGCCGACTGAATCGCATGGCCGAGCGTGACGTCAAGGACTGGCTCTACGTCCGCTACCTGACGCCTGCCGCGCAAAACCAGGACACCTTTGACGCTGAGATCATGGCGATCAACCGTGGCGGCATGCGCGTTCGCCTGGTCGAAAACGGCGCCACGGCCTTTGTGCCCGCGCCCTTGATGCACAGCGACCGTAGCAAGGTGGTCATCGACGACAAGGAAGGCCGCATCCAGATCGAAGGCGAAGAGCGTTACAAGCTTGGCGACTCGCTTCGCGTGGTACTCACTGAGGCTCGCGAAGAGACCCGCTCGCTGGTGGCGCGCCCTGCCGCTTAAACCCGTTAGTTAACCTACGCGATAAACAACCACGGCGCCCCAGGGCGCCGTGGTTGTATCTGTCTTACCGAGTTTCCATTGAAGCGGCTACACCTTGGTCAGCTGGTGCTGAAAGAAGAAACGTAGCATTTCGCTTGTCGCGTCGGGGCCTTTGGGATCCGTGTAGCTGCCCTTCGCACTACCTCCTGACCAGGCGTGGCCTGCTCCGTGTACCTGCCACTGCTCCATGCGTGGCTTGCCACTGGCGTCGCGATGAACCGTACGCGTGTAGGCATGCCCGTTGGCCACGCGACCCTGTTCGACGGTGGACTGGCCACCAGCACTCCCGAATTTGCCCTTTTCGCTCCCTGGATGCGAGGCGTACTGGGCGGCGACGCGGTCGGCATTACTCGGGTGGACGGTGGTGTCGCGGTCACCATGGAAGATGATCGCCGGCACCTGCGACGCCCACTTCGCACTTTGCGTGGCACTGCCAAGAGGCCCGGTGCCGCCCTGCATGGCGCCCAACGCATCGGGTAGGCTCTTGGCCACGCCGTGGGGCAAGCCTGAATGCACACCCACCGCCGCAAACAGGTCCGGGTAGGTCATCGCCAGAGTCGTGGCCATGGCGGCACCGGCGGAAAGCCCGGCGACGTAGACACGCGTGGCATCGAGCCCATGCTGGTGGACAATCTGGCGGACCATGCCTGCAAGGATGGCGGGCTCGCCACCCTCGCGCTGCTGGTCTTCGGCCTTGAACCAGTTCCAGCACTTCGAGGTGTTGGCAGACGCTGGCTGGGCGGGATACAGCACGCAACACTGCTGCGCTTCGGCCAGCCGGTTCATGTCAGTACCGGCCGCAAAGTCATCGGGGTTCTGGGTGCAGCCGTGCAGCATCACCACCAGCGGAAGCGCCTGCCCGTGATGGCCGCTGGGAATAAAGAGCTTGTAATCACGTGTACCCGCTCGGCAGCTAAAACTGCCGGTGGTGAACGCGCTGGTATGCGTACGCCGCGCGTGGCCGGGCGATGAAGCCGACGCTTTCGGGTCATCCACGACTTCCCAGCTGCCCTCGAAGGTATTCCCTTCCCGGGTCGTTGGTGTCGGCGTTTGTTCGGTAGGTGTTGCTGGCATGGCGCCCTTCAGGAGGGCCATGGCGTCTTGGAGCTTGCCCGCACGCGTGAGTCGGGTTGCTTCTTCCATCCGTTGGGTGATGCTGGCACTGATCATGGTCATTTCCTCATTAGTGAATGCGATCCGCCAGGGCGGCCTTGACGGCCGCACTGGCATGCAAGGCGCCGAGCACCACGACCGACTCGATAGTGGCGAGGGCAAGCTCCGGGGTGACGTCATCGGCAATGCTGGCCATCCCCAGCACCTGAATCTGCAGCATCTCGCCCGCCGCCTGTCGAGTTTCCAGGTCCCCGCGAGAGTAATGCTCAAGCCCCAGCACAAAGGCCTTGCGGGTAACGGTCTCTTTCACGACCTCGGCGTGGGTCGCCAGCTGATTGCGAATGGCCGTACGAATCAGGTCGGTTCGGTTGGAATAGAAGCCTTCCTGGACCAGCAGATCGATCTGCCCCAGGTCGACAACCCCCAGGTTGATAGTGATTTTCTCGCTTGTGTCGCCGGATCGGCGGCGCAGTTCATGCACGCTCATCGGGTATGCCTCGCTGCCCTGGAAGTGATTATCCAACCGCCATAACATCCAATTGGATTCCATATACCATCTATATGGATGGTATATTGGACCTATTCCGGCATTAGTCAAGCGTTGGCTACGCAATACGGCCCATAAACAGGGAACAGGCCACTGTCGTCGAACTGACTTATTTGTTGGTTAAGGTGATTAACGTCACCCAAGCGGCACGGAGGTTACCTTGCACATCGCCGATGTCACCATGTTTCACGCCCCCGCCAGCGGCGGCGTTCGTACCTACCTTCAGGCCAAACATCGCGTCTTTGCCCGCTACCCTGAACTGCGCACCAGCCTGCTGGTCCCGGGCGCGGAGCGGGACAGCCTCGGCGACCAGCACACCCTGCCGGCGTTTCGCCTGCCCCTCGGTCAGGGCTATCGCTTTCCCCTGCGCGCGGCTCCCTGGCGCGATGCATTGATCGGCCTGCGCCCCGACATCATCGAGGCGGGTGACCCCTACGTGACCGCCTGGGCAGCGCTCGAGGCCGGCCAACAGCTGGGCGTGCCCGTGGTCGGGTTTTATCACTCTGACCTGCCACGCTTGATGGGGGACCGCTTTGGTCGGTACGTACGCCAGCGCTTGATTCGCTACGTGAGCCAACTCTATGGCCAGTTTGACAGTGTGCTGGCGCCCTGCCAGGCCATGGCCGACCGTCTCCGGGACTGGGGCGTCGAGCAGGTGCGCGTTCAGCCGCTGGGCGTCGACCTCAACCACTTCCACCCCGCTCAATACGACGCCGAGTTTCGCGCAAGCCTGGGAATACCGGCGGGTAAGCGGCTGCTGATTTTTGTCGGCCGCTTTTCACGCGAGAAAAATATCGATGTGCTGCTGGCCACCATGCGCAAGCTGGGCGGCGGCTATCACCTGCTGCTGATGGGCCCGGGCATGCCCCACCAGGTCCCCGCTAACGTCACCGTGGTGGACCGCTGCTGCGGCGTGCACGAGGTCGCCAAGGCACTGGCCAGCAGCGACGCCCTGCTACACGCCGGCACGCGGGAAACGTTTGGTCTGATTGCCCAGGAAGCCATGGCCTGCGGCATCCCGGTGGTGGCCGCCAGAGCCGGCGCACTGGCCGAAAACGTCCCCCTGGGGGCGGGCATTCTGTGCCGCCCTTTGGACCCGACCGCAATGGCCGACGCCTGCGAAGCGCTGTTCAGTAATGACATTGCCGCCAGCGGCCGTTATGCGCGCCGCCATGTGGAACGCCACTTCAACTGGGATAGCGTGATGCACGCCCTGCTGGCGCACTATGAAAGCCTGACCGATACTGCCCTGCCTTATGCGCTCCCCCAACCACGTTAAACACGGCAGCGGGCGCCGCTGGCGGTCGCTGCCTATCGTGATGATCGTCCTGGCGCTGGGCTTGCCCTTGCTGCTCACCGCCTGGATCGGCGGCAGCGAGGCCTGGCAGCGGGTGAGGCAGTTCCCGCTCGGCATACTGCTGCTGATGCTGACGCTTGCCGCGCTATGCTGGAACCTGAACGCCGCGCGTCTGCGTTTGATGCTGGGCGGCCGGGCAGGCGCGCTCGGCCAGCGCGGTGCCCTGGGTATTGAGCTGGCCTCCAAATTCGCCCTGTGCGCCACGCCAGGCGGCAGTGGCGGCGCCGCCACGTTGCTGGTGCTGTTGGCCCAGCGCGGGCTGCCGCCTTCCAAAGGTAGCGCCGTGTTTCTGATTGACCAGGGCTGCGACATGCTGTTCTTTCTCAGTATGCTCGGTGGGCTGGTGCTGTGGTCGTTGATTGGTGACGTTCACTGGCCGCATCAGGCACTGGTCCAGTCGGCCCTGGCGGGGCTGGTAATCGTCGCCACGCTGATCTGCATGCTGGTCTACCACCTTCCCCGGCTGCTGCGCGCGCAGCGCTTCAGGCTCACCTGGCTCAGTCGTTACCGGCGCCGACGGCTTGCGCGAGGCTTTTTGGGGTTTCGCCAGGCGCTGAAGGTAACCCTGGCGCTGCCACGGTCCACTCTGCTTGCGATGATGGCGCTGACCACCGTGCACTGGCTGATGCGCTACAGCCTGCTCTACCTGGCCGTGCTGGGTGTCGGCGGCAACGTCGACTGGGTATGGACCTTTCTGACCCAAATGCTGGCCATGGCCGCCAGCCAGCTAAGCTTTTTGCCCGGCGGTGCCGGCGCCGCGGAAGTCGGCGTGGGTTCGCTGCTGCTGCCGTTGATGGAGGCTGAGCAGGCCGCCGCTGCGGTACTGATCTGGCGACTGGTGAGCTATCACCTGTATCTGGCCGCCGGCGCGCCGTTTTTTCTGAGCTATGGGTTCCGCCTGCTCAAGCCCGCGAAACTGCCGAAGGATCAATCCATCGTTACAAAAAAAGAGCACCCGTAGGTGCTCTTTTTCAATCGGGCGCACTGTTTCGAGCGCCTTTCAGGGTAACCGCTTACCAGCCGGTTACTTCCTTCAACGCGTCGCCGATTTCGGCGAGCGAACGAACGGTTTTGACACCAGCGTCTTCCAGCGCGGAGAACTTCTCGTCAGCGGTGCCTTTACCGCCGGAGATGATCGCGCCCGCGTGGCCCATACGCTTGCCGGGAGGTGCTGTCACACCCGCAATGTAGGAAACCACCGGCTTGGACACGTGATCCTTGATGTACGCCGCGGCTTCTTCTTCAGCGGTGCCACCGATCTCGCCGATCATGACGATCGCTTCGGTTTTCGGGTCCTTCTCGAACATCTCCAGGATGTCGATGAAGTTGGAGCCCGGAATCGGGTCGCCGCCGATACCCACACAGGTAGACTGACCAAAACCATGATCCGTCGTCTGCTTAACGGCTTCGTAGGTCAAGGTACCAGAGCGCGATACGATGCCCACGCGGCCCGGCTGGTGAATGTGGCCCGGCATGATGCCGATTTTACATTCGCCCGGGGTGATAACACCGGGGCAGTTCGGGCCAATCAGGCGAACGCCCAGCTCGTCGCATTTTACTTTTGCGTCGAGCATGTCGAGGGTCGCGATACCTTCGGTAATGCACACGATCAGCTTGATGCCCGCATTGGCGGCTTCAAGGATCGAGTCCTTACAGAACGGCGCCGGTACGTAGATCACGCTGGCTTCCGCGCCGGTTTTCTCGACCGCTTCTTTCACGGTGTTGAAAACGGGCAGACCCAGGTGCTCCTGGCCGCCTTTGCCCGGCGTTACACCGCCGACCATCTGGGTACCGTAGGCAATCGCCTGCTCGGAGTGGAACGTACCTTGGCCACCGGTAAAGCCCTGGCAGATGACCTTGGTGTTCTTATCGATCAGGATGCTCATTACTTGCCCTCCGCCGCTTTAACGACCTGCTGAGCCGCGTCGGTCAGACTGGTAGCCGCGATGATATTCAGACCGCTAGACGCGAGTTTTTCCGTGCCTAGCTCGGCGTTGTTCCCTTCCAGACGTACGACCACCGGTACGTTGACACCGACCTGCTCAACGGCACCGATGATGCCTTCAGCGATCATGTCGCAACGTACGATACCGCCGAAGATGTTGACCAGAACGGCTTTGACGGAGTCGTCAGACAGAATCAGCTTGAAGGCTTCCGCAACGCGCTCTTTGGTCGCGCCGCCGCCAACGTCAAGGAAGTTGGCCGGCTTGCCGCCATTCAGGTTGACGATGTCCATGGTGCCCATGGCCAGGCCCGCGCCATTAACCATGCAGCCGATATTGCCATCCAGCGCGACATAGTTGAGTTCCCAGGCGGCTGCTTCGGCTTCACGCTCGTCTTCCTGCGACGGATCACGCATGGCCTGCAGGTCCGGGTGACGGTACAGCGCGTTGCTGTCGAGGCCCAGTTTGGCGTCGAGGCAGTGGAGGTTGCCCTGCTCGGTGACGACCAGCGGGTTGATTTCCAGCAGTGCCAGGTCTTTCTCGTGGAACAGCTTGGACAGCCCCAGGAAGATCTTGGTGAACTGCTTGATCTGGTCGCCGGAAAGGCCCAGCGCAAAGGCCAGCTCGCGCGCCTGGTACGGCTGTGCGCCGACCAGCGGATCGATCTCGGCCTTGAGAATTTTCTCAGGTGTTTCTTCCGCGACTTTCTCGATCTCAACGCCGCCTTCGGTAGAGGCCATGAAGACCACGCGGCGGGTCGTACGGTCGACAACCGCGCCCAGATAAAGCTCATCGGCAATATCGGTGCAGGTTTCAACCAGAATCTTGGCGACCGGCTGGCCGTGTTCGTCCGTCTGGAAGGTCACCAGGTTCTTGCCCAGCCACTGCGCCGCAAAGGCTTTGGCTTCGGCAGGATCTTTGATCAGCTTGACGCCGCCCGCCTTACCACGACCGCCTGCGTGCACCTGGGCTTTAACCACCCACATGTCGCCGCCGATCTTTTTACATGCTTCTTCCGCTTCTTCGGGAGTGTCCACCGCAAAACTCTTGGACACTGGCAGACCATAATCAGCAAACAGCTGTTTGCCTTGATACTCGTGAAGGTTCATCGATTCATGCCATTGGTTGCATGTGACTCGAATGATGGTCAACGCCTGAAGCGCTGATCATCCCCGTGCTTTCGTGTCTTGAACGTAACGTCAAGGCCGAAAGTGTTGCGCCACCTGTCGGTGGCGCTTCGTTGTTACTTACTGGATTACTTGCGTTTCTTGCGGTTCGCCATATGAATGGCATGGCCTTCCACCGCAAGCGCGGCTTCATGGACCGCTTCCGACATGGTCGGGTGCGCATAGCATGTCAGCGCCAGGTCTTCAGCGCTGGAGCCGAACTCCATGGCAATCACGCCCTGAGCAATCATCTCACCGGCGTGCTGACCCACAATGTGCATGCCCAGAATACGGTCGGTTTTCGCGTCGGCAATAATCTTGGCGTTGCCTTCGGTGGCGTTGTTGGCCATCGCACGGCCGCTGGCCGCGAAGGGGAAGCTACCGGTTTTCACCTCGATACCTTTCGCCTTGGCTTCTTCCTCGGTAATCCCCACCCACGCGACTTCCGGGAAGGTGTAGATGACGTTGGGGATGGCGTCGTAGTTCATCTCGGCCTTATGACCGGCGATGATGTCCGCCACCATGATGCCTTCTTCCGACGCCTTGTGCGCAAGCATCGGGCCACGGACACAGTCACCGATGGCGTAAACGCCCGGGACATTGGTGCGGCACTGATCGTCAACGAAGATGAAGCCACGCTCGTCAAGCTCGATGCTGACCCCATCGGCAATCACGCCTTTGGTGTAGGGACGACGACCCACGCAGACAATCAGCTTGTCGAAGGTGATTTCCTGTTCGCCTTCGGCGTCGGTGTACTTGACGGTGACTTCGTCGCCGTTGGTTTCCGACCCGGTCACGCGAGCGCCGAGTTTGATATCCAGGCCCTGCTTCTTGAGCAGCTTCTGGGTTTCTTTACCGATGGCACCGTCGACCATTGGCAGAAAGGAGTCCATGGCTTCGAGCACGGTGACTTCGGAGCCCAGGCGATTCCACACGCTGCCCAGTTCCAGGCCGATCACGCCCGCTCCAATCACGCCCAGACGCTTCGGCGTTTCCTGGAATTCCAGGGCGCCGGTAGAGTCGACCACCAGCCCTTCGGTGAGCGGCGTCGGCGGAATTTCAACCGGCACCGAGCCCGCCGCCACGACGATGTTATCGGCGTCGTAGGTGGTTGCCTTGCCGTCTTTATCGGTGACTTCCACTTGCTTGCCGGAAATCACTTTACCGGTGCCGTCAATGGCGGTAACGCCGTTGGCCTTGAACAGGCCCGAGATGCCGCCGGTCAAGTTCTTAACGATCTTGTCCTTGCGCGCCATCATCTTCTTGACGTCCATGGTGACGTCACCGGCCTGAATGCCCAGGTCGTCGAAATCGTCTTTCGCTTCGACGAACTTGTGGGATGCTTCAAGCAGCGCCTTAGACGGGATACAGCCAACGTTCAGGCAGGTACCGCCGTGCACGACGTTGCCTTCCTTGCCGATCCATTTTTCGACACAGGCAGTTTTCAGCCCGAGTTGCGCCGCACGGATGGCCGCTACATAACCACCGGGGCCGGCACCAATAACGATCACATCAAACTTGTCAGCCATGTTGGCTCCTTTAGCTTGGGTGCCTTCTCCCTTGTGGGGCAGAAGGCAGGGTGCGATTGAACGTGAGAGCTTGGTAGGTCGCGATGACCTTACACGTCCAGCAACAGGCGTGCGGGATCTTCCAGCAGCTCTTTAATGGTCACCAGGAATTGAACGGCGTCTTTGCCGTCGATCATCCGGTGGTCGTAGGAAACCGCCAGGTACATCATCGGGCGAATCTCGACCTTGCCATTGACCGCCATGGGACGTTCCTGAATCTTGTGCATACCCAGGATGGCGGTTTGCGGCGGATTGATGATCGGGGTCGACATCAGCGAACCGAAAATACCGCCGTTGGTGATCGTAAAGGTACCGCCCTGCATTTCGTCGATGCCAAGCTTACCGTCACGCGCCCGCTTACCGAAGTCGACGATTGTCTTCTCGACATCGGCGATCTTCATGCTGTCGGTGTCGCGCAGTACCGGCACGACCAAGCCGCGCGGCGTGGACACGGCAACGCCAATGTCCTGGTAGCCGTGGTAGACGATGTCGGTACCGTCGATAGAGGCATTGACGTCCGGGAAGCGCTTGAGCGCCTCGGAGGCCGCCTTAACGAAAAAGCCCATGAAGCCGAGCTTGGTATCGTGCGCCTTGAGGAACGTATCCTTGTACTGCGCGCGCAGTTCCATGACCGCGGTCATGTCGACTTCGTTATAGGTAGTGAGCATCGCCGCGGTTTGCTGCGCCTGCACCAGGCGCTTGGCGATGGTCTGCCGCAGACGGCTCATCGGCACGCGCTTCTCGGGGCGCTCGCCTTCCACCGCCGGCGCGGGAGCGGCCGCCGCTTTCGGTGCGGCAGCGCCGCCTGAGGATTTCTTCGCCGAGCCATCTTTCACGGCTTTTTGCACGTCCTCCTTGAGGATGCGCCCGCCCTTACCGGTGCCGTTGATCTTGGTAACGTCCAGATCGTGCTCGGCAACCATCTTGCGGGCCGCCGGGGCAAGGATCTTGTCGCCGAGCTTCTCGTCGGCGCCTTCGTCTTCGCTGCTTTCCGACTTGGCCGGTTTGGCGTCATCTCCACCGCTCTCGCCGCCGGCGCCTTCGGTGAAGGTCGCAAGCACGGCTTCTGACTCGACCTGGCTGCCTTCTTCGGCCTTGATCTCGGCCAGGGCGCCGTCAGCGGGAGCAACGACTTCCAGCACGACCTTGTCGGTTTCGATGTCGGCCAGCACCTCATCGCGCTTGACCGCTTCACCCACCTTCTTGTGCCAAGTGGCCACGGTGCCTTCCTGAATCGACTCGGGGAAGCTAGGCGCCTTGACGTCGTGCTGCTTGCCGCCACCGCTGGCCTTTTTGGGTGCTTCTTTCTTGTCGTCTGACGACTTGGCTTCAGACTTCTCAGCGCTGTCATCATCAGAAGACTTGGCTTCTTTCTTACTGCTATCGCCGGAGGCTTCGCCTTCGCCGATCTTGCCCAGCACCTGCTCTGACTGGACGGTATCGCCTTCATCGGCCATCACGTCAGTCAGGGTACCCGCTTCCGGTGCGACGACTTCGAGCACCACTTTGTCGGTTTCGATCTCAACGATCAGCTCGTCACGCTCAACGCTGTCGCCCGGCTTCTTGTGCCACGCGGCGACGGTGCCTTCGGCAACGGATTCCGGAAAGGTTGGCGCTTTGATCTCGGTAGCCATGTCGTTTCCCTTATGTGTTCTCTAAATCCGGTGGGCGCTTAAAGATTAAACGCGTCTTCCACCAGCTGGCGCTGCTGTTCAGTATGGACGGACATATAGCCCGCTGCCGGAGCAGCAGAGGCCGGGCGTCCTGCGAATTTCAACTCACGTCCCAGGCCATCTTTGAGCATATCGGCCACGGCGCGCATATGGTGCTGGCTGGAGTACCAGGCGCCCTGGTTCAACGGCTCTTCCTGGCACCAGACGATGTCTTCCAACTGGGTATATGCCTGAAGGGCTTCGAGAAGCTCTTCTTTCGGGAAGGGATACAGCTGCTCGAGCCGCAGGATGGCCGTATCGTGACGCTCGTTTTCAGCGCGCCAATTTGCCAGGTCATAGTAGACCTTGCCCGCACACAGCACCACGCGGGTGACCTTCTCGTCCGCCAGCTCAGCCTGGTCCGGCAGCACCATGTGGAACTTGCCATGGGCCAGATCTTCAAGGCTTGACGTCGCTTGTTTATGACGCAATAGCGATTTGGGGGACATGATCACCAGCGGCTTGCGCAGCGGGCGAATCACCTGACGGCGCATTAAATGGTAGATCTGCGCGGGAGTGGTCGGCACACATACCTGCATGTTGTGCTCGGCACACATCTGCAGGAAGCGCTCAAGGCGTGCGGAAGAGTGCTCAGGCCCCTGACCTTCATAGCCATGGGGTAGCAGCATGGTCAAACCGCACAAACGGCCCCACTTGGTTTCACCGGAGGAGATGAACTGATCCACCACCACCTGCGCGCCGTTGAAGAAGTCACCGAACTGAGCTTCCCAGATCACCAGATCGTTGGGTGCCGTGGTCGAATAACCGTACTCGAACGCCAGCACGGCTTCTTCCGACAGGAAGGAATCGTGAATCGTGAAGCGCGGCTGCCCGTCGAACATGTTCTGCAGCGGCACGTACGTCGACCCGTCTTTCTGGTTGTGCACGACCGCATGACGGTGGGAGAAGGTACCGCGACCCACGTCCTGGCCGGTAATGCGCACCGGATGCCCCTGCTCGAGCAGCGTGGCGTAGGCCAGCGTTTCCGCAAAGCCCCAGTTGAGCCCCATGCCACCGGCCTGCATCTTACGCCGGTCTTCATAAATCTTCGCCACTTGGCGCTGTACGTCGACCCCATCAGGGACCTCGCACATTCTCGCCGCCAGCTGCTGTAGCCGCTTCATGTCGAAGGTGGTATCGGCATCACCGGTCCACTCGTGGCCAAGGTATGGCGTCCAGTCGACAAACAACGACTTGTTGGGCTCCTGAACCAGCGCGTTGGCCACGTGATTCCCGGCCACCAGATCATCGCGATAGGTTTCGATCATCGCCTTGGCGTCTTCCTCTGAAAGTACGCCATCCTCGACTAGACGCTTGGCATACAGAGTGCGCGAGGACGGATGATCTTTGATCTTGGAGTACATCATCGGCTGGGTGCCGGACGGCTCGTCGGCTTCGTTATGGCCGCGCCGACGGTAGCACACCAGGTCGATCACCACGTCTTTCTTGAACTCCTGGCGGTAATCCAGGGCCACCTGCGTCGCGTGGAGCACGGCATCCGCATCGTCGCCATTAACGTGGAAGATCGGTGCCTGCACCATCTTGGCAATATCAGTGCAGTATTCGGTGGAGCGTGCATCCAGCGGATGCGACGTGGTGAAGCCCACCTGGTTGTTGATGACGATATGCACCGTGCCGCCGGTCTTGTAGGCGCGGGTTTGAGACATCTGGAATGTCTCCATCACCACACCCTGGCCCGCAAAGGCCGCGTCGCCGTGAACGTTGATCGGCAGGACCTTGCTGCCTTCTTCGTCGTTACGGCGATCCTGACGGGCACGTACCGAGCCTTCGACAACCGGCGCGACGATTTCCAGGTGAGACGGGTTGAACGACATGGCCAAGTGGACTTCGCCGCCCGGTGACATGACGTTGGAACTGAACCCCTGGTGATACTTGACGTCGCCCGAACCGCGCTCGATGACCTTTTTGCCGTCGAACTCGTCGATCAATTCCGCCGGGTTTTTACCCAGAATATTGACCAGCAGGTTGAGGCGCCCGCGGTGAGCCATACCAATGACGACTTCTTTAGTGCCGTAACCGCCCGCCCGCTGGATTAGTTCATCCATCATCGGTACAAAGGCTTCGCCGCCTTCCAGACCGAAGCGCTTGGTGCCCGGATACTTGGACGCCAGATAGTTTTCCAGGCCTTCAGCAGCGGTCAGGCGTTCCAGCACGTGCTTGCGCACGTCATCGCTGAACTTGGGCGCACTGCGTACCGACTCGAAGCGCCGCTGTAACCAGCGCTTTTCTTCGGTATCGACGATGTGCATGATCTCGCAGCCGATAGAGCGGCAATAGGTGCGATCCAGCGCATCGACGATATCGCGCAGCGGCGCCTTGTCGATACCTAGGAAGAACGAACCGGTTTGAAACTCAGTATCCAGGTCAGCCTTGGACAGCTGATGGAAAGAAAGGTCGAGATCGGGAACGGGGGTGGGATTACGCAGCCCAAGCGGATCGATATTGGCCTTCTGATGGCCACGGAAGCGGTAAGCGTTGATCAGCTGCAGGACTTTCACCTGCTTTTTGTTCTCGCCGCTTTCTGCGGCGGCTACCCTGGCAGGGCGATTTTCACGGCCCAACTGATAGAACTGATCACGAATAGGGCTTAGTGGAACATCGTGGGAGGCACTGCCCTCGGGCCGCGGCAACTGATCAAAATAGCTGCGCCACTCGTCAGGGACAGACTCAGGATCGGCGAGGTACTGCTCGTAAAGCGCTTCCACGTAGTGGGCATTGCCCCCACTAACGTGAGAGGAACGCCACATCAACTCCATTATGCCTTGTTGCATCTCTCGGTCACCCTGCACTGATGGGGTGGTATCGGTATCGTCGCATCAACGCGGCGACATCGGTATTGCCCTGCCGGCGGGGCGGGACATTTGCCGGCGGTACCGACCAGTGGCCGGAAACCCTTTTCAATTCAATTTCTTATCAGTTCATGCTCAAAAGCCGGTACTCGCGGCACCGGCTTTTAAACTTGACTGGTCATGCGGTGCGGCGCAACGCCGCACCGCATGACGGGGACTATGATAACAAGCGAAGCGCCACGATTTAAGTGGCATCGATACGCAACTTAAGTGGTATTCGCTTTTTTTGCATAGAAACCCCTTTTCTCAGGTGGCATCCGCCAACAGCATTTCACGGATCTTGCCGATCGCCCGCGTGGGGTTGAGGCCCTTCGGGCACACCGCCACGCAGTTCATGATGCCGCGGCAGCGGAACACAGAGAACGGATCTTCCAGGTCGGTCAGGCGCTCGCGGGTCGCCGTATCGCGGGAGTCCGCCAGGAAGCGGTACGACTGTAGCAGACCGGCCGGGCCGACAAACTTGTCCGGGTTCCACCAGAACGACGGGCACGAAGTTGAACAGCAGGCGCACAGGATGCACTCGTACAGGCCGTCGAGCTTGTCACGCTCTTCCGGTGACTGCAGACGCTCGATTGCCGGCGCCGGGGTATCGTTCTGCAGATACGGCTGGATACGCTCGTACTGCTTATAGAATAGCCCCATATCGACGACCATATCGCGGATGACCGGCAGGCCGGGCAGCGGACGCAGCGTCAGCTTGTTGCCCTTGACGACGTCCGACAGCGGCGTGATGCAGGCCAGACCGTTCTTGCCGTTCATGTTCATACCGTCGGAACCGCACACGCCTTCGCGGCAGCTGCGGCGGAACGCCAACCCGCTGTCCTGTTCCTTCATCATGTGAAGAACATCCAGCACCATTACATCGCGGCCTTTGGTATCGACCTGAAACTCCTGCATATAAGGTGCGGAGTCGGTTTCCGGATTGTAACGGTATATGGATACCTGAAGATTGGACATAGTGACTCCCTCTCGTTGCAGAGATTAGTAGGTACGAACCTTAGGCTCGAACGTATCCATGGTTTTCGGCTTGAAGTTGACGTCGCGCTGCTTCAGCACCTTGCTGGCGGGGAAGTAGAGCGAGTGTTTCAGCCAGTTGACATCATCACGGTCAGGGTAGTCGTAGCGCGAGTGAGCGCCACGGCTTTCTTTACGTTCGAGGGCCGCGATCGCCGTCGCTTCGGCCACTTCCATCAGGTTATCGAGCTCCAGTGCTTCAACACGCGCGGTGTTAAAAGCATTGGACTTGTCCGGCAGGTGGGCGTTCGCAATACGGCTGCGCAGCTCTTCCAGCTTCTTGACACCTTCCTGCATGTTTTTCTCTTCGCGGAACACACCGAAAGAGGTCTGCATGATGTCCTGAAGCTCTGCCTTGAGCGCAGGGATGCTTTCGCCGCCCTCCGACTCGTTCCAGCGGGTGATACGCTTCATGGCGAACTCGACGTCCGACTCGGACGCATCGAGGTACTCGATACCTTCGTTCAGCGCGCCTTCGATGAACATGCCCGCGGCACGGCCGAAGACCACCAGGTCGAGCAGCGAGTTGCCACCCAGACGGTTGGCACCGTGAACCGATACACACGCCGCTTCACCACAGGCATATAGACCGTTGACGATTTGGTCTTTGCCGCTGTCATCCTGGGTGATCGCCTGGCCGTGAATGTTGGTCGGAATACCGCCCATCATGTAGTGGCAGGTCGGCACGACCGGAATCGGGTCTTTGGCCGGATCGACGTGCGCGAACGTCTTGGACAGTTCGACGATACCGGGCAGGCGCTTGCCGAGGACTTCTTCGCCCAGATGGTCGAGCTTCAGGAAGACGTGATCGCCCTTCTCGCCGCAGCCACGGCCTTCAAGAATTTCCATGACCATGGAACGCGCGACCACGTCGCGGCCCGCCAGGTCTTTGGCGTTCGGCGCATAACGCTCCATGAAGCGCTCGCCGTCCTTGTTGATCAGGTAACCACCTTCGCCACGGCAGCCTTCGGTGACCAGCGTGCCCGCACCGTAAATACCGGTCGGGTGGAACTGCCACATTTCCATGTCCTGCATCGGGAAGCCGGCGCGCAGCGCCATGCCGATACCGTCGCCGGTATTGATCAGGGCGTTGGTGGTCGAAGCATAGATACGGCCCGCACCACCGGTGGCTAGTACGGTGGCTTTCGATTTGACGTGAACCACTTCACCGGTCTCGATGCACATGGCGATACAGCCCACCACATCGCCTTCGGCGTTCTTGACCAGATCCACCGCGTACCATTCATTCAAGAACGTCGTGTTGTTCTTGAGGTTGTTCTGGTACAGCGTGTGCAACAGTGCGTGGCCGGTGCGGTCGGCCGCGGCGCAGGTACGTGCGGCTTGGCCACCTTCACCGAAGTTTTTCGACTGGCCGCCGAACGGACGCTGATAGATGCGGCCGTTATCGAAACGCGAGAACGGCAGGCCCATGTGCTCGAGCTCGAAGACCGCTTTGGGGCCTTCAGAACACATGTACTCCGAGGCATCCTGGTCGGCGATGTAGTCGCCGCCCTTGACGGTGTCATACATGTGCCAGCGCCAATCGTCATCAGGGTCGGCCGACGCAATGGCACAGGTGATACCGCCCTGGGCCGATACGGTGTGGGAGCGCGTTGGGAACACTTTTGACAACACGGCTGTCTTCTTACCGGATTTCGCCAGCTCAAGAGCAGCGCGCAGGCCAGAGCCACCGCCACCGATGATAATGGCGTCAAAGGTCAGGCTACGTAGGTTAGACATGTATCAAGCTCCCCACAGAATTTGAATGCCCCACACCAGGTAAACGAAGATGGCCAGAATGATAAGAGACTGGGCACCTACGCGAACGAAGGTGGATTTGAGATAGTCGGTCGTCACGGTCCACAGGCCTATCCAGGCGTGCGCTGCTACCGAGATAAAGGCCAGCAGGGAAAAGATGCGCATCCAGGTCTGATCGAACAGCGCGGTCCAGGCGTAGTAATCCAGGTCAGGATTAAACAGCAGGTAGGCCACCATAAATACGGTGTAAAGGGCCAACACCACCGCCGAGACGCGCTGCATCAGCCAATCGGAAAGCCCGCTACGGCCGAAACTTGTGATGTTGGTTACCATACCCAGACTCCTGCCAGAATAATCAGAATCGCGCTAGCCACCACGGTGATCTGCGCTTTTTTTACACCGCCCTCGAGCGTGACACCAATGTTGGCGTCCATCAGCAAGTGCTTGATGCCGGCGACAAAGTGGAACGCCAGGGCCGACAGCAGGCCCCACGCCACGAACTTGGCGAAGAAGTTATTGGCCAGGGCGCTGCTCACGGCATCAAAGCCTGCCGGTGAGGACAGCGATTTACCGAGTGCCCAGAAAGCGAAAATGAGGCCAACAAACAGGATGACACCTGTGATGCGGTGTGCGATCGACGTCAATGCCGGAAGGGGAAAGTGTATCGTCGTTAGGTCTAAATTTACGGGTCGTTTGCTATTCACGGCTTATACACACTCTTTTGGCCCGCTCTGCGACAGGTCGGGCGAAGCCCGAGCGGGCGGTGATTACTGGAAGGGGCTCGGCCGTTGCCAAGTCGGGCACGACCACCTACCTGCCGGTCGCGCGCCAAAGATTATAAGAAGCTTCGCCCCCGCTGACAAACCGAACTAAGGTTTTACTCGACCATTGTGCAAGAAAAAACCCCATCCTGTGAGTCGATTTTGCATCGCAGCATGGTTATAGTGTCGGTAAGCCAGCACGTTCGTAAGCAGGTTAACGTATTATCCGGACAACGGCATATCCTGCTAAAGCGGCACATCAACCATGGACAACCATTAACCTAGACAACACACACTGTACAAGCATACCTACCGATAGGGCTAATTGACAAAATGACGCACGCTTCTATAGTGGGCAAGCCTTTTCGCCGGCGCGGTATGCGCAGCACCGACTTTACGTCCCAACCCGAACTCGAAAGGAGGCCAGCATGGCTGACAGGAAAGCGACATTAACGGTAGACGGTCTGGAAAAACCGATCGATCTGCCGATGTACTCCGGCTCACTTGGCCCTGACGTCATCGACGTCCGCGGCTTGGGTGCCGAAGGCCTGTTCACCTACGACCCAGGCTTCATGGCCACCTCTTCCTGCCAGTCAGCCATCACCTACATCGATGGCGGCAAGGGTGTACTGCTGCATCGCGGCTACCCCATTGACCAGCTGGCGAAAGAGTCCAACTTCGTCGAGGTTTGCTATACCCTGCTATTCGGTGAGCTACCCAACGACGAGCAGTACGCTGACTTTGAGTCGCGCATTCGTAACCACACCATGGTGCACGACCAGATCAACAACTTCTTCAAAGGGTTCCGTCGCGATGCGCACCCGATGTCGATCTTGTGCGGCGTGGTGGGTGGCCTGGCTGCCTTCTATCACGACCACATGGACATCACCAAGCAAGAAGACCGCGAAATCAGCGCCATCCGCCTGATCGCCAAGATGCCGACCATCGCGGCCATGTCGTACAAGTACAACATCGGTCAGCCGTTCAACTATCCCCGCAACGACCTGAGCTATGCAGAGAACTTCCTCTACATGATGTTCAGCAATCCGTGCGAGGAATACAAAATCAACCCAGTATACGCCAAGGCCATGGACCGCATCTTCATGCTGCATGCGGACCATGAGCAGAACGCCTCCACGTCTACCGTGCGCCTCGCGGGCTCGACCGGCGCCAATCCGTTTGCCTGCATCAGCGCCGGCATTGCCGCCCTCTGGGGGCCGGCGCACGGCGGCGCTAACGAAGCCGTTCTGGCGATGCTCGACGAAATCGGCGAGGATTCCGAAGAGAACATTCAGCGCTTTGTCGATAAAGCCAAGGACAAAGACGACCCCTTCAAGCTGATGGGCTTTGGCCACCGCGTCTACCGCAACTTCGATCCGCGCGCCAAGGTCATGAAAGAGACCTGCGACGAAGTGCTCGACGAACTGGGCATGGCCGACGACCCCCAGCTCAAGATCGCCAAGCGCCTGGAACAGATTGCCCTTGAGGACGAATACTTTATCGAGCGCAAACTGTACCCGAACGTCGATTTCTATTCGGGCATTATCCTGAAAGCCATGGGTGTGCCGAGAAACATGTTCACCGTTATCTTTGCGGTATCACGCACCATCGGCTGGATCTCGCACTGGAACGAAATGCTCAGCGAAAGCTACAAGATCGGTCGTCCGCGCCAGCTCTACATTGGCCACGACCAGCGCGACTATCCGACTAAATAAGTCGCGAGATACTACGCTGACATGCGCAATGAAAGGCCGCCTCCTGGTGGCCTTTTGCGTTTGCGCCCCTTAAAACACACTATTTCGACACACAACTCGATACACAGCTCGGTATACAGCTGGGTATATAACAACGAAGAGGTGATTTATGCCAACGATCAAGACAGTCGCGTTTATTGGTTTGGGTGTGATGGGCTACCCCATGGCGGGGCATCTCGCCAAGCAGGGCCTTACCACCCGCGTCTACAACCGCACCGCCAGCAAGGCCGAGGCCTGGGTCAACGAATATGGCGGCAGCGCCCACCCTACCCCACGCGACGCCGCATCAGGCGCCGACCTGGTCTTGCTCTGCGTGGGCAATGACGACGACGTGCGTGACGTCACCACCGGCGACAATGGCGTACTGCACGCCATGGGCAGCGGCAGCTTTCTGGTGGATCACACCACCGCCTCGGCTGACCTCGCCCTGGAACTTGATGCCGCCTGCCGGGAGCGTGACGTCGCCTTTATCGACGCGCCCGTCTCCGGCGGCCAGCAGGGGGCGGAAAACGGCGCACTGACGATCATGTGCGGCGGCCAACAAGCGCACTTCGACACGGTCGAGCCGCTGCTTGCCCATTACGCCCGCGCGGTGACGCTGATGGGCAGCGCCAGCAGCGGACAGCTGACCAAGATGGTCAACCAGATCTGCATCGCGGGCCTGGTACAGGGGCTTGCCGAAGGGCTGCATTTTGCCGAACAGGCGGGCCTCGACCAGCAGCGAGTAATTGACGTGGTGTCCAAAGGCGCCGCCGGCTCCTGGCAAATGGAAAACCGCCATAAAACGATGATTGCCGATGAGTACCAGCACGGCTTTGCGGTGGACTGGATGCGCAAGGACCTGGCGATCTGTCTCGCCCAGGCGCGCCACTTTGACGCCACTCTGCCGGTGACCGCACTGGTGGATCAATTTTACGCCGATGTGCAGCGCCAGGGCGGCGGCCGTTGGGACACCTCATCGCTGCTAAAACGCCTGCGTAAAGCCCAATAGCTACTTGACATTCCACCCCGCTATCGACCCCAACAGGGTTTTCCACACTATCTGTGGATAACCCTGTTCACAACCATTAGAAAACGTCCCACAATCGCCATGATCAGTGGGAATGTCTTAAATTGGTCATTTTTTAACCTAGCGCAAGTAACTGTTTTTAAAGGGTTTATAAGAAAACAATGGGTTAGGGGATTAATTCCGCGGGGTTGTGCACAACCTGTCTTACAACTGCGCAAAAGTGGACAAGTCAAGTACAAAATACGCTAAATCGGCGTATTTTCAGCACATAATAGGGGTTGCAAAACAGGCAGACATGGGCGATGGACAGCTCATGAATCGAGCTGAATCGGAAGGCCAAACAGAAAGGAAATTGCAAAGAAAAGGTGGCGTCCCATAGGGGGTTCGAACCCCTGTTACCGCCGTGAAAGGGCGGTGTCCTGGACCACTAGACGAATGGGACGTTTCATACCTTGCGCGCTTCGCGTCATGACGACGTCAATATTGGTGGAGCCTAGCGGGATCGAACCGCTGACCTCAACACTGCCAGTGTTGCGCTCTCCCAGCTGAGCTAAGGCCCCACTTGTCGCGAAGACGGAGCGTAGATTACTGATTACGCTCGCCTTCGTCAACCCCTTTCGTGCTTCGTACAATAGCTATAGGTGGTAAGAAAGGACGTTAGAAGAAAAGCAAAACCTCCAGCGTTACCTGCCCTGCCTCGATGCCCCGCATAAACCCCGGCCTAGCGGGGCTTTCTTGCAACGTCCAACGTCCAGCCTACAGGTCGCGGTACTCTTTCTCGAAACGCTTCGCCTGCTTCTTGGACACCCCACCCAGCACGTCGATGGCATGCCGCAACCTAGCTCGCGTAACATCCGAGCCCAGAATCGCCATCGCATCCATCACCGAGGTGCTGGTGGCGCTACCGGTGATCGCAATGAATACAGGGGCAAGAAACGCCTTCATTTTCAGGTCGAAATGCGCAGACAGCACCTTCACTTCCTCGATCAGGGCTTCCTTGTGCCAGGCAGGCACCGCTTCAAAGCGCCAGACCAGGAATTGCAGCAGCTTGACCAGTTCTTCTTTTTCAAGCTTGACGCTGTCGAAGTCCTGCTCTTTCAGCTCGGGCAACCCGGAGAAAAAATGGCCCGCCAGCGGGGTTGCCTGAGCAAGGGTTTCGATACGCGGGCGAATCTGCGGCAGGATCTGCTTTACATAGTCTTCGTTGAACGCCCACTCACGCAGCGCCTTCAGCAGCCCGTCATCATCCAGGTCTTCACGGATGTAGACCCCGTTCAGCCAGGTCAGCTTTTCCAGATCAAACACCGGCCCGCCCAGCGACACGCGCTGAACGTCGAACGCCGCCATCATTTCCGACAGGCTGAATTTTTCGCGCTCGTCGGGCATCGACCAGCCCATGCGCCCCAGGTAGTTGGTCACCGCCTGGGGAAGGAAGCCCATACGGCGATAATAGTTGATCGACGTGGGGTTCTTGCGCTTGGACAGCTTTGATTTGTCCGGGTTACGCAGCAGTGGCATATGGCACAGCTGCGGCATTTCCCAGCCAAAATACTCGTAAAGCAGCTGGTGCTTGGGCGCCGAATTGATCCACTCCTCACCGCGCAGCACATGGGTGATCCCCATCAAGTGATCGTCGACCACGTTGGCCAGATGGTAGGTGGGCATGCCGTCCGACTTGAGCAGAATCTGCGCGTCGATCTGCGCCCACTCCACCTCGATAGTGCCGCGCAACATGTCATCCACCACGCACACGCCGTCGCCGGGCACCTTCATGCGCACCACGTGGGGCCAGCCTTCCTGGGCGCGGCGTGCCGCCTCGTCGTCATCCAGCGCCAGATCAGCGGGTTTCAGCGCCAGATGCATGCCGGCGGCTTTGCGCGCCTCGCGCAGTTCGTCCAGCTCCTCGCTCGTGCGATAGCACTTGAACGCGTGCCCGGCGTCCAGCAGCTGCTGGGCATACTGCGCATAGATATCGCCGCGCTCGCTTTGACGATACGGGCCGTGCGGCCCACCCACATCGGGGCCTTCGTCCCACTCGAGGCCCAGCCAGCGAAGCGAATCGAGAATCATCTGCTCGGACGCTGGCGTGGAACGCACCCGGTCGGTGTCTTCGATACGCAGGATAAACTGGCCACCGTGCTGACGTGCGAAACATAGGTTGAACAGCGCAATATACGCCGTACCAACATGGGGATCGCCGGTCGGCGATGGCGCAATACGGGTACGTACGGTCATGGGAACGTCCTTTTGACAATAAAGCGTGGCGATATTATACGCACCCTGTGCTTGACCAACACCACACCAAGGGAACGACTTGCGTTGGAAAGCGTCTCAATAAAGTTAAATCACCGTTGTATGCTGACAGATGCGCGTTCTCGCACAATCGCTTAATATGGCATGGCGCTTATTATTTGGATTCAGGTCTCATTTTCAGGTGAGGCACATTGTTTAACGCCATCGACACGATGGATAACTTTAGGAATATGAAATGGAATCGCTAGGCTCACGTATTAAGCAACTGCGGCTCCGGGCCAAGCTTAATAAAGCTGCCCTTGCACGTAACGTTGGCGTTTCAGATGTCACCATTTCTTACTGGGAGTCAGGGGCGATCAAGCAAATCGGTCATGAGCGCCTGGTCGCATTGGCCGAAGCTCTGGACTGCTCACTGGCGACGCTGCTCGAGGGCGACAGCGCACCGCAGATGTTGACCCTTCACCATGAAGGCCCGCTCCCCTGGGAGCAGGTACAGTCGACCGCGCTTACCGTACCCGAACACCTGCCGCTCAAAGCGAACTGGAAGGCGCCATGCATCATGGTGACGCCCGCCCCCGGCAGCGATTTTTCGCCCGCCGCGCCCGGGGATCTACTATTGCTCGGCCCGACACGCGTATTTCACAAGGCAGGCCTTTATCTGGTCGAGCAAGACGGCAAGCTGCAGTTGAAACAGCTGAGCAAGGCGTCCAACGACATGGCGATTCAAGCCGTGCTGTTGGCCCACTGGAAGGCGGCCTGAGACAGCCATTCAGAGATAGTCATTCAAGGGGTTTGCAACAGCTGAGCGTCACCCCGTGACTGCCTGGGCTCGCTGCCCACCATAAAGCGAGTAGTGTAGGTGGCGATCTGGCCCAGGCCATGGCGAGACTCGGCCACCAGCTCGCCGGCCAGATACTCGCCCTCCTCACCAATGCGCTGCTGCACCGACTCAGGCTGAACGGTCGCCTCAGACAGCTCCACGGTGACGCTGTAGCCACCGTCCGGCAGGCCACTACCGGGGCCAAACGGCCCCGCCGTAAACTGCCCTTGCGCTACATCGACCCGCTCGCGCCAGCGAACGCGGCTTAGTTCACGCTCGACGATCACCTGCACCTGAGCCTCATCCGGCAGATTGGTCTCACCCTCGATCAGCAAGCGGCGGTCCGACCCAATCGACGCCGATACCAGGATGCGCACGTCCAGCGCTTCTGTCTCGGCATCGCGCTTGGCCCGCGCTTCACGACTCGCGGCCTCTTCCTCAGCCGCGGCATTTTCCGCCTCGCGGGCCTGCTGTTCCTGAGAAGCCTGCTCTTCGGAATCGCTACAGCCGACAAGCAGTGTCATGGTGAACAACACGATACCAACCAGCGTTAGCCCGAAACCTGTTCTCATCTTGTACATATCCGCTCCTCGACCACCATTGAGGCCAGCTTATCACTCCCCCACGACAAGCACAGCGAATTAACCCACTGATTGAGGAACAGATTGCGCTTCTTCCAAGATGGGCGCCATAACGCTGTTGCAGCATTGAAGACGACTAGTTGTCGTCGATATCTCAGCGTTGATTCTGCCTACCAGGAGATGCTGTTTTTACCCCAGAACCGCGATCTGATGATGAAGTTAGTGCTTACCTACATGGACAATGACTGAACCACCTACAAAAGCGCCCTGCCGTAATAAGGCAGGGCGCTATTCATTTATCACCGAGAGAAAACTGGCGGCTAAGTCAGGTCGCTAAGTTCCACATCCAGCGCGGCCGCCATCCGGCTTAGCACACGTAGCGAGCCGGTTTTCTTGCCCGTCTCTATCTCGGAAAGATACCCCTGGCTAATACCAACCTTTGCTGCCAGTTCACCTGCGCGCAGACCACGATATTCACGGTATACCTTCACGGGGGCCACGCCATCCAGCAGCGCATCCAGCACTGCCTCTGGAAACGACTCCTCACCGCGAGCCACCACCGCATCGGCCGCATCAATATCGTCCCGGTCTTCCAGACGCGCAAGCAAGGCGTGGTACTCCTGCATAGTGCACACAATTTTTACCTTTGAGATTCAGACACATCATCATCTTGAATTTGAATTGTTTCGGGAATACTCACCTCTGCTGATTCATCCCACACTTCTCTCCCGAAGCTTGATATTTGGCTACAGCGTGACCGACCGCGACGCCTACAGCGGCGTCAAAGCCTACTGGAACGACACCCACGGCGCCGAGCGCAAAACCATACTCGCCGGTACCGAAGAGAACGCCAAACAACTGCGCCCCAACTTCGCCACGGAAGACGACGCCCTGACCGCCGCACGCGCCGAATGGCAACGTATCCAGCGCGGACTGGCAGAATTTGAGCTAACTCTGGCTCTGGGCCGGGCGGACATTCTCCTGGAAACCCCGCTCACCCTCAGCGGCTACAAGCCCCAGATCGACGCTACCGCGTGGCTGGTGACGGAGGTCGAGCATAGCTTTAATGATGGGGGTTTGGGACGCAGGTGAGGTGTGAGGTAAGGGGGTAAGCAGGCCATTTCCATGCCATAATGCGTACCCCGTTTTCAGGAGGCGGCATGGGCATTATTTTTGGTAACCGGGAATTTATTGATGAAACAGCCCTCCCAGGGGCACAGGTTCAGCACTTTTCGCTGTCAGGGACTGACTACGGCGCGTTATTTATTCCACGGCCAGCGTGGGACGAACACACAGCGGTGAAAGTGTCGCAGGAGCTAGGGGTTGACCTTCCAGATGATGCCTACGAAATCAAATTCGATACCCTCGATAGCCTGCTTGATGAGAACCCAGCCCATGGTTACCGTACTCGGTATCAGTTAGGTTTAGCCCCCTATTCCTTAATGGAACTGAACCTGCTCGGCTCTGGCCTGCTGGAATCCATCAGTCTGTTTGACCAAGATATACATGGTTCGGGCTATTACGGCTGCGCCGTTGATGACAATCCCCAGCTGTGCCACTATTACAAAAGGCTTTACCGACGCTACGGAGCACATTTTCTTGCTAGCGGTCTAACGCCTTATACCTCTGACAGAGGAACATGCTATGCATTTATACGCGAATGATGACACCACACAGCAGCAGCGCAAGGCGGCAACCATTGAGGTCGCACGTAAGCGCTACCTTGCCGCAAAACGGCAGGGCAAGGTGAACGTCAGCCTGAGCGCTGAAGAAGCACAGAAGCGCGCCCAAAAGTCTGTTTTTCGTCTGTCTTAATAATTTAACGCCCCAACGCCTAACGCCTACCCTCGGCCATTCGCAATGGCCGAGGGTTTTATTTTTTACGCGCTTGTGAGAAACATCGCCTACACCGCCCAGCACCTCGCCTGCCTGCCCCCTTGAACTGCTCCACCCTTATAAAATACCCCTGCCCGCCATTGGTAGGCAGTAATCGTCAGCGGCTGCCCGCGCGATGGGCTTTGAATAGCCGGTACTCGCCTTCAACCTCCGCCACGACCAGATCCGCGTGGCCAAACGAGCGCGCCTCATCCACGACCAGCACATCGCCTTCCATCCATGGCCCGCCCGGGCGCGCCTCCTCGCTGATCTCCATCAGAAAACAGCTGGGGGTAAATTTTCATCTGTCCATTTCCGCGACCGCCGGGTGATCCACGTCAACCAACGCTGGCCCCAAGTAATTCACTCGCATCCGCTCCCCCTGTGCCTGTGTGATTTGCCGCGACGTACATTAGCGTTTGCCTGTCGCGTTACCTGGCGAAAATACTGTATAAATTAACAGAATTGCACAAGGGGCAGGAGGCGAAAATGATCGGGCTGGTGGACTGCAACAACTTCTACGTGAGCTGCGAGCGAGTGTTCAATCCCAAGCTGAACCGCCGCGCGGTGGGCATCATGTCCAACAACGACGGCTGCATTGTCGCCCGCTCCAACGAGCTGAAAGCCCTGGGCGTGGAGATGGGCACGCCCGCCCACCATGTACGCCACCTGGTGGACCGTGGCGAGGTGATTCTCTACTCCTCCAATTACGAGCTCTATTAAGTTAAGTGGAATGCTTTTGAGCTAGACTGATTAAGCTTACGCTCAGGGA
>OFET01000065.1_pt1 | contig 187608 bp, 151 predicted proteins | sample 1521211 | NCBI WGS metagenome assembly OFET01 (sample SAMN03766358, study PRJEB24113) | microbial mat metagenome | isolation source: enrichment culture HLUCC-A from microbial mat sample contains cyanobacterium... | reverse complement strand
CCCTTTGAGGGGCTAACAGATATAAGCCTCCGGCTTTGCCGGAGGTCGCTTAACTTACGATAGATCGATTGACCAATAGAGCGATTGATTATTAATGGATCGATTGACCGATGGAGCGATTGACGCCCGGTACGCGATTGGCAAGGAAGCCTCGCTGGAGCCGGTCATGAGACGAACGCTTGAGTCGTTTTGCATTGAGTCGTTTTGCGTTGAGTCATTTGTTGAGTCATTTAGCATTGTCTTTGGGTTGAACTGGTTTAATCGGGGTGAGGTGAGGGTTTTTATTGAGTTATTTGTCGCCTACCTTTGGGAGTGCTGCGGTGGAAAAGGTAGAAACGCTGAACCTTGCCTATGACTTGTTTAGCGGCCTGAAGCCGATGGGTAGACAAGTGTAGAGTCGCGGGATGCATATTACCTGCTACGACACTCACACTTCCTAATGGGCAGCGGTGCAATGAATACAATGTGGACCAACGATACCGAGCTAAAGATCAATCCGCCTTGTTGGGAGAGCGCGCTGTTTTTTTTAGATACGTTTACCTACATGGATTCAGAATTGGGTGTGATTGATTTGGTCGCCACTGGCATGTTTGATCTAACCCATCCAGAAACCCTTCAGGAGCTAGATTTAGCCAAAGCACTCAGAGCCATTCGCCAAAAAACATCTATTGCCAAATCGATCATTCGCTGGATTGCCCAAAACGAAGACCTGCTGGATGATTATCCTGAGCATCTACGTCAGCGATCGCGCGTTGCTGTACCCTCTGAAAAGGCTGGTGACAGTACTGGTGATGCAAGCCATGAAAAATCCTCAGATACCCTTGCTGCAATATCAAATTCAGCGGCATCTTGATCGTTCTAATCTCAGCTGCCGATTTAAAGTGAGAACTTTTTGGACGCTACCTGGGAGTCTGTTGAGCCCTATGCTGTCAGTCGTTGATACGCGATTTGCAGCTGAGCATGGCCCTGATGAATGTTCTGTTTGCTGGGCCATTGATATGCTGGATCTAGGTATGGTTAGCAGTATGGCTGATGATATGGCTAACTTAGAGGCCTTGGATGTCTCGGATGTCTCGGATGCCTCGGATGCCTCGGATGCCTCAGCAGATACGCACAGCTTTTTCGCTCAGCGCAGCCACCTGTATGCAGAACTGGGAATCGTTGACTATTGGCTGCTTGTGCTGCAAAGCGCAGAACTGCGAACTCATTGCACACATGCTGCCTATCAGAGCCAGCCGCAGCGACTATGGCATGTCGGCGATCGAGTCAGCCCTGCGTCTATCCCTGAGCTTAAGCTGGCGGTGCAGGAGCCTTTGCCTTTATATTTCTTGACTCGAACCTCAAAAGGGCCGCGCAACTATGCCAGCCATGCACTGCCGCTTCGGTTTTGTTCTAGCCTAGTGCTTTTCTTGCTTGCCGCTTGTTCTATGGGGTAGGACCTCGGCGGGCGAGTGTCTACATATCTACTCGAAATCTAACTGAATCACCGTGTGAAGGGAGCCCTTCAGCTCGGGTCAATACGTCAATGTCCTCTGCGACCGTTTTGAGCGCAGCTTGGGTGTATTGAACCAGGCTGGTATGTTTCATGAAGGTTTCGGTACTGAGCGGGGAGGCATAGCGGGCAGCTCCCGAGGTTGGTAGGGTGTGGTTGGGGCCAGCAAGGTAGTCGCCCACCGCCTCAGGGGTATCGTGACCCAAAAAGATTGCGCCTGCCTGGTGAATGCTCGGCAGCAGCGCCCAAGGATCTTCTATTTCTAGTTCAAGGTGCTCAGGCGCAAATAGGTCTGACAGCTCAGCTGCGGTGGCTAGGTCTTTGACGACAACGGCCAGTCCATAATGGGCGATCGCCTTTTCTGTGAGCGTTTGGCGAGGATGCTGCAATAGCTGGCGGCTTACTTCTGCCGATACGGCCTGGGCGATAGCTTTGTCGGTGGTGATGAGGATCGCCGCAGCTAGTGGGTCGTGTTCGGCTTGGGCCAACAAATCGGCGGCCACATGCACGGGGTTAGCGGTGTGATCGGCAATGATGAGTACTTCTGAAGGCCCTGCTAAGGAGTCGATGCCGACCGTGCCATATACCTGCTTTTTGGCGAGGGTGACGTAAATGTTCCCAGGCCCCGTGATCACGTCTACTTTGGGAATGGTGGCTGTGCCATAGGCGAGTGCTGCGATCGCTTGGGCTCCCCCAACCTGATAAATTTCCTCAATTCCAGACTCTTGGGCGGCCACCAACACAGCCGGACTAATATGCCCATCGGCCCCGATAGGGGTGACCATCACAATGCGAGGAACGCCCGCAACGCGAGCCGGAATGGCATTCATCATGACCGTACTCGGATAGCTCGCTCGTCCACCGGGTACATAAATGCCCGCCTTGGCCATGGGAGCATAGCGTTTGCCAAGGACAACACCATTTTCCTCAAACGTGACCCAGCTTTTGGGCAGACGCTGCTGGTGAAAATGCTCAATGTTCTTACAGGCTTTTTGGATGGCCTTAAGCAGGCCCTGCGAGATCTGTTGATAGGCGGCATCTAGCTGGGCGCCATCAACTCGTAGGGTGGCAGGCGTCAGCTGCTGTTGATCGAGCTGTTCGGTGTAGTGGAGCAGTGCTTCATCGCCGCGCTGCCTCACCGCATCAACGATTTCTCGGACAATTGCTTCTTTGTCCGTAACCTGGTCATTGTGAGTGCGATCGCAAATGCGTGTTAGCTCTGCTTTGGCATCACTTAGCTGATGTATTATTCGCAGCATGTGGAGAAGGCGTTGTGCAACATTTAATTCAGCTTAGCGTGGAATTATAACCGGGGCCTGCTCTAAGGCCAGATTTATGTCTGCTGAATATGCGCCACAGATAAAGATTGAATGCTATAATCACAAACTCTATAGTTTTACTGAATTGATAAGGTAAGGGCAAGCCGTGGCAAATACTAAATCTGCGATTAAGCGTATCCGGGTTGCAGAGCGAAACCGTTTGCGTAACAAAGCGTATAAGTCAGCAGTGAAAACGTTGACCAAGCGATATCACGAAGCAGTTGAGCAGCAAAAAGCGAACCCCTCTGAGGACAATAGCAAGCTGGTGCAAGACAGAATGGCCGCTGCTTACAGCAAAATTGACAAGGCCGTCAAGCGAGGCGTACTGCATCGCAATGCAGGCGCAAGACGCAAGTCTAGGTTGGCGCATGCGCTCAAATCTCAAGAAGCTGCAAGCGCGACGACTGTGGAAGAAGTTGCTAGCGCCTAATCTAGCGCCTATTTCTGAGGCGGATGAGGTTGGTTTGAGTTATCGGTTGGTTTGAGTTATCGGTTGGTTTGAGTTATCTGACAGCCTTTTTATCTAACCTGAGCATCTGAATCTAGTATCTGGAACTGCTGTTCTGAACTTGGCCTGATGACGATATTCACGGTGCGACACTATGCGATTTTGTGGAGCTTATGCGCTTAGTTGATACTCACGTTCATATCAACTTTGACTCCTTTGACATTGATAGAGATGAGGTGGCTTGCGCTTGGCGAGAGGCAGGCGTAGCGCATTTGGTTCATTCTTGCGTGGACCCCAGTGAGTTTCCTAAGATTCAGGCGATCGCCCAGCGCTATCCAGAGGTTTCAATGTCGGTGGGGCTGCATCCCCTAGATATGGACAAATGGACAGGTGAGACGGCGGCTCAAATTGCCTCCCTAGCTGCCTCTGAGCCCAAGGTCGTAGCGATTGGCGAAATGGGCCTCGATTTTTTTAAGGCGGATGATAAGGCTGTGCAGAAGCAGGCTTTTCTGGCCCAGCTTGAAATCGCTCAGTTGTTAAATCTACCGGTGATTATTCATTGCCGGGATGCAGCTGAGGAGATGGCACTGCTACTAGACGCTTTTATTGAGTCGCATGGGCCGGTTGAAGGTGTTATGCACTGTTGGACAGGGACGCCTGATGAAACACAGCGCTTCCTGGACTTGGGCTTTTTCATTAGCTTTAGTGGCATTGTCACCTTTAAGAGTGCCGCTCAGGTCAAAGCCTCGGCTCAGATGGTGCCGAGCGATCGCATCTTGATCGAAACAGACTGTCCGTTTTTATCGCCCGTACCCAAGCGAAAAGAAAAGCGGAACCAACCCGCCTTCGTCCGACATGTTGCAGAAACGGTTGCCGAACTCAGAGGCGTTCCGCTTGCTGAGCTTGCGGCGCAAACCACTCAAAATGCACAGAAGCTGTTTCAGCTGCCCATTGAGCTATTATCCAACGGTTAGAGCTATCCCAACGGTTAGAACTATCCCAATGGTTAGAGCTATCCCAACGGTTAGAGCGTTTGAGAAGTTTGCTTCAAGGGCACCCGCGGCTGAAGAACATGATTAAAGCGCCACTGACTTCACCCATGAAAAGCGAATGAAAAGCTAAATAAAAATAGGTCACCCCCTATCTTGACAAGCTGATGGTTTTAAGCTGCGAATTTAGCTTATGATGTATAAGCAAAAAAATATGCTTTTATACGCTTTGACCCGATTTTCAAATGTAACTCGCTATCAGATGACTTCCTTAGGCCCTTGTGGTAAGGGCTTTGCCCGCTTGTGTAGGTAGGCGCCCAATCGCTAAAAGGGTTGGTAAAAGTTGACGTTTACTTCGCTTGCGTTTGCTTCTTTGCCCCCATTGCTGCTGAACTCTTGTGATTTTCCTAACTTAAATACGAGTGAGTTTAAAATTGTTAACATTTCTAATTTTAAGGCGATTCTCCACCGGAGAATTTTCACCCGTTCAGTTGTTGTCAGCTGGGTTTCCTTATCTTCTTGTCTTCTGTCGCCCGGCATTTGGGACTTGGTGTTGAATCGCTACGATCGCTCTATAACTCAGACTCTATAGCTCCGGCTCTATAGAAGTTCAGATCGCTCTCTGGATGTTCCCATCCCATCTTTGCCCCATTCCATTCTTGCGGTACGGTTTCTGCCCTCTTGTCATACCCCTTTATATCCTAAATTTTTGCCCTTGAAACTGCTTCGTTTTAAACCTCCGCCAACCCGTTGGTATTTAGTGATCCCATGGTGTTCTTATCTTTGGCAGATGCTGCGATCGCTGCACTTAAGCCGACTTATCGCTCAAGCCGAATTTTTGTAGCTTGTTGCACCTCCGATTGCTAGTGATTGCTGGTTAAAAGCGTAAACATCCTTGGCTGGTAACGGCTGAGATATTTTTAGCTTCTCATAGGCGATCGCCCTCTGTGATTTTTTGATTTCTCCCTGCTGTCTAAACGTTTGCCCTGCTCGGCGCGACTTTGAGGAAACGAATGACTGACTCTACTCTGGCCACTGTTGCTACCACGACTACTGCTGCTGTTGTTGAAACTGCGGCTAATTCTCCTGCCGTTAAACAGCCGCCTGTTCACCTTTTGCCTGACCTCGTTGAGATTCAGCGGGCGAGCTTTCGCTGGTTTTTGTCAGAAGGGCTCGTTGAGGAGCTAGAAAGCTTCTCGCCCATTACTGACTACACCGGCAAGCTAGAACTGCACTTTTTGGGCAGAGACTACCGCCTCAAGGCACCTAAGTACATGGTGGACGAAGCCAAGCGACGTGACAGTACTTACTCAGTACAAATGTACGTCCCTACCCGCCTCATTAACAAGGAAACGGGAGAAATTAAAGAGCAAGAAGTTTTTATCGGCGATCTGCCGCTAATGACTGATCGCGGCACCTTCATTATCAACGGTGCAGAGCGTGTCATCGTCAACCAGATTGTTCGTAGCCCCGGCGTTTACTACAAGGCCGAGACCGACAAGCATGGTCGTCGCACCTACACAGCCAACCTCATTCCCAACCGAGGCGCATGGCTCAAGTTTGAGACCGATAAAAACGACTTGGTTTGGGTTCGCATTGATAAAACTCGCAAACTTTCTGCGCAGGTGCTGCTAAAGGCATTGGGCTTAAGCGACGGTGAAATCTTTGATTCGCTGCGCCATCCTGAATATTTTCAAAAGACTATCGAAAAAGAAGGGCAGTTTAGCGAAGAAGAAGCCCTATTAGAGTTGTACCGCAAGCTGCGTCCGGGTGAGCCGCCAACTGTTAACGGCGGCCAGCAGTTGCTTGACTCTCGCTTTTTCGATCCTAAACGCTACGATCTCGGCAAGGTGGGTCGCCATAAGCTGAACCGCAAGCTTCGCCTGAACATTCCTGAGGCAACAAGAGTCCTCACGCCGCAAGATATCGTAGCGGCAATTGACTACCTCATTAACTTAGAGTTTGACATCGGTAATCCGGACGATATTGACCACTTGGGCAACCGCCGAGTGCGCTCAGTAGGTGAGTTATTGCAGAACCAAGTGCGCGTTGGCTTAAACCGCCTAGAGCGGATCATCCGTGAGCGCATGACCGTTTCTGACGCCGATTCTCTGACGCCTGCCTCTTTGGTAAACCCAAAGCCATTAGTCGCTGCCATCAAAGAGTTCTTCGGCTCTAGCCAGCTCTCTCAATTTATGGATCAGACCAATCCACTCGCAGAGCTCACTCACAAGCGTCGGATTAGTGCACTTGGCCCAGGGGGGCTCACCCGTGAGCGAGCAGGCTTTGCCGTTCGCGACATTCACCCTTCTCACCATGGTCGTATCTGCCCCATCGAAACACCAGAAGGCCCGAACGCAGGCTTAATTGGCTCGTTAGCAACCCATGCTCGTGTCAATGACTTTGGCTTTATTGAGACGCCGTTTTTCCCTGTGGTGAACGGTCAAATTATCAAAGACAACCCGGCGGTATATATGACCGCTGACGAAGAAGACGATCTGCGTGTGGCTCCTGGTGATGTGCCAATTGACCTGAATAACAATATTTTGGGTGAGTCGGTGCCAGTGCGCTATCGCCAAGACTTTACTGTCACTTCGCCCAAAGAAGTTGACTACGTTGCGGTTTCTCCTGTGCAGATTATCTCAGTGGCGACGTCGCTTATTCCCTTTCTAGAGCATGACGATGCTAACCGTGCCCTAATGGGATCGAACATGCAGCGACAGGCAGTACCTTTGCTGCGTCCTGAGCGAGCCTTGGTCGGTACCGGACTCGAAGCACAGGCCGCTCGTGACTCTGGAATGGTCATTATCAGCCGTACAGATGGGGTAGTGACTTATCTAGATGCCAACTGGATTAAGGTGCGTGACCCTGAAGGCAATACTCACACCTATGAGCTGCAAAAATATCAGCGCTCTAACCAGGATACCTGCTTAAACCAGCGACCCTTGGTTTACGAAGGGGCAGAGGTTGTGGCCGGTCAAGTAATGGCCGATGGCTCTGCGACTGAAGGCGGTGAAATTGCCCTAGGCCAGAACGTGCTGATCACTTACATGCCTTGGGAGGGTTACAACTACGAGGATGCGATTCTGATCAGTGAGCGACTGGTATACGAGGATGTATACACCTCTATCCATATTGAAAAATATGAAATTGAGGCGCGCCAAACCAAACTTGGTCCTGAGGAAATTACGCGCGAAATTCCTAACGTCGGTGAAGATGCGCTGCGTCAGCTAGATGAAACCGGCATTATTCGCATTGGCGCCTGGGTAAGCTCGGGCGACATCTTGGTCGGTAAAGTAACGCCCAAAGGTGAATCTGACCAGCCACCAGAAGAAAAGCTCTTAAGAGCTATCTTTGGTGAAAAAGCCCGAGATGTAAGAGACAACTCACTGCGTGTGCCAAACGGCGAAAAAGGCCGGGTTGTCGATGTGCGGGTGTTTACCCGAGAGCAAGGCGACGAGCTCCCACCAGGTGCCAACATGGTTGTGCGGGTGTATGTGGCTCAAAAGCGCAAGATTCAGGTGGGCGATAAGATGGCGGGTCGTCACGGTAATAAGGGCATTATCTCCCGGATTTTGCCGGTAGAAGATATGCCCTATCTCCCCGACGGTACGCCGATTGACATCGTTCTCAATCCGTTGGGTGTACCTTCCCGGATGAATGTGGGACAGGTGTTTGAGGCGCTACTAGGTTGGGCCGGCCAAAACTTGGGGGCTCGCTTTAAAGTGACGCCGTTTGATGAGATGTACGGTGAGGAAGCTTCAATGGAGACAACTCACGGCAAGTTGAAAGAAGCGAAAGAAATGACGGGTAAAGACTGGATATTTAACCCAGACAATCCCGGCAAAATCCAACTGTATGATGGCCGCTCAGGTGAGCCGTTTGACCAAGCCGTCACGGTCGGTCAGTCGTACATGCTGAAGCTGGTTCACTTAGTGGATGACAAAATCCATGCGCGTTCTACCGGACCTTATTCGTTGGTGACTCAGCAGCCGTTAGGGGGTAAGGCCCAGCAGGGTGGTCAGCGCTTTGGTGAGATGGAAGTATGGGCCCTCGAAGCCTTTGGTGCCGCTTACACCTTGCAAGAATTGCTGACGGTAAAGTCTGACGATATGCAGGGTCGGAACGAAGCGCTCAACGCAATCGTGAAGGGTAAAGCCATTCCTCGTCCGGGTACGCCCGAGTCGTTTAAGGTGCTGATGCGAGAGCTTCAGTCGCTGTGCTTAGACATTGCAGTGCATAAGCTAGAGACTCAAGAGGATGGCACTAGCCGAGATACTGAAGTGGATCTGATGGCGGATGTAGGCAACCGCAGAACGCCTTCAAGGCCGACGTATGAGTCGGTTTCGAGAGATGAGCCAATGGGTACCGCAGGTGCAGCAGGTGCGGCAGTCGCGCCTTTAGGGTCGGATCCGGTTGGGGCCGCTTCGCTGGGCACAGCGCCGCTGGGAACCTCATCGTTTACTGCAAGCTCGCTAGGGTCAACGTCAGGGGGAGCAGAGACCGTTGGTTCAATGCCGTTAGCGGCTGATCCGTCGGATTCTCCCTCGTTTGGACTATCTGATGAATCTGACTTGGACGATGACGAGCTGATGCTATAGCCTGGCTGCTTTAAAGAAGGTGAGGGAGAGCTGCTAGCGCCTGGGTGTCGGTGCAGCTCTCCTCAAGTTGCTCAATGATTTACAGACAAGCTAAAGACAAGCTTATGGAGCTAGGTAGCCTCGTTTATTAGCCTGTTATTAACCTTGTTGAAGTTGTAAGGGAAGAGATATAAGGATGCCAAAAGTAGAACAGCGGTTTGACTACGTAAAGATCGGTCTTGCTTCGCCAGAGCGAATTAGAGATTGGGGCGAACGTACGCTGCCCAACGGTACGGTTGTCGGTGAAGTCACGAAGCCGGAAACGATTAATTACAGAACTCTCAAACCAGAGATGGATGGGCTGTTTTGTGAGCGGATTTTTGGCCCTGCGAAAGACTGGGAATGTCATTGTGGTAAGTACAAGCGGGTTCGCCACCGTGGCATTGTATGCGAGCGCTGTGGTGTAGAGGTTACTGAGTCGCGTGTGCGTCGTCATCGCATGGGCTTTATTAAGCTGGCTGCGCCGGTTGCCCATGTTTGGTATTTGAAGGGGATTCCGAGCTACATTGCGATTTTGCTGGATATGCCGCTGCGCGATGTTGAGCAGATTGTGTATTTCAATGCTTATGTTGTGCTTGATCCAGGTAATGCCGACAACCTGAGCTACAAGCAGCTGCTGAGCGAAGATCAGTGGATGGAGATTGAAGATCAGCTGTATGACGAAGATTCGCAGCTAGCTGGTATTGAAGTGGGGATTGGGGCTGAGGCGCTCAAGCAACTGCTGGAAGATTTGCAGCTAGAAGAAACCGCTGAACAGCTGCGCGAGACGATTGCGACTTCTAAAGGGCAAAAGCGGGCCAAGTTAATTAAGCGCCTGCGGGTGATTGATAACTTTATTGCGACGGGCTCCAAGCCTGATTGGATGGTGCTGGATGTAATTCCGGTGATTCCGCCTGATCTGCGGCCCATGGTGCAGTTAGACGGGGGTCGTTTTGCGACTTCTGACTTGAATGATTTGTATCGTCGCGTGATTAACCGGAACAATCGACTGGCTCGCCTGCAGGAGATTTTGGCCCCTGAGATTATTGTCCGAAATGAAAAGCGGATGCTTCAGGAGGCCGTTGACGCTCTGATTGACAATGGTCGTCGTGGTCGTACGGTGGTGGGTGCAAACAACCGACCGCTCAAATCGCTCTCAGACATTATTGAAGGTAAGCAGGGTCGATTCCGTCAAAACCTCTTAGGTAAGCGGGTTGATTATTCTGGCCGCTCTGTCATTGTGGTTGGTCCAAACCTCAAGATTCATCAGTGTGGACTGCCACGTGAGATGGCGATTGAGCTGTTTCAGCCGTTTGTGATTCATCGCTTGATTCGTCAAGGACTGGTGAACAACATCAAGGCGGCGAAAAAGCTGATACAGCGCAATGACCCGAGTGTATGGGAAGTGCTCGAAGAGGTGATTGAAAGCCATCCGGTGATGTTGAACCGGGCGCCAACGCTTCACCGATTGGGCATTCAAGCCTTTGAGCCAATTATGGTAGAGGGCCGTGCGATTCAGCTGCATCCGTTGGTATGTCCGGCGTTTAACGCTGACTTTGACGGTGACCAGATGGCTGTGCATGTGCCGCTGTCGCTAGAAGCGCAGTCGGAGGCTCGGCTATTGATGCTGGCTTCTAATAACGTGCTATCGCCAGCCACGGGCAGGCCGATCATTACGCCTAGTCAGGATATGGTGCTGGGCTGCTACTATTTGACGGCCGATAATCCGGGTAAGCAGGAAGGGGCAGGGCGTTACTTTTCGAGTATGGAGGATGCGATCGCTGCTTACGAGCAAGGCAACGTGGATCTTCATGCCAGAGTGTGGCTGCGCTTTGATGGCGAGGTAGAAACCGCTGAAGACGATAGCGAACCCAAAGAAGTGACTACCGACGAGAGCGGCATAACCACCAAACTCTATAAGTTCCGCCGAGTGCGAGAAGACGAAACCGGCGAGCTGATTTCTCAATATGTAGAAACGACACCGGGTCGCATCATTTACAACCATGCGGTAATGGGCGCACTGGCTGAATAACTCCCGATACCAGAACTGATAGGCTGCTCTATCGCAGCAGCCACTAACTACACAAGCAGCAAAGCGTTTAAGGGCAAGAGGAACACATGGCAGAGCAAGGCGAATCTAGACCTGTTGTATTTCGCAACCAGGTTATTGACAAAAAGCAGCTAAAGAACCTGGTTTCCTGGTCTTTTGAGCATTACGGAACGGCCCGCACCGCTCAAATGGCCGACGAAATTAAGAGCTTAGGCTTTAAGTACGCCACCCGCGCCGGGGTGTCTATTAGCGTGCAAGATCTTGAAGTGCCGCCCAGCAAAAAGGCGATGCTAGAGACCGCCGAAGGTGAAATTCGCGCGACTGAAGAGCGCTATACCCGAGGCGAAATTACTGAAGTTGAGCGTTTTCAGAAGGTTATTGACACCTGGAACGAAACCAGCGAGCACCTCAAAGACAAGGTGCAAGAGAACTTCCGGGATAACAACCCGCTGAACTCGGTGTATATGATGTCTAACTCGGGTGCGAGAGGCAACATCTCCCAGGTTCGTCAGCTAGTGGGAATGCGGGGCTTGATGGCCAATCCACAAGGCGAAATTATTGACTTGCCCATTAAGACCAACTTTCGAGAAGGTCTGACGGTTACTGAGTACATTATTTCGTCTTATGGTGCGCGCAAGGGTCTGGTGGATACTGCCCTGCGGACTGCTGACTCGGGTTACCTGACCCGTCGTTTGGTGGATGTTTCACAAGACGTAATCGTCCGTGAAATTGACTGTGGCACCGAGCGCTACATTCCTGTTCGGCCTATGACAGACGGCGAGCGCGTCCTGATCCCCTTAAAGGATCGGTTGCTAGGCCGAGTGCCTGCTGAGGATGTCAAGCATCCTAAAACAGGCGAAGTCATTGTCGCGCGTAATCAGGCGATTACGGACGATATTGCTGAGGCCATTGGGGAGGCGAAAGTGAAAGAAGTGAAGGCTCGATCGGCGCTGACCTGTGAAGCGGCCCGATCGGTTTGTCAGCACTGCTATGGCTGGAGCTTGGCCCATTCTCATATGGTGGACTTAGGCGAAGCTGTCGGTATCATTGCCGCTCAGTCGATTGGTGAGCCGGGAACTCAGCTGACCATGCGGACTTTCCACACGGGCGGAACCTTTACTGGGGAGCTAGCGCCTCAGGTACGAGCAAAGCGTGCGGGCACCATCCATATACCAGAAGGGATGCGGGTACGCCCCTTCCGCACGCGTCATGGCGAAGATGCGCTGATGATGGAAGGGAATAACCAAATTTCCATGGACTCGAATGGTAAAGAGTATTCAGTGTCCTTGCCTCAGGGTTCGATTTTGTTTGCCAAAGAGGGCGATGAGCTTTCCAAAGGCGACTTAATCGCTGAGATGCCCAATACGAGCCGAGTGAGAAAAGTCACTGAGAAAGCCAGTAAGGACGTAACTTCTGATCTTTCGGGTGAGGTGCTTTTTGATGGTCTGGTGCAGGAAGAGAAAACTGACCGCCAGGGCAACATGACTCGCTTGGCCCAAAGAGGTGGTTTGATTTGGGTGCTATCGGGTGAGGTGTATAACCTGCCGCCGGGCGCGGAGCCAATTGTGAAGAATGGCGATCGCGTTGAAGCCCAAGGCGTCTTAGCTGAAACCAAACTCATCACCGAGCGGGGCGGCATTGTTCGCTTAACTGATACCTCTAACGATGGTAAAGGGGGCCGCGAAGTTGAAATTATCACGGCCTCTGTCATCCTCGATCAGTCAGAAGTAGAAGTAGAAAGCGGTCAAGGCCGCGAGCACTACTTTTTAAAGTCAGCCTCAGGCCAAAAGTTCTCACTGAACGCAACACCTGGCACCAAGGTCAGCAGCGGACAGGTGGTTGCAGAGCTAGTTGATGACACGTTCCGCACACAGACTGGCGGCATCATTAAGTTTGCAGGCGTAGAAGTTGCCAAGCGTGGTAAAGCCAAAAGTGGCTATGAAGTCGTCAAAGGCGGCACCATTCTATGGATTCCGGCTGAAGCTCACGAAGTCAACAAAGACATTTCTTTGCTGATGGTCGAGAGTGGTCAGTATGTTGAAGCCGGTACAGAAGTCGTCAAAGACATCTTCTGTCAGACCAGCGGCGTTGTGGAAGTGACTCAAAAGAACGACATTTTGCGTGAAGTGGTGATTCGTCCGGGTGACCTTCACATGGTGGATAGCCCTGATGCGGCCAACACTAAAAACGACACCATCGTTAACGCTGGCGAAGAGGTGATTCCAGGTGTTGTTGCTGATGCCCTGCGCTATGTCGAGTATGTTGAAACGCCTGAAGGTGCGGCTTTGCTGCTACGTCCTGTGCAGGAATTTGAGGTGCCTGACGAAGCTCAACTCCCGAGCCAGCTATCAGTCAGCGACAGCGAAGACAACTCCATCAAGCTACGCGCTGTACAGCGGATCTTGTACAAAGACGGCGAGCGCGTAAAATCTGTCGATGGCATTGAAATCCTGCGCACGCAGCTGGTACTGGATATTGAAGAAGGGGGCACACAGCTCACGGCTGATATTGAGCTCAAAGCCGATAGCGAAGATGAAGACGCCACGCAGCGCTTGCAGCTCGTTGTGTTAGAAACGCTCGTGGTTCGCCGCGATATTGAGGCTGATCAAACACAGGGGAGTACCAAAACCCGTTTACTGGTCACGGATGGCGATGAAATTCAGCCGGGTGCCGTGATCGCTCGCACCGAGATTCGCTGTAAGGAAGCCGGTGAAATTCGCGGTATTCGTGAAGATTTAGAGTCGGTTCGTCGGGTGCTGGTGGTTCGCGATGCTGATCGGGTCGTGATAGACACAGCCGGTAAACCCCCAGTAGTCTCTGAAGGCGACCTCCTGGTGGATGACACCTCAATTGCCGAAGGCATAAAGACGATTGAATCGGGTCAAGTGATTGAAGTAGGAGACAGCCAGGTTGTGATGCGAATCGCGCGTCCGTACCGGGTATCTACTGGCGCGGTCTTGCACATTGATAACGGTGACCTGGTACAGCGAGGTGATGGTCTGGTGCTGCTGGTATTTGAGCGAGCAAAAACCGGCGACATTATTCAGGGTTTACCGCGTATTGAGGAACTGCTTGAGGCTCGTAAACCCAAGGAAGCTTGCATTTTAGCGGAGCGTCCAGGGGTGGCTCAGGTGGTGTACTCCGATGATGAAACGGTAGAGATCAAAGTCGTTGAAAGCGATGGCGTGGTTTCTGACTATCCGGTCACACCGGGGCAAAACCTGGTGGTTTCTGACGGTCAGAAAGTAGACGTGGGCGAGGCGCTGACCGATGGGCCTTCTAACCCACATCAAATCTTGGAAGTGTTCTTCAAGTACTACCGCGAAACTAAGGGAACGCATGAGGCTTCTATGCTTAGTTTGGAGAAGGTACAGTCATTCCTGGTTAACGAAGTGCAGTCGGTATATCAGTCTCAGGGCGTGGATATTTCGGACAAGCACATTGAAGTCATCGTGCGGCAGATGACCTCTAAGGCGCGTTTGGAAGATGGTGGCGATACCACGATGCTGCCGGGCGAGCTGGTTGAGATTCGTCAGTTAGAGCAGGTGAATGAAGCGATGTCGATTACGGGCATGGCGCCAGCAGACTATACGCCTGTGCTGCTCGGTATTACCAAGGCATCGCTCAACACCGATAGCTTTATTTCGGCGGCGAGTTTCCAGGAGACAACTCGGGTGCTGACTGAGGCGGCGATTCAAGGTAAGTCTGACTGGTTAAGAGGCCTCAAGGAAAATGTGATTATCGGCCGCCTGATTCCGGCAGGTACTGGCTTCAATGCCTATGAAGAGCCCTCTTCGCCTGAGGTAGATACGTCATTTGACGGCACATTTTTAGGCAATGATCTTACGCTCTCGGATATGGTGCTAGATGATCGCACGGCGCGAGCTTATGACCGTGAAGGTGGCTTGGACTTGATTGCGGGCGACGGTATGGTCGGTGGCAATGATAAAAAGCCTATGGATGACATGGATGCGCTGTTTGGCGGCGATGGCCTGATTGATGATCAGTCGGCGCTGTAGGTTGCGGTTTGTTCGCTGCGTTAGCGCGCAGCGGACATAAAACGCTATATTCCCTATCGTTTTTGACTATCGTTTCTGACTATCGTTTCTGATAGTTTCGTTTCTAACAGTTTCTGATAGCTCCTTAAAAAAACAGCCCGACTATTTTCGTAATAGTCGGGCTGTTTTTCTATCCTGGTTTTTATCCTAAAAAGATCGGGTGTGATGACTATGCTTCTTTTTGGGTGGAGAGGTCGGCGGTTTTAACTGAGAAGCGTTGGGTGCGATCGCCCCTTTTTAAGGTCACTTCCAACCTATCTCCAACCTTGACCCTGTCTACCTGAGTTTGAAGCTGATCAGCTCGGCGAATGGGCTCTCCTGAAATTTCTACAATCACGTCACCTCGGCGTAGCCCGGCCTCTGCCGCTGGCGTGTTAGGCAATACCCGAATCACCAAAACACCATCTGTTTCGGGCAGGGCAATGGCACTGTTAGGATCTTCATTGTTGAGCTTGGCCATATCCGGTGTGAGTGTGGCAATTTGTACACCTAGATAGGGGTGAGCAATGCGTTCGCCTCGCGCGAGGCTGGCCTGAATTGATTTGGCCTTGTTAATAGGAATGGCAAAGCCAATACCCGCCGCATCAGCCCGGATGGCGGTATTAATGCCAATCACTTCGCCTCGTGCATTGAGTAAGGGCCCACCTGAGTTGCCAGGATTGATCGCAGCATCTGTTTGGATGAAGTCGATGCGTTTGTCAGGAATGCCAACAGCGGCGCTAGAGCGCTTAAGTGTACTCACAATGCCGAGTGTGACAGTGTTGTCTAGGCCGAGAGGGTTACCGACGGCGATCGCCCAGTCGCCTACTTCTACCTTATCTGAATCACCTAGCTTGGAAATGGGCAGCACCTCGCCCTTGGTATTGATATGAATCACAGCCAAATCGGTGATATCGTCTACGCCTTCAACAGTGCCTTCAAAGGCGCGACCGTCTTTAAGTGTAACGGTGACCTTATCGGCATTATCGACGACATGAGCATTCGTGAGAATATCACCGCTATTGCTGATGATGAAGCCCGATCCTTGGCCGCGCAAACGCTCTTCTTGCGGAATGTTTTGAAACTGATTGGGGCCACCGAAGCGCCCTCGAAAGAAGGGGTCGTCGTAGAACAAGTCAGGCACATTGCGCGTGATGGTGCGCTCGGTGTCGATGCGGACGACGGCACTGCCAACCGTGCGAACGGCGTTGGCAACAAAGCTTTCACCAGAGAGAATGCTGGCAGCCGTAGAAGGCGGGGTCTCCGTCAATGCTTCTGTTTGCGGTTGAGCGGAGAGATCAGGTGTAGAGAGGACCGCTGCTTGCAAGCTCTCCTGTGCCCAAGCCGGGAGCAGCCATAGGCTGTTGGTCAAAAGGAATGCGATCGCAGCAGCGGCTAGCCACCGAATCCATTGGCTGAAAGGAGCGCTCGGCAAGCTCTTTAGAATATTCGCCGGAAAATTCATGACCAAATCCTCATATCTCTCGCTAATCGAAACAGGCACCTTGCTAGCGCGGCATCACAGCCGAAAAGGCTGCTCATATTTTGACACTACTTTTAGAAATGAGAAGTGTGGATAACCAGCGTTGGCTGTGTGAGGATTGATGTTTGATAGGGTGTTTGAAACACGGATAAGGTGGCGGTATGGAACCAATATTGAGGCTGTTGAGGCTGTTGAGGCGAGGTTGGCGGTGGCGGTTAAAGAGCGGTTTAAGCATCAGCCGGCTGGCTGCGATGCTTTTATTGGCAGGATGCAGCGAGCTGCCAGGAACTTACGAAGCTCAGCTTGCCGACTACTTAAGTGGCACAGGTGCAACGATATACGGGGCGTACTGGTGTCCGCACAGTGCTATGCAAAAAGACTATTTTGGCGGATCGGCGGATCGGCTGCCCTATGTAGAATGCGATGCACAGGGGCTAGATGCGCAACCAGAGCTGTGTGCTGAAATGGGCATAGACCAGTATCCGACTTGGATTATCGGCGGGGAATATTACTTGGGCGCTCATCGACCAGGCAAGTTGGCTGTGCTCTCAGGGTTTGAAGCGCCAGTAGACGAAGGCCTCACAGAAGAATCCTCAGAAAAATCTTTAGAAGAACGTCAATCCGCCGCTTTAAGCTTGCAGAAAGGAGATTACTAAGAAGCGCAATGAGGCGCGATGAGTCGTGATAGAACCGATTAGCTGTTGACGACTGCATAGTCCACGAGCTGAATAATCTTTTGTTTTAACGTATCTAAGCCCAGGTTATTGACCGCCGAAATAAATACGGCCTGTGGATACTCGTCCTTAGCGAGCTCCAGCGTGTCGGTATCGGCTTCGTCAAGCTTGTTGAACACGAGCAGGATAGGCCCAGGGGCAATCGGCATTTGGGCCAGTAGCCCCATTACCGAGCGGATGTGATCTTGCCAAGCATGATGCGAGGCATCGACGACGTGAATGAGCGCGTCGGCTTCGGTGACTTCTTCTAGCGTGGCCCGAAAGGCATCCATGAGTGCTGGCGGCAAGTCTTGAATGAATCCGACCGTATCTGTGAGGACCAGCGACTTTATTTCGACGGTGTCGTCTTCGGCGATGCTGATTTTTCGAGTGGTGGGGTCTAAGGTGGCAAAAAGCTGGTCGGCGGCGTAAATGTCTGAATTGGTCAGCCGGTTGAGGAGTGTAGACTTGCCCGCATTGGTATAGCCGATGATGGCAACTGAGGGGACAGACTGATGCTGCCGCTGCTGGCGCATTCTGGCTCGATGCGCTTGGAGCCCATCGACTTCTTTTTGCAGTCGTGAAATTCGTTTTTGAATGGCTCGGCGTTCGGTTTCTAGCTTGGTTTCACCGGGGCCTCTGGTGCCGATACCGCCACCGAGTCGAGACATGGCCTGCCCGCGTCCGGTGAGTCGGGGCAGCTGATACTCTAGCTGAGCGAGTTCTACCTGTAGTTTGCCGGCTCCCGACTTGGCGCGCTGGGCGAAAATATCCAGAATTAGCTCGGTGCGATCTACCACGCGGACGCCAACTTGGGCTTCTATATTGCGAATTTGGGCAGGGGATAGGTCGCGATCGCACACAATCAAATTCGCCCCCAAGGTCTGCACCGCTAACACCACATCATCTAGCCGACCTGAGCCGATCACGGTTCTAGGATGGGGGCGCGATCGCTTCTGCGTCATCACCTGCAACACATCGCCACCTGCCGTCTCTACCAGTCGAGCCACCTCTTCTAGTCCATTTTCAAACGACTGATCCGTCATTTTATCGGTCATCAGCCCAACAATAATCACCCGGTCGTGATCAGCATCTACCTGCTGCGCGACAAATACCCGACGAAATTCTTCCTCTAATCCTTCCGCCAAGTCTAAAAAGTCTTGCTGATCCAGCTCATCTAGCGTCAGCGGATCAGAAACCTCCCACTGCACCTCCGGATGAGGCACCAGGTGAGCCAAATAGCCTTCTCGAATATAGCCCGTTGCACCGCCGCCCTTTCGCTTAAAGCCCGTGCCGGTCAGCGTCAGCAGTGCTACGGCATCCAACCGCTGAATCGCCATCGCCGTTAACACACTATGGCTGGGCGGTTCTACCTTTAGCTGAGTCGCAATGCAGCGAATCCCACACAGTCGCTCAGCGCCATAACGAGGCAGCTCTAGCACCGGAATTTGAGTTTTGTGCGGGCTCCCTACCCCCACGCGAATCACATGACCGCGCCTGTCCACGTAGGCGCATACGGCCTGGTTAATATCTGTACTAATAGCGGCTAGCCGCTGCGCAAACTCTGGCGTAGTTACCCGATCTATCGGCAGCCGCTGATGGTAAATTCTTTTAAGTTCTTTAAGCTGGCTGCTTTTAAGCCCCTTTAGCTCACCGTAAATTTTCTCTATGAGAAGACTCCTAAAATTAAACGCGCATTAGCTCTATTTTAAGGAGTAATCCGTCACTGCTTTACAGAGCTTAATTCATCGGTTGTGAAGCATGTCAAATAGTACAAATATAGTACAATTGTCGGTATGCTTCAGTATCCTGACAGCTAGGCTCGCGTAATGAAGACACTGCCTCAATATCGGCCTTTAGCCTTTAATTTTAAGATTGGCCAAAGGATGAGCGCATGTATTGCAATGTAACACCGACGGTAGTAAACACCACTTGTCAAGATACTTGTATCTATTTACGCTAGTCACCCTACGGTGAAGGCGCTATTATAATGCCTTCATTTCCTCTCGTTTTGGACCGTTCGTCTGCACTTGCATCCACGATATGTGTCGGGTAAATTCGAGCATTTAAAAGCGGCTATTACTTTTTGAATAGCCCTTCGCTTTTGAAAGCCTCGTATTTGCAAAAACAAGCTTTAAGAACGAGCTTGCTATATACGGTACGGATCGTTCAATACGATACGAATCGGTTACTGAATGCCTAATGTTGTTAACCCCATTGGACTGCCATGCCCCCCGAACTTGAAACAGACACAACCGTCTCTGCCAACAGCGACACCCTCAACCGCGACAGCACGACTGCTTCTAGCGTTTCTACTGCCTCTATCCCATCAACAGACTCCACTTCGGAAACGGTTGAGCAGGTCAAGCGAGTAGCCTCACAAATTGTCGATAGCCTAGGTGAGTTTCCTAAATACTTTGGTGAGTTTTTCCAAGAGTATAGACGTCCGCTTCTGGCGTTAGGTCTCATTTTTGGTGCGTTTATCTCGGTTAAGCTTACGCTGGCTATACTTGAGGCCATCAACGATGTGCCTGTTTTGGCTCCTCTATTTGAGCTAATTGGCCTTATCTACAGCGGCTGGTTTATTTACCGTTATTTGCTCAAAGCCTCCAACCGCAGCGAGCTAGCGAGCGAAATGAACGCGCTTAAAGATCAAATCTTAGGCCGTGCTTCTCAGATGTAAACGGTCTTTTAACCAGGATTCTTTCCATCAGTCAGAAATGTAGAAAGCTTCTGTATCTATATTCTGTGCCTCTGGAGGTAATCCGAGCTAATTCGAGGTAATTTTTCTCAAGCGCCAGTCGTTCCCTATCGGAACTGCTGGCGTTTTGCTGGGTAAAACCCGAACCTATGCCCGCCCTCTCGTCTGTTAATGAGCCTTCTATACTGAAGTAAAAAAGGACCTAAACAAGCTTGACATGCGTTTGTTGAGTCGTGGTCTAGGTTGTCAGTGTAGCTAGTGAGCTAATGAGGCGATAGCGGTGAGTGAAAGAGCAGAACTCAACAAAGATGTAATGCAGGCGGTGGAATCGCAGGGCTACCGAGTGACGGTGGGCGACGTGGCCGCTCGGGCTGGATTAGATATTAAAATAGCTCAGCAGGGACTACTTGCGCTGGCTTCTGAAACGCAGGCGCATTTGGAAGTGTCGGAAGCGGGCGAGATTGCCTATGAGTTTCCAAAGAATTTTCGCGGTGTGCTGCGTAACAAGTATTGGCAGCTGCGATTGCAGGAAGTGCTGGCCAAAGTCTGGGAGGTCGTTTTTTACCTCATTCGCGTGTCTTTTGGCATTTTGCTGATGCTCTCGATTGTGGTGATTTTTGTGGCCATTTTTGCGCTTTCGATTGCAATGAGCAGTCAGGGTGGAGGCGATCGCGACGATAGGAGCGGCGGTGGCGGTGGCTTTATGATCTCGCCCTTTAACCTCTTTTACCTGTTTGACTTCGGCTACGGACGCAGACGCCAACGCTATCCCAACCGCTACTCAGGCCCATCTTCTAGATCGCCTGCTGGGCGGGGTGCGGCTGGTTCTGGCGACAAGCTCAACTTTTTAGAGGCTATATTTTCCTTCCTCTTTGGTGATGGAAACCCCAATGCAGACTTAGAAGAGCGGCGCTGGCGAACGATTGGCAGTGTCATTACCAACAACGGAGGCGTCATTACCGCTGAGCAAGTCGCCCCCTATTTAGATAACTTAGGCGAAGGCTGGAATAAAGAATACGAAGACTATATGTTGCCTGTGCTCAGCCGATTTAACGGTCAGCCAGAGGTGAGCCCAAAGGGAGAAATAGTGTATTACTTCCCCGAGTTGCAGGTATCGGCCATAGAGCGCGGTAAAGCATCGGTAAGTGCATATTTAAAAGAAACAAAGCGCAAGTTTACATCAGCGACGTCTGATCAGGTGCTCATGGCAATTGGCCTGGGCAGTGTGAATATCATCGGTGCGTTAGTCCTTTGGAATATGTTTCAAAGTGCGGTTGCCCAAGGCATCGTCTTGACTGGCTTTGTTGCGTTAGTGCAGTCCATCTTTTGGATTTTGCTGGCGTATGGTGTTTCGTTCTTAGCCATTCCGCTCGCTCGCTACTACTGGACTCAGTGGCGCAACAGCAAAATTGAAAGCCGCAACGAATCGCGTCAAGAGCGGGCCGTTATGCTCAATCAGCTAGGGCCTGCCTTCCAAGAAAAAGTTGCTTTTGCTCAGCAGTTTGCAAAGCAGGAAGTACTACGGTCTGAGGAGTCGGTGTACAGCACCGAGACTGATTTGATAGAGCAAGAGCAGGATAAAGACGCTCAACTTGAAGCTGAGTTTCAGCGTCGGCTCAACGAAATTTGATAGCTAGTCTACAGCCCATCTTCTCAAAGCTGATTGAGGTGCCCACTATGGAGGTGCAAAAGCTTTGGAGGTGGGCTTGGGATTGGATCTGGGTCTTTTTGAGACGCATTCGTTTTGCTGTGGGCGTCTCAGATATAGGCGTCTTAAGCTTCAATTGAAATTTTATTTTCTATTTTTAAGATATGTTTATTTATGTTACATTTAGTTGCGAAGCTTAAAAGGTGCCGTGAAAGCCTAGTTGGCTCGTTTATGGTGCCGAGCTATTTACGCCTATATAGCGCTTTATCAATAGACTCAGTCGCTGGGCGCAGTGGCTCAGTGCTTATGTTTACCGTATTCAAGAGACACTTCAATTTATGCCATTCACTCTAGAATCTGCTCGTAATATCTTCCCCAGTACGCTAACTGCAGACGCTATTCCAGCAACAACAGCTCGATTTATTCAGCTCAGCGCTGAAGACCAGCTAGCCCTGATTTGGTTTGCCTATCTTGAAATGGGCCAATCTATTACGATTGCAGCTCCAGGCGCGGCCAATATGCAGTTTGCGGAAAACACTCTAAACGCGATTAAGCGCATGACGCCATTAGAGCAGTCTCAGGCGATGTGTGACCTCGCAAACAGAGCCGATACTGAGGTATCACGGGCCTATGCGACTTGGACACCCAACATTAAGTTGGGCTTCTGGTACAAGCTCGGTGAGTGGATGGAGGAAGGGTTTGTTGCGCCTATTCCCGAAGGGTACAAGCTTTCGGCGAACGCAGCAGCGGTATTGCAGTCTATCAGAGGACTAGAGTCTGGTCAGCAGATTACTGTTTTGCGCAATGCTGTGGTAGACATGGGCTACGATCCCAAAAATATGAGTGGTTATCAAAGGATTTCTGAACCTGTGATGGCTCCAAAATCTATTGGAGAGCGCACCCCAGTTTCGATTGAAGGTGTTGATAATGCTACTGTATTGAGCTACATGAACAATCTCAATGCCAATGATTTTGATGCATTGGCAGCTTTGTTTACAGTAGATGGTGCATTGCAGCCACCTTTTCGCAGACCAATTGTGGGTCGCGATGCGATTCTTCAGTTCTTTAGAGAAGAATGCCAAAACTTAAAGCTCATTCCTGAGCGCGGTGTTGCTGAAGCTCCAGAGGACGGCTATATTCCCATTAAGATTACGGGTAAATGCCAGACGCCTTGGTTTGGCGCGGCTGTCGGTATGAATATTGCTTGGCGCTTTTTGTTAAATCCAGATGGCAAAATATTCTTTGTTGCTATCGATTTGCTCGCTTCTCCCAAAGAGTTGCTAAATCTGGTTCGCTAATCCATTTTCTCTCTCTAACCACAGACGGATTTAGATACAGACAGATTTAAATACAGACAGAAGGTTCGGGTGATTGTCATAATCACTTTATGACGATCGCTTTGTGAGATAGGCCCCCTGAACGCACCTTTATTAGGTGACGCCTCAGGGGGTTACTCGTCAAAAAAACTATAAACATCTATTTAACAGTGATGACGCAAGCTGAAATCGAATGGAGCAATACAGAAAAAAGAGTCGCTCAAGACGCCCTTAAAAAGGCATATGAGCGTGAAGTGGAATCGCTGATAAGGCGAGTGAGAGAGAATGCAAGCAAAATCTCTGATCTTGAAAATGTTTGGCAGCTACATGATTTTTTGAGTGCCAGAAGACATGACATTGATGGGAAATATGACGGCAGAGAAGCTTTTTTAATGTTTACTCTTTCAGGGTTAGTGAAAGAAGGGCTGTTACAGCTCTCGGAGCTAGAAGGGCTTGCTGCTGATAAGCGTGCTAAGGTTTCTTTGCTTACTCGTATGTAGGCACTATGGCTTTAGGCGATCGCATACTGATGAACAACAGTAATGAACAAGAGTTCTGTTGAAAATAGAACAGACATACGACAAGATGGCTTGTCGTTTTAAAGCGCCTCAATTATTCATTTGAGCTAGTTTTCAAGCTGTGCGATCGCTGTGCTCTGATAGTAATGTTGCAAAATTTGATCAAAGCTCCAGCCTTTTTCGGCTAGGGTACGGGCGCCCCACTGGCTCATGCCAACGCCATGGCCAAACCCAAAGCCAGCAACCCTTACCTGATTTGCCCGTTCGTCAATACTAATGGTGAAGCGAGTGCTGCGCAGCTGTAAGGCTGAACGCACCTCACTGCCTTTTAGGGTTTTGCTGCCGTTCTCGCCAGTAAAGCTGATAGTGGTGACTCGGCCCCGAGTGGTAAGCCTAGGCGTACCAATGTTGCGAATTCTCCCAATACCGCCAATTTTGTCGCTGAATTCGCTCAAGGTAAATGTTTTTTCCCAGCTGAACACGGGCGCACTTTGGTCGTAGTCTTCAACGCCGCGTAAGTACGGAACATCGCTGCTCCATACTTCACTGGCATTTTCAGTGAATCCCCCTGAAGAAGAATGGAAGATCGCCTCAATTACTTCACCATTGTGCGTGACCACCTGATTAAGCGTGGATTGAACGGCGGCGATGGTGCTAGGTTGCTCTTGCGCCAGCCCTTTGTAAACCTGGTAATTCGTCGTGGCATCGACGTCGTATAGCGGATTGCGGTTGCGCGATCGCTTATAGAGCGCATAGGACCGCGCCGCCACCGCCTGAGACTGCAAAGCCGCCTGTGGCCAACTGCTCGGCATTTCACTCGCCACTACGCTATACAGATAATCATCCAAATCAACATAGTTAATCGCCGTCAGCTTACCGGCCTCTAGCGTCACCATCACCCGACCGCGATACCATCTATCCCCAATCCATACAAAGCCGTCTTCCGAAGGCTCTAGCCAGAAAGCGCTCGATTCCGATAGCGTTTGATTGCCGTTGGTCAGGTCTACCTCATTGCCATCGGCCTTGATTGTAATTCCCTGTAGCTCGGGTAGCTGATACAGGGGCTGGCCATTGCCATTGCTAATAATGCCTGTAGTGGAACTACCCACGCTAATGACATCCTTGCCTTGAGAAACGGCTACTCGCAGCTCTACCGCCGCCTGTGCGGGCAACACTAGCAACAGCCAGAGCAACCCTCCTCCTAACCAGCGCAGGCTCCAGCGGATGGCTTGTTTTGAAGAGGCTGACTTTTTCAGGGGAGTGGGTGACGCCTGCTGTTCGGCCCCTTGCACGCTAGTCGCCTGATCGCTCAAAGGGCGTTGCGTCAGTTGAAACAGCCAGTTTTTTGCAAAGATAGCCGCAAAAGCGGGAGCAACAAGAGAGGTTTGCTGGGCCATGATGGTTGTACTAATCAAGATATTTTTCAGCTTTCCCCAACAATCTCTGAAATCTGAACATTTCCAAATATGTTGGGTGGCAGTTTGTCAGTCGGCTACTGACCTTATTATTTAGAGCCAAAGGTATTGAGAAAAAGGTATTGAGCCAAAGGTATTGAGCCAAAGGTATTGAGCCAAAGGTATTGAGCCAAAGGGCTTGTATCTTTTATCGCAGGCCTGTTACAACAAGCCTGCTGTCTTGTACAGCTCTTGCAATCTGGCCAAGATTTTTTCACCATACAGCGGGTCGGCAGACCACAGGCCGCTTAGCTGATCGACTAAGGGTGCAACCCCTCTTTTGACAAAGTCAAACCGAGGATCGACTTTATCCCTAACTAGGGGGGCTGTGCTGGCATAGGCTTTGAGGTGCTGAATGTGGGCGCGAACGCCAATAGTGGCGCTGACAAAGCTGGCTAGGTTACCCGTGCCATCAGCGAGCCCGGCAAAGTTGTTTTGAGTGGGTTCTATGAGGCCAGGAAAGCGTAAAAAGTCGGTTTCTACGCACATTTGGCAAAAGGCGATATCGAAGTCTACGCCTTCGACAGTGCCTTCTTGTCGGTAAATTTTGGGCAGATCTGGAAACAGGTCTAGGGCGTTTTGGTTGCCCTGCCGCAAAAAGATCGCTAGCTGCGTTTCGGTCGTACTGCCAAGGCTCATGATTACATCAATGGTGCCTGGACAAATGTTGAGCAGTGCGGCAGATCTAAGTTTGAGGGTGCGAGTGGCAGCATCCCAACCTACCGAGATGCTAAAGGGCTTGAGGTCTACGGCTTTGACATATACGGTGCCTCGGTAGCGCACCCGGAGAACCTCAGGGCCGGTTGAGATGTTTGCTCCAATTACATCGGCCAAATCTACGGGCATATAGGCATTGCCGCTGATGATAATGCCCTTTTCTTTGTAGGTGCTGCCGTTGATTTCGATATTGATAGTTGGATATTCGGGGGCAACGGGATTGGGTGGGGTTGGGCTATTGCCAGTGATGGCGCGGATCCAGGCGGCAAGGCCATTGACAAGGCCAATGGCGAAGTTCCGTCGGCGCTGGGTGATGAGCGCAAAGTCTTGAGGGTTGGTGAGGTAGCCGATGTTGGCGACGAGGGCGGGCGGTAGGGTTTGGCGGACAAAGGCGAGCCTGCCTGTGCCAGATGCGGTATCGGGCTGGACGCCACGGCTGGGCAGCTCGGGAACTTCGCGCAGGAGGTTGAGGAGGACGAGTTCGGCTTGGGCTTGGCGATCGCGATTATTCGCGATGTAATACATGGACGCACCCCGTGTTGCCGTATTGCTAAACTGTTCGGCATGAAGTTCGATGGCGACTGCGCCCGAACGAGCCCGCGCATTTATCCAGTCGATGCTTTGGACTAAGCTAAGATCGTCGGGAACCGAGAGCACGTCATAACCACGCGATCGCAGCTCTGGCACCATCAAATTTCGCAGGGCAATCATCTCCTGCGCCTCGGTGGTACCGCCCACTCTTGCACCGGTATCACGGACACCGTTTTCTATGCCGCCGTGGCCCGCTGAGATAAAAATCTGTGCCATGGAAAAATACTCGCTACAGGGATCTGGCTAAATTAGGCCCATATCATCGCCAAACTACCTTACTGCATGTTTTGCGTCTCTTCTACCGGTGTGTCTTTTTTCTGCATTTTTTGGCTTGCTTTTTGGCTTGCTTTTTGACTCATTTTTTGGCTTGCTTTTTTAAAAAGAAGCTGAACGCCCAAGGCCGCAAGCCCTAGTGCGGCAACGCCAAAAACCCCTGCACCTAACGCTACAATGCCAACGACTAAGGTCCGGACAGCGGCTGAAATGTTAACGACTGCCGGGTTAGATGAGGTGACCGGCTTGTTTGCAAAGCTCATGGCAATAGAGATCGTCAACCGGTAGGCGAGCAGTGAAAAGGTGCTGGCCGCGATCGCGCCGGTAAAACAGCGTAGTGGGGTAGGCGGCTGCTTACCTGAGTCCTCTGAGCTTTGCGCTTCGGCGCTTAGGTTAGGAACCGATATTTTGCCTAACTGCTTTTCCGACTTCTTTTCCATGGGAGGCGATCGCTCCGTAATAACATCGTAAGAAATAACTTGTGAGACTATAGAATAAACTGCCCCTCCTAAAATATACGGACAATCTAGCCCTTGGCACCTTCCGGCAAGCAAAAAGACGCGCAAAAAGCCTCTAAAAAAGGCAACCACAGAGCACGTAAGCGATTTGGCCAGCACTGGCTAAGAGACGATCATATCCTTAACCAAATTGTGCTTGCCGGTGAGCTTAGCCCTGCCGATCATGTGCTGGAAATCGGCCCAGGTCAGGGCATTTTAACCCAGCGTTTGCTCAATACCCAGGCCCAGGTGCTTGCCATCGAAATTGATCGCGACCTCTGCTTGCAGCTCAGCGAACAGTTCATTGCCTTTATGGCTTCTGGGCAGTTTCGCCTGATTGAATCCGACTTTTTGAAGCTGGACTTTAACCAGGCGTTGATTGACTTTGATCTAGCACGGCCCAATAAAGTCGTGGCCAATATTCCCTACTACATTACCGCCCCGATTTTAGAAAAGCTGCTGGGGACTATTCGCAGCCCCAACCCACAGCCTTTTGACAATATTGTGCTGCTGGTGCAAAAAGAAATTAGCGATCGCCTCTGCGCCAGTCCTGGCACCCGAGCCAACGGAGCCCTCACCATTCGTGCTCAGTACCTTGCTGAATGCGAAGAAATTTGCCCGGTGCCGCCTAGCGCCTTCAAGCCGCCGCCAAAAGTAGAGTCTGCGGTTATTCGCCTGCGCCCTAGACCTTTTCCCACGCCTGCCAAAAACCCGATTCAGCTCGCCCAGCTTGTGAGCGTTGGGTTTTCTCAAAAGCGAAAAATGCTGCGCAACAACCTGCAAAGCATCATTGATCGTGATGTTTTAAGCGCTGTACTCGATCGTCTGTCTCTCAATCCTCAAATCCGGGCAGAAGGCTTAGGGGTTGCCGACTGGGTTGCTTTAAGCGACGCCCTAGATGAGATAGACGAGAAGCCCCCTATCCATCAGCTGCCAGATTCATTAAATCCATTAGATCTAGATCTAGATCTAGATCCACCAGAGCAAGCATGAATAAATGAATGCAGATGATGCCACTGCCGTTGTCTGCATTCTTGATCGCGTCTCCCTAATTTTTCTTTTCCCATGCTCACTCTCCTTGCTAACGCCAAAATAAACCTTTACTTAGAAATCATCGGTAACCGCCCTGACGGCTTCCACGAGCTAGTGATGATTATGCAAAGTGTTGCCTTAGCCGATCGCATCACGCTAACACCGCTGAAGTCACCGACGATTCAGCTGTTGTGCGATCATCCGCAGGTGCCAACGGATCATACTAATTTGGCCTATCGAGCAGTGGCGCTATTGCAAAAGCGGTTTCCTGAGCAAACTAACGGCGTAGGCGGCGTGGAAATTGCGATTGATAAAAAAATTCCGGTGGGTGCGGGTTTGGCGGGCGGTTCCTCGAATGCGGCGGCGACGCTGTTTGGTCTCAATGTGCTGTGGAATCTAGGGCTCACACGCGCTGAGCTTCAGGCACTCGGGGCTGAATTAGGATCAGATGTGCCCTTTTGTTTGGCAGGGGGCTGTGCGATCGCGACCGGACGCGGCGAAGAAATCAACCCGTTACCCCACAGCCCACAGCTCTATGCGGTTTTGGCCAAATACAACAGCCTTTCAGTTTCTACGCCCTGGGCCTACAAAACCTACCGGCAGCAGTTTGAGTCAACCTACTTGCCGCTGAACGACAGCGCTAACCTAGCCGAGCGGCAGGCCCGCGTTCATTCGGGTGCGATGGTCAAAGCCCTGGGGTCTGGCGATTTATCAGCCATTGGCGATCAGCTCAGCAATGATTTAGAAAAGGTGGTTCTCCCGGCCTATCCGAAAGTCAACCAGCTGAAGCAGACGATGTTGAGTGTGTCAGCTTCTCAAGGTGCTTCTCAGAGCGCTTCTCAAGGTGCTTCTCAGAGCGCTTCTCAGGGCGCTTCTCAGGGCGCTTTAGGAACGATGATGTCTGGCTCTGGCCCAACTGTCTTTACGCTGACCGAAACGCTTGAGCAGGCTCAGGCGATCGCCCATACCGTCGCTGCTCAAGTCGGCGATCGCAATGACCTTCAACTACAGGTCGCGCCTTTCACAACCAAAGGCATCGTTTTACAGCCCTAAACATGCCAGCACCTGCCAGCACATGCCAACGGCTGGCAAAGATTTTTCATCCAGGCCCTTGAGCCTCAGCAATGCTAAGATAAAAATCTATATTCATTTTCGAACAATATGAAGCGACTTCCTTTTGATAATCAGCAGGTCATGCGACGCACCGAGGATCTCATCAGCGCGGCTTCTAACCGCTATCGCATTACCGTTCAGGTCGCCAATCGTGCCCAGCGTCGTCGCTTTGAAGAGTTCGACAGCTTAGACGAGTCTAAAATGAAGCCCGTATTGCGTGCCATTGTTGAAATGTCTGACGAACTTACCCAACCCGAAATCATCGGCGAATAGGGCTAAGGCTCTATTGCTGTTCTCTTAAAAGGCTACTGATTGTCACGTCAGTAGCCTTTTCTATGCTTGGGTATGGTTGGGGGTATGGGTTGGGGTGATGGTTGAGATGACAGTTGAGATGTCTCTAAAAACGACTGCTAGTATCCTATGATTCGGCAAATAAAAAGCGGAGAAGGGTGGCGACTCGGCTGGAATCCATCTGCGGCAGAATTTTGCGGTTTAGTGGGTGGAGAGGGCTGGGCAATTGAGCTAACGACAGCTGAGTTTTTAGACTTTGGCCGATCCGTGAGCCAGCTTGCGATCGCCATGGCTGCCATGAATGACTCGCTCATGGACGAGGAGCGTTTGTGTTGCGAACAGGAAACCGCTCTGATTTGGCTAGAAGCCGAGGGCTTTCCGGCCCAGTATGGGCTGCGATTTATTTTGCTGAACGGGCGGAAGGCCGAGGGTGAATGGCCGCCTAAAGTGGTACAGGCGTTGCTGATAGCGCTTGCTGAGCCGCCCTTTACGGCGTTGTTTGCAGAGTCAGCGTAAGGTAAGGGCTGTAGGACTTATAGGGCTTTTTGGCAAAGATTTGCCCAGTTGGTAAACAAAACAAGTTTTGTTATTTTAGCTAGAGCGGCTAAGGTTTAGATTGCCTTTAATACCATTGCTGTGGTTTATTGTGCTGTGTTCTGTAATTACGACTAGGGAGCTGAGTCTATAGTGAAAGTTAAAGTAGTGAGCGACACACTTTTCAAACTCAGTCCTAAGTTGTCGAGCCAGCTGTCTAACTCAGAAAAGGTCTTCGTTAAAAACGGCACCGAGTTTGAGCTTATTTCCTATACAGAAGCTGAAGGTCAGCATACTCGCCTCGTGCTGGCTAACCAAACCCTGGGTAATAATCAGCGGATCTGGTACGCCTTTGATCCGGATATTGAAATTGAGTCATCGCCAGTTAAGCTCGTGGTCATCAGCGACACGCTTTTTAAGCAGCGGCCTATCGTTTCTTCCCAGCTAGCCGATGCTGAAAAAGTGTTTGTCAAAAACGGCACCCAGTTCGATTTACAGTCTTACCTACCAGCTGCTGGCAATCATCTCAGAGTCGCTTTGGCAAACAGGTTTTTGGGGCCTCAAAATCGTAATACCTGGTATGCCTATCAGCCCGATGTCCGAGTGAGCGGGGCGATGGTCAAGCTCAGAGTCGTCAGCGATACGCTTTTCAAGCTCAAACCGATTTTTTCCTATCAGCTTTCTGCCGATGAAAAGGTATTTGTGAAAAACGGTACAGAGTTTGAGCTAGTCGATAGCGAAAAGGCTGAAGGCAACCATGTACGGGTTTCCCTTGCCAAAACAGGGCTGGGCGATCGCAGTCTTAAAACCTGGTTTGCCTTTGCCCCCGACATTGTTATCGAAGGCAACCCGGCTGGCAATACGCCCCATCAAGGTTCTCCTGAGCAGCCGCAGCCGGTCCCTGAGCCTACGCCGCCCCCTGTTGTGGTCACACCGCCCGCACCGCCTAGGCCCGCACCGCCTAGGCCCGCACCGCCTGCCAGGATGCCCACTGGCCCGTTTCGTCTTCCTGGGTTTTCCAGTACCTTCTATTTATCAGAGCCTATTATTCCAAATGGCAACTTTACCTGGGCCGAAGCGACGAGAAACGGCAGTCGAATTCCGGTGAGTCGTAACGTCACCTACGGCATTATTCGACTTGCTCGGGTGATGGAAGAAGTTCGAGCACGTCTAGGCGATCGCCCTATCCGTGTCAACTCCTGGTACCGCGACCCTGCGACCAACCGCGCAGTCGGTGGTGCCCTTTATTCTCGTCATCTCTCAGGCGATGCTATCGATTTTGTCGTTATTGGCATCCATGCCTATACCGTCTATGACCGCCTTAACAGCTGGTGGGGCTCCCAAGGTGGCCTAGCGAGCTCCTCCATCTTCACCCACATTGATACCAGAGGCTATTACGCTCGTTGGTCTTACGGGTATTGAAAAGAAGGTATTGAAAAGCAGGGATTGAAAAGAACCAACAAACGAAAAAAGCTACCTTGCGGTAGCTTTTTTTTGGTATGGAGTTTAGGGTTATGGCGGGCTGCTTGCGGAAATATTTCTGAAAGCAACGATCTGGCGGCGGCGGGCTACTGCACGTTTAGATATTGAAGAATTCCATTCGTAATCCCATCTGCGATGTCTGCAACAGCGGCTGGATCTCTAAACCTAGCGGCATCTTCTCTGCCGGTGACAAAGCCAGTTTCAACCAGCACAGCAGGCATAGAGGTATTGACGAGGACGTAAAAACGGGCTCTGCGAACGCCGCGATCGCGCATATCAGTCCGTTCCAAAATGTTGTTTTGAATCACCTGCGCCAACCGCAGCCCAGAGGAAAAATAGAAGGTTTCTAGCCCGTTTACATCCGGGCGAGACATGCTGATGGCGTTGGCATGAATGCTGACAAATATATCGGCATCGGCCCTTTCGGCAAAGCTAACGCGAGGGGCTAGGTCAATTTCACGGTCGTCAGAGCGAGTGAGGAGTGCATTAACGCCCTTGGCCTGCAAGGCGCTTTGCACTTGACGAGAGATCGATATATTGATGTCTTTTTCACGCAAGCCCCCAATTCCAACTGCGCCCGGATCTCGCCCACCATGCCCCGGATCGATCACCACCGTGAGCTGTCCCTGACGCGCTCTCGGTATAGAGGGAGAGGGTGAAGGTGCGGCGGGCGAAGGCGTACGAGCAATAATACCGGTGCCCACAATAATTTGGGCAGGGAGATTGGCGTTGGTGAGCCTTCTTTGCAGCTCTTGGGCCCGACTTTGCTCGCGGAAGCGACCGGCCTGAATCACTGTGCGACCATCGACCTGGGTTCGGAAGGCGCCCGATTCGATTGCATTGACGCGATCGCGCGTATTCGATCCGCCTTCAGGCACAATGACCTGATAGTAGGTTTCAGCACTCGGACTTGAACTTGGCGGCGGTGCAGCGCGGCGACCTTCAACAATTTCAGAATCAATACCCTGACTAGAGAGCTGAGAAACTAGCTGATTAGCGCGACTTTGTTCTTGAAATAGGCCCGCTTGAATGACCGATCGACCGCTGACATTAGTCGTAAAGGCATCGGGGGCAACTTGACGAACGCGCGATCGCACAATTGGCGAAGAGCTGGGGACAATGACCTGATAGAAGGTACTTTGATCATTGCCAGACGGTGTACTGGGCGATGGTGCAGCACCCGGAGAAGGTAGCGGACTTCCACCAGGTCGCGGCAGCGGCGAAGATCCAGGCGGCGTTGGCAGTGAAGGCCTTGAAGGTGAAGGGGTCGAAGGTCGTGGCGTTGAAGGCGCAGGCGTCGAGGGCGATGGCTGTGAAGCCACCGGGCGAGGGTTACCCGATTGCGCTGCTACTGTTTCTAGGCTGTTGTTGTTAGAGAGATACACATGCCCTTGTGCATTGCCATTGAGCGTGCGGCGAGTTAGCTGCCAGCCTGGATCTAGCTCAATTTTGACAAAATCATTTGCGACGCCATTGCTGCGGCCAATCTCTAGCACGGGTAGATCTCCACCGCCGCGACCAGGCAAGACGCCCGGCAGCGCCACTAGCACCAGGCTTTCGCCACGACGAGTAATCTGCAACCGGTAGCGACGGCTCAAGTCTTCATCGCCGATGCGAACCGAATAGCCGTTGCTGTCTGTACGGCGGCCACAGATACCCGAAAAGTCAAAATTCAAGAGCAGGGGTTCAACGACAGTTGGGCTACCGGGCTCCTCTTCAAAACAAGCTCGTTGGTTGGTGAGCTGCTCTAGAACGAGCAGCCGATAGAAGCGACCGTTAGACACTGGCTCAGCAATGGCGATCGCGTTGTCAGAGTCGATATTCTGCTGTCCGTAGTTTTGGGCGATCGCACTGCTTGTAGAAGCAATGAAACTCGCACCCAGCGCAGTAGCAGTGAGCGCAGTCAGTGTGGTAAGTCGGCGAATTACGGATTTCATATGTCGGCAGTGGGAGCAAGGAGCAGCGAACAGTGGGTGCTTAAAAATGCTTGGCAGAGAATTGTGTGAGACTCCATCAAACAAAATAGGGCGCAGATTAGGTGTAAGGGCTAGGCGTCGCAGCCAGCAGGGACAATCAGCATGGATAATGAGGCGTCAATCATAGGAGTTAAAAAATAATTGTGATAGGCCAAAAGGACTATAGCAGTTGCCTTAACGCTTCTTCCTTTTTTGTGTGGCCTCCTGCGGGCCTTCTTCAGTGACGGTTTGGCAGTGACGGTCTGATGGTCTTTTTACAAACTGTTTTACAAACTGTTTTACAAACTGTTTTTCAGTTGAGGCAGCCGCTTGCTAAATCAAGTAACAGCAGCTGTCGATGAATAGGGCTATCAGCAAAGCTTGTAGGAAAAAGCTTGTAGGAACTGAATTCATTGAGCGTTTTTTCATACCCAACAGGTAGCGTTTATGTGACTACTTTTGATTTGTCACATCCGCTAGTGAACGCTCTTCTAGCGATCTCAGTAAGATTTCATAGGGCTCACAGAACGCTCTCATATACGCTTCATTTAACTTACCTATAGTGTTCATACAACCTTTAATAACTTCATGAGTTTTCCCAAAATGAATAATCAATCAAGATTGTTTTTTGTATCCGGACATTTTTCAACTGCTTTTTCAACTACTTTTTCAACTACTTTTTCAAAATTGTTTGCCCATACTCGACTGGCAATTCCCCTCGTTTTGGCTCTAGGTTTAGCGGCCTGTGGCCCTACCAAAATTGCCGATAGCGCAGCCAATGAATCGGTCGCAGTCAGTGAAACTACGACTGTCGAAGAGACGGCCAAGGAAACGGCCAAGGAAACGGCCAGTGAAACGATAGCCGACCCAATAGCCGACAAAATCTATGTTGAGGACGGCATTGCAATTGGCGGTGCCGACCCGGTTGCCTACTTTTCAGGAGAAGTGGCCGCTGGCGAATTTGTCGCAGGCAGCCCTGACTACACCTACGAGTGGAAAGGCGCAACCTGGCAGTTTGCCAATGCCGAGAATCGCGACCAGTTTGCTGCCAATCCAGCGCAGTACGCGCCTGAGTACGGCGGCTTTTGCGCTTGGGCAATAGCCCAAAACAACATCGCCAAAATAGACCCTACCGCGTGGAGCATTGTGAATGACCGGCTGTATTTGAACTACGACGAAAGAATTCAAGCGCGCTGGCAAAAGGATGTGCCTGGAAACATTGCTAAGGCTGATGCCAACTGGCCAGAGCTTTCTATGCAGTAAATGAGAGCTTACTAAAGCGTACCTTTAGCCCATCCGCAGGTCTCAGGGAAGGCACTGGATTCATGGTCAAATCCTGATCAGCGTCTAGCTGCCAGTGGTAGCGGCGGAGCAGCTGCGCGGCCATGATCTTCATCTCTAGCTTGGCAAAGGCCATCCCCAGGCATACTCTGGGGCCACCACCAAAGCCGACCAGGCTGTAGTCATAGCGCTTTTGTTCGGCCCGCTCAGGGCTAAAGCGGTCAGGATCAAAATCGCTTGGGTTAGTGTAGCAGCGCTCGTCTTTATGGGCGGCGTCTATTCTATACAGTGCCAGCCAGCCAGCTGGAACATGATAGCCGTTGAAATTAAAGGGCTTGATGACTCTACGGAAACCACCGCCAACCGGAGGATACTGCCGCTCGACTTCTTTGAGGATTTGATCGAGATAGGGCATTTGCTGAATTTGCTCGAAGGTCAGCGCGGATTCGGCGGGAAAGGCTTGCTGTTCGGCCCGAGCCTTGGCTAGCACATCGGGATTTTGAGCCAGTGACATCACCAGCGAGGTCAGCATAGAGGTGGTGGTTTCATGCCCAGCAAACAGCATCAGCAGGGTTTGTACCTTGATTTCGGCTTCGCTGAGGCGATTGCCTTCGTCGTCTTCGGTTTGAAGTAGCAGCGTGAGTACGTCAGTCGGTAAGGCGGCGGTAGGGTCAGTTTGAAGGCGGGCTAACAGTTGGCGGCGCTTGGTAATTTCTTGTTCGATGTAGCTAAGGAGGCGATCGCGCCCCCGCAGTGCTTTGCGATAGGTCGTCGGCCCCCATCGAATGGGCAGCGTAAAGAGGCCGTTGGTCAAATCGGCAAACCAGCTGGCGAGTTGTGCTATTTGAGCCTCTGTTTCGGCGCTTTCAGCGGTTCCAATGGTGTTATCGGTTTCGTCATGGCCGGGCGCGCTGCCGACTAGCAAGACGCTTGCCACCTCAAAGGTAAATTTTTTGAACTCTAAAAACCAAGTGAGCTGTTGCTTTTTCTCCCATCTGGCCAAATAGCTATCTGAAAGCGCCACCATGGTAGAAAAGTAGCTAGCCAACGCCTTGCCATGAAAAGCTGGCATGAGCAGGCGACGGTTGCGCAGATGCGTTTCACCTTCTTGTAAAAACAGTGATTCGCCTAGTAGTTCCTGAAAAGTTCCAGGCCAGCCATCGCGCCAGGAAAAACAGTCGGCATGGCTAGAGAGCAAAAAAGCATTGGCTTCGGGCCCGCAGAAGAAAACGGTGGGCTGACCGATGATGCGTGACTTAAAAAGGCTACCGTACTGAGCCTGACGCTTCGTCGCAAAGTTGGGGTCTCGTAAAAAGCTCAGGGTTTCACCAATCCAGGGCAAGCCTAAGCGACCAGGCGGCAGGGGAAGAGTTGAAGGTGCGGTTTTAGGGGCTGGCATGTAGGGTTTTCTCACACGGCTGCTAGCAGCTCTAAACTATACGATAGAGAACAATTATTTTACTTACGTTAACAGGCAACCGTTTTGAGTATGGCAGTCAGCAAGTATTCTTTGAGCCGATGGCTTTTAGGCAAAGTCTTTACCGGGCTTAGCCTTTTGATTGTATTGGGGAGCCTGATCGGCTGCGCACCGATAGATCAATCGACGGATCAATCGACGCAGTCACCTAGCGGTATAGAAGCGATCGCTCAATCATCACCTGCTGCGCCGGAAGAGTTGGCTACGGCTGTTTTTGCAGGGGGCTGCTTTTGGTGTATGGAACCGCCTTTTGACGCGTTGCCGGGAGTGGTTTCGACGACATCGGGCTACACGGGCGGTCGGGTTGAGAATCCTACTTATGGGCAGGTATCGGCGGGTGGGACAGGCCACTATGAGGCGATGAAGGTGGTCTATGATCCTGAACAGGTTAGCTACGATGAGCTGCTAGAAACGTTTTGGGTGAATGTAGATCCGGTGGATAGCCGAGGCCAGTTTTGCGATAAGGGTTCTCAATATTTGTCAGCTATTTTTTATGAGACGCCTGAGCAACAGTCGGCGGCGGCAGCGTCTAAGGATGCGATCGCAGCTCGACTCAAATCAGAGGGGGTGAATGGCGCGATCGCGACCGAAATTTTGCCCACTGCGCCTTTTTACGATGCTGAAGACTACCACCAGAACTATTACCAAACCCATGCGGTGCGCTACAAGGTGTATCGCTATGGCTGTGGACGCGATCAGCGCTTGGCTGAAATATGGGACGACGATGCCCCTAGCCATGATTAATCGTGCTTTGTTGAAAATATTCCTTAGGCCAGCGGCTTTGTTCTACGCCCAGTGGCATAATGCTCATGCTGTGATTAATAAGACAGTGATATTACAGTATTAGCAGGCCTAGGTTAGCGAGACTAGGTTTAGAAAGCTTAGTAAACAGCAGGTAATCGCAGCTATGAGGACGACGTGGGTATTACTGCGAAAAAAATGGGTGTGGCTCGGGCTGGCGATCGCGAGCTGCCTGGCTGTACTGATTAGCCATTTACCCTTAGACCTATGGCTGACCGCAACTCAAGGTTGGCTCTCGGGGCAGGGCATGTGGGCAATCCCCACTTTTATCGCCATTTACGTTGTTGCCGCTGTATTGGGCCTGCCTAACATCGTCCTGATTCTAGCTGCGGGGCCGCTATTTGGCCTCACCGAAGGCGTCGTGAGTGCCTCGGTGGCCGATACCTTAAGCATTGCAGCTTGCTTTGTCATTGGCCAAACCGTGGGTCGCCGCTGGATTACGCATAGCGTGAGAGAAAATAGCCGTTTTCACAAATTAGATCGCGCCTTCGCCCAAAAAGGCTGGAAGATTGTCTTACTCACAAGGCTCTCGCCTGTTTTGCCCTCGAACATTCTCAACTACGGCTTTAGCCTGACCCGTATCGACTTTTGGGAGTACCTATTTTTCTCTTGGCTGGGGATGCTGCCAGTCATTTTCACCTATGTCTATGTCGGTACGTTTGGCGCCCGTATTCTCACACCCAACCCACAGCCCGAGAACTTGATTTTTCAGGCGGTTGGGCTGGTGACGACGCTGGGCGTTATGGTTTACGCCACTAAGCTGGCAGCCGTTGCACTTAAAACAGAAGACGCTACTACGGATTAATTTGCTAGTGGGCAGAAGATTTCAACTCATTAATGAGACACAGCGTTAATGGGTCACAGCATTAGATGGAGCATTAATGGAGCACCAATAACGCCAAAGATTAACGCCAAAAGGTGTTATTCAATCTGCTCTAGGGCGTCTGGCTTGTGGGCTGCTTTACTGCCCGTGCTTTCACTTTCTACCAAATACTGAGGCTCGTCTTCAGTCGCTTTGGCAGTATGGCCTTTGATGTCTGTTTCTGAGGTGAGTTTATTTTGAACGGTGCCTGTGGTTTTGCCTTGGCGGGTGTTCCATGCGACGCGATCGCCCTGCTCAAACCTCTCTGAACTCTCTGAACTCTCTGAACTGTCCGAGCTTTTTGACGAAGCAGCATCAGCAGCCGAATCTGCCTTAGAGAGCGAATCGGGACGGTGGCTAGTGACGTTGCCAGTATGGTCATTTTTAATCAAGTATCGCGGATCGTCTTTGCTGGCAGCGACGGTCTTTCCCTCAACCTCGCGGGGTTCTTGAACGAACGCTTGCACAATGCCAGTTGCCTTACCCTGACCCGAAGACCACTCAACCCGGTCACCCTTGTGAAACGATTGCTTGCTTGCCATCCGATCTCTCCTTACTCAATACTTTCAGAACATTAGGTTTCTTCAAGATACTGAGATCTAAAAGCCAAAGCCTCTATCCGGGTTGGTTTTTGCGATGTTTGTTTTTCTTTACAAAATATGCACAAGGACAGAAGGGCCAAATTCACAAAAAAGCGAATCTAGTTTCTATGCCTTTTTACAACGTGGATCTAAGCGGTTGCTTGCAGTCATCAATTTTATTGAGTCACCGATCTCAATAGTACCTTTGAACTAATTTCGGTATGATGACTGCAATCTGTCTGTTAACCGTTTTCCGCCCTCCCGTTTTCCGCCCTCCCGTTTGAGGTACTTATGAATACTCATTTGAAGCCAGGAATGTTCGTTCGCCTAAAGGGCCAGCCCAGCGACCTGCCCGATTTTGTGGTTGAGCGCTACCTAGGCAACTACTGCTGGATTAGGCAGCAGGCCTGGGGTGATCTTGTCCGGTGGAGGGTCAAAGCCGCGATAGTTGAAGCCCCGACAATGCAGATTGCGCAGGACAGTTGCTAAATACATTGACAGCGCCACTGCCTATAGCAACCGCCCATAGCAACCGCCCATAACACCCTAGACTCGGACATCCTAGTAGGCTGTGACGCTACGCTATTGGCTGCGTATCTGCCGTGCCCTAACTGCGTTAGGATTTGGGCATACAACTTAACCACAAAAACACTATGACCGCCGTACAGATAGCCGCTCAAGATATATCCGCTCGCGAACTGGTTCAATCTGCTTACGAAAACCGCTATACCTGGGATAAAAACTTTCCGGGCTACACCACTGATGTCACTCTCAAAATGGGCGACAAAACCGTGCAGGGTAAAGCCAAGGTCAATCCTGACTTGTCTGCTGAAGTGTTCGATGTTGACGATGACGAAGCCAACAAAATTATCAAAAACCAGCTCTGGGAAGTGGCCATTCACCGCGTCAGCCGTCCCTTTGAAAAGTCTCATGGTGACAACACCTTTACCATTGAAGCGACCGAAGAAGATGGCGCAGTCAAAATCGCGGTAGGCGGCAAAGCCGCAGGTGATGCTTATAAGGTTAAAGATAACGAGTTTACGATGGTACACCGCCATATTCATGGCGTAGTGGTGACTATCAACACTTTTAGTTCCTACGATACTGGTAGCGGCTACCTATCTCACACCTATGACTCGGTATACCATGATCCTAAAACTGGGGAGCTTAAGCAGGGTCGCAGCGAGTTTACAGACGACTACACGCAAGTAGGTGACTATACCATTTTGCAAAAGCGTACCGTTACCTCCGCAGATGGCCCTACGATGGAGATCTCATTTTCTAATATTGAACTGCTCTGATACTTGCATCTGAATACTTGCAACAGTTATCTGTAACAGCTCTCTATTAATCGCTTAATCGCTTTTTAACAGATCTAAAGCATCACCATGACAAAGCGCGGAGATAGGGCTTGGCCCCTTTGGCCGATTGTGCCAATTTATCCCTATGGGCAAAGGCGTACGCTCCGCCGAGAAATTATCCCTAACAAGCTTTGGCTATTTGAGCAGGTGCAGGGGATTTTTTATGTGGTGGTGCCTATTCGTATGACTGTGATTAAGCTGGCAGGCGGCGGTTTGCTGGCTTTTTCTCCGGTTGCACCGACTCGTGAATGTGTGCGACTGCTGCGAGAGCTAGAGGCAGTGCATGGTGAGGTAAAGTACGCCATTTTGCCAACGGTGACAGGTGTAGAGCACAAGTATTTTGCGGGGCCCTTTGCTCAAAAGTTCAAGCAGTGCCAGATGTATGTTGCGCCTAATCAATGGAGTTTTCCGGTTGATTTGCCGTTGAGCTGGTTGGGCTTTCCGGCGAAGCGAACGCATATTTTGTCTGATGATCCGAGTCAAACGCCTTTTTATGATGAGTTTGACTATGCGACGGTTGGGCCAATTGAGCTGAGTGTGAAGCCCTATACGGAGGTGGCTTTTTTTCATCGGGAGACGCGATCGCTCCTTGCCATTGATGCCATTCTCTCTATTCCTCTCAATCCGCCTGAAGTCGTTGCGCAAAATCCTTTACCCCTGATCTTTCATGCCCGAGACAGTGCGCTTGACCCGCTCCAAGATACGCTTGAGAATCGGCTGAAGGGCTGGGCACGGATCACGCTATTTGCGTTTTACTTTCAGCCAGAGGCGCTGGCAGTTCCTAGCCTGGCTCAATTGTTTAAAGACGCCCGAAAATCGCCTGATAAGTCTCAGAAAAACTACTTTGGGCTATACCCTTTTCAATGGAAAGAGAACTGGTATGAGTCGTTTGAAACGCTGCGACAGGATGGCCGATTAATCGTCGCTCCCATTTTGCAAACGCTCATTTTTAATCGTGACTCAAAAGCGGTGCTAGCCTGGGTGGATCAGATCGTGCAGTGGGATTTTCAGCAGGTGATTCCCTGTCACTTTGAGGCCCCGGTCGCGGCTACGCCTGAGATGGTTTACGGTGCTTTTGACTTTTTGCGCAGGCCCGATGATCAAAGCTGGTCAGGGTTTGACCATCGCTTACCGATGGGCGATTTGGCAACATTGGGGCAGATTGACCGGCAGCTAACGGGCGGCAAGAGCGAATAGCACGGTCATTACAACCCTTATGTGAGGCGCTCTGTGAGGTCGCTCTGTGAGGTCGCTCTGTGAGGTCGCTCTGTGAGGTCGCTGATATCTGCCGCTTATAGGTGAGGCCGTGTGGCTGTTTTTTTGAGGATGATTGCTTCGTAGGGAATCACGCCCACGTCATCGCTACCTAGACATTGGGCAGCGGCTTTGGAGAGGTCGAGCGATCGCTCACCCACATAAGGCCCGCGATCATTGACTCTAACGACCACCGTTTTGTCGTTGAGTAGGTTGCGCACTTTGAGGTGGGTGCCAAAGGGCAGCGACTTATGTGCCACCGTTAGCTCGTGCTGATTGTAAATTTCACCGTTAGCAGTGCGCCGTCCGTGAAAATAAGGCCCATACCAGGAGGCCGTGCCTTGCATGGTAATGCTAGAGTCTGCCAAGTTTTTAAGGCCGCTGTGCAGGTCACCTACGTGTAAAGGCTCAGCCTTTAGCGCCATTCTTAAGTTGTTGGCCCAGGCGACGGCAGCCCACTCTGGGGAATAGCCAATCTCCTCGGCCATTGTGTCATCAATAGAGATGAGATCATGTCCATTGGCAGCCACAGTTATTTCGCGATTTATTTCGTGATTTATTTCGCGATTTATTTCGTGCAAGGGCTCAATCGAACGAGGTGCGATCGCTTCGGCATTAAACATTCCCTGCCGAATCAGCTGGCGTAGCTGTTGACCGACTTGATCGGCTCTGTTTTTATCGGCAACATACCCTAATGTTTGGCTGCGCGTTTGGTTGCGTAGGCTAATGCGGTAGGCTGGGCCTGTCTTTGGCTTGCGGTTGGCTTGGGGAAGGCATTGTGTTGCGATCGCCTCGGCCCATGGCTTGTTTTCGGCCTCAATCGCTTCAGTGGTTGCCATTACCGCAGCCACCTCAATATCGGCAGTGGCGGCCCAGCTTTTCCAGCCATCACCCTTTGTCTGCCCACTCGGCACTGTCTTGATCAGGGTTTTGGGTGCTACTGCGCTGTAGTGCGCTGAATTTAATGAATTTAAGTACTGTGCCGAATTTAACAGGTGGCCTAATCTAACTGACCGTAGTGCCTGTGACAAAAAGCGAAAGGAACGAAGGCGGTATACCGCGTTTGGCCGAGCGGTTGGAGCGGGCAGGTGAGTTGGACGATTCGCTACCGCTGTTGGTAGGACGCTCATGTCTAAAACACGAACGCTCAGGTTTGCTTCTGGTGTTACAGGCAAAGCCGCAGAGGGGTGGGTTGTCGCGATCGCGACAACAGCGGGAATTGCTTCCTGAGAGGGCGGTAAAACGGGGGCATCCATGGGTTATGACCGCGGGCTATGACCGCACTTGTTGTAATAGGGATTTGTAATGAGGATTTGGTATCAATCATCACAATGATACAGGCTTCACCTCTTTTTCATAAACAACTGCAAACCAATATTTCAGAAAACGATCTTAGGAAGTCAGGAGATTGTGACCTTTTAAAAAGCTGGGATAGCAAATGGTATAGCTGCATATTGCTTGATTTCTAGGTAGCGATCGCAGGTTCACTTTTGAAAATCTGATAGGTCAAAAAGAAATAAGTTATTAATCAAATCGCCTGCAAATCGCCTACCCAGCGTCTGAATGTGGGAACCGGGAACTCAGGTGTCCGGTCAGTTCGCCGCCCGAAACTTGCATCCAAAACATCAGCGTTACCCTATCTTTATAAAGGGTGCTATTAAAGGGTGCTATTACAACAACTTTGCTAAACAACATCTGCATCTGCGCAGTAGGCTGTGAAGATGTTTCATCGCTAGGGCTGCTGACATGGACCTTCAGGCGCGGCTGGGCCAGCATTTGCGATCGCTCATTGGCCCACGCGATCCCTACTTAAACTCGGGTAGGCACAGCCTCGCTCAGCAGTACCTGCGCACCGAACTAGGCCGATGGGGGCCAGTCACAAGTCAAGGCTTTTGCGCCCAAACCCTGGCATCGAATCGTTTGCCTAGCCATTTACCTAACCATTTACAGGGGGCAGGGCCAAGCCGTGAATACTTTAACTGGCAAACTCTATCACCGGGCACTCGGCCTGAGCTTGCTCCGGTGATAGTAGGGGCTCACTACGACACGGTGCCCGGATCACCAGGTGCAGATGACAACGCTAGCGGGCTAGCGATAATGCTCACCCTCGCTGAGCTGATGACGCTACAGCCACCTCGCCGTTCAATTCACTGGGTGGCTTTTGACCTAGAAGAATACGGCTTGGTTGGATCTAAAACCTGTGCCCAAAGCTGGCGGCGTGCAGGTCGAAAAATTCATTTGATGCTCTCACTCGAAATGTTGGGCTATTTTTCATCTGCGCCTGAATCCCAGCAGTATCCGATTAAGGCGCTAGGTCGCATATACCCTAGTCGAGGAAACTTTACAGCGCTCATTGGCAATGGCCTCACCCTGCCAGCGATGATCAACCTGCAAAGAAAACTAGCGCGCTCAGGCGCACCTTGCTGTTGGCTACCAGTTGTCAACAAAGGTAAGTTTATACCCGCCACTCGGCGCAGCGATCATGCACCTTTTTGGGATGCAGGCTACCCGGCGATTTTAGTCACCGATACTGCCGATCTTAGAAACCCTCACTACCACAGTGCTTCTGACCAAATAGAAACGCTAGATATCGCCGCTATGGCTAAAGTCACTCAAGGCTTAGCAATGGGGCTGCGCAGCCTGTAGGTATCATTTTGCCATGACGCTTCTTCAGCAGGCTGTGGGCAGGCCATGAGAGACCGTCAGCAGGCCGTGGGCAGTCAGCTAAAACCTAAGAACAAATTTAGGAACAAATTAGGAAGCAAACTAGGAACAAAAGGCTCCCTAAAATCTCTCAATGTAAGTAGGATCAGCCTTATTCATACGTCTTTTCCTTAACCTGCTATGCATCGTTTTACAAGAGTTTCGGCTGTCGCATTAGTGGCTCTTACTGTGAGCTATGCGGCTGTGCTAGTCGCTAAAGACCTAGGCTCACAAAGCCCTGCACTACCGGTTTCAATACGGTATGTACTTGATCGGGCCGGGTGGGATGCAGCGGCCTTTTCGCAGCTGAAAGACTTTGCCGTACGAGCATTGAGTGTAGAAGAACCCGCCCTGAGTGAAACACCGGTTACGCCTGTGACGCTGCCAACTGGCGTAGAGACTTACTTTGCGGCTGTTGCCGGGGGCGGTGCGCCTAGCTATAACGAAATTGCGCTAGAAAAAAATGTGCTTTATTTTCAGCGATCGCTTCAGACAAAAGGCTTTATACCTAGCTTCACCAATCTCTTTTTTGCCAATGGCAATGACGGTCAACAAACGGTACGCTACCTCGACGAGCGTGACCGAGAACAATTCAAAATACCCGAAATTCCACATCTTACAGGCGCAGCCAACTACGGCAATACCAAAGGCTGGTTTGAGGCGATCGCCCAGACGGACAAACCCTGTCCTGCATTTTTTTACTTCACGGGTCATGGCGCTTACAACCCAGATAATCAAGACAACAACTGGCTTATTTTGTGGGAAGAAGCCCTCGTCTCGGTTCGCGAATTCGCTAGCTGGCTCGCCCCTTTGCCTGCCGACCAGCCCTTTGTCACAATGATGGCCCAGTGCTATTCCGGCTCATTTACCAATCTCATTTATGAAAATGGCGATCCTAATCAGCCGGTGGCGCTACAGTCGCGCTGTGGTTTTTTTGCGACGGTTGCCGATCGTCCTTCGGTCGGCTGTACGCCTGCGGTCAACGAAGCCGACTATCAGGACTATAGTTCTAGCTTTTTTGCGGGCTTAACCGGGCGCGATCGCCTCGGTGAGCCAGTCGAATCAGCCGACTACAACCAGGATGGTCAGGTGTCGTATGCAGAAGCCCATGGCTTTGCCAAAGTAGATGAAGAAACCACCGACTGGCCAATTTCCACCCTAGAAGCGTGGCTACAAAGGCAAATAAGGCCGCTAGAAATAGAAGGCATTTTAGCCCAACCTATAGATAACTGGTGGGTGCTAGCCCGGCCTGAGCAGCAGTATGTAATTAGGGGCCTGGTCGATAAGCTCTCGTTTGACTCTAAGCTTTCGTATGTTGAGAATCAAACTCTAGGGCTTATCCCGGCTGCTAATACCGTGAAGGAAGCTTACCAAATGCGCCTGAAAATGGAACTGATTAACATTGGTGCAGAAGCCCTCTTGCGAGACGAGCAAAATCCAGAAACGTTAGAGATTTTGCAGCAATTGCTCGCATGTGAAGCGGGTAGCTGGTGAATGAAATAGCATTTCTCCTACAGCGTTTCTCTTACAGCGTTTCTAGAAAGCTTAGCAAGTCGGCCATGTCTTTAGGGCCGGGCTGAAACTGTGGCATCGGCGGCGTTTTACCACTAATGACTTGCTGAATGAGAGCGACTCGTGACTTGCGCTCTGAGACATCGTGTAAATCTGGCCCGACCTCGCCACCTGCGGTAATTCCGTGGCAGGTGGCACAGTTTAGCGTAAATAGATCCTGGCCCCGTTCAATGTCGCCCGTCAGCTCTAGTACGCTGTGAATGTAAGGATCTTTGGCTTCCATAGCATGCGTACCCCAAAAGGTGATGCCCACTGCTATAAACAGTATGCCAACCACTAGCCAAGCTCGCTGTACTAGCCGCCGAGAGGCATTTTCACTCAAACTTAAAGCTTGGGTATCGGCGGCCTGATTCTGTACTATTTGTTCTTGAACGCTTTTTGTTGCCACAACTCAGCAGTCTCGTCATAGGCCTTAACTATACATAGTTTAAGTTTTTTTAAGAGAATAAAACAAGTTTAGTAACGACTTTTGAAGCTAATTCGTAGGCAGAAGCCGGATTCTTCCAACTTTCTCAAGGGAAAAACACGTATAATCAGCTCACTGACTGTTCGCTCATATTGCTGTTTGCATAGCTGTTTATTAAGAGACTAGGAGAAATCATCGTGGTAGAACCTTTGCTGTCTGGTATTGTTTTGGGTCTTATTCCTATTACCTTAGCTGGCCTATTCGTTGCTGCTTACATGCAGTACCGCCGGGGTAATCAGCTAGGTGGCTAAGGACAGCTAAAAAAACTGCCAACGACTGCCAATTATTTACCCGGCTAAATGACCCGGCCAAATATTGCCAAATATTTATTAAAAGCCTTGATAGATGTCCGAGTCTGTCAAGGCTTTTGACTGCTTATGGCTCCTTTTGACTGCTTAAACGCGGCTAATCCATCCTTGGCTAACAGCGCCGTTCCATAGGCCGCCTCTGTATGTATGGCTGCGACGACTTCACCGTTTAGCCGTCGTTGCCGCAGCGTTTGCCAAACTGGGTTTTTAGCACCGCCACCGGCTGTCAATATCCGCTTGGCAGCCGGTGCGCCTAGTGCTTTGAGCTTGTGGTAGCCCTCTGCTTCGATGCGAGCGATCGCATCAAGCAAACCGTACAGAAAGTCTGTGTCTTGCTTGGGCCGAGGTGTTAGCCGAGGCGCATAGTCTGGGTCGTTAATCGGAAAGCGTTCGCCGGGCGTATTCAACGGATAGTAGTCGAGTTTACAGGGCGGCTGTGAGAGGTCTATTTGGGCCGAGAGGGCCGCGAGTTGATCAGCGTCAAAGAACTGTTTGAGCACCGCTCCACCCGTGTTAGAGGCCCCGCCAACTAGCCACAGATCGCCCATCCGGTGACTGTAAATGCCAAATGCTTGATTGCTCACAGGATGAGGACTCAGCAGCTTGAGGACGAGCGTTGAGCCTAACGAAGTCACCGCTTCAGCAAGGCGATGAGCACCGCTGGCCAAAAACGCCGCAATGCTGTCGGTCGTACCTGTACAAATCTGACAGTCTTTAGGGAAGCCCCAATACTCGGCAATGTTCGGATCTATGGGCGCGATCGCACTCCCTGGTTCCAATACCACTGGTAGCCAGCCCGCAATGGGCGAACTCAACAGCCAGTCAGGATAGGCCAGTGCTGTTACGTCGTATCCCAGCTTTAGCGCGTTGTGATAGTCCGTTACAGGCGCTTGGCCATGTAGCCGTTGGGCTAGCCAGTCAGCCTGATGTGCAATATAAACGCCGTTTTTAACAGCAGCGCCTTCAGTCTTTTCAGTCTTTTCTGACAGGCATAGCTGTCGGTACAGCCATAGTGCTTTGGTGAGTGTAGAGGTGGCACTACAAGCTGGATTATCAGCAGGGGCGATCGCTGCGACTTCTGGCTGCGCCGCACGGGCACGGGCATCGTTATACATCAGCACGTCGCTCAGCAGGTTTCCGCCGCGATCGCACAGCATCATGGTGGCTGAAGTGCCATTAATCGCAATTCGGGTAATGTAAACGCGAGTTTTGGGGGCGATCGCCTCCACCAAAGACCAAAGCGCCTTCACCCAAGCCTTTTCAGCAGTGCAGGACTGGCCAGCATAGAGATAAGCCGCTTGCGCAACTACCTGACCCGTGTCATTTAGGACAACCGCCCGTGCCCCAGATGTCCCAAAATCAAGTCCTAAAGAATACATAGACACCAATAGATAGATAGATAGATAGATAGATAGATAGATAGATAGATAGATAGATAGATACAAGTAAATAGATACAAGCTAGACAGACACAATCAATAAAAAAGGACCACCGCTAACCCGCGTGGTCCCTTTCCAACAACTTCTAACAGCTTCTAACAACTTCTAACCGCTTCTAACAGCTGAAGATCTAGTCGTGAAGATCTTGTGCTAAACGCTGACTTCACTCACTTCACGCGAGATAAAGTCAAATGGCTGATCGATAAACGAAACATCTTCAATTCCAGCCTCAAGCGCCTTGCTCTTGACCATATCCTTCATAATTTGGATGCCCTTCACGGTCGGTGCAATCGGCACGCTAAGGGAGTTGTAGGTTTCACGTAGGCCCTGCAAAACGCGCTCCATGAGCACATCGTTATTACCGGCAACGAGGGCATAGCTGCTATAGCGCAGGTAGTAGTCCATATCTCGCAAGCAAGCCGCATAGCGACGGGTTGTATAGGCATTACCGCCGGGGCGAATGAGTTCCGGCACTTCTTCAAATAGCTGTTTACCGGCCTCGCGCGAAATCTCAGCCGCGTTCGCGCTGATCATTGCTGCGACCTTAACCCGATTAGCACCCGTCGTGAAATACGACTGCAAAGAGTCCATGGCAGCACGATCCAGGTAGCGACCTGTAGTGTCGTAATTCCTAATCAAACTTGTGACCGTATCTCGCATGAAATTCTCCCAACGTTTGGCGACCAGACGAGCACCTTGGTGGCTTTTCGGTATGTTTCAGTGGTTTATAAAGTATCTTTAAAAGCCCTGAAAGACTTAGGCACCAAGGGTTCAGCCTTATAAATGGATTTCCCACTAGTTTACCATGAGAGCTAATTGCCCTCGTCGCAGCCATTAAAAAGAGAAGGGCTATTGAAGCAAAAGTTTACAGTTCGAACCAGTTCGTTATATTTCGCCATTATGAGACGCGGATATTTTCGCCCTTTTTCGCCCTTTTTCTGCTTTTTTAACGCGACAAAAGCATAATTGCTTCGGTTTATACGGAAGTTGGCCCAACAAATGAGCTACATGAAAGAAGTTCAACTGAACTTGTTAGTGATTTCGTATATGAGTATACAAAACCAATCAATTGCAATTCATAGGATGAAAAGCATCTTAAGTGAATCCATCTAGGCCAGCTAGCTTTAAGTCCAGCGGCGAATGGTCGCTAAGCGTCCTCACTTAACTTCAAAACTTAGATATGGACGTCCTCTTGATACCTAGGAAACAGATATGACTGGAAACGAGTCGCGAGTACAAGCAATTTACGAAATTACCAATAAGGAACCGATTGAGCCTAAACCTTCAGAGAAGCTAGAAGATATCTGGGCCTCGCACGTCTTTAGTCTGAGTAAGATGCAGGCCATGCTTCCTAAGGACATTTTTAAGTCGCTCAAAAAAACCATCAAGACAGGCGAAAAGCTAGACCCCAACGTAGCTGATGCTGTTGCTGGCGCAATGCGCGATTGGGCCATGTCGATGGGTGCTAAGTTTTACGCGCATGTGTTCTACCCACTCACTGGCCTCACGGCTGAAAAGCATGACGGTTTTATTTCGCCTCAAAGCGATGGCGGCATTATTTCTGAATTCTCCGGCAAGCTGCTGATTCAAGGGGAGCCTGATGGATCTTCTTTCCCGAATGGTGGCATTCGCGACACGTTTGAGGCTCGCGGCTACACGGGTTGGGATGTGACCAGTCCTGCCTATGTTCTTGAAAGCGAACTCGGTGCAACGCTTTGTATTCCCACTGTCTTTGTCTCTTGGACGGGTGAAGCGCTCGACAAAAAGACACCCTTGCTACGCTCTATCGCTGTGGTGGATAAAGCCGCCAATCGTATGCTGAAGCTGCTGGGCTGTACCGATGTTTCCCCAGTGAACTCTAGCTGTGGCGCTGAGCAGGAGTACTTCTTGGTCGATATGCACTTTGCAAATGCTCGACCTGACCTGCTGATGGGTGGTCGGACGCTTTTTGGCAGAGCCCCCGCTAAAGGTCAGCAGTTTGATGACCACTACTTTGGTGCGATTCCGCCTCGTGTACAGGCATTCATGCATAGCGTGGAAGAAAAACTGTACAAGTTAGGTATTCCGGCTAAAACTAGCCACAACGAAGTTGCGCCGGGTCAGTTTGAGATCGCGCCTGTGTTTGAATCTGCTAACGTTGCTAGCGACCACCAGCAGCAGATGATGACGACGCTGCGTGATACGGCCAAAGAGCATGGCTTTATCTGTCTACTGCATGAAAAGCCTTTTGCTGGTATTAACGGTTCGGGTAAGCATGTCAACTGGTCGATTGGTAACTCGACGCAAGGCAACTTGCTCGATCCAGGTGACACGCCGGAAGAGAACTTGCAGTTCTTGGCGTTCTGCGGTGCGGTAATTCGCGGGGTTCATTTGTATGGCCCGCTGATGCGTGCGGTGATTGCGACTGCTAGTAACGACCATCGCTTAGGGGCTAACGAAGCGCCGCCAGCGATTATGTCTGTGTATTTAGGCTCTCAGTTAGAGGATATCTTTAACCAGATTAAAGAAGGCAGTATTAAAGCCGCTAGCCGTAAGGGGATTATGAACCTGGGGGTAGATGTGCTGCCACCGTTGGCTAGAGATGCGGGCGATCGCAACCGCACCTCTCCTTTTGCCTTCACAGGTAACCGGTTTGAATTCCGCGCGGTGGGTTCTAGCCAGTCGGTTTCTGGCCCGCTTGTCGCTCTTAACACGATGATGGCCGACTCGCTCAACTGGATGAGCGACCAAATAGAAGTCAAGCTCTCTGGCGGCAGTGACATCAATATAGCGGTTCAAGCTGTGCTCAAAGACATCATGGAAAAGCATGGTGTGGCTGTGTTTGGAGGCAATGGCTATTCGGAAGAGTGGCACAAGGAAGCGGTTGAGCAGCGCGGTTTGAAAAATATTCCAACCACGGCTGACGCGCTGCCCTACCTGAAAGACGAGAGCATTGTGAAGCTGTTTGAGAGCACAGGTGTACTGTCGCCCACTGAGCTGCACAGCCGTTTTGAAGTGTATGCCGAGCAGTACCTTCTCTCGATTGAGGTAGAAGCTAAGCTCGTTTCTGATATGGCGAAGACGCTAATTTATCCAGCGGTGATGCGCTACTTGAGTGAAACGGCTGGGACGATCGCAAACCTTAGTGACATTGGCCTCGATATGGACAAGTCGCAGGTTGAGAAGATCGCAGGGCTGGCACAAAAGCTGTTTAGCGAAGCGAATGAGTTGGAGAGTGCGATCGCCAAGCATGACTTTGGTTCTACCGAAGAGCACATGCAGTACTGTGCAGGCACTATCCGCGGCATGATGGACAGTATTCGCGATGCTGCCGACGCGCTCGAAGGTGAAGTCGCTGATGACCTTTGGCCCCTGCCCACCTACGAAGAGATGTTGTTTATCAAATAACGATCTCTATTCAAGGCTCCTCAGGGCTTAATTAAGCAATCCGCACTCGGTTAATCAAGCCCCCTAAGCCTAATCAAATCCCCTAACGACATAGTCCCGACTTCAAAACTCTGAGGTCGGGACTTGTTTTTGCCTTCTTTTTCGCGCTGGCTTTTTCGTGTGGGCTTTTTCAGCTGGCTTTTCTTACCTTCTTTATGCCTTTTGCGTCTAGCGCCTCATTAAATAGACGTCCCCAAAGTTTCTATCCTTTCATCAATTTTGTAGAACGATTCAACGCCTCAGCCATCAACATTGGCCGATGAGGCTCAGCTAATCGCGCGGCATCATAACAGTATTAGCTTCAATACCTCGTTAAGCCCTCCGACTCGCAGAATGCTCAAACGAGCTACTCAACTGATGTTGCTATAACGTTGATCTAAGAAACCAAAAATGTTTTACCACAAGAAAAGACTTCAGTACTTCACTAAGCCCGACAGTCCAGATCCGGTATATGCCAAAAAGCTACAAGAACTCATCGGTGGCCCCTTTGGTGAGATGTCGGTGATGATGCAGTATCTCTTTCAAGGCTGGAACTGTAGGGGACCGGCTAAATACAAAGATATGATGCTGGATATTGGCACAGAGGAAATTGGCCATATTGAGATGCTGGCAAACCTCATTGCTCACTTAGTAGACAAAGCGCCAGCCGCGACTCAAGACGAAGCTGCTGCCGCAGACCCCATCGTGAAAGGCGTCCTCGGCGGGGCCAAGGTTCAAGACCTGATTGAAGCGAGCATGAACCCTAAGCATGCCGTCATGACGGGTGGCGGCGCGCTGCCTGCCGATAGCGTTGGCTACCCCTGGAACGGCAACTACATTGTTGCTTCAGGTAACCTCATGGCTGACTTCTATTCCAACATTCAGGCCGAAGCCCAAGGCAGACTCCAAGCGGTACGCCTATATGAGCTCTCCAATGATCCAGGTGTTAAAGACACGCTGAGCTATATGATTGCTCGTGACACCATGCATCAAAATCAGTGGCTCGCGGCAGTCGAAGAGCTGAAAGCTGATGGGCTGGAAGATTTGCCAGTGCCTAGCAAGTTCCCTCGCGAGTTAGAGAAGCAAGAGACCTCCTACGAATACTGGGATCTTTCGGAAGGGAACGAAAGCCAAGAGGGCCGCTGGGCTAAAGGACCAAGTCCGGATGGAAAAGGGCAGTTTGAGTATCTAGCGAATCCAGAGCCTAGAGGCCCAGTGGGAGAAGCCCCAAAGCCAAACCCCAAGTTTTATTCCACCACTGCGTAGGGATTTGCGTAGGAATTACAGTGCCGTTTTAGCCTAAGGAACCAATAAAGCGCTCAATGAGGCGCTCAATGAGGCGCTCAATGAGGCGCTCAATGAGTAATCGGTTGTATGAGAAGAAGCCGCCTAGACAGGCGGCTTCTTTTGGTTTGGGCAGATGGTGGTTTAAGCCGCTTTGGGTTTAAGAAGCTGGTTAAAAGAGATTGGCCTTTTCCACCGAAACCGCAAAGGCTTTGCCAGTCGTCAGCCCCACGGAAAAGAACGGGCTTTTTTTATGGATGCCGAGGATGCCGGTAGTCGCATAGTCAGTACAGTTTTTAATAATCTCTGGCCACAACTTTCGTAACACTATTTTACAATAGGGTTAATTGTTAACTATTTACACTTTGCTTAGTCCCAGAACTCCTATGCCAGATACGCTGACTCCGCCAGATGCCCTGACTAAAATTGCTTATCAAACCTTTCAACAGGGTAAGCAGGTTTTCGGCTTTGCTCATAAAACGCTGAGTACACAGTTCCTAAATACGCTCTCTCAGAAAAAGCGCCAAGAGCCTAATCCACCCGATCCCAAAATGCTCCAGGCTCTTCAAAGCCGGATAGATGCATTGCTCAAGGTTGACTGGGAAGATGCCGAAAAAGGTGTTTATCCCAAACAGTCCCTGTTTGAAAATAACTGGAATGACTTCTTTCGCTACTACCCCGAGCTATGGATAGACTTGCCAAAAATTTGGGATAGAGCGAATCAAAAGCGCCATCAAGACTTTAGTGAAGGTATCAGCACCGAGGGCTACCCTGCTTACTACGTTCAAAATTTTCACCATCAAACTGACGGCTACTTTAGCGAAGCCTCAGCCAATATGTACGACCTGCAAGTGGAAGTGTTGTTCAACGGCACTGCTGCGCCTATGCGCCGCCGAATTTTGGCACCGCTGAAGCAGCATATGAATCGTATGCCTGTAGCTGTAGGCACCACGCCTCAACCTCGCAAAGTGTTAGACATCGCCTGTGGGACGGGCAATAGTCTTCAGCTAATTAACCAGGCCATGCCCGATGTCGCCCTGTATGGTGTCGATCTCTCGCCTGCCTATATCCGTAAAGCCTATGAGAATCTAGCTGATATTAAAGGCACCGCCCCTGCTCAGTTGATTCAGGCTAATGCTGAAGAGCTTCCGTTTGTGAACGAGTTTTTTGAAGCGACGACCAGTACTTTCTTATTCCACGAGCTGCCCGCTCAGGCTCGCCAAAACGTGATTGATGAAGCTTTTCGCGTTACCAAGCCAGGCGGCGTTTTTGTGATTTGCGACTCGGTGCAGACTATTGACACGCCAGAGTTTGAGCCCCTCATGGAAAACTTCCCGGCAATGTTCCACGAGCCCTACTATCGTCACTATATCCAAGATGACTTAGTCGCTCGGCTTGAGTCTGCCGGTTTCAGTGAGGTTGAGACGTTCACTCACTTTATGAGTAAGTACTGGGTGGCGAAAAAAAGCTAGAGTGCGTCAGGCCTTGTGACTCTATCCTCTAGTCTCTATCCTCTAGTTGGAGCCACAAGTAGTTGGAGCCACAAGTAGTTGGAGCCACAGGGCCGCTGAGCTGACTAAATAAGCGACGAACCTTGTCTAGGTCTTTATCTCCTGGCGATCGCTCTACGCCGCTAGAGAGGTCAATGCCGTCTGGAGAGAGTTGCGACAAGGCCGTCAGCACATTGTCAGGGTTGAGTCCACCTGCTAAAAACCACGGGCAGCTTGGTCTAAATCCTTGTAGGGCCTGCCAGTCTAGCGTTTTGCCAGTGCCGCCGAGCTGATGAGGATGATAGGCATCAATTAGTAAAGTGTCTACGTAGGTTTCGTAGGTGCGAGCGGTTAGCAAGTCTTCGGGCGATCGCATTCGCAGCGCCTTAACGATTTTCACTTTTGTGAGGCTCGCGTGCTTAAGGGCGTCGCGCAGTAGCAGGCAGACGGCGGGCGTTTCGTCACCATGCAGCTGAATGACCGTGAGCTTGGCTAGCTGCACGGTCGCGATGATTTCTGCAATCGGTGCATTGGCAAATACGCCCACATGATCAACTGTTGGATGAGTTTGCCAGACAGCGGCAATGATAGGTGCAATTTGCTCGGCTGTGACATAGCGAGCAGATTCGGCTACGCAGATGTAGCCGAGGGCGTGGCTGCCCAATTGGGCAATCATCTGCCCCTGTGCCACGGAGGTAATCCCACAAATTTTTACCTGTAGCGTCATACTGGCAACTCACCTATCAAAACTCTATTCTTAAAACCCTATTCTTAAAACCCTATTCTTAAAACTCTATTCAACAGCATAAACCTAACTGCATAGGCGGTTATCCATAAACGCCCTGTGCCATGCTAAGTCGGTAGAGTCGGTACAATGGGTGTATTAACTTTTAACCGCAGGCTTCGACTTTAGCAAGCAGCGAAGGATATCGCATATGCAAACTGGTTGGCGAGTGGGCTCTTTATTTAACATCCCGCTATTCATTGACAATTCCTGGTTTTTTGTAGTGGTGTTGATTACCTTTTTGCAGGGTAGTGACCCGCGCTGGGCTGAATTGGTCGGGCCGGTGAGTGCCTATGGAGCTGGCTTTGTGCTGGCTTTGCTGCTGTTTGCTTCGGTGCTGGCACATGAGCTAGGCCATAGCTTGGTGGCTAGGTCGCAGGGCATTAAGGTTAATTCTATTAAGCTATTTTTGTTTGGCGGCATTGCCTCTATTGAGCGCGAGTCTAAAACGCCGAGTGAGGCTTTTCAGGTGGCGATCGCAGGCCCTGCCGTGAGCTTAGCCCTATTTATCATCCTCACTACAATCGTCAGTGTGACCACGCTGCCCCCTATTGCGGCTGGTGTAGTCGCAAGCGTTGCCACTACCAACTTGGTACTGGCCCTGTTTAACCTGATTCCAGGACTGCCGTTAGATGGCGGACAAATCTTCAAAGCCGCCGTTTGGAAAGTGACTAAAAGCCGTGCTAAAGGCGTCCGATGGGCCGCTAAGTCAGGCCAAATTTTTGGGTGGGGTGCCATTGCGCTGAGCGCTTTTGCCTTTTTTACCACAGGCAGCCTTGATCTGTTATGGCCCGGCCTGATTGGTTTGTTTATTTTGCGCAATGCCAGCAGCTACAGCCGCATGAACGACCTGCAAGAAGGTCTATCAGAGCTGAAAGTTGCCGATGCGATCGCTCGTGACTTTCGTGTTTTAGACGCCAACATGACGCTCAGAGAATTTGCCGACAAATGTCTGCTGCTACAAGATCAAGATGAAAAGCCCCCTCTTTACTTCGCCTCATCTGACGGTCGCTACCGTGGCCTGATCGCCGCTGAAGATCTCAGACAGGTAGAGCGCAGCGAATGGGAATTCCGTACCTTACACAGTATTGCGCGTCCCCTATTGGATATTCCTCACATTAAAGAAGACGCCATGCTAGTCGATGCCATCAAAATGATGGAAGATCAGCAGCTTAACCGTCTCACAGTGCTGACGCCAGCCGATGCCGTTGCTGGCGCGCTGGATCGCGGCGAAATTGTTCGGGCCTTGGCTAAGCAGCTTAACTTCCCCATCTCTGAGGCCATCATCCAAAAAATCAAACAGGATGGCGTCTATCCTTCTGGATTACAGCTAGGCGCAATTGCTAAAAGCGTCGAGTAGTTGGCCGAGTGCGTATTAACTGGCGATGATGACTCTCTGATAAAGGCTAGCTGATAAAGGCTAAGTAGATGTGCATAATTAATTACCTAAATCCCGACGCCCCCCTTACCCCCCAAATTTGGGGGGAACCGGACTCAGAGCCCCCAAATTTGGGGGTTTGGGGGCATTACGAGTGAGTTAAACCGTCTGTTAGTGTTTTGTAATTTATTTTGCTTAGCTACTTAGCTGATAAAGGCTACGAAGAAGCTAACAATTGCCCACTTTTCCTAGTCTTGACTGAACGGTCGCTCAAGTTTTGGCAGGTGGTCTGTCATTGCCGCTTCAATTTCTGCTGGCGTCAGCGGCTGAGTTTTAAACTGACTGCCAAAGCGCTCACTAGCCGCCTGGGTTAAAGCTTCGATAATTGGGCTGAAGCCATTTGCCCAGAGTTCTTCTGGCAGACCGGGCGGCACAACCTGGGTTCCAAATACCTGTTCAAACAGATCACTACTGGGTGTGAGTCGAATAGAGCCATGCTGCAAAATGCAGCCATTGCGGTAAACCTGAGCGCTACCGATGAGCTTGTAGCCCCCATCCATCACCAAATCAGCTGCTGTCGCTGTGCCAAAGCAGTTGGGATTATGAATGTAGCCGCGTTCGGCCGATCCAAAGGAAAGCGTCACCCCCAAAGTTTGCCAGCCTTCTATCAAAAATTGACAGAGCTGTCGGTAAACTTCTCGGCGAGATCCTTTCAGGCCAGAGGTAATCACCGCATAGGTTAAATCACCTTGATGTAGTACGGCTCTGCCCCCGGTGGGTCGGCGAACAAGATCAACCTTTTGACCTTGCCAATGCAGATTGTTCCAGTGGGGTGGAAACTGGCGCTGATGATAGCCCAGCGAAAGGGTTGGCGATCGCCAGGTGTAAAACCGCAAACTGGGCGGTTGCAATCCCTTCACATGCTGGTCAAGCAGCCAACTATCAATCGCCATTTGCTCAGCCCCTGAGGCTGTTTGCAAAGGAACAAGTCGCCACAATTTAGGCGAGCTTTTGAGCACACCCTTATCCCCGCCTAATGTTTTGACTGTCATTCAAGTAGGGGGTTATTTATCAGGGGAGATTTTAAGTATGAGGAAGGATTTTGATATCAGGAGGGATTTGGAGGCCAACGATGTCCACAAACGTTACTCAACTGCTGGTTACTCAACTGCTGGCTACTCAGCGGTCGGATAGTCTGCCAGTAGGGACTCGTCATTTTCATCGGCAATAGAAGCCACAATGGTAATGAGCCTAGAAATCTCACTGGGATTAATATCCTCTAGCGTCCGCGAAGCAAACACCACCACGCTTTGATCGATCAGGCCAAAGCACGCTTCAAACGTGCTGCCACAGTTCATCGTCAGCAGCTTATGCATCATCTCTGCTTCGTTTTTGACCGGTAGCTTATGAACGGGTGCCCAAGTGGTAAACGTATCGTTATTGGTTTCGCCCGACAGCTGTACAAACACATCTACCGATCCGTAGCGAAACTTCCACAGGTGACCCCCTGCCGAATGGTTCACCATCGCAGTGTTGTCCTGTTCCATGCTAGAAATGATGGTTTCAATGACATCTACATGGCTAGCTGTAATTGACTCGTCGCCATCGTTGCTGCGAAACGTCGTTAATTTTTCAGTCGAATCTGTCGCCATAGGTGCCTCGGTTGTCATCGCGATCGCTCACACAAAACTGTATCAGAATACTCTCAACTCTATCGCTGGTTCTGGCAAAATGACATCACTAGCCTAACGAAGAAATTTTAATATTGCCTGGATAGTGCCCTGGATATTGCCGTGGATATTGCATAGCCAAGCGGCGATATTGCACAGGCCAACGGTTCAATAGTTTGCAAACCCTGGCTGATGGCGAATCAAGCTTAAAAACTCTTCCCGCGTCTTGGCATCTTCGTCAAACACACCCACCATGGCACTGGTCACCGTCCAAGATCCGGGCTTTTGAACGCCGCGCATAGCCATGCACATATGGCTCGCTTCCATCACCACCGCGACGCCCAATGGGTCGAGTATTTCCTGCACGGCTTCAGCAATTTGGCGATTCAGTCGCTCCTGTACCTGCAAGCGGCGAGCGTACATTTCAACGATGCGGGCCAGTTTACTGAGGCCCACTACACGCTGGTTCGGAATATAGGCCACATGGGCGCGTCCCATAAACGGCAGCATGTGATGCTCGCACAGGCTAAAAAAGTTAATATCTCGTACCAGCACCATCTCGTTGTGCCCTTCGTCAAAAATGGCGTCGTTTACGATGGTTTCAAGCGACTGAGAATAGCCTTGGGTTAAAAATCGCATTGCTTCAGCAACCCGGTGGGGCGTCTTTAGCAGGCCCTCTCGCTCAGGATCTTCCCCTACCGAAAGCAGCATGGTACGCACGGCCTCCATCATGGGGCCATTGTCTTGGGTAGGGTCTATTGCAGAAGGCTGGCGGGGAACGCCTTGGCTATGTTTGGTTTCCCGATCAGGTCGGCTTTTCGGTTTGTGAGGAGACTTACCGTTGCTTTCGCCGTCTAAAACGCGAGTTGTAAGGTCAGCGCCCTCTACTAGCCCCTGATTTTGGCTCTGATTTTGGCTCTGATTTTGGCTCTGATTTTTGCCCTGACTCTGGCCCTGACTCTGGCCCTGACTTTGGCCTCCAATCGGAGATTGCATCTCGTCCGAGATAGTCATAAAAAATGGTTCCAATAAATCAATAATTATCTTTCCCGCCTGGGAAATCGCGCGCCTCAACGAAGATTCGAGGCTTTATAAGATTTCGGGCTTTAGACGGTTAGCCTTCAGAGAACACGCCAATTTGCCGGAACTTGTCATATCGCTGCGATCGCCGTTGTTCAGAACTCAGCTCTAAGAGCACGTTCAAGTTTTGAGACAGGGCTTGCTTTAGCGTATCTGCTGCTTCAATCGGATTGGCATGAGCACCGCCAATGGGCTCCGGTAACAGCTGATCTAAAATGCCTAAACTCTTCAAATCCCAAGCGGTCACCTTGAGTGCTTCAGCCGCCTGCGCAGAGCGAGCAGCGTCTTTCCACAAAATAGACGCACAGGCTTCAGGGCTGGCCACGTAGTACACCGAATGCTCAAACATCATCAGGCGATCGCCCACACCAATGCCTAGCGCCCCACCCGAGCCGCCCTCGCCAATCACGGTGCAGATAATCGGCACATCTAACCGAAACATTTCGCGCAGGTTATAAGCGATCGCCTCTCCCTGGCCCATTTCCTCCGCCTCAAAACCGGGCCAAGCCCCAGGCGTATCAATAAAGGTCATAATCGGCATATCAAACCGATTGGCATGTTCCATGAGCCGCATTGCCTTGCGATAGCCACCGGGCACCGGCATTCCAAAGTTGCGGGCCACATTGTCTTTGGTGTCTCGGCCTTTTTGATGGCCTATCATCATCACCGGGCGACCTTCAAAACGGGCAATGCCGCCGACTAGGGCTCGGTCATCCTTTCCCGATCTGCGATCGCCATGCAGCTCTATCCATTCATCGCTAATGGCTTGAATATAGTCCAGGGTACTGGGCCGACGAGGATGGCGAGCCACCTGAATTCGCTGAGCGGGCGAAAGGCTGGTAAAAATTTCCTGCCGCAGCTGCTGCGCCCGTGACTCTAGCTGATATATCTGATCAGAGACATCTACGTCATTGTCTTCCGCGAGTTCACGAATTTGGCTAATGCGTGACTCTAGCTCGGCCAGCGGCTTCTCAAAATCCAGCAGGATTGGCCTACGTTCAGTCGTTGCCATGGGGATTGGGCTCAGTAGCGATGGTCTACTAGCTTAGCGTAATTGGGCTATCACCTGTGATGAAAGCTTAGGTCAGCAAAGGCCTAAACCCGTGTCTCACAGAGGCCTCGCCAATCAAATCCATCTTTTCTATTGTAATTTGGTTGCGGCCCCACGAAAAGTTGGTGTGCAGTTTTTCAAACTCCAACAGCATTGATTCAGCAAAGCAGGCAAACAGCTGACGACCGGGCACATCCATATTGACGATGTTCATGATGTGCCAGTCGATATCCAAAGAATGCTCGACAATGCCGCCTTTGAGCACGTGAATACCCGGTCTGGCAAAAGTCGTGTCAATATTTTTAGGATAGCCGCCATCTACCATCAAGCAGGGTTGCTTGAGCATGGTTGCATCTACGTCTAAACCTTTGGGCAAGCTGGCCACCCAAACGACCACATCAGCTTGGGGTAGTGCCTGATCCATCGGCAATACTCGACCAAATTTTAGTTCGGCCTGTAAATTGTTCAGCCGTTCCTGATTGCGAGCCACTAGCAGCAGGTCTCTAACTTTCGTGCGCTCACTGAGCCAGCGGCAAACGGCGCTGCCAATATCACCCGTCGCCCCGCAGACGGCTACTGTCGCATCGGCCAGATCAATGCCATGCTTGGGTGCAGCTTCTTCTACCTGCTTGCAAATGACGTAGGCGGTGTGAGTATTGCCTGTCGTAAATTTTTTAAAGTCTAGATCTAGGTTGCGGACGCGCTTGATTTGATCGAGCTTGAAATTTTCAAAAATGATAGAAGAAAATCCGCCCAAGGCCGTAATGTTAATGCCGCTTTTTTGAGCGTGGGCCATTGCGTTCAAGATTTTGCGGGTAGCGGCTTTAATCCGTCGATTGGCCAGCATCTCTGGTAAAAAGCATGATTCAACGTACTTGCCCTCAATGGTTTGTCCCGTGGCGCTGACAACTTTGAAGTGATCGACAATTTGCGGTGGCGCGCTACACCAAAAATCCAAGTCTTGATCGGCGTATTCGGGATAGCCTAAATCGCTGGCAACAGACTGGGCGTGCTCTAAGCTTGTGAGGTGACCAATTAAACCAAACATTCAGGGTTATTAACGTCTTATACGTTCTTTGCGCCCGTTTTGCTATTTAACTGTTATTTGACTCAAAACTTTGAGTTGCATAACTTCGAGTTGCATCACTCAAGTTGAATAACAAAGCGGGGATTATTAAAAAATGAACTTGAGCGGTGGCCTTGCTAGAGACTCTAGTTTGAACCAGATGCTGGGCAAGGCCGCTAGGTGACTGGCTGTAAAGGACTGGCTGTAAAGGACTGGCTGTAAAGAACTGGCCGTAAAGGACTATCGGCTGTAAATAACTGCCGATAGTCACTTGCTTACGCTGAGGCCAATCCTTGTGCAGAGAGCTTCATGACTTCGCGGCTAGTAAAGCCAATGTTCGCTAGCGCTTCACCATAGGTGATCATAAAGTCTTCGACGAGTGCGTCTTTTTCCATGCCGAGTACAGCGGCGTCTTTTTCAACTTCGTTGAGCATTTTCCACACCAGCGGCAAGTTAGCACGGTTGGCTTCTTCTAATTCCGCTTTGGCTGTTTCAAAGTTAGCTTTGAGCCACTCTTCACCAAAGTTGAGATGGAGGTACTCGTCTTTGACGACGCCTTCGGTGATTTTACGGGCGAAGTCGTCGGCGACGGGAATGTAAATGTTGTAGGCTGCGATCGCAAAGGTCTCAATAATTAAAGACTGAATCAGCAAGCAGGTGACGACATTCCCTTCAGCGAGGGCTGTTTGAAAGTTGCCATGCAGCTGCGAGAAAAAATCTTTCGCAAAGGGCATATCAGGCGTTACGCTCAGGTTTTTGCCACAGGCCTGAAATCCTTTCATATGACGGTTTTCCATCTTAGCGAGCTTGATTAGCTCATCTTTATGGTCGCTCATCAAATGTTCAGCTAAACTTTTGTAGTTGTCGTTAGCTTCGAATTCGCCCTCAATGACAATGGCATTGATGCGGCTGTAGGCATCCTTGTAGGTTTCACTCTGGAAGTCCATCACTGGGCTGGCTTCAAGGGTTGGCATAGCTGTTTCATCCTGGGTTTAGTGTAAACTGGCCGCTGAATGACCTTAGGCAACTTTGGGGTAGCACTCTACAAAAAGCAAAGCGTTAAATCACCAAAATTACTTAATACTTCTTACCAATTTATCTTTCCTTATAGCGTATCAGACTCGTCTATATAAAGACGAAACGGAACGATGAAACCGGGCAAGCAAATCAATTTGGTCATAATCAATCGGTAATTCTTATTGACGCCTACCCTGTAGGCGATCGCCATCTACCTTTTGACTGCGCTTTCTAAGACTCTTTTCTAAGACTCTTTTGGGTGAGCATTCCCTCAAATCGCTTCGCTAGGGACGTCTATCGGCTGGTTAGCAGCGGTATCGGCAACCATGACCTCATGCGCTGCGACCGTACTGACTTTGCTGTTAGCCCCATTTCCGGTCATTTCATCGGGCAGTACTCTCAGGCGAATTCGCCGCGCCGTTGCGCTATCAACCTCACCTAGCTGTACCTCAATCAGCTCGCTGCACAACGGTGCCAAAGCGCCTAGCAACGCGCGTAAATGAGGCGTGCTTTCACCGCTGTCTACATATACCCGATCTGAGAGCTTGTTCATTCGCTTCCAGGCGGTGTACAGCTTAACGGCAGACTGCTCTAGCTGAGTCGCTTGATTGACCAAATCAGCCGCTGAGTTTAGGCAGCCTACTCGCAGCGCTTCATCTAGGGCAAGCTCCAAATTTATCTGCTCGGGATCTAGGCTTTGCACCTGAGCGGCTGCCTCAATGTAGCGAGATAGGTACTTGGCTTCGGCGGTGACCTGCTTGAGCGTATCTACGTTTGGATTTTCGTCTACTTCATTTTTCAGCGTTTGCTGGTGAGAAGGAGGCAGCTTTTCCATCTCCTTGACCAAAGGCGCCAAGTAGCGGCTTGGAATAGTGTTATCAGCGGCTTTGTCTCTGACTGACTGAGGAATGAGATCTGAGTTCATGGCTGTCCAGTCGTCAGACAGGTTTTTGACCTCTTTGCGGGTGATCTGGTCGCCGCGCCGTGCCGCTTCGCTGACAATTTGCTGCACTTCAGGCGATGCCTGAGCCGTTTCGATAAAGGCTCGCTTGCTAAAGCGATTCACGTCTTTGCTCTCAATTAGGCCATCTTCTAGCATTTGGTCGGCGCTGTTGGCCAAATCTATCAGTACATAGGCCTGGCTTTTGCTGACGTCTCTGTCTTTTAGCCAGTTGAGAAAGCCTGCACCACCGGCGACGCTTTTGGTCTGGTTATTTTTTTCGCGTTGGGCTTCGTTGTCGGCAGATCCGCCACGTTTTTCGCGATCGCGCACCACCCGCAAAATTCGCCCTCGCCAAATATCCGTTTGTAAATCGAATCGGTCACAAACCTGCCAAGCCATATCGACCTGCTGATGAAACTCGTAGTCAGAGAGATCGCTTTCTGCGTCTGGCAGCGACACTTCTAGCTCAACTGACTGATCTGGTCCCGAAATATCTGCAGTGAACTGCTTAGCTGACATCTAAACCCATAAGTTACAAAGAGCCGACTTATTATGCCATAGCTGCTCGCCCCCTAGCGGTTCGCTTAGCCGTCTGCCCAGATAATCTGGCAGCTCTTACCTCAGTAGGCCGAGCAGCTGGCTCACCACCCATACGGACAGTGTTGCTATGCTCAAAACCAACGCTATCAGCGCCATAATGACCACAAAGGCAAACGCTTTATCCGCCGCGCGGCTAGGCTCAGGATTTGCCAAATGTTGTTCCAACAGGGCCACATTCAGACTATTTGCCTTCCAGGTCACATCAAATAAGTCGCCCAATACTGGTATCAGTCCGGTTAGCGTATCGATCAAAATATTGAATCCCATCCGGCCAATGGTCGCTGCGGGCAGGCCCATCCGAGCGCCTTCAACGACGATGTACACCGATAGAAGGCCGGTGAGGAGATCGCCCCCGCCGGGCAGGACGCCCAAAATAGGGTCTAGCCCGAAGCGGTAGCTGGTGCCGGGAATAGCGATCGCGCTATCTAGCAAATAGCTCATCTGCTGAAGTCGCTTTAGGGCGGGTGTCGTATTCGAGCGGGATCTTTCTAGTGGTTTCTCTGGTCGTCGGGAGGGACTTGAGTTTGAAATTTTAGGACGCTTAAAAGGTGCCATCAAAAAGCCTTTATCCTTTGGTTAAGAAGCGGGTTAAGAAGCGGGTTAAGAAGCATTGATTCAGAAAGCAAAAAGCAAACAAAAAGCAAGCAAAAAGCAAAGTGGAGCGCAAGCACTGAGCATTTCGCTATAAGCTGCATCGCCAGGTTTAAAGAACTTAAACGAAGGCCGACCGGTGGTTTGATACGCTAAATCATTATTGACTGTTTCAATCACCTTAAATCACTTACGGTTGCTCAATTCAATCCTGCTTAACCGAATCCTGCTCAACCCAATTCACCCTCATCATCATGGCAAATCCAACCTCTCAGACTTGTCCGATTTGCGGCGTTCAAATTATTCCAGGCGGCGTTGCTGGAGACCGGGTTATTTTTTCTGCTGGCCCGCAAGGCACCCGAGCTAAGCTATGGGCGAGGGTGTGTCAGTACAACAAAAAAGCCGGATGCATCAACGAACAGGGCAAAACCGAAAACATTAGTGCCGATGATTACTACAAAGACACCCCTTTTAGTAATCCGCAGTAAGTGAGCGATTTTAGGTGCGATCGCCCTGTAGGTGCAATATTAGATGCAATATTTTTAGCAAGGGACTACTGAGCATTCATTCAGGCAGTTATACTGACCCTGTGAGCTGTGCTTGAGCAACTGGCCGACTCCTCTACTGCTTGATATATAGACCAATTGATATATTGAAGCGACCTTGCCAGACCATTATTCCACCTGAATATCTATGAAACCGATCCAATTTCTATCGCGCTTAGCACCTGCCTTTTTGCTATCGACCGGTCTCACCGTTAGTCTTGAGGTGTTAGGCCCCAGTAGAGCTTCGGGCCAAATGTATAATCCCCGCAGTCTCGACGCCGAAGAAATTAAAGATACCCTTTCAGCTGATGATATTCCAACGGGCGTAGGCGGCTTTGCCCGCGACTACACCGTCAACTTAGAATCCGGCGATCAAATCACCATAGATGCTGTTTCAGAAGAGTTCGACACCTTGGTTACGCTGATGGATGGCAATGGCATCGTCGTCAATGAAAATGACGACGGCCCCGATGGCAGCACCAACTCGCTGCTGTTTGCCCGCATCAGTGAATCTGGCAAGTACATCATCCGCGTACGTTCCTACGCGGGTGGTGGCGAAGGCCAGTTTTCGCTTAAGCTCACCCGTTTGCGCCCCGTCCAATAAGCCCACTATAAAAAAACTGGCTACGAAAACGGTTGCAAATTCATTCTTGGAGGGATGAGTCAAGTCAGCCTCAGCGTTTTGGTTTCTTTAATGGCTGCCTCCAGCGCTTTGATCGATGTCTCAAAAAAAGTTTCTTGCTAGCGTCCCCCTATTTTGCTACTTTGGTTAGGCGCAAAACGCGCAAGCCGGGATAGCTCAGCTGGTAGAGCAGTGGACTGAAAATCCTCGTGTCCGGGGTTCAAGTCCCCGTCCTGGCATTTGAGCCAACTGAATGAGCCAATTAAAAAATCTCCAGATCTGAAGTGACTCTTCAGCTGGTTGCATAAAGTCTCCAACCTTTAGATAGTTTGGAGCTTTTTGTTTTGTGGCAGGAATGAATAATTTCTGTAGCAATAACCGTCGTAGTGCCTGATTTGCGATAACGGCTCGTATAGGTTCAACGACGAGTCTCGGTATAGAGTAGATCTTAAATGATCAAATCTGCTTGAAATATCGCTTAAGGCGTCAGTGATGGCGATCGCTCAGCGCAATTTTATTCAAATTCGTTTTCTTGCCAATTTTTTCTTGCTAATTTTTTCTTACTAATTTTTTAATATTGAGTTAGGGCGACCATCCTGAACATGCAGCGGCGCACCACTATCACTGAGCTGTTTTCAACATTTGTACAATTCTCGGATGATCGCTTTGAACGGTGGATGCGAGATCGGCAGCTGTACCACAGCATAGAGACTTACCTGGCCAAGAAATCGCGGGCCTCACAGTCTGAAAAGTTTTGGGCGCTGTACTGGTACAAGCTCTGGCAAGCGCAAACCCATTTACGGGCAGCAGCTCATTTAAATGCTTATTTGCAAGAGCCCTGCTACTGGGCCATTAAAAGCATTACTCAGCGCTTTGTGAGTGTGCCATGGACGCTAGCGGATGGCTTTCAAGGGGTGATAGCCCATGCAGACCGGATTCTTAAAGGGTACCGACCTGACTATGGCAGTGATCTCAAAGCCTATGCTCGCACTGCCTTTAGCAACCTAATTCGCGACCAGCTCCGGCAGCAGGGAGATGCTTACATTTGCAGTGACTGGGGCCTGTTGCGGCGACTGAGTCAGGCTCAGCTTCAGCGATCGCTATTGGTAGCCGGATTTAATGATGTAAAGTCTCATTTGTTGGCCTGGGAGTGTTTTAAGGCCATTTACATTCCTAACCCGCAACGGTCAGTACGAGCCTTGCCGTCGCCGAGCTTGGAACAGTTCGCCCGCATGACAAAACGCTACAACCAGCTACGGCTGAATCTGAGTTCTACGCCATCACAGTCATTACAGCCCTCACAGCCCTCACAGCATCCGCCGTTAACGGTGGATGCCTTAGTGGAGAGCTTGAATCAATCTGTGCAAGCAGCGCGTGCCTATTTGGCTCCAGCGGTGGCTTCGCTAGATCAGCCGCAGTTTGCCCCAGATACTAAAACGCCGCTAGACGACTTAAGCAGCGAAGATACGCCCATGGAGTTGCTGCTGACCGCAGAGGTTTACGCTGAACGGCAGCAGCGGATTGATCAAATAGAGGCTGTGCTGAAGTTGGCGATTACCGCTTTAGCGCCTGCCGATCAAACATTGTTGCGGCTGTATTATCAAGAGGCTTCGACCCAAAACGCGATCGCTCATCAGCTGCAAATCCAGCAATACCAGGTTTCGCGTCAGCTCAGTCGGGTTCGCCAGCAGCTTTTACGCACTGTTGCTCAATGGAGTCAGGAGACGCTGCATATTTCTGTTGATTCCAACGTATTAAAAAGTATGAGTGATGTAATTCATGAATGGTTGCAGCAGCATTATCGGCCGGAGATAGCGTGTCTCGATGAGCTTGATATTTGACAATCCAGTTCAGCCTGTTTTGGCAATCCCAACGGATTTAGTTATTTGGCAGCAGTGCGAATCTCTGCCAGATTCGGCTAGGCGCTGGCGTGCCTACTTGCATCAGTTGGGGCTAGCCGCGCTCCAAGCTTGGATTCAGGAGGAAAATGGCCAATCGGTTTACCTTTGGCCGACTGACAGTCCATCTGATATTTGGCAGTTAGTCGATGGGCTGGCGCTAACGCTAGGATCGCGGCGCGTTGTGGTAATGCTCAGCGAAGCAATTGATGCCGCCGTATTGCAGGTACCTCAGGAGTGGGTGGATATTCCCGGATGGGCGGCTGATTACTATATTGCGGCTCATGTGGATATTGATGCGCAACGGCTAGTGCTGTGGGGCTATGCCTCCTATGCGCAGGTGAAGTCGCAGGGGAGATATCAACCGTGCGATCGCACCTATAGCCTCAGCGATGTTGATCTGATTCAGGACTTTTCTGTTTTTTGGGTGGCCCAGCAAATTGAACAACTGGCTGCCGTTTCAATACCGGCGCTGCTGTCTTTATCGGCAGTTCAGGCTGAGCGGCTGATTGATGGGCTCGCCAACGCCGCCGAACCACGGATCGCAATTCCGTTTGGACAGTGGGGAGCGCTGTTGAATGACCCGCGCTGGCGGCAACAGCTCTGCCAGCGCCAGCAGGGAATAACGCCGATAACTTTGGGGCGTTGGTTGAGTCGTGTGTTTGAGCCCGATTGGCGATCGCTAGAATCGCTGTTGCCCCAGACACGGTCTTTGGCGTTTCGCTCAGCTCCCGGAAATGAGCCTGGAAATGAGCCTGGAAATGAGCCTGGAAATGAGCCTGGAAATGAGCCTGGAAATGAGGTCATTAGTCGGGGCAAAAGGTTCCGGCTCAACGGCACTAGCGGCGAGCTGGTGTTGGTGGTTAGATTTGGTACGATTGGGACAAGGGATGGCGATCGCCAAGCCTCCCCCGAGAATCATCGCTGCCGCATTAAAATTCAGCTGTTTCCATCGGATGATGATGTGCTGCCCAAAAATATTACACTGGCTTTAGATTTGCCAGAGACTGCTGGGCCAGAGACTGCTGGGCCAGAGACCAGCGAGCGATTGCAATTGGTACAGGCTGGTGACCATGATAACTACATTCAACTTCCTAGTTTTCGCTGTCCGCCGGGGCAACGCTTTCGTGTGCAAGTTCAGCTAGCAGAGGCTACTTTTCAAGCAGATTTCATCAGTTGAACCCAAAACTAACCCAAAACCAACCCAAAACACTGGTTGAATTTGTTGAACCCAAAACTATTTTTGACTTTCTGTCTACCGAGCTAGCGCGATAGGGTTGTATTTTTGTTTACAGTCTTTCTGGTTACAGATGCTATCTTGCTAAAATACTTCATTCGCCGAGCTTGTGGAACAGCGCATTTTGCTCAATTTGGGGCAGGGAGATTGGCAGACCGGTTTTGCCAGTGTAACGGCTCAGCTGTGGGAAAATGACCAGCCCCCTATGCAGATTGCGGGCAGTTTGCCCCCCATGCCACAACTTGGCATCCAGTATGCGCGCTGGCAGCAGCTTTATGAAGCGATTTATGGGCCTCAAAGCTGTTGGCGACGGGCTGCCGCTGATTTTGAATTTGAGACGACAGACCTCACAAATGTGTCGCGGCAGGCGTTTGACACGCTTTGCTCGGCGCTGCGCACTGACCTGAATCAATGGCTGATGGGGACGACCTTTGCGCCGATTGATCGCCGCCTACGGACACACCTCTCGGCTCACGCAGCGGTGCAGGTAATGCTCACCGCCCATACCCAATCGGTGCTGCGGTTTCCTTGGCGGCTGTGGCATTTGTTTGAAGACTATCCCAATGCGGAACTCTCTTTGAGTCTGCCTGCCTACAGCCGCGCCCTTAAGTACTCCTCCACGAAGCTGCCGGGCGAGGTGAAAATTTTGGCAGTGCTGGGCAATGACGCCGGTATTGATGTAGAAACCGATCGTCAGATTTTGAGTCGGTTGCCTGATGCACAGGTCACGCTGCTGGCTCAGCCGACCCTGAGCGAGTTACAAGATCAGCTCTGGGGATTTAATTGGGATATTTTATTTTTTGCTGGACATAGCACCAGTCGAGGCAAGGGCTATTTGCAGGTTAATCCGACTGAGGTTCTGACCATTGAACAGCTTAAATATGCGCTGCAACGGGCGGTTAAACATGGTTTGCAGCTGGCAATTTTGAACTCTTGCGATGGGCTGGGGCTGGCTTGGTCGCTGGCGGATTTGCACTTGCCTCAGGCCATTGTGATGCGAGAGCCGGTATCCGATGCGATCGCCCATCAGTTTTTGAAAGGATTTTTGACCCAGTTCGCGGGGGGGCAGTCGCTTTACTCGTCGGTGCGCGAAGCTCGCGAAAAGCTGCACGGCTTAACGGAGTTGGGCAACTGCGCTGCCTGGCTACCGGTGATTGTGCAAAATCCGGCGGAATCGCCCCCTACCTGGCAACAGTTAGCGGGTTATCCTCCGGTTGAGTCTTTGCCGGTTTCTCCTGGGGTGTCTTTGTCCTCTTTGTCTCCCTCGCCTTCTTGGCTCCCCTGGCAACGACTTGGTCTGGCGCGATCGCTGCGCCACTTAGGGCTCAGTACCCTTGCTGTTACTGCCGTGATCACCGGAATACGCTGGACAGGTGCCCTACAACCCGCTGAATTGTTGGCCTATGACGTCTTAATGCGACTGCGCCCAGCCGAAACCGCCGACCCTCGGTTGCTGGTGATAACGGTGGACGAAAGTGACATTCAGGCGCAAACTTCTGTGGAGCGCCGTGGGTCTTTGGCGGATGAGACATTGCTCGAAACCTTAACTATTTTGGCTGACTACGAGCCGCGAATGATTGGGCTTGACCTATATCGCGACTTTTCTGCCAGCATCCCCGATCTGGCTGAGGCCCTATCCCAGCCTGAGGTGATAGGGCTATGCAAAAGCCGTGATGCGATCGCCGATAAAGTCGGCATCAGTCCTCCGCCAGAACTTTCTGCCACACAGGTCGGCTTTAGCGACTTTATTGAAGACTCCGATGGCATTTTGCGTAGGCAACTGCTGACCCTAACCCCCGATCCCGTGTCTCCCTGCACCTCTCCCTATGGGTTTGCAGCTTTGATTGCCATTCACTATTTAAAGCAGGCTGGGTTTCAACCGCTTTTTACGGCTCAGGGTGATTTGCAAATTGGAGAGGTTGTTTTTCCTCGCTTGGGCCAGCGGACGGGCGGCTTACAGCAAATGGACAATGGCGGCAATCAGATTTTACTGAATTACCGTTCTTTACCGTCCTCAGTACAGATTGCGGCGACGGTCTCGCTACAGCAGTTGTTGAACAAAGAGGTGAATGCAGAAAGCGTGCGCGATCGCATTGTCTTGGTGGGTGTTACCGCCCCTAGCAGCGGCGATTACTGGTCAACGCCCTATGGCACCTATGCCCAAGAGCGAATAGCAGGTGTGTTCATTCAGGCTCAAATGATTAGCCAAATGATTAGCGCTGTAGAGAACAATCGCCCGCTGATTTGGGTTTGGCCGCAATGGACGGAAGCGGTATGTATTGCCATGGGCGCGATTTCTGGCAGCTTGCTGGCGTGGCGTTGGCGCTCAGTTCGGCTGGCGATCGCTTGGGTGCTGACCGCTAGTGCGCTGACTGTCATTGCCTGGGCCGTTCTATTGACGGGCGGTTGGCTACCCCTGTTGCCGACTTTGGCCGGTCTTGGGAGCGGTGCGCTATTAACGGCGGCTAACTCGCAAACGGCGTCACAAATAGCAAAATCTTCACAAATACCGGATCGTTTGACAGATTAATGCGGGATATCGTAAAAATATCGTAAAAACACGCATAGTAATAATACGGAGCTCAGGCTGTAGCGCGAGTTCCGTTGTACACTCAGGCGTACATTCTAAGACGTACATTCTAAGACGTACATTCTGAAAAACCAATTACTAGGAATAAGACGGCTTAATCAGCAAAATGTTGCAGGGTTGGCCACCCCATTCTTGAAAGCTCCTAATTTCTAGCCCTTTCTAAACTGTACGCCCTTTTCCTAAGGCCATGATGATGAGACAGTACGTTGGGCGATCGCCTTATTTATTAGCTAGCGTCCTCTTAGGTTTGACAGCAGCCGTTTGGTTGCCTCTAACACCTTGGGCCTTGGCTCAAGCTCTTCCCATGCCGCCTGATCAGGGCGCACCCACTGGACGCCAACGCGGCGGAGCCTCGCGGGGCGACTGTGTGAAATATCAAGAGTTGACTGCCTTGGTGCCCCTAGTGAATGACGTTGTCTGGAGTCAAACTAGCAGTCCTACTCCCAATTTTTTCTTTTACGTTTCCCACTCGCTGACCCCAGACATTCCGCTAGAGCTGGTTGTGCAAGATAGCGAGGATAATTACATCTTTCGTCGGCAGTTCTCGGTTGATGCGCCATCCGGTATTCTCAAGGTTCCGGTGAGTACCGAGGGTGCTGGCTTGCTCCCTGGGGAAACTTACCGCTGGACATTTTCAATTTACTGTGACGAGGCTAGCCCATCGGCCTCTGTTTCTGTATTTGGCGCGATCCATCGGGTTGCCAACTCTGTTGCTGTAGAACCTGAGATAAAACCTGAGCGTCTTCTCACCCCCGACACGCAGCTTGACTTGGCTAGAGAGTATGCCGCTGCGGGGCTTTGGCATGAGGCGATGGCACTTACCCTGTCGCTTTACCCTACTAGCTCTGGCAATGTTGAGTATTTAGAGACTTTGTCAGGACTCTTAGAATCTGCTGGAATTTTTGATATTGTTCCTACTGTGCTTGTGAGCAAGGTGCCTGAGTGACTTGCCCTGTTCGCTATCGGTTTCTCTATCAAATTCCCCTCTATCGAATTTCTCTCTATCGCATTCATACTGCTCGTATTCTCTTTGGCATATCGTTCATTGGTTTTGTCACCTTGTTGGGGATAGTCTTGTATCCCAATCGAACAGAAGCTCAAGTGACTTCAGACAACACTTTGGCTGCGGAGGAATCAATTGTTCGTATTGTTCCTAACGATGGCGTAACCTATCAAATTACGGGCGGAGCCACTAGAGGCGATAATCTCTTTCATAGCTTTGCCGCGTTTTCGTTGCCTGCTGGCGATATCGCGGCGTTTGAGAATAGCGATCGCATCGCTAACATTATCACCCGAGTCACAGGGGACAGTCTCTCGGAGATAGACGGCACGATTCAAACAAGCGGCAACGCTAATTTGTTTTTGATGAATCCGGCGGGTATTGTGTTTGGCCCTAATGCCCGTTTGGATGTTGGCGGTTCCTTTGTAGCTAGCACGGGAGAAGGCGTCGGCTTTGAAAACGGATTTATCTATGGTGTCGATACTGCTGAGGTGCCGCCGCTATTGACCATCAGTGCGCCTATTGGCCTCAGTTTGGGCAATGCGCCAGGGCCTATCACTGGGGTAGGACAAGGCGATACCGCTGCATTGTCAGTTGCGGAAGGTCAAACCCTGGCGCTCATTGGCGGCGATATTTCACTGTCGGGCGTAAGGCTGGCTGCGCCCGGCGGACGGATTGAACTTGGCGCTGTGAGATCAGCCAACGCCCTGAGCCTTATTTCGGATTCCCAGGGTTTGGACGTGGGTTTTGATGTGGGTTTTGATGTGGGTTTTGACGGCGTTACCACCTTTGGCGACATTCAACTTTCAAATCGGTCGGTGATTGATGCTAGTGGCGTAGGTGGCGGCGCGATTGATCTCCATGGACAAGAGGTCACCCTAACGGAGCAGTCGTCGCTCGTTTCTGACACGTTAGGCGATCAAAATGGTCGCGGTGTTCAGATTAACGCGGATCGGCTGAGGCTACTGGATAGTGCCTTTATTGGTGCGGCAACCTTGGGCAGTGGGGCGGGCAGCAGTATAGATATCACGGCAAACGACATTGAAATTGTTGGAGTTGCCATTCCTAACTACAAGCTGTTAGAGCTCAATAGCTTTTTAGGGACACGCCAAATTGCGGAGCGGCAAATAGGCGGAATTGCGGCAACGACTATCGCCTCAGGACGTACTGGCAATATCACCTTGAACGCTCAAAACCTCCTTTTAGATGAAGGCGTCATTGTTTCTACAGAGTCTTTGGGGACAGGAGATAGCGGTGATATTGTGGTTAGGGCGACTGACTCGCTACGGGTTAGAGGGTCAGGAATTTTGGCGGGAAGCCGCGTATTGGGCGTTCCTTTATTAACGCCTGATGCGATTGCTACAGGCTTGTCTACTCGCGGCATTCCGGCGGGTGAGGGCGGTAGTATTGAAATTAAAACCACTCGACTAGATGTGGAAGATGGCAGTTCAATTGTGACGGGCACGCTGAGCGATCGCGACTCGGGCAATGTCTCGATTATTGCCACTGAATCTGTCACCTTGCGCGGCCCCTTTGCGCCGTTTGTTTTTTCTTCCTCAATTACTACGGTCTCCATTGGTGGGGATGGTGCAGCAGGAGATGTAGACATTCAAACAGGACGTTTGTCAGTGCAAGATGGCGCAATTATTTTCGCTGATTCGGGGGTTAGAACCCTGATAGGCGATATTGAGTTTGGTGGCCGCGCTGGGAATATAACCATCACAGCCACGGAATCTGTTGAGGTCGTAGGAGGGGTTCCTCTCGTGGCTATCTTTGGGTCAAGTGCGATTCGCTCACGAACCTTTTCCGATGAGCCTGCGGGCACGCTACAGATCACAACACCGACTTTCAATGTTTTGGATGGCGGACGGGTCAGCAGTGAAACCTTGAATACAGGGCCAGGCGGTGCCATTAATATTGATGCCTTCACCGTGCTCGTTTCGGGGGCCGGTAACAAAGACCCCGATGGCAACAGTGCTATTCTGGCTAATTCTGGGTTTGAGGCTCGGGTCGCCTTTATCACAGGGCGAATTGAGCAGGTTCCTGCTAGCGGCTCCGGCGGCGCCATTACAATTAATGCCACTAATCTCACTGTGCAGGATACGGGTGAAATTTCGGTGAGAAGCTTTGGCTCGGGTGCAGCGGGCAACCTCGACATTAATGCCACCACTGTTCGACTAGATCGTGAGGGCAGCTTTAGCGCCACTACCACCATGGATGGCGGCGGTAACATTGCTGTGAGGGCCAACACTTTGCTCTTAGACCGTAGCCGCATCACCGCGAGTTCAGAGAGTGGTGATGGCGGCAATCTGTTGTTTAATCTGCAAGATTTGCTCTCGCTGAGAAACGGCAGCCTGATTTCCACCGAAGCCGGGACTGCTGGGGCTGGTGGCAACGGCGGCGACATTGTCCTCAACTTGCCTAATGCCTTTATTTTGGCGGTTCCTATAGAAAACAGCGACATTCGCGCCAATGCGTTTGAGGGCGACGGCGGCAATGTTAATGTCGCAGCGCGCAATTTATTGGGCATTGCCTTTCGTCCTAATGTGCTAGATACCCCTTTGAGTGATATCACTGCCAGCTCTCGGTTTGGTAATAGCGGCACAGTCACTATCAATGAAGTCTCCCCAGATATTGCTCAGGACGATATTTCGCTACCGGCTGCAACTGCTCCGACGACGTTGGCCCAAGGCTGTCGGGGGCAGGGCTCACAGGCGGGTAGTTTTGTGATTACTGGGCGCGGCGGTTTACCGACTCATCCTGCCGCGCCTTTGGGTGCCAGCACGGTCTGGCATGATTTGGCGCCTATTCCAGTTTTAGAAAACAGTTCTGCTGAAGACGAGGCGATCGCACCTCCCCAAGCCCCACCCATGACACCGGATGCTTCCCCAGTTGAGGCGAAAAGCTGGACTCGCACCGAAGCGGGCACAGTGGTGCTCCTCGCGGATGGGACGGCGGCACCTGATTACTTTGTGCCAACTGACTGCGCGGGCAACTGACTGTGCGGGCGGCTGATTGTGCGGGCGACTGAGCCACTGGCCCCGATTGACCGCTTCGCAAAGACTGTGTTTTGAGATTTTTCCCGCTTCTTTGTTCACAGGTTAGGCCGACTCGGCCAGGCGGATAGCTTCAGTCAGATCAAAAACAGGAATGAATCTTTTGATTGCTGCATAGTTTGCTTGTATCAACCGTATATGTCCCTAATCTGACCTTTCGCCCCGCCTGCAAAGGAGGAAATGTACACCAATGTAGTGCCATGAAAGCCTTAAAGATCCTACGCCAACAGGTATTATCCAACTTGTTGTCAAACATGCCGCTCCGGACGGTTCTCATTGTGCCGTTTGTGCTCCAAGCTCTGGGCGCGGTAGGGCTTGTTGGCTATCTATCTTTCCGGAATGGGCAGCAAGCCGTGAATGAATTGGCGACTCGCCTCCGCCGTGAGATGAGTGCTCGTATTGAAGGAGAGCTAGAGCAATTGCTCGAAAGTCCTCACCAGTTTAACCGCCTCAATGCAGTGGCCTTTGCTGAGGGAAGGTTTGATATGCTGAACGGCAGCAATGCCGTCCAATTTATGCGGCAGTTGAAGGTCTCTAACTTTACCTTTGGAGCTTATTGCGGCGATGTTAGGGGGCGGTTGCTGGCCTCAATGCGATATGAATCGACGGATCTATCGACTCTGACATTAGCGGCTAGTAATGAAGCGTCTGATTTTATCTATACGTTTTATCAGATTGACAGCGATGGCAATAAGGGTGCGGTCATTGAACGGTTGCGTCATCTCGATCCTCGGGTTAGGCCTTGGTATCAGAAGGCGATTAGCTCAAAAGCGCCTGTCTGGAGTGAGGTGTATCTTGACTTTATAACCGGGCTGCCTACGATTACGGCAAGCGAACCGGTATATGCAGAAGGTGGGCGACTGCTGGGCGTTTGTGCAACGGATATTGTGCTGCTCCAAGATGTTCGGCAGTTTTTAGCCAATCTTTCCATCGGAGAATCTGGTATTGCTTTTGTGATGGATCGCTCTGGCACGGTGCTATCGAGTTCTACCGATGAGTCGCCAATTCAGGGTGAAGGCGAAGATATTATGTTGCTGCAAGCTGTAGATAGTCGCGATCGCTTGATTCGATCCACAGCCAGGTATTTGCAATCGCACTTTGGCAGCTTTGAGGTGATTCAAAAGTCGCAGCAGCTTGATTTCAAACTGGCCAATGAGGGGCTTAGCTTAAGGGGCGGTGAGCGTCAGTTTGTAGAAGTACTGCCCTTTCGCGACAGCCGAGGGTTGGACTGGCTAATTGTGGTGACCCTGCCAGAGTCAGACTTTATGGGGCAAATTTATGCGAATACTCGCAATAGCGTTTTGCTCTGTATTGTGGCGCTGGCGATCGCGACTGGCGTAGGAATTTTAACAGCCCGCTGGGTGATTCGACCGCTCTTAGAACTCAACACGGCAGCCAAGGATATTGCCAAAGGCGAGCTCGCTCGAACCGTCGAGATTTATCGATCGGACGAAGTGGGCGAACTGGCCAAGTCTTTTAACGCGATGGCTGGTCAACTCCAAGCGTCTTTTCAAGTGCTTGAAGCCAAGAATGCTGAACTAGAGCACCTAGACAAACTCAAGGACGAGTTTTTAGCCAATACCTCTCATGAGCTGCGCACCCCGCTAAATGGCATGATCGGCATTGCCGAATCGATGATCCACGGGGCCACCGGCGAACTTGCCGAAATTCAAGAGCGCAACCTGTGGATGATTTCCCAGAGTGGTCATCGCCTCTCTAATCTGGTCAATGACATTCTAGATTTTTCCAAACTTAAGCATAAAAGCATTGAACTACAGCTTAAGCCTGTTAGCCTGCGGGAAGTGGTTGAGGTGGTATTGACCATGAGCCATTCTTTGGTAATTGTCAAACAGCTGAAATTAGTCAATACGGTTGCGTCGGATCTTCCCCTTGCTAAGGCTGACGAAAACCGTCTTCAGCAAATTCTTTACAACCTCATTGGCAATGCCATTAAATTTACAGCGTCGGGAACGGTGACGGTTTCGGCAGAACAGATTCAGGCTTCATCAAAAGAGGAGGCGTTTTTGGCTGTTACGGTTGCCGATACAGGCGTTGGCATTCCCGCAGATAAGCTGGAGCGAATTTTTGAAGCTTTTGAGCAGGCAGAAGGCTCTACGGCTCGGGAATATGGGGGCACGGGGTTGGGGCTGGCCGTTACCAAACAGTTGGTTGAACTACATCAGGGTGAACTCACTGTGACTTCTAGGGTTGAAGAGGGCTCTCAGTTTACCTTTACGTTGCCTGTTGCCAAGGAATCGACCTATCAGAGCCAGTATGGGCCTACCGTGAGCACTCAGCGTTTGCGCATGACTTCTTCCAAAACATGGGATTCCAAGACATGGGATTTCAAAACATGGGATTCCAACACATGGGACGATGCGATCGCCGAAAATACCTTCACCACCCTTGCGAATCCTACCGATTTATCGGGATCTGTCATTTTGGTTGTGGACGATGAGCCTGTGAATTTGCAAGTGCTCGCAAACCATTTGTCGCTGCATTATTCCGCGATTGTGCAAGCCAGCAATGGGGAAGATGCGTTGCGGCTGATTGAGAAAGGGCTACGACCTGCCATCATTTTGCTGGATGTGATGATGCCCAGAATGACTGGCTATGAGGTCACTCAGCGCCTGCGCGAAAGTTATCCAGCGACTGATCTGCCGATTGTGCTGCTCACGGCAAAAACCCAGGTTGCCGATTTGGTCACTGGGCTAGCGGCAGGGGCTAACGATTATCTGACTAAGCCCATTGCCCGTGAAGAATTGCTGGCGCGCATTCGCACTCACTTGAATTTAAGCCAGCTGCGGGAGGCGCTGCAAATTGAAGAATCTAAGTATCGCAGTATGTTTGAAAATGCGGTAGAAGGGATTTTTCAATCTTCTCCCGATGGTCAATTTTTAAATGTGAATCCGGCCTATGCTCAACTGTTTGGCTATGACTCTCCTGAAGCCATGCTATCTAGCATTCAGGAAATTTCGGGACAACTGTATGTCAATCCGGATCAGCGCGATGAGTTTAAGCACTTGCTGAATGCTCACGGAGAGATTCGTGATTTTGAGTTTGAGGCGTATCGGGGCGATCGCACCAAAATTTGGGTATCGGTTTGGGCTAGAGCGGTCAAAGATTCTCAAGACACGGTGCTGTACTACGAAGGTAACTGTATTGATATTACTGAACGCAAGCAGCAAGAAGAAGCTTGGAAACGGCAGCTGCAAGAATTGAAGATTGAAATCGATCACAAGCAACGGGCGCGGCAAGTGGCTGAAATTACCTCTACTGACTATTTTCAGCAGTTGATAGCAGAAGCGGATGAACTCAGAAATTTGGACGATGCATGGGATTAATGGCAAAACCAGAGAACTATTCGAGATTTCGGCACTGGTTTCTTTTAGCAATTTTTTACAACACCTGATTACAGCTGCATACTTCTTTGGCCTTAACCGTATATTCCCTTAAGTAAACGATCGATTGAAATCACGCATGAGGAATACGCAATGCACACAGCGCACAGTATAAGACGCACAGTGTAAGACGCTACAAAACCGTCGCTTGATTGACGGGGTCTGGGCAGGTGACTCAGTAGAGAGCGTGAGCGCGCGGCAGTTTATCAGTTTTTATAGTAGTCTTACTTATTCTTTACTATGCCAAAAGTTGTTTCTATTCACTCCTATCGAGGGGGCACAGGGAAGTCGAACTTCACGGCTAATCTGGCGACGACGGTGGCTGCTCAGGGCTATCGGGTAGGGGTGGTTGATACCGACCTGCCTTCACCCGGCATTCACAATTTGTTTTGTTTAGAGCCAGAGCAAACTCAAAAGGCGCTGAATCATTACCTGTGGGGAGACTGTCCGATTACATCGGTGGCCTACGATGTGAGTGCCAATGTGGGCATTACGAGTGGTGGGCAGCTTTTTTTGGTGCCATCAAGCGTCAAAGCCGATGACATTGCTCGCATTCTTAACAACGGTTACGATGCCCGGTTGATGAATGACGGGTTTCGCAGTTTGGTCAAAGCGTTACAGCTTGATTATTTGTTTATTGATACTCATCCAGGACTCTCTAAAGAGACGTTTTTATCTATTGCGATTTCTCATGTGCTGTTGTTGATTTTGCGGCCCGATAAGCAAGATTATCAAGGCACCGCCGTGACTGCAGATGTGGCCCGCCAGCTCAAGGTTCGCAAAATGCTGCTGGCGATTAATAAGGTTTACAGCACTCTGAATTTAGAGGCGCTACAACAAAAGGTAGAAGAAACCTTTCATGAGACCGTGGCGGGGGTGTTTCCCTTGTCGGAGGAGGTGGTGCAGCTCGCCAGTGAAGGGGTGTTTTGCGTGAAATATCCTGACCATCCGATTAGCCAAGAGTTCCGTAAAGTCGCTCAGCAAATTATGGAGGCTTAGTTGGGATGTCCAACACGACCGGATCAGGTATGGGAGATTTGCAGTCTCTTACTAACTCCATCACAGCGGTAACGTCGCCCTTTCGTCTGTACCTGAGTGATTTACTGCAAAAGTATCAGCCGCTGGATGAGGGTGCGATCGCTGACTATATTCCTGAACTGGCTCTGGCGCTGCCGGAGTGGTTTGGCATTTGTGCGGTCACCACTGTCGGGCAAATCTTTGAAGTGGGCCATTGCAAACAGCTCTTTACCATTCAGTCTATTTCTAAAGCATTTATCTTTGGGCTGGCCTTAGAAGATCATGGCCGTGAGTATGTGAACAGTAAGGTCAGCGTTGAACCGACCGGAGAGGCGTTTAATTCTATTGTGTTGGACGAGGCGACTAATCGGCCCTATAACCCGATGGTAAATGCGGGGGCGATCGCCACCGCTGATTTAATTAAGGGCAACAATGGCACCGAACGCCTCAAGCGAGTGCTTGATATGTTCAAACGCTATACCGGGCGAGAGCATGACATTAACGTGCCGGTGTTTTTGTCGGAAAGGGCGACGGGTTTCCGCAACCGGGCCATGGCCTACCTCATGCGCAACTTTGGCATGGTTGGCGACAATATTGACGAAACGCTCGACCTGTATTTTCAGCAATGTTCCATTATGGTGAATGCCCATGATTTGGCCATGCTAGCGGCCACTTTGGCGAATGGGGGCATTAATCCGGTTACTCAGGAGCGAGCCATTCAGGAGCAATATGTTCAAGATGTGGTCAGCGTGATGCTCACTTGTGGCATGTATGATGCGTCTGGAGAATGGACCTACCGGGTGGGGATGCCTGCCAAAAGCGGTGTCGGCGGAGGCATTACTGCCTTGGTGCCCGGTCAGCTTGGCATCGGCACCTTTTCGCCGCTGTTAGATGCCAAAGGCAACAGTCTGCGTGGGCTCAAGGTCTGTGAAGACCTGTCTCGTGATTTTGGCCTGCATATTTTTAATGCGGCAACGGGCGATCGCAACTTAGAAGAGTGGATTGCTGGCAGTAATGGCACAGATGACTGGTAAAGATTCTTCGGTAAAGATTCTCTAGTAAAGATTCTCTAGTAAAGATTCTCTAGTAAAGATTCTTGCCAACGAACCGGATCGACTGGCCGCCTAACGCCGCTATCAAATTCTCGATATCGGTGTTGAGCGGGCCTTTGCGTGTTTTCAGGAAATGCAGCAGGTGCTGATAGATGTGAACTTGGACGAATTTTGGAGTTGATATGGCTATGAAACGCTACCTGGCTCATCTATTTCAAATTTCGATTAATCGTCCTGTGGCGACGGTGGTCGTGGCGATTAGCCTGACGCTGTCGCTGTTTTTGCCTTTGGGATGGAGTGCCTGGAACGCCTATCAAACGTTTGATCAGGTCATTGTGAATGATTTTCGTCTGCAATATCTGGTGGGCTCAATTATTCACTTAGATGAAGTGCTCACGATGTCGGCGCGTATGAATGCTGCTACGGGCGATACTCGCTGGGAAGATCGCTATAACGACTTTGAGCCTCAACTCGATGCCGCGATTAAGGAAGCGATCGCCATTGCCCCCGAAGCCTATGAAGGCGAAGGCGCGGCTCAAACCGATGTTGCAAACCAAAAGCTAGTAGAGATGGAGGTGCAGGCGTTTGACCTGGTGCGCAGCCAGCAGCAGGCCGCCGCCGCAGATTTGCTGTTTAGCGCTGAGTATGAACAGCAAAAGGCAATTTACGCTGAGGGCATTCAGCGAGGATTGCAAGCGACCCAAGTGCGGATTCAGCAGAACCAAACGAATTTTGCCCAGCAGTTGATTTTGGCCAGTGCGATCGCAGCCATCAGCCTGCTGATGCTATTGCCCATTTGGTGGGTAGTTTTGCAGGTATTGCAACGCTATTTAGAAGCGCGCAACACCGCAGAACACGCCCTCCACGAAGCCAAAGATCAGCTAGAAGCGGTCCTAGATGCTGTCCCTGGCCCCATTTCCTGGATTGACTCAGGAGGCGTTTATATCGGTGTCAATCGCTATTTGGCCAGTAGCTGGAGCATGTCGCAGGGCGCGTTTATTGGTAAAAGCGTCAACTCACTCAATGGCAACACGCATCTCGCCAAGTTTTTGCAATCGTTTCTGACCAGCTCTGAAGAGTCTGACTCTCGCACGATTGAGGTTGAAATTCAGGGCATTCCGCGATACTACTTGGTCGCGGTGCAAAAGTATCAGCAGGGCACAGCAGCTGTGTCGGTTGGTATTGACATCACCGAGCGCAAACAAGCTGAAGAATCTCTCCGCATTGCCGAAGAGAACTATCGCAGTATTTTTGAAAATGCTCTGGAAGGCATTTTTCAGTCTTCTCCGCAGGGCTACTTTATCAGTGTGAATCCAGCCCTAGCGAAAATTTACGGCTACGACTCACCCCGCGAAATGATTGAGAGCATTACTCATATTTCTGAGCAGCTGTATGTAGATGCTGAAAGACGGGCTGACTTTATCACCGCGATTGAAGAACACGGCACTGTTAAGGATTTTGAATATCGTTGCTACTGCAAAGACGGCAGCATTATTTGGACTCAGATTGATGCTCGTGTTGTGAGGGGCAACAATGGCCATGTTCTCTATTATGAGGGGATTGTTCAAGATATTACCGAGCGCAAAAATCGCGAAGATCAGCTCCGCAAGCAGCTCGAAGAATTGCAGATTGAAATTGACCATAAGCAGCGCGAGGAAGAAGTGGCAATTTTAACGACCAGTGCCTACTTTCAAGAAGTCAAACAAGAATTGGCTTCTATCAATCTGGATGATTTCTGGGGCTAGCGCCTAGCAGCCTAAATTTTTCTGCTTTAACCACACCTTCTCTCAGTGTTGTGAATTCTGTTTTAGACATTCACAACACTGATTTTTTTGGCTTGTTTTTTGGCTTGTTTTTTGGCTTGTTCTTGGGCCTGTTTTTTGACCTGCTGTTAGGGTTTCTCTCATCAGAGCTTTCGTTACTTTTAACCGTATAGGTAGTACGGAGTGTACGGATTGTCTTGATGGCCGCTAGGACATTGTTAAGGCGTATTTCCTCAACTATTTTCTTTGATGCGCTTGAGAAAATCTTTGATGCGCTTAAATAAATTTTTGATGCGCTTGAGAAAATCTTTGATGTGTTTGAGCAAATCTTTGATGTGTTTGAGAAAATCTTTGACACGCTTATGTTTTTCAAAGATTTGCTTAAGCATTGCTTATGAATGGTAACTGCTATTTTTGATCTGCTTAAGCCCGTCTTTGCTCTGCTCAAGTCTGATTTTGATCTGCTCAAGCTTATCTTTGATCTATTTAAACCTGTCTTCAAAATGCTTAAGCCTGTCTTTGATCTGCTTAAGCCTGTCTTTGATTTGCTTAGGAAAGTGCGCCTTAATACTGTCCCGGCTTTATGAGGGCTTCTGCCTCAGGAAGAGGGATTTAGGGTGAGGGAGAATCGGTACTTTATTGGTTTGCTTGTCCCTTAAGCCTATTTTCAAAACGCTTAAACATATTTTCGAAATGCCTATGTTTTTTCAAAGGTTATGTTTCTAATGTTGATGCGACTAGAAAAGTTCGTTTTGAGGAAACTATCAAAGATGGCAATCTTATCGTTTGTTAGCTTTCCGGAAATTTTATACATTTCTTAATAATTTCCTCAGCCTATCTGTGGCAATGCTTTGGGCGCGATCGCACCTTCTTAGTCCTTACTTACGTCTGCATATGCTGCGGCGATTTTCCGTAAAAACCCTTAGTTTGACCGAAAACATCAGCACTCTACCTCTGTCTGCGTACGCAGTTCCGATTTATGGCATCTATTCCTCAATCGCGTTCTCGACATAGAAAAGTTGTTGTTCTGACTCAATCTGGGTTTCAGAGGTTGCAGTTCGTACAGTCCCAGTCCAACATTTGGGATGACTACACTAGAACCTGCACTTTAGAAGCTTTAAGCGAGCGAACTGGGCTTTCGACCCATACCCTGAGCAAAGTTTACGCCAGAAAGTCAGGAGTTGATTTGCGCACGTTGGTGCGCTATTTCAGCGCTTTTGATTTGACTTTGGAAGTGAGTGACTATACCGCAGCCGAAAAGATGAATGCCCAGGCTAAGTCGGGGCAGCTTGCGCTATCTCAGGTAGCCATCAGGTCGCCATCACTGGGCGCGTCTGCTGTCGTCAGTTGGGGGACGGCTCCGGATGTTTCCACCTTTTATGGTCGTGTTCCTGAGTTGGCAACCTTGCAGACCTGGGTTTTGGAGCATCAGTGTCGCCTAATTACCTTGGCGGGCATGGGCGGCATTGGCAAAACCTGGCTATCTATTAAGCTGGTAGAACAAATACAGTCAGCGTTTGAAGTGGTTCTGTGGCGTAGCTTACGACCGGTTTTGCGATCGCAATTCCCTTTAACGGTTGATGACCTGCTCGACGACCTGCTCAAACACCTCGACCCCTCGTCAGCGGCTTCTCCTTCAGCCACGACTCATGGCAAAATCCGACGGTTGATAAACCATCTGCGAGAAAAGCCATGTCTGTTAGTTTTAGACAATGTAGAGTCGATTTTAAACAGCGGCAGCTCAGGGGATGCGGCTGAACGGGTCGCGGGTACGTGCCAACTCGGCTACGAAGCCTATTGCGAGCTGTTTCGGTTAATTGGGCAGGGCCGACACCAAAGCTGCCTCATTTTGACAAGTCGCGAAGAACTCAATCGGCTTCAGCCATTGTCTGGAGAAAACCGGCAGGTACGACGCTTCTCGCTTGGCGGGTTACAAATTCCGGATATTCAACAAATGTTTGAGGCCAAAGGTTGTTTTTACGGAAGTGCCGATGCGTGGCATCAGCTCGTGACTTACTACGATGGGAATCCGTTTGTTTTAGAAACGGTTGCAAACACCATTCAGCGGTTTTTTGGGGGAAATATTGTCGAATTTTTAACCAGCAAAGGTTTGTTGTTAGATGATATTTGTGAGCTGATGGAACAACAGTTTGGCTTGCTATCAGAATCAGAAAAAGCGGTGATAGATGTGCTCGCTAGTCAAAGCATCCCCTGTTCGCTATCTATGTTGCGATCGCAACTGCCCGATTCCATTTCAACCATTAAAATATTGGGGGTCTTAAAGTCTCTGAGTTCGCGATCGCTGCTCAATAAAGCATCTAACGATACAGTCTTACCCTCCTTGCCCAGTAATTATGTCAAGGATTATGTCAGAGCATATGGTTGACTCGTTTAGGTATTGTGTTTATATGCCTGAATATCTGCCGAAATCGTAAACCACTTTACCGTTTCCCGTTGCCCATGTTTCAGCGATCGCACTCTGCTTGGTTTCGGGTTTTGCGGTTGGGCCTGTGCCTGCTGCTAGGGTTTGTGTTTGCCTGTGATCCTGCATTCGGTCACTCGGCGCTTTGGGTTGGCCACCGTTTTAATCACCGTTTTAGCCATATCGCTCAAGCCCCTGCTGCGATCGCTCTTGCCCCCACCCCATCCCTGATGGATCAGGGGCGCGATGCCTATGCCGCCCAACGCTTTATCGATGCTGCCGCCGCCTGGGAAGAAGCCGCCGCGTCATTTTTTGATCAACCCCTGAACCAAGCCCTGGCCCTCAGCTATCTCACGACCGCCTACCAGCAGCTCAACCAGTGGGAGGCCGCCGATCGCACCATTACTCAAAGCTTAGAACGCCTCGCCACCCTTCCCCACTCTGCTCAAAGGCTCGCGGTGAGCGCTCAAGCGTACAACACTCAGGGCAGCTTACAATTTGCCCGAGGCCAAGCCCAGAATGCTCTACAAACCTGGCAAATTGCCGCCGATCTCTATGCGCAAACCGGAGACGAATCCCGCTATTTCAACTGTCTTTTAAATCAGGTGCAGGCTCAGCAATCTCGTGGCTATTACCAGCAGGCGCGGCAAACCCTCACCCTGTTAGAACAACGCCTACCCCAACAGTCGCCCTCTGTGCAGGTTCTGGGCTATCAGCGGCTAGGGCAAACCTATCGACTGCTGGGTGATCGGGCGATCGCTCAAGCACGTTTGCAAACGGCTTTGAATTTAGCGCAGCAGGAAAACTTGGCAACCGGGGCTATTTTGCTAGGGCTGGCGAATGTTGCCCAAGCCGGTGGAGACTGGCAGGGCGCGATCGCTCTTTATCAGCAAGCCGAACAGTCCACCCAATCCAATATTCGCCTTAAGGCGCGGCTGAACCAGCTGAGCCTGTTAGCGCAGTACCAGCCCGATGCCGCTCGCCAGCTGGCCACTAACTTGCCGCCTGAGCTGGCTCAAATGCCCCCCGGACGAGGCCAGATCTACGCCTATATCAACACCGCCCAAAGCCTGCTACAGCTCTCATCTCCTGCCGAAACCAAAACCGCTGCTCGTTTACTGGTTCAAGCGATTCAATACAGTCAAAATTTACAGGATGCCCGTGCTGAAGCCTATGCCAGAGGGTACTTGGGCCATGCCTACGAACTTTCGCAGCAGTGGCCTGAGGCCCAGCAATTGACCGAACAGGCGCTGACCCTGGCGCGATCGCTCAATGCTGCCGATATTGCCTACCAGTGGCACTGGCAGTTAGGCCGCCTGCTCAAACAGCAAGGCCAACGAGAAGCTGCCCTAAGTGCCTATCGCGCTGCTTTTGCTGCCCTTCAGTCACTCAAACAAGATCTGGTCGCCGTCAGTGATGACTTACAGTTCTCCTTTCGCGATAGCGTCGAGCCCGTTTACCGCGAATTGGTCGATTTGCTACTGCAACCTGGTGCCAACCTGGCGAATGCAGTCCCTTCAACCGACGCCTCTCGACTCACCGAAGCCAGATCCGTCATCGAAGCCTTGCAGATTGCCGAACTCAACAACTTTTTTAAAACCGCCTGCCTCGAAGCGCAGCAGGTCGAACTCGAAGCGGTGAGCCAAACCGCCACTGCCATCATCTATCCGATTATTCTGCCAGATCGACTAGAGATTATTGCCAGTATGCCGGGGCGGCCTCTGCAACAATTTACCAGCCCTGTTTCTGAAGCCGAGCTAGCGCAAACGCTGCAAGACTGGCGACAAAATTTAGAAAAGCGCTTCACAGCCCCCGAAGGCAAAGCCCTGGGCCAACAGCTCTACCGTTGGCTGATTGCCCCGATGCAAACGGCCCTCGCCCAAACCGACTCGCAAACGCTGGTGTTTGTGTTAGATGGCGCTTTGCGCAATACGCCCATGGCGGCCCTGTATGACGGTGAGCGGTATTTGGTCGAAGACTATGCGATCGCACTCTCCCCAGGTCTTCAGCTTCTGGGCCCTCGGCCCTTGCAGTCTACGCAGGTGTCGGCGCTGCTAGGCGGCCTTACCGAATCTCGCCACGGCTTTAGCGCCTTGTCTAATGTAGATAACGAAATTCAAACCATTCAAGCGCTGTTGAAGAGTCGCGTATTGTTGAATCAGGACTTCACCACCACCGCCCTGACTCAGCAGGTGGCAAACGCCGATCAACCGATTGTGCATTTGGCCACTCACGCTCAGTACAGCTCAAACCTCGAAGACACCTTCATCCTCGCCTGGGACCGCCCCATTCCCCTAGATGAGCTAAGCCAACTGCTCAGTACAGGCGACCAAACCCGGTTAGAGCCCATTGAGCTGTTGGTACTCAGCGCCTGCGAAACGGCCACCGGGGATAATCGAGCCGCCCTGGGCCTCGCTGGAATTTCGCTACAGGCAGGTGCCCGCAGTACCTTAGCGTCTTTATGGAATTTAGACGATGCCTCAGGCGCATTCTTTGCCAGTCAGTTTTATCAGGCCCTCGCTCAGCCCCAAACCACCAAGGCCGAAGCCCTGCGCCAAGCCCAGCGATCGCTCCTCAGCAATCCCGATTATCGCCATCCTATTTACTGGGCAGTGTATGTGATGGTGGGCAACTGGCTGTAGGCGCGATAATTTGCAGTTGGCGGCATGGCCACAGCAGGTCACTTCACCCCAATCTTAGGGCACATATCTGCTAGCACAACTAATGGAAGGCTGCTCGCAGGCAATGCCCAAGGCAAGATTAGCGCACTTAGGGCCAACGCCTTTAAAGCTGAGCATCACGGTTTCGTCGCAAGGAAGCTTGCCGTTGTGGTCTTGCACAATCGTTTGTGCGATCGCTAAAATCTGCTCTCCCTTGCGGTCTGCAAAAGTACTCTTCGCAATCAGTCGGGCTATTTCTTTGGCAGGTAGCTCACTCATCGCCTGTGCAGTGTTGGCCCTAGCAAACAGCTGCCGCGACATCGGTAGACTCACCTCGTCATACGTGCGAATTGAGATGATGCAGGCTACCAGCTGCTCAAATGGCGAGTCATAGCCATCTTCAGCCAGCTGAAACATCGCTGCCTGCGGGTAAGCAGTCATCACCTCGCGCAAACGAATAAAAGCAGACTCAATATCGAACCCAGATGGCATCACGCTCTCCAACCCAAAACGCTCATAGTGTAGAGAAAATAGCGTTTTGACCGCATCGGTCTATAGTTCGTTTTGCAGTTCGCTTTAAAGTTCGTTTTTAAGTTCGTTTTTTAAGATGGTTTTGCTGCTCAGCTGTACGCATCGTATGCTACATTTTATAAGCCGTAGATGGCGTGGGTCAGTGCCCGAGTGGTTAATGGGGGTGGACTGTAAATCCACTAGCTATGCTTACGCTGGTTCGAATCCAGCCTGGCCCACCATCTGCGTTTGCGAATGTTAATTGTGCAAACTTTAATCGCGCAAGCTTTAATCGCAAAAGTCGCGAACTTGCGCAATCTTGCTGCCCATGTGGCTCAGTGGTAGAGCACACCCTTGGTAAGGGTGAGGTCACGAGTTCAATCCTCGTCATGGGCTTTTTAAAAATCTACAGCTTAATCTACAACCTTCAAACGGCCTGAATTGAGCGCATCATATATTTTATTGATCAGGGCTTCGTCTGCCGCGCTAATTTTGCCCCTAGCAAATACCGTCATCAAAAACTCCTGATCTGTCCGAGTAATTTGACGGCTTGCAAAAATCTGGATAATTCTTTTTTCAGTAGACAGCATAGGCGGACACCGGGACTCGCTCTGAGCAAATAAAATAAACAGCAGTGTAATGACGTAGTTGGGGCCTATGAGCCCGCAGTCATTAGAATTCCCGTTTTTTTCACAGCTAGACATTTTTCTAGACATTTCTAGGGATGACTGTTACAAAAAAATAGCTATTTTCCCAGCTCAGCAATGGCTCCAGACTGGCTAAGAAATGGCTGAAAAGTTAGCAATAGATGGGCGCATAAAACCTAAAAAACTGTCCCCCATACGAAAACCTTCGCGTAGGAAACAGCTTTTTGGGCAGTTCTTATGGCAACTTTTTTAAGTCGAACTCAAAGCCGATAAAGCCGCTGGATATAAGAGGCTCAGACCGGCTAAACGGCTGGCTAAACGGCTGCTAGCTCGCGCTCAGGTCTCTTGCTGTTGCGAATACTGCTAATAGCTTCGGCGTAGTCATCGGCTTTAAAGACAGCTGAGCCCGCTACGACGGCATTAGCACCGGCTTCTAGCACTTGCCAGGTGTTGTGACCCTTCAAGCCGCCGTCTACTTCAATCCAAGGGTCTAGCCCTCTTTCATCGCACATGGCTCTGAGCTTGCGAATTTTAGGAAGTATGCCAGGAATGAAGCTCTGACCACCAAAGCCAGGATTGACGCTCATAATGAGCACTAGGTCACATAGCTCTAGGCTGTAGTCGATCATGTCCAAGCTGGTGCCGGGGTTCAGTACTACGCCCGCCTGCTTACCGCATTCTTTAATTTGGGCTAGCGTGCGGTGCAAATGCGGAGAGGCGTTATGCTCGCAGTGTACCGAGATGATGTCAGCCCCTGCTTTGGCAAAGTCCTCAACGTACTTTTCGGGCTCTACAATCATCAGGTGAACGTCTAAGGGCTTGTCGGTAAGGGGTCGCACGGCTTCGACGATCATGGGGCCAATCGTAATGTTAGGAACGAAGCGACCATCCATGACATCAATATGAATCCAGTCGGCACCGGCCTGATCGACTGCGCGAATTTCTTCGCCCAAACGGCTAAAATCAGCGGACAAAATGGACGGTGAAATGACAACAGATTTGTTGGACTGAGCGTTTGCCATAGGAGCCTGCGCCTCTCTCGCTAGGGGATATTTTGCTTTAGCTATAAAGAAAGATCTATAAAAATCTATCTATATCTATATAGTGTAATTATTGTAACAAAACACTTCTCTTCTCTAGACATTAGTTTTCATTTATTCCTTTGAATCACTATATTGAATCACTCGTTTGATTATTGACGATTGCTTAACGATCTCGCTTAACGATCACTGAGATCATTCACTGATTGCTCAACAACTTCGGTAATTGAGCTAGAGTTTTTCTATAATTCCTATCAATCCCTTATCCATCTGAGATTTTATATGGCGCACCCTATGGGCACAGGCAGGTTTTTTCGGCGCTGGTATCGGCTGCGCAGCGTTAGGGTGGGCTTGGGTTTTGGTGCAGGATTAGGCCTGAGCGCTCTCGCAATCGCTCTGCCGATTAACCCATTGGCGGCTGTGGCTCTTTCTACTTCTACTGATACCGACGGCATTGATGCTCGCCGTTTGCATGCCGCGCCCTATGGCTTAACCGGTCGAAAAATCGCCATTGGCCAAGTTGAAATTGGTCGGCCTGGCCAGTTTGGCATTGATAAAGTGACGCCGGTTGATTTGCCCATGCGGTTGGGCCAAATTTTTGATCTCAATGGGCCTGCGATCGCTGATGGGACAGTGGATCGTCATGCTACTAACGTCGCGAGTGTGATGATCAGCCAAGATAAAATGCTCGTTGGCGTCGCCCCCCAAGCGAGGTTATATGCTGCGGCAGTAGGCCCCCTGACCGAATCGATTGGCCAGCCCGAAGAATGCTTAGCCTCACAGCATGTTGCGTTGCAAAACGGCGGCGATGTACGAGCTACTAACTTTAGCTTTGGCGAACCCCTTAGCCGTGACAGCCGGCTCGACGCCAGGCTTGACGGCAATGCCTTACTCACTCAGTGCATTGACTGGTCTTCTCGCGTTCATAAGCTGCTGTATGTCATCGCTGGCAACCAGGGCAGAGGCGGTATCCCCATTCCTACCGACAACTTTAATGGCATCAACGTCGCCTATTCCACTCGGATCAATGGCAAATTTTTGCGAGTGGACTATGCCAACTTGAGCAGCGAACCCAGAGAGACCTCCTACTACGAGCCCACCGAGTCTAATGAGGGGGCTCGTCGCTCTATTAACTTGGTCGCGCCCGGTAGCGCAATTGAAATGTTTGACCCTGACGGCACTCGGGTAACCAGTAGCGGTACGAGCTTTGCTGCGCCCCATGTAGCGGCCACCGTGGCACTATTGCAAGAATTTGGCGATCGCCAATTTCGCGCCGGTGCCAGCAACTGGAGTTTAGACTCCAGAGAGCCCCAAGTGATGAAATCTGTAATTCTCAACGCCGCTGACAAGCTAGAAGATACAGGCGATGGCAACCTGCTTGGCATGAGTCGCACCTTGCTAGATGAAACCGGGCGCGATTGGCTCCAAGGCGATGCCTATCGCGATCAAAGCATTCCGCTGCATGCGCAGCTAGGAACTGGTCACCTCAATGCTTACCGAGCGTATCAGCAGCTTGCCGGTGGCCAGTGGACGCCGGGTGAAGTGCCTGCTATTGGTTGGAGCTACGCTAGCTTAGAAAGTGCGGGTAGCGCGCAAGAGTATGTTTTTGATCAGCCTTTAAAAGGTGGCAGCTACATCAGTGCCACCCTTTCCTGGGAGCGCTTGGTAAACCTCGATTCAGCGGATGAATATTACGATTTGGGTGAAACCTTTGTAGGCCAGCCGCTCGGCAATTTAGACCTGTACCTCATGCCCGCCGAAGCGACAGATACTAATCAAAGCGTATGGTCTTCAGTCAGCGCCGAAGACAGCACAGAGCATATCTTTATTCCTATCCCAGCCGACGGGCGCTACAAGCTCAGAGTGGTGAAAAAGAATGCGATTAGCCCTGAACCTCAGTTCTATGCCTTAGCTTGGTGGGCAAAACCTGTGCAGTAAGTCTAGGCAGTCATATCTAGGCAATCATATCTAGGCAGTCGTCAAGAGTAGCGGGCCGCGTGATGCAAAACGACTGCCGGATGACTGCGAATTTGGCTACGCTGTTTTTTGCTTTGGGATATGGCTATGTCAGCAATATCTGGGGTTAGAGAATTGGACGGTGAATAGGCTGCCTTGCCCTACGATGCTTTTGACTGTAAGGCTGCCTTTGTGGCTGCGGATAATTTCCTGGGCAATGGCTAGCCCTAATCCGGTTCCCCCTGTTTTGCGATCGCGGCCACTATCAAGGCGATAGAATCGCTCAAAAATGCGGGCTTGCTCAGGGGCAGGAATGCCAATACCCGTATCTTGCACCGTCACCGCTACAGTGCGATCGCGCTGCTCCAATTCATGGAGTTTTATCGTCACAGCGCCTCTGGCCCCCGTGTAGCGAATGCCGTTATCAATCAAATTTGCTACCAGTCGGTAAAGCTGTGATTCATTGCCCCATACATATACCTCTGCGGTCGGTAGCTGGCAGGTTAAGTCGATATCGGCCAGGGTTGCTAGCTCTTGATATTCTTCCGTTAAGTCAGCGATCAAGTCATTCAGGCAGCAGGGCTTAAAGAGTGAGGGTGAAGCCGCTTGCTCTAGGCTCGTTAACAGCAACAAGTCTGTGATGAGCTGGCTCAATCGGCGGCCTTGCCGCTCAATGGTTTGTAGCGAAGGTGCGATGTCCTGCTGCTGATCTGGAGAAAGTCTGAGGGTTGCTTCTACCGTTGCGAGCAAATTAGCCAAAGGCGATCGCAACTCGTGGGCAGCGTTGGCCGTAAATTGCTGCTGTTGCTGATACGACCGATAGATTGGCTGCATGGCCAGACCTGATAATCCCCAACTTGAAATCCCCACCAGGCCCAGGGCCAGTGGTAGCCCCAGCGCTATTGCCCACCGAATCCGCTGCGTTTCTGCATCAAACCCGGCTAGCGTCCGACCCACTTGCAAATACCCCCAAGAGGCGGGATGAGTGGCAGGATGGGTATGCAGCGCTTCCCCTCTCGCATGACGATGGGCCGGACGAGGAGCCTGCTGCTGGCCCTGCTGCTGGCCTTGCTGATGAGGCGCGTTGTGTAAAACCGTGGTGAACTGTTGGTAGCGTGGCCCGTCGCCAACTTGCAGCGTTTGCCAGAGGGCAGGATCTAACGCCTCAGAGAGCGCTGGTTGATTGTACGAAAAGGCCAGTAGATTGCCGTCATGGTCGAACAAACGTACATAGTAGGTGGTGCGATCGCTCACCCCCGTCGTGTGGCGCTCAATCAGCGTTGGGCTCACCTCACAAGGTTGGTTAGCCAAGCACAAATCTGGAAAAATCTGTTGTAGCGCTGCGGCGGGTGCGGCTGCGGTCGGTAGCATGGGCTCCAAACTATCGTGAAGAGTGCCTGCTGTCGCCTCAATTTCCTGCTCCAGTGCGCCCCAGCGAGACTGCATCAGTCCCCGATACATCACCAGGGCTGACAGGCTCAAAATTCCCCCCATGACCAACGCATACCACAGCGCTAACCATAGGCGGCTACGTCGAAACAGCCGCTGAGTCTCAGTCTTGTGCCTTATTGCTGGCCGCTTCAGTGCGTTTTGGTTTGCTGCTAGCCGCCCGACTGCTCTCATCATAGAAATGTCATCATCGAGGCTGAAAACCGATACCCTTGGCCTGACACCGTTTCAATTGGGCAACTGCAATGGTAGCGGTCAAACTTACGACGCAGCAATCGAACCTGAGCGGCCACCACATTGCTGACCGGTTCCTCATCTAAATCCCAAAGCTGCTGGCGAATTTTGCTGCTCGGTAGAATTCGATTCGGGTTTTGCATCAGATAGGTGAGTAGCTGAAATTCCTTCCGCGTGAGCGGAATAGCCTGCTGAGCCTGCCCTGATAGCGCGATCTGCAAAGCTGTATTCGCATCGTCTAAGGTGAATGGCCCTACGGTTAGCTGCTGGGGCTGCCACTGGGGCGATCGCCGCTGTAAGGCCCGCAGCCGTGCCAGCAACTCCGCCATCACAAAGGGTTTGACTAAGTAGTCATCTGCGCCAGCATCTAACCCAGCAATCCGATTCTCCGACTGCCCCAGGGCCGTCAGCATTAGTACTGGCAAGGGGTTTTGATTTGCCCGCAAGCGCTGGCATAGTTCCAATCCAGAGAGTTCTGGCAATAGCCAATCAATCACGGCCACCGTGTAATCTGTCCACTGGTTCTCCAAATAGTTCCAGGCTTGCATGCCGTCGCTCACCCAGTCCACCACATATTTTTCACCTATCAAGACCTGCTTAATGGCTTGCCCCAAGGCTTCCTCATCTTCAACCAGCAGCACGCGCATGAAGTCTAACGTCATTGACTACGGGCTAATCCTACCGAAATTACGTCCTTTTCATCTCCTCATTTCATCTCGATTTCATCTCCTCATTTCATCTCGATTTCATCCCTTCAATGGCAAGCTACAAAAGATTTTGTGAGCTCAACTGCTATATGAGAAGAAGTGATATGCAATCTGTTTCACTGTTTAGTTCAATGCTCGCCCTTAGTCTGTCTTTTGCGGCGCCTACAGTATTCGCCCATGTCGGTCATGGTGATGAATTTCAGGCCACAGGCGGTGTCAACCAAGTTGCAGTTAACCAGAGCATCGATGCGCTGCTAGGCATTCAAGTCGCCCCTATTGAGGCTACCGCTGCTACCGGCGAGGCTATCCTCATTCCAGTCACAGCATTGGTTAATGACAACGACCGGCAACTCGTCTTTGTACAGTACGAAAACTTCTACGAACCCGTAGATGTAGTTACGGGCGAAACCCAGGGTGAATTGATCGAAATTATCGAAGGACTATCGGTCGGCGAGCAGTTAGTGACCCAAGGCAGTCTATCGCTCTATGCTGAGTCTCGTAAAACTCAAACTGCTGAAGCGCCATCTGCGGAAACAGAAACAGCAACAGAAACAACAGCAGGAACAACAACAGCAGCAGAACCTGCCCAAGTGACAGCTACCGAATCTGCGACAGAAACTGCTAGCAGTGGTTCCCCCATCCAGCCAGTCGGCTCCAGTGGGATTAGCGCCCCTGTGATTGGCGGCGTGATTGCAGGTGTGGTTGCGATTGTGATTGCTGGCGTCGCTGTCGCCATTACTCGAAACCGTGACAAAAAAGATCTCTCATAAATGTCTCTTGTGAAGATCTCTCATAAATGTCTCTTGTGAAGATATCTTGTGAAGATCTCTCGCAAAGATTTTTACGAGTACCTCATCAGTTCAGCTAGTTGTGGCTATCTTTTCTGTCTCTCCCTTTTCTTTTTTTCTCTTTAAAGTTTAAACTCAAATGCTCAATGCGCTCTTAAACAACGTTCTTAAAAACGCTATTACAAAGCGTTGGGTTATTGTGGCGGGTGCAATTGTCCTCAGCCTTTGGGGCGCCTTTAGCGTCACTCAAATGCCGCTGGATGTGTTTCCCCCCTTTGCTCCGCCCCAGGTAGAAATTCAAACCGAAGCACTAGGACTAGCGCCTGAGGAAGTCGAATCCCAAATTACCATTCCCATTGAACGTGCTGTCAACGGTCTGCCGGGCGTAACCGTTGTGCGATCTGCTTCTAAGGTTGGACTATCAATGGTCAGCGTCGTCTTTGCTCAAGACGCCGACATTTACCGAGCGCGACAGGCTGTTACGGAGCGCCTACAGCTGATCACCAGTCAGCTACCCGAAAGCGTGCATCCACCTGAAATTTCACCACTGGTTTCACCGCTTGGCACGATTCTCCAATATGCCTTTATCCCTGATCAGTCGACAGGTGCCACATCCTTAATGGATCTGCGCCGTTTGGTAGAAGTCACCCTTAGTCACCAACTTCTTTCAGTGCCAGGCGTTTCTCAAGTGACGGTGTACGGCGGCGATGAGCGTCAGGAGCAAGTGCTTGTCAATCCACAACAGCTTCAGCGGCTAAACCTGTCTCTGAACGAAGTTACCGCTGCGGCTCAGGGCGCGAGTGCAAATGCGGCTGGTGGTTTTTTCACGGGTGGTGGTCAGGAAATGCTCGTGCGTGGTATCGGCCAAGTTCGCTCTGTTGAAGATTTGCAGCGGTCTGTCGTTACAGTGCAAAATAATGAGCCGATTTTGCTGCGGGATGTGGCTGAGGTAAAAACAGGGGCTGCGCTCAAGCGTGGGGATGCTAGCTTTAACGGTCAGCCTGCGGTGGTGCTGATGGTCAACAAGCAACCAGATGTGGATACGCCAACGGTGACCCGAGCTGTAGAAGCGGTCGTGGCCTCCTTGCAGCCCATGTTTCCAGCGGATGTGCAGGTGGTACAAACATTTCGACAGTCCAACTTTATTGACGCTGCTATTCGCAATGTCAGCGGATCTCTGGTGCAGGGCATCATCATTGTCTCTGTGATTTTGCTGTTGTTTTTAATGAACTGGCGCACAGCGATCATTACTCTTAGCGCTATTCCGCTGTCTCTGTTAATTGGGCTGTTGTTGATGAAGGCGTTTGGTTTGGGCATTAACACCATGACGCTCGGCGGGCTAGTTGTTGCTATTGGTTCGGTGGTAGATGATGCCATTGTCGATATGGAAAACTGTTATCGCGGCATTCGCCAAAATCAGGCTGAGGGTCAGCCAAAACAGCCATTTCAGGTTGTTTATGAAACCTCTTTGCAGGTTCGGCAGGCAGTTGTTTTCTCTACGGTCATTATTATTGTGGTGTTTGCGCCCATTTTTAGCCTGACTGGGGTTGAAGGTCGCATTTTCGCGCCGATGGGCTTGGCCTATTTGTTCTCTATTGCTGCCTCTACGGTTGTTGCTATGACGCTGTCTCCGGCACTCTGTGCGATTCTGCTGGCGAATCAGTCTCTGCCCCAATCGGCTACCTTGGTTTCGCGCTGGGCCGAACGGTTGTATCGCCCGCTGTTAGGTTTTTCTACCCGTGCTCCTCAGCTGATTTTGGGCATTGCGCTGGCGGCTTTAGTGGCGACGGTGGCGGTTGTTCCATCTTTAGGTCGGGTGTTTTTGCCTGAGTTTCAAGAGAAGTCTTTGGTGAATGCGATGGTGCTTTTTCCGGGTGTGTCGTTGGATATTACAACGGGCGCAGGTAAGGCGCTGGCGAGCACTTTGCAAAACGACCCGCTTTTTGAGTGGGTACAGGTGCGAGCTGGGCGAGCGCCGGGCGATGCTGATGGGGCTGGCGTTAATATGGCCCATGTGGATATTGAACTGAGTAACTTGGCGCTTAAAGACCGAGCAGCTAGTGTACAAAAATTGCGGGAGGCGTTTCTGAAGCTGCCAGGGGTTGCGCCCAATATTGGTGGGTTTATCTCTCACCGGATGGATGAGGTGCTGTCGGGGGTTAGAAGTGCGATCGCGATTAAAATATTTGGCCCAGACCTCGCAGAACTCCGCCGAATTGGTGAACAGGTGCGCGATACGATCGAACCCATTGAAGGTGTGGTGGATTTGCAGTTGGAGCCCCAGCTCCCTATCCGTCAGGTGCAGATTCAGTATGATCGCGAAGCTGCGGCCACCTATGGCCTGAGTATGGTCGCTATTTCAGAGGTTGTAGAAACGGCGCTTAATGGCAAAGTTGTTGCCCAGCTGCCTGACAATCAGCAGCTTATCGACATTACTGTAGGCTTGCAGCCCTCAGCTCGCAATAGCCTAGATGCAATTCGAGCTATTCCTCTTTCGACCCCCGCTGGCGAAATCATTCCCCTAGAAACTGTTGCTATGGTGGACTATGGTATGGGCGCCAATGTAGTTAATCGGGAAGATGTCTCGCGTCTGATTGTGGTTTCGGCGAATGTGGCGGATCGCGACCTCGGTAGCGTCGTCAATGATATTCAATCCCAAATTCGCCAAAATGTACCGCTGCCGAGCGGCTATTTTATCCAGTATGGCGGTCAGTTTGAGTCAGAGCAGCGAGCCACTGGTAGTTTGTTGATGTATAGCATTTTGGCTGCGATCGCCATTGCGGTGGTCATGTTTTTTTCAGTTAACTCTCTCTCTGCGACTGTTGCCATCATGCTCAATTTGCCGCTGGCACTGGCAGGGGGAATTCTTTCTGTTCTGCTAACCGGCGGTGTTCTATCTGTTGCCTCATTGATTGGCTTTATTACGTTATTTGGTGTAGCTGTTCGTAATGGTCTCTTACTAGTAGATAACTACAACAGAAAATTTGCCCAGGGAATGCATCTCAAAGACGTGATTATCCAGGGCTCTTTGGAGCGGGTGAATGCCATTTTAATGACCGCTTTAACCTCGGCTCTAGGAATGTTGCCCTTAGCTATTGCCAGTGGGGCTGGAAACGAAATCCTCCAGCCTTTGGCCATTGTTGTACTGGGTGGATTATTCACTTCTACCGCCCTAACGCTCCTGGTCATTCCAGCACTTTATGCTAGGTTTGGCCGGTGGCTAATACCCAACCCAATTCGGTCTTCAGCGGAGATCGATTTTGGGGTGAGTTCTCCTGCTCCGCCGTCGGTTGGTTCCATTTGATCTGCTCATTAGCTCATTACTCATTAGTTGATCCGCTCACTAACTTGCCAAACAGGGCCGATGCAATATTGATGAACCAACCTATTTTTCATCGCCGTTTCATCATTCGTCGGCATAATACTGGTGCATACACTTAGCGAGATTTTTTCAACCCATGACGCAGTCTATTAAACGAAGCTTCCTTTCTGTGTATTGGGCCAATCGTTGGGCCAAATTTATGGCAAGGGGCTTGGCTGTTATGGTGATTCTGGCGGTTAGCTGTAGCCAAGTGCCCTTGGGGCAAGATACGGCTGCGCTCACGAAAGTTGCACAGGCGAGCGAACTCACTGTCTTTCGCAGCCCGACCTGTGGCTGTTGTAGCAAATGGGCTGATCATATGAAAGCCTTTGGCTTTCAAGTAAAAGACATGGTTACAGAGGACATGACTGCTGTTGAGCAGCAGTATGGTGTGCCCAATCAGCTGCGCTCATGCCATACAGCGATCGCCAATGGCTACGTTATTGAAGGTCATATTCCGGCCCTAGATGTGGCCCGTTTACTCACAGAAAAACCCAATATCGCAGGTATCGCGGTGCCTGGAATGCCAATGGGGTCTCCAGGCATGGAAGCTGGCGACTATATTGAGCCCTACTCAGTGTTCACCTTTACCCAAACGGGTGAAACAGCTATCTTTTCAGAGCATTCGTAATGAAACGCCGCCAGTTTAATCGCTGTTTTGGCCGATGTTTGGCTGCAACTGTGGTCAGCCCACTTTTGGTTCAATGCGATCGCCCTGAGCTAGGCGGACAGGCCTATCAAGCTTTGCCTCGCCTGAGTAGTCAAAATGGATTGCTAGATGTTTCCTTAGTGGCTCAAGCTCAGCGAAAACCGTCGACTAGAACCGCTGCTGGTCGATTGACGAAGCGGTTGACTTATTATGCTGGAACATCCAATGCCGGAACATCCAATGCCGGAACATGCCCTATCCTTGAAGCGCGCCCTGGCGATACTCTGCGCCTCACTCTGGTGAATGAACTCGAACAGTCTACTAACCTTCACTTTCATGGACTGCATATTTCACCTGAAGTAGACAATGTGTTTCGAGAAGTGGCCGCGGGCGATCGCTACACCTATGAATTCCAAATTCCCAAAAACCATCCTGCTGTGACTGGGTGGTATCATCCCCACTATCACGGCCTTGTGGCTGAACAGGTATTTGGAGGATTAGCAGGGCCCATCATCATTCGCGGCGACCTAGATGACATTCCAGAAATCCAGCAGGCCGAAGAAGCGCTATTGCTATTGCAAGACTTTGATCCTGCGCTGATAGCAGATCCTGCCATCCTGTCTCCTTTAGCTAAAAAATGGGGGCGAGAAGGCCCGCTATTGTTAGCCAATGGCCAGCAAAACCCCGTGATCGAGGTGCCGCAAAATGGCTTGCTCAGGCTGCGACTCATTAACGCTTCCGCCTCCCGAATTTATCGGCTCCAGCTCAATAATCATCCCTGGCACTTAATTGCGACTGATCGCGGAGCCATTACCAAGCCAGCCGCGTTAGGTATTCTTTCCCTTTCTCCGGGTGAGCGTGCCGAGCTCCTGATTTCAGGCCAGCGCAGTCCAGGCGACTATCCCATTGTGAGTTTGCCTTATGATCGGGGCATTGGCGAAATGGTTGCGGCTATGGGCGATGCTGTCGCACAAATGCCAGGTGTGACGCGGCCCCAAGAAACCATCTTGGCAACCCTGCGCTATATGCCCCGTCAGCGCACCGTTCCCCTACCCTTACCTCAGCAGCTCATCTCTGTTGAGCCGCTGCCCGCTCCCCAAACGACCCGCGAGTTTGTTTTGAACCATGGGGTAGATGCCTCCATCGGTGCCACAGGATTCATTATTAACAATCAAGCCTTTGCGATGAATCGGGTCAACACGCAAGTGGTCCTCAATACGGTAGAAGACTGGCGCATTATCAACAAAGCCAGCATGGATCATCCCTTTCACCTACACACCAATCGCTTCCAAGTGATTGAACGCAATGGCCAGCCAGAAGCTTTAAGCGCTTGGAAAGATACGGTTGCTATTGGCCCCTATGAAACCGCTACCCTTCGCGTCAAGTTTGAAGACTTCACAGGGCGTACCGTTTACCACTGCCACATTCTTGACCATGAAGATCAAGGGATGATGGGCATTGCCGAAATTATGTGAAAGAGGGCGAACGACGGGGATCGAACCCGCGAATGGTGGAATCACAATCCACTGCCTTAACCGCTTGGCTACGCTCGCCATATGCACCCGCTGGCTTTTTAAGCTATCTGTATGCCTGCGATATTAATGGCAGGTATGTCAGGTTGGGTGCGTTTGGGTTTCAATTATATCACCGTTTTTTTATTCATCACCAACCCTTCCAAACTTTCGCGCTAGCTAGCAAATTATGTCAGTGCAAAATGGCTTGTATATATGCCATCTGCTACCTTGCCATCCCGAACTAGGCAAGCGCTCATCGGCCTAGATTTGAACCAGGCTGGATCAAATGGGATTAATAAACTTGACGGCAAGGCGATGTCAGGAAGTGTCTAGGAACTTTGCGCTAGGAACTTTGCGCTAGGAACTTTGTCACAAAATACGCATGCGCTTGGGGAAACTGCCCCTTCTGATACAGCCCTTTATTAACCAAATCTTGAATAATGAGAAACCAATTATTCAAAACGCCATAAGTTCGCTATCAATATAAGTAAGGGCAATAGAAAAGTAAGGGCAATAGAAGTAAGGGCATGAATCAATTGCTTGCCCTTACCCCTTGTCATTTAGTCATTTATAAATTCATAAAAAGAGGTCTCCTTTGAAACCCGTGGTCGCATCTACTGCATATTTACTCATTTCGCACGGCAGTCGAGATCCGCGCCCGCAGGAGGCCATGAATCGACTGGCAGACCTAGTGCGCAAACATTTAGAGTCATCGACCCAGTCGCTAAATTCGCGATCGCTCACACCAGAAGATGCAGCACCGTCGCATGTAAAACAAACGCTTTTGTTGACCCGGCCAAGGCTGAAGGTATCGCCGGTTGCACCGTCTAAAGTCATGGTTGGAACGGCCTGCTTAGAGCTAGCGCCCATTCCTTTGAGCGAGCAAATTTATGAGTTTGCACTGCGGTTAGCCGCGATAGGGGTGAGCGAGCTTAAGCTATTGCCCGTGTTTTTGATGTCGGGCGTTCATGTGATGGAAGATATTCCAACTGAGGTAGAAGCGGCCAAATCAAAAATTGCTGGGATGTCTTTGAATCTGACCCTGTGTCCGCATTTAGGTAGCCACGACAAAATTACAGAGGTCTTAGCGAGCCGATTGGCTTCTGTTCCGGCAGAAGGATCGCTGCTAGTGGCCCACGGCAGTCGTCGGCCCAAGGGCAATCAGTCTATTAAGAAGCTGGCAAAAAGGCTAGGAACGGCGGTGGCCTATTGGGCAACGCCGCCAGATATGGAGACGCAGGTGATTGAGCTCATGCAGAATGGCTGTCAAAAACTGACAATTTTGCCCTACTTTTTGTTTGCTGGAGGCATTACAGATGCCATTGTTCATCGCACTGAAGAGCTAGCGGAGCGTTTCCCAAAGGTCAACTTTCGCCTGCTGCCGACGCTGGGCGCAACTAACGAAATCGCAGATTTAGCGATTGAGCTAATTCACTCGAACTGATTTATTCGAACTGATTCACTGAGCTGATTTGCTTAAGCTGATTTTTGTCCATTTCTCTATCTATTTTTACCCTATCTTCACCGCTGCTCATTTTCACGGGTTTTTTCCATGGTTTTTTTCATGGTGATGATGAAACCGGACTTTTGGAGTGATGGCGTAATCAGGTCATAGTCTGCCTACAGCGAATAGGCGGTGAACAGTATCATAGATGTCAATAGGATATGAGTAGATGGCGTTTGATGAGGTGGGCTTTTTGGGCTGACCATTCCGACTGCCGACTTGTGTCTAGTTACTGCTTATTCACCGCTGACTATGCCCTTTTTTAATACGTCAGAGTTTAATTCCTCAGAGTCTACTCCCTCAGAGTCCAATATCTCTAATGCCTTAGAGCCGACGCCCTTTGCTCAGTCATTCAAAAATCCACCCGGCAAGGTCTATTTAGTGGGTGCTGGGCCAGGTGATCCGGGGCTGCTGACGGTAAAGGCCAAAACGCTGTTGGAATGCGCAGATGTGGTGGTGTTCGATGCGTTGGTCAGCGAGCCCATTTTAGGGCTGATTAATCCGCAGGCTGAGCGTGTTCATGCGGGTAAGCGTCGAGGCCGACATTCTATGTCGCAGGTCGATATTACGCAGCTGCTGCATGAAAAGGCCTTGGAGCATGCGGTCATTGTTCGGCTCAAGGGGGGCGATCCGTTTGTGTTTGGCCGCGGCGGCGAGGAAATGGGTGACTTGATGGCTGCTGGTATTTCGGTGGAGGTGGTGCCGGGCATTACGGCGGGCATTGCGGCTCCGGCCTATGCCGGAATACCGGTGACGCATCGGGGCTATAGTTCTTCGGTGACGTTTGTGACGGGGCATGAGTCGGCGGGAAAGTATCGTCCTCAGGTTAATTGGCGAGCGATCGCGCAGGCATCAGAAACCATCGTGATTTACATGGGGGTACACAACTTGCTCAATATCACGCAGTCGCTGATGCAGGCAGGGCTACCCGCAGCGACACCGATAGCGCTGATTCGCTGGGGCACTCGGCCCGAGCAGGAAGAGCTGATCGGTATGCTGAGCGATATTGTGGCTAAGGTTGAAGCGAGCGAGTTTCAAGCGCCAGCGATCGCAGTCGTTGGCAGAGTGGTTGACTTGCGATCGCAGCTAGCCCCCGCTTCGCCCATGCACAGCAAAGTACTAAAGTGAACGACCTTCCAAAAAAGGTGCAAGGCAAAAAAGTTGGTGCAGGCAATCGAAAAAAAGATGCAGAAAAACACGGAGGCCGAGGGCACTACCCGGCTAGATAGCTGGATTGCCGAGACGGTGACAAGCCTTTCACGCAACCGCGCTCAAAAGCTGATTGAACAGGGCGCTGTCCAGGTAAATGGCGTTATCTGTCAGCAAAAAAAGGCGTTAATCAATCGGAGTGATCATATCCAGATTGATATTCCTGAGGCCACCCCCTACGCCCTAATTCCCGAGAATATTCCCCTTGATATTTTGTATGAAGATGACCAGCTGCTGATGCTTAATAAGCCAGCAGGGATGGTCGTCCATCCCGCGCCTGGTCATCCAACGGGCACGCTGGTTCATGCCCTGTTGTTTCACTGCGGCAGCGAGCTTACTGGCGTCGGCGGTGTGCAGCGGCCCGGCATTGTTCATCGACTCGATAAAAACACCACTGGCGTCATGGTCGCCGCCAAAACAGAAGTCGCATTGCACAGTCTACAAGCGCAAATTCAGGCGAAAACTGCTCGCCGTGAGTATTTAGGCATTGTTAACGGCGCTCCAAAAGCTGAGCAAGGCACGATTGACCAACCAATAGGGCGTCATCCTAAACATCGTAAAAAAATGGGCATCATCCCGCTGCAAGCGGGCGGACGAACGGCTATCACCCACTGGAAAACAATTGAACGGCTGGGTAACTATACGCTGGTGCAGTTTCAGCTAGAAACCGGACGAACCCACCAAATCAGAGTTCACAGTGCCTATATGGGCCATCCGATTGTAGGCGATCCAGACTATGGATCTGGCAAGTCAGCAGGTATTAAACTCCCTGGTCAGGCGCTTCACGCCTTTCGGCTCACACTGTCACATCCCATAACGCAAGCGACAATTACCGGCGAAGCCCCCCTGCCCGAACGGATGAGAAAGCTGTTAGATAAGCTGAGACTGCTTTAGCGAGATTGTTTTATCGGAACTGTTTTATCGGAACTGTTTTATTGGGACTGCTTTAGCGCTGTGCAGCCCAATCGTCTTGGCAACACCGAAATTTTGTAGATTTTCTTGCTACCACAACCAAAAAAGCCGAAGTGGCAGAACCACCTCGGCAGATAACCTTTTGAGGAAAAAGCAAAATTTTAGTAAAACGTTTTAGTGCGTTTTAGCAAAGCCTTGGCATGAGGTCAGTCACTCAGCCTCATGCCAAGGCCACTGGTCAGATTAGTACCAGAACTAATTGCCGTTGACCGGAACACCCAGCTTGCGGAAGGGAACAGATGCGCCAATGTTGATAGTAGCGGTGTTCACCCGAGGCGTTGATGCTGGACGCGCGTTGACGCTGCGTGCCATATCCAGGTACAGGGCAGGGTTGCCAGCACTGGGCTTCTTTTCCTGAGGCTTGAAGCGACGAACCTGATCCTGCCAGATGATTTGGGGGAAGCCCAAAATGCCACGATAGTACTCGTTGTACCGAGGTGACTTGATATCGAAAGGACGCTGGCCCACTTCGCGACCAGGTAAAATGCGACGACGATAGTAAGGCACGATGTCGTAGCCAAAGTTTTCCATGTACTCGTCGCTGCCTAGCAACTCGTCTATGAATCCTTCAACACCTTTGGTTGCAATTTTGATCGACCAGGCGATTTTTTCGCGTTCGTTGTAAGCATCACGGCCCAAAGCGCGCTGAATAACCTGCTCTACAAAGCGATAGTTGCTGTTTTTTTCGTAATAGTTGCGTAAAAACGTATCAGAAAGAAACAGACCCCGAATAAAGTCGCGTACCGTGATTTGGTTGTTGCGGAGCTGCGACTCTAGTGTGGCTTCGCGGTCGGCCTGAAAGGCATAGAAGAAAACTTGACGGTAGGCCGCCTCAATGAGGTCGGTCATTTCGCTGTACTCAAGCAGAGCCTCAGCATTATAAACTCTGGGCTGGTCATCGCCCTGGACTGTATACCCTTCTACCCTTTGGTTTTGGCTTTTAGGGGCGTAATTCAACAACGGAAGAGCCACGTTTGAATCTCCAACACTCGTAATAAACAGCTGCAAATATTTCTCAATGTTCTCAATGATAGAGGAGCCCGGTCGCTAGGCTGGATAAGTCTGAGGAAATCCTTACACACCGTAACATTTGCTGAAAACGCCATAGGCCAAGGCTTCGGTTCTTGAAAGCAGGCTTAAGGGATGCTGGTTGACTAGCAGATGGCCCGCCCTCTGATAAGAAAACTCATATTTTGCAACATTCTTCTCATTCAAAATGCGTCTTAATACTGGCCCAATCTTGAGGGGTGTTGCAGTTGAAAAGTAGCTGCGGGGGAAGTGCGGTATAGGCTAAGACTGGCAATGGTTTAAGCCATGTCTGAAAGGATAGTTTTGCCGTAGAGGGTTGGCGAGCAGATTCCTGGGGCCTAGCGTCAATGGCTCCATCAGTTGCTGCCTGATAAGCCCTGATATGGCGCGTTAGCGCTGGTAAGCAACTGCGGTGATAAAAGCCGCAGAGGGGTTCCCAGGTTGTTTCCTGTGTTCCCCTTATTTCCTTTGTTTCCTTTGTTTCCTCTCGTGCTACGAGTGATGCCATCGGGTAGCGCTTTGCGACAGCGGCGACCTCATGACACCGATTTTTCTCCCTTTTCTCTAGCCAAGCCCACCACTGCTGTAGGGGCTCACTTTGCAAGTAGGGGAGATCACAGGCTAGCAGCAAACACCATTCGGACTCGATCTGTGCCCAGCCTTGTGCAAAGCCGCTCACTGGCCCTAGATAGCGCGGCTTTTGAAGACTGGGAGATTGTGGAGGCATGGGAGATTCGGTCACCCACCGAATGCTAGGTGGCAGCATTGTGCGATAGCGGTCGGGCCAGGGGGTTACGACTACTACGTCAGCGGTAAGCTGCTGTGCAATTTGTGCTGTTCTGCTGAGCAGCTGCTGACCGTCAGGTAGCTTCAAGAGCGCTTTATCTTGTCCCATGCGGCGGCTGTGCCCACCGGCCAAAATCATCACTGAGAGCGTCGGCATTTTTGTTGGTGTTTTATGGCGTTACAGCTTGGCGTTACAGCTTGGCGTTATAGCTTGGCCTTATAGCGGGTTGCGCGGTTTGACGGCGGGTTCTCGGCTCTCGTTGATCTGGGCTAGGCGTTTGTTTTCAGCCCACGCATGCCCCTTAAAGTAGTAAATAAACGCGGCTAGTGTTGCGATCGCTATATACATGAGCCTAATGAGCCATCCTAATCGCTCAAAAATGTAGGCAACTGCATCGGCTCTGGGATCTTCATAGCTAGAGAGTTCTTCGGCTAAGAGTTGGCTGGGGTTAGACTGCTCTGACTCTAGGCGCTGACGCAAGGTGGGCAGCTCTGTGACTTTAGTACTAAACGAATAAAAGCCAAAAAAACCACCGCTGCCGGTTTCTCGGGTTAGGAAGGCATTGCTCACTGCGCGCGCTTCATCATAGGAAATGGCAGATTTGGTGGCGACCTGCTGTATCCATAAGTGCTGCTGCATGATGTAGCTCGCGCTAAATACAAAGGGGCTGACCGCTAGCAGCAATGCTATTTTCGCCCAGCTGTTCCAGCTGCGAGGCAGCAAAAAGGTGGCAGCGCCAATGCCGCCCGCCAACAGCGCAAACACCACCCAATTAGAAATTTCAGCCAGTTCAATGCTGCGCAGAAAGCCGCCTACAAAGGGCACCGAGTAGAGATAGCGTTCGGCCAAGCCTGCAACGATTGCTTTGAGCCCAGCCATCAGTAAGCTCAGCCCAATGCCAATGGCAAAAAAAAGCGGGATACGGGGTCGGTTGGAGTTCATGGGCATGAAAGAGCGCTGATTAAGACATTGAGGCCGCTTCCTTATCAAATCACTGTTAGTTACGAAATTCAAAATACGAATTAAAAACATCCCTGAGCGATCGCTTGAACTTCGCGGGTATGTTTAGTACATTTGAACTATTCTGTTTGTTTGATTCGGTTTGGTTAAGTGCCTGTTAAACATGTCGCCCTTTTGGAACTGCCCCTATGAGTATTGAACTGAGTATTGAACAGACCAATCAGCTAATTTTACTCATCTTAAATTCGGTCTTAATGATGCTGCTATCAGCCGCATTGCTAGGGGGCGCCTGGCTCAGACAAAACATGCTCGCTCAGCAGCTGCATCGGCTGCATCTAAGCTATCGGGCGATCGCCCATAAAAGATTTGATCTAAGTGATATCAATAGCGGCATCCATGGGGATGTTCATCCTAGTGATGCGATTCAGAACGGTGATGCGGTTAAAAACGGTGATGCGATCAAAAATGCAGTTAGACAATCATCGGAGAACTATGGCAGCCTGGTTTCAAGCCAATCTTTTCAACAAACCCAGGCGCGCCTCAAAAGAATTCGGAGTGATCGCCAGCGCTTGCGCAACCAATATTGGTGGAGTCATATCGGCATGCTAACGCTGCATATGGTGCTGCTCATTTTTAGCGTCAGTTTATTCACGCTGGTAATGCGCTCCTTTCTATCGTTCGATGGCTTGATTTCTACCTCACTTTTTATGTTTGCGCTAGGGTCTGCTGGGGTGCTCGCTGGCATTGGCTGTGTGTTAATTGATTTGGCACAAGGCGATAGCGGAGGCGATTCTTTGGGACATTCGCTGGGCAAGGCAATCGCCCAGATAGGGCGTCACTGGCAAACGCGCACTGCCCGTTTTCCCAGGGTGAGCAGCCGTCGCAAGGCCGCAGTGCCGGTACTCATACCCAGTCAGTTCAACCAGAGGACTCGATCTGCCTTTAGTGGAGTTGTCTCTACAGAAGGCAGATCAGCAGAAGGCAGATCTGCAGAAGGCAGGCCCGCGACAGCGCATCCAACCGTAGCCGCTAATCCTGCGCAGTATCGACGCGATCGCGTGTGATTACGAGCGATCGCGCCGACTTACAGCTGCTCGGCCAGCTCCAAACTCACGTTGCCTAGCTCAAACCGTTGCAAAATTCGCTCAGCCATCTGCGCAGGCATTAGGCCCAACACCGCCTTAGACTGATCGGGTGAGGCATGGTCTACCAGCTCATCGGGCACACCCAACCGCAGCAGGTCAGGCGTCATTTTGCAGTCAAACAGCGCCTCAGCTAAGGCCGAACCAAAGCCACCCATCAGGCAGCCATCTTCCATGGTCGCGACCCGACCAATGCGGTCAATCAAAGGCAGCATCAGTTCAGTATCCAACGGCTTGGCAAAGCGAGCGTTCACCACAGTTGCTTCAACGCCATGCTCACTCAAAATTTCAGCAGTTTGCATCGCCGGATACACCATCGCGCCATAACCCACGAGCAACACATCCTCGCCCTGCCGCAAAACCTCAGCCTTGCCGATTTCAAGCGGCTGCCAGCCCGACTCCATCAGCGGCACACCATAGCCGCTACCACGTGGATAGCGCACCGCAATAGGCCCGTCATATTCCACGCCAGTCACTACCATGCGCTGCAATTCGGCCTCATCTTTAGGGGCCATCAGCACGATGTTAGGAATACAGCGCAAGTAAGCAATGTCATACATGCCCTGGTGAGTAGGCCCATCTACACCCACAATGCCAGCGCGATCCAAGGCCAAAAAGACCGGCAGCTTTTGAATGCAAATGTCATGGACAATCTGGTCAAAAGCCCGCTGTAAGAACGTAGAGTAAATAACCGGCACCGGCTTCATGCCTTCGCAAGCGAGACCAGCGGCCAGGGTCACGGCATGCTGCTCGGCAATCCCCACATCAATGTACTGCTTGGGTAGTTTGGCCTGTAGCAAATCGAGCCGGGTGCCCGTTGCCATTGCCGCCGTAATGCCAACAATGGTGGGATCTTTTTCGGCCAGCGTAATCAGCGTATCGGCGAACACCTTAGAGTAGCCCGGTGGCTTGGGCTTATTGGTCGGGACTTTTTGCCCTGTTTCTAGGTCAAACGGCGACTGGGCATGGTATCCGACCTGATCTTTTTCGGCAATTTCGTAGCCTTTGCCTTTAACCGTAGCGACATGAACGAGGACTGGCCCGCCGTGCTTATGGGCTTCTTTAAAGGCGCTAATGAGCTCGGCGATGTTGTGGCCATCAACTGGCCCCATGTAGGTAAAGCCCAATTCCTCAAACACAGCGCCGACTTTGGGCACAGCCAAGCGCTTCATGCCTTCTTTTACCCGACTGAGTTCTGGGGTGAGGGTCTCACCAAACGGGAGCTGCTTGAACTGCTCTTCGAGGTTTTCGGAGAGAAATTGCATGGGCGCGCTCAGGCGCATTTTGTTGAGGTAGCGCGGAATTGCACCGACGTTGGGAGAAATCGACATTTCATTGTCGTTGAGCACGACAACCAGGTTGGTTTTGGGCAGGTGGCCCGCATGGTTAATGGCCTCTAGCGCCATGCCGCCCGTGAGCGCGCCGTCACCGATAATGGCGGCAACTTTGTAGTCTTCGCCTTTTAAGTCGCGGGCGATCGCCATGCCCAAGGCCGCTGAAATGCTGGTAGAAGCATGGCCTGCCCCAAAGTGGTCAAACCGACTTTCAGACCGTTTCAGGTAGCCCGCAATGCCGTGCTGCTGGCGAAGGGTATGAAAGTCCTTGTAGCGACCGGTAATCAGCTTATGGGGATAGGCCTGATGCCCCACATCCCAAACCACCTTGTCACGATCGAGATCCAGGGTTTGGTAAAGCCCTAGCGTCAGTTCTACGACGCCTAATCCTGGGCCTAAGTGGCCACCGCTCGCAGCGATGGTTTGCAGATGTTTGTCTCGTATTTGCTGGGCAATTTTTTCTAGCTGGGTGACCGACAGGCCATGCAACTGGTTAGGGTGGGTTATTTCACTCAGATGCATATCAAATCCTCTCTTAATCGGCTGTTATCACGTGGGTCGTAGGCTTTATTTTCAAAGCCACATTTTGAAAGCTACCTTTTGTAGGCCACAGGTAAGGGTTATGTAATTTCTGACAAAACGGGCATGATTTGTCAGATCTTTCACAGTACAAAGATATTGTGACTCGGATAAACGCTAGTGCGTAGTTCTGATACCAGTCTTGCGCGAAAAAGCGTTGTCTGCACAGTTCTGCACGGTATCGTTATGTTCACTCTATTCACTGTAGATTAGATCCGAGCGCACAATCCTAGAAATGAGGCTCCTTTGAAAATGTCCAAAACTCCTAATCCATCCCACTTAAAGCCCCCTTTAAATCCCTATTTGAGGCAAAGTGGAAAGCGCATTGGAAAGCAGGTTATGTCTAGTTTAAATGGCGGCTCTAAAAGCATAGCTTCTCGGCTTACGGCGGTTTCAGCTGCGAGTGCGGTTTCTCTGGCGGTTCCGGTTAGCCTCTTGCTGTTGGGCACCCTTGGCACCAATGTCGCCCAGGCCGCCCCTGACTATTTTGCCTGCGCAACTGATGTCAAAGCGGCTGGCGTTGCTGAAGAAAGTGTGATCGCGGCATGTGCAGGTGCGCGCTATCCCGAAGATCTGGGCGCCTGCGTCATTGACATCAATGAATTGACTGGCCTAACAGGCGATGCTGCGCTGCTGGTTTGTGGGCGATCGCGCCGCCCAGTCGAAGTCGCTGACTGTACCATTGATATTCATGCGGCCTTTTTTGAGAGTCCTTCTACCGAGGTACTAGAAAACTGCGGTCGCAGTCTGCTACCTGCACGTTACGGTACCTGCGTAGTGGATATTGTCGATGCCACAGAAGTCGCTGTAGATACGGCCCTCACCCAATGTATGCGAGCCGGGTTTCGACCTTGGACGATAGAACCGCGCTCTTAGCGTTCGGCGTTTTGCGTTTTAGCGTTTTGGTAGCGTTTTGGTTGATCCGCTGGGTACATAAGTGCGCTAACGGCACTAGCGAGAAGTTTTTGCTAGCAAAAATACACCCGCTCCCAAGCCTAAGCCCAGCGGTAGCCAACCCGATACAAAAGGGCTGATAATCCCCGACTCAGCCATCGCAGACAGCACAAAGCTCAGCACATAGTAGCCAAAAATAATCACAATACTAATGCCAAAGCTAGTTGCCTTACCCGTGCGCTGAGGTCGGATGCCTACCGCCGAGCCTACCAAGCCGAATACCACACAGGCAAACGGTACAGAATACTTGTTTTGAATAGCTACCCTAAGCTTGCGGACGGCTCTTTCATCGCCGGTTTGGCGCAAGATTTCTAAATAGTCTTTAGACTCAGCAATGTTCATTTCCTCTTGCCTTTTCGGGCGTTGGGCCAGGTCTAAAGGCGTCCGTGGCAGCTGCAAGTCTTGCTGATCAAAACGAATAATTTGTCTAAAAGATCCATCTGGTGACACCGCATAAATGGTGCCATCGGTAAATACCCAAAGGTTTCGGGAAAAGTCCCAGGTCGCGGTATCAGCATTGATAATTTGCTTAAGACCATCTTCTGCCTCCTCTTGGGAAAAATCTACGACGGTAATGCCGCCCATGGTCGTCCCATCAAAAGTGCGCGCGTGGAAAAAACGCACCAGCTCATCGCCTGAGCCATCTTCGGCAGGCTGTTCCTGCTGAAAGGTAATATTCCCTTCTCTAAAAGGCGGCTTTTCTTCGTCTAGCGCGCGTGCTAGCAGCAGTTTGGCCCTTTGTGTACTCGCTGGCGCAACCACCTCCTGTACCGAAAAGCTGATGCCTGTGATCAGTAGGCTCAGCAGCACAGCAGGCACCACAATTCTTTTTACGCTGACCCCACAGCCGCGTAGTGCAATCAGCTCGCTATCGCTAGAGAGCCGACTAAATGTCATCATGCTCGCTAGCAGCGTAGACATCGGGAAGGCCAGCACGACAAATTCAGGTAGGCTCAGCAAAAAAACCTCAAACACCAGAGCCGCAGGCAGTCCGTACTCAGTGGCCTTCCGAATCAGCTCAAACAGAGCCCCAATAGACACCCCAATCGAAGAGAAGGCACCTACGCCAAACAAAAAAGGAAACGTCAGCTCGCGGGCAATGTATCGATCCATAATGGACGGATGGGGCAGCCAGCGGCCAATTTTTTGAGTGAAATTAAAGGCAGTACTAGTAGTCATGCGATATGCCAAACATAGTCAAAGCGGATGCCTCTAAAGTTGGAAGCTTTCACCTAAGTAATATTGACGCACTAAGGGATTGTCTGACAGGTCACTGGCGTTGCCAGCCGCTAAGATTTGGCCCTCACTCATGATGTAGGCCCGGTCAATAATCTGTAGTGTCTCACGCACGTTGTGATCGGTAATGAGGACGCCCATATTGCGATCGCGCAGCTCTGCAACAATCGTTTGAATCTCAGAAACCGCAATGGGGTCTACTCCCGCAAACGGCTCATCTAAAAACAAAAAGCTAGGCCCTTCCTGGCCAGAAGCCAACGCTCTGGCTAGCTCTGTACGCCTACGCTCACCCCCCGACACCTGAATGCCCAGTGAATTTTGCACCTGCTCCAAGCGAAACTCCTTCAGCAAATGCTGTAGGCGGTCTTCTCGCTCCTGAAAAGGCACACCGGTTTGCTCCATTACCAGCTTCAGGTTATCTCGCACGCTCAAATTACGGAAAATGCTCGCTTCCTGTGCCAAATAACCAATCCCCAGACGAGCCCGTTTGTACATGGGTAAATGAGTGATTTCTTCGCGATCTAGCAATACTTTGCCAATGTCCGGCTTAATCAGGCCAGTCGCCATATAAAAAGTCGTGGTTTTGCCTGCTCCGTTTGGCCCTAGCAAACCCACAATCTCGCCCTGAGCAACCGATAAATTAACGCCTTTTACAACAGTGCGCTTCCCGTATGTTTTTTGGACGTTTTCAAGCACCAGCTTGGAAGAAGAGGTGCCGCGAGTTGAGCTAGCTGGCTCAGATTTTACCAGAGAAGTCATGAGAGATCCTGTCCCTAAAAGCTGTTGGGGCTATTGATTGGGCCTAAATCAGCTGGTAGCTCATCTGGCACAGCAGGAATAGAGACGGGCGGCGGCATCGCAGCACCCCCTGCACTATTACCGCCACCAGTACCGCCACCAGTACCGCCACCAGTACCGCCACCAGGATTGGCCCCAGCAGCGGGCGCTGGTGGCGCTGGTAAAATGTAAACGGCTTCTACCTGTTCGTTGGGGCCAGGAGTGGCGACAAAGCGGCCTTCTGCAATGAGGTAAGTTACCGTTTCGGCCTGAAGTGAGTTGCCTTCTTGCAACACGTCTACATTGCCGCTTAAGACAATTCTTTGCTCTTGGCTGTAGTACTGCGCTTGGGCAGAGGTGGCGTATATTTGGCGAGTAGGGTAGTCGATCCGAACGTTGCCAGTAGCCGTAACAATGCCCGTATTGGAGTTGGCTTCTACTCGGCTAGCCTTCATCTGAATCGCGCCGCCTGCTTGGGCCTGAGCCTGTGGGATAAATGCTGGCGGCAGCGCCTGGAGCAAGCCTTGTAAAAGAAAAGGACAAGATAGGGCAATGGCGTAGCCTCTTCTCCGGAGAATCGCGAATATAGGCGCATTTTTATATGCTCGTCCTTTAAGCCCTAGGCTTTGGCGAAAAGCGCCGTGATGACCGATTAACTTGTACAAGCTTTTCATTCTTAAAACGTCAATGCCCTCTTCTCCAGATTAGTCGCTGATGTCAGTATTGAGCGTAAACCCTGTCTACTTTCTTGACTGTCCCTAGTCTTTAGGGTTATGTATCTTCCACCGTATCTGCGGGATCTGGCAGGGCGGATTTTCCATCAATGCGGCTAGACCCTCTGGCCCCGCACTCTGCACCAAGTCGAGCCATTCCACTGCCTGATCAACCAGGTCGTCTACGGCAATTTCTCGATAGCTTGGTTCAAACCGTTGTAGCCGGTTAATGCCTTCACCCAGCAAAATGGCACCCCCTCGCCAGTTCAGATTGCCCAAATGATAAAACGCCACGGCCACCTGCAAAATTCCCTGATAGAAGGATTTTTCAGCGGTCTCGGCCTCCATCCAAATGGCCTCTAACGTGTCATGACAGGCATAGAAGGCTTGCGCATTAAACTCGCTGATGCCTCGGCTGAAAAGATCAGGGATAGCGAATCTATCATCAGCCGGAAGATTGTTTGCATTGGGAGTGGGCATAGTTGGATTGCGGTAATTCAATTCTTATTGATGTATCAAGCAGCTTCCAATCAGCTTCTAAGCGTGACTTTACAGGAATTGGCACATTCGCAGCCATTCGTAAGTCTGAGATGATATCCTCCACACTTGTGACAGAGTAATGTGAGCGATGCTTTGCTCCGGTCGCTGGCAGGTCGCTGGATAGGTCGCTGGTAGGTTGTTGCTAGGTCGCTGGTAAGTCGCTAGCAATCAGAGCAGAACAAAGGCAGTTTTTAGTTTTTGGTGAGGGAGTGAAGAAATGGTGAGTTCTCCAATAAAGGGCGGCCAAATAAAGGGCGCTCTGGCAAAAGATGGCCAGATTCAAGACGTCCAGATTCAAGACGTCCAGATTCAAGAGAATCAGAGCGATCGCACATTAGCAAGCCTCAGCAAAGCAAGCCCCAATAACGCTGCCGACTTTATGCCGATTGATGCCGCCAGATGCTCGGTACAACCCCTGCCTACAACGCCCCTTTTTGGCACCGATGGCATCCGAGGCAGAGCGGGCACATTGCTCACTGCGCCCCTCGCCACCCAGGTTGGATTTTGGGCCGGACAAGTGCTGCGCTGCCATGGCGAAGTAGGGCCGGTCATTCTTGGTCAAGACTCTCGCAGCTCTAGCGATATGCTGGCTTCGGGGCTGGCGGCAGGTTTAACAACGGCAGGCTTAGAAGTCTGGAATATGGGCCTTTGCCCGACTGCTGCGGTTGCGCATTTGGCCATGGGCAACGCGGGTGGCATTATGATTTCGGCTAGCCACAACCCTCCTGCTGACAATGGCATCAAGTTTTTTGGTTCGGATGGCACAAAGCTTTCTACCACGATTCAAAAACAAATTGAATCTGCCTTGAGAGGGGAAGGCCTTCCTGAGGTTGCCAGCGCTCACAGCACGGCTGTTTCTATGGCATCGGGCATTGAAACTATGCAGTGGGGTCGCACCTACCAACGTCCTGACCTGGTTGATCGCTATGCAGATTTCTTACATCAGCCTTTTCAGCCTCACCCTGATCTCAGCGGCCTGCGTATCGTATTAGATCTTGCTTGGGGCGCAGCAACCAGGGTCGCTAAGCAGGTGTTTGAAGCGACTGGCGCTGAGGTGGTGATTTTGCATGGGCTGCCAGATGGCGATCGCATCAATGTAGACTGCGGTTCTACGCATCTAAACCCCCTAATTACCGCCGTCGCCGAGCTCAATGCTGACATTGGCTTTGCCTTTGATGGCGATGCCGATCGCGTCATGGCGGTAGATGCCCAGGGCCGCGTCATTGATGGCGACTACATTTTGTACTTCTGGGGCCAAACGCTCAAAGGCGCTAACAAGCTGCCCAACAACACCATTGTTTCGACTGTTATGGCCAACCTCGGCTTTGAACGAGCCTGGGAACAACAGGGCGGCAAACTGATTCGCACAAATGTTGGCGATCAGCATGTTTTTGCAGAAATGATCCAGCAGGGCGCAATGCTAGGCGGCGAGCAGTCAGGCCATATCCTGTGTCACCATTACAGCCTCACAGGCGACGGTATTTTGACCGCGCTGCACCTGGCTGACCTGCTTAAGCACGCCGGATGCTCTTTGCCCGAACTGGTCGCCCAGAGCTTTGAAACCTACCCGCAGCGCCTCAAAAACGTGCGTGTAGAAGATCCGATGGTGCGTCGTAACTGGCATACCTGTGATGCCGTGCAGCAGGCGATCGCACAGGCCGAAGCCGCGATGGGAGATCAGGGGCGAGTCTTGGTTCGCGCATCGGGTACTGAGCCGCTGGTTCGCGTCATGGTCGAAGCCGCTAATGCAGAACTGGTCAACCATTGGACAGAAACCTTAGCCGCCAAAGTTTCCCAGCATCTGGCTTAAAGGCTTTTGTAAAGATTTGCAAGGTTGTTGGGCTTCATGGTATCTGTGATGAAGATTTAAGCAATTTTTTTTGCTCAAGTATTCGTTCCATTAAATTATCTCAAACTGAATTTATGACGGCAACTTTTCCTCAGTCGCTGCCTGACAAAATGGCTTGGCCAACAGTCATTTCTCGCCCGCAAATGACGCATCCCAAAAAGGTGATTGCCATTGGTGATAGCTTAGTTTACGGCTATGGAGACAGCGAGGGCGGCGGCTGGGTCGAAAGGCTAAAACTAGGCTGGATGAATCCTCAGCAGCCAGGGCCAGTGTTATACAATCTGGGTGTTCGAGGGGATGGGGTTGAGCAGGTCACCCATCGGCTAGAGCAGGAGTTTTTGCGTCGTGGTGAGCTGCGTCATCGTACGCCCGATTTGTTGATTATTTCGGTGGGCATTAACGACTCTGCCAGAGCAGGACGGCCAACGGGCAGGCCCGTGACCGCACTAGATAGGTTTGAGCAAGGGATGGATCGGCTATTGGCCGAGGCAGGTCAGCTCTGCCCCGTATTTTTTGTTGGGATGGTACCGGTTAACGAAGCGGCGATGCCATTTGCCAACATCTTGTACTTTAGCCGTGCTGAGCAGGTTCGGTATTGCGATGTGACTCGCAGGCTCTGTGAATCACACGGCGTGCCCTATTTGGATTTGTTTGAAGACTGGAGTCAGCATGATGAAGGCTGGATGTGCGATCGCCTCTGCTCAGACGGTCTGCATCCCAACGCTCTCGGCTACCAAGCTATTTTAAAATCGGTAAAAGCTTGGCAACCGCTGATGAACGCTATGCATTAAAACCTCTCTCAATCCTGCTGACTCAATCCTGCTGACTCAATCCTGCTGACTCAATCCTGCTGACTCAATCCTGCTGACTCAATCCTGCTGACTCAATCTTGCTGATTAGAGAACTGGTATGCCCCGTAACAGGACAACAGAACAGCAAAGGTCAGTAGGATGGGGATTGTGTGCCAGGGAAAGGCTGTCAGGGGTTTGTAAGCCACTGCGCGGAGCCCAATCGTGGTGTAGGTAAGTGGCAATGCGTATACAATCGGCTTAAGCGCCATGGGTAGCGTCGCAGGGTCAAAAAAGGTGCCGCCTAAAAAAGACATCGGCACAATCAAAAAGTTATTGAATAGGCCCACACTCTCTAATGACTTTACGTTTAGCCCTACAATCACACCGAGTCCTGCGAACACTGCGCAGTTCAAAATGACCAGTAGGAAAAACAGTGGATTGAGAAAGCTCCAGATTTTGCCGGTAAAAAGGACCGCCAGCACAATCACCGCTGAGGCCGTCATAAGGCCGCGTACAATACCGGCCAGCATTTTACCCAGGTGCAGCGCTAACGGATGAATAGGGTAGAGCAGCATTTCTTCAAAAGTCTTAGAAAAGAGCCGCTCACCGCAAATAGAAAACGTTGTGCCGCCAAAGCTAATGACCATTGAAGAGAGCGCTACCATTCCTGGCAGAATGAACTCTAGGTAGCTATCCCCAGCGGTGGGCATGCTAACGCGGTCTAAAGAACTGCCTAGCCCTAGGCCAAAGGCCAAAATGTAAATGAGTGGTGAAACCAACCCCGAAGCCGCAATTTGAGGGATACGCACTCGCAGATCAAGCCAGTCTCCCCAAAAAACGGTCAACGTATCTGCTAGTAGCGTTTTAAGCGAAGTCTTAGGAGACTTAAAAGCTGGATCGTAGGATAGTTTCACAAAAAATCTCGGACGATAGAACCTGAACATCCTAGACTCGCAAAAGAAATGTTTGAGGTTTGTTTAGGATCTATATTGTGCCGCGATATGTGCAGATAAAACAGACTAACCTGATCTAGGGTAACGGTTGACCAAAAGGAATGGGGTCAGGCCAGCGGTTTGACGTCGCTGAACGGTTGCCATCTGGGCCATTCGCAGGGATATTTACCACCGGAACCACAGGCACAACTGCGGCTGAATTATCTGGTTTTACCTCTAACTGATTGGCAATATCTGGACTTGCCGCAACTTCTACTGCGACTTCGACAGGTTCAGCCGGAGATTCAGCCGGAAAATTAGCCGGTAGTTCCGCTGGTAGTTCCGCCGGTAGTTCCGCTGGGAATTCAGCCGGTAGTTCCGCTGGAAATGTAGGTAAAGCAGTGCCAGCTTCAATCATTGGCAATGACGATGATTCTAACGGTTCTGTACTCGCAACCATCTCGTCAGGTGCAGGAACGTTAATCACCGGGATATCTATTTCATTCTCTACTTCACTAATTTCTATTTCTTCACGGGTCTCTATTTCACCAATTTCTACTTCTTCGCGGGTCTCTACTTCACTGATTTCTACTTCACTGATTTCTACTTCACTGATTTCTATTTCACTCGTTTCTAGTTCACCGATAGTATCTAAATCGCCAATAAAGGGAGGGTCTACTACTTCGGAGGTGGGCATATTGGCCACAGGCTGCTCCATGGCGGTAGTCTCTGGAACATCGGCTATGGGGGACGGCTCAGTGACGATAGGCTCAGTGACGATAGGCTCTGGCTCACGTGCCACTGGAGCTGCTATGGGACGCTCTGCCGGAACGACTGCTGGCGCCAGTGGCGGAATTTCTAGGGCAGGCAGCACCAGCGGCTGATCCACAAGGGGCGGAACGCTAATGGGCTCGCCAGTTGTCATCGCAGGTTCTAAAACTGGCAGCTCGGGGAAGTCTTCAAACTGGGCAATTTCTGTGCCAGAGGAGGCAGCGTTGTCTCTGAGGGCTAAAACTGCTTCACTCAGCTCTGGCGCTTTAGGGACGTCAGCAAGTGGTAGAGCCATGCTGAGTTCTTGTGAACTTGAGTCGGGACTACTCGCGACTATCGCAGGGCTGACCTGCCATTGCTGCAAGTTGGCTGCTATCCCGGACTGAACGCCAGCGCTAAAGGCTTCTTCGATGGGGGCTACATTTTGTGAGCTGGCTAGTACGGTTCCTGGTACAAAATCCACCACAATCCAAAGGGTGTTGGGGGTGGGCTGCTCAAGCAGGATGCTTTCTACGAGTCCGTCGTCAACGCGTTGGCCGGCTATATCGCCAATTTGAGTGTTTGGAATCTCAACTAGCATTTGATTGGGGGCGATCACCGAGACGGTGGGCATAACGCCTTCCGGTAGGGCTAGGTTGAGCGATCGCGTCTGAGAATCGTAGCGCCATGCCGATAGCTCTGCTGCGATCGCCGTAGAAGCCACACTCAGCAAGCCTAAGCCTACCGATAAGATTGAAGCGGCTCCGGTCAGCGCAATCGACCGTACTGGACGGCCAATTAGCTGGCTGCGTATTGGTTTCCTACCCATGGAAAGTGCTCCCATCAATCAAATTCAATGTAAGGATACGCCAAATCTCAAAGTCGAGATAGGTGAATTTTCAGGAAATCATTAGCTTTCATCTAAAAAAATCAATATATTCTCGCTTGTCATTGGTCATCATAGAAACAGGGGGTCGCTACATCTGTAGTAACCGCGTCACTCTTCAGTTTTGCTTCTTGCCTGCTAGACTTTTACGAGATTTTTACGAGATTGCGATCGCATGGAACTTCACGACTTTTTCTTACTAGTGCTTATTTTGAGCCCCGGCCTATTACTATCGGTACTGGTAATGGCAGCCATGAGCGAAGGAGGCTAAGACAATGGTAAAAACACTCTCTACGATGCTGTCGCTCGGCACCCTTGCGCCTGCTTTTTCTCTGCCAGATGTCGTCTCGGGCGAAACTCTTACGCTCGACAGCTTCAAGGGCAAAAAAGGCTTTTTGATTATGTTCATTTGCCAGCATTGCCCCTTTGTCAAACATGTCGAAGACGAGTTAGGTCGCATCGGCCAAGACTACGTTCCGCAAGGTCTCGGCATCCTCGCTGTCAGCGCCAACAGCATCGAAACGCACCCGCAAGACGATCCAGACAACATGCGCGAACAAGTCAAGCGAGCAGGCTTTAATTTTCCCTACGCTTACGACGCCACTCAGCAAGTGGCTAAAAGCTACACAGCGGCCTGCACACCAGACTTTTTCCTATTCGATAGCGACTTCAAGCTTGCCTATCGCGGTCAGCTAGACGATAGCCGTCCCGGAAACGACAAGCCTGTCACAGGCGAAAGCCTTCGCGCAGCCATTGATCAGGTTGTTGCAGGTGAGCCTGTTCCTGAGACTCAAAGCCCTAGCATTGGTTGCAATATCAAATGGGCACCTGGCAATGAGCCTGACTACTTTGGAAGTTAGAAGCGTCAGAGGAAAGTTAGAAGCATCAGGGTTTATAGAAGGGGGTTACAGAAGACTAAGGTCAAAAGGGTGGGCAGTGGACTCTCTCTATAGCAGGTTCCTATCCGTTCAAATTCTGGCTAGCGTGATGGGTAAGTTGTCCTCTTACGCGCCTATCCTTTTTCTGAGATGTCCAGTATTTCTGCGTCCGCTTCTGAATTCATTAACGCACCGACTACCGCACCGACTGCCGCACCGACTGAAGAGGTATTCTCTCCCCATACCTCTCCCCATATTGCTTCAGAGGCCGTTCCCTCACAGCCTCTCCCCTCCCCCCAAACGCCGTTAACTCCCGCCATAACTACTCAGCACAGTAAGCTGTGGCGACCTAAGCAAGTTTTGGTCACCCCCGATGCCTATGAAGAAGCTTGGGGCCAGCAAATTATTGCTAGAGTTCAAGCGCTAGGCATCCCTGTCACTCGGCTATCGCAAAATAGAATCACCGGACTTAAGGGTAAAACCGAGCAAGAGACCTACGCCAAGGCCAAAAACACCATGGCTATCGTTAATGCCCCAGTAGGCCAGCTCAAGCTCACTCCGATTCCGCCTTCTGCCGACTGGCAATTTCACCTTGCCCATGGTTGTCCGGCTCACTGTCAGTACTGCTACTTGGCAGGTTCCCTCTCCGGTGCCCCGGTTGTCAAAGTCTATGCCAACTTGCCGACCATCCTAGAAAACTTGGCCAACTACGAAAAAGAAAATCAACACACTACCTATGAAGTGAGTTGCTACACCGATCCACTTGGGATTGAGCATCTCACCGGTAGTTTGGCAGCGTGTATTCGTTACTTTGGCACTCGAAAGTCGGCTCAGCTACGGTGGGTGACTAAATTCGACAGCGTTGATTCGCTACTGGATTTGCCACATCAGGGTCATACCCGATGCCGCATTAGCGTCAATGCCGATCCGGTCAGTCGTACCTTGGAAGGGGGAACGGCAACTGTGGAGCAGCGTTTGCAGGGCGTTCGAAAGCTCGCTCTACAGGGCTATCCGATCGGGCTAGTGGTTGCGCCTATTATGGCGATCGCAAACTGGCAAACGCACTACGAAACCCTGTTTAACCAAGTGAGTCAGGCTTTAAATTTTGAATGTGATCTCACCTTTGAGTTGATTACTCATCGCTTTACGCCCAAGTCTAAAGAAGTGCTGCAAAGCTGGTATCCCAAAAGCCCGCTAGATCTGGAAGAGGCAAACCGCAGCCAAAAGCGCAACAAGTTTGGCGGTGTAAAGTACGTTTACCCCAAAGACACGATGGCCGCACTCAAGGAATTTATCCAATCACAAATTGATGCTCGCTTTCCCAACGCTGAGATTCTGTATTGGACATGATTCGCCTAACTGTAGATTTACAGGATTATTGATCCACAGGATTATCAATTCACAGGATTATCGATTCACAGGGCTACAGATTCACAGGCAAATCAGCTCTGGGGTCAAATCGCTCGATAGCGTTCAGCTCTTGATACAGTGCTTTTTCTTCATCGTCTAAGACGGTTGGTACTACCACTTCAATTTCTACAATCTGATCGCCAAATAGCTCAGGGCTGATTGGATAACCTTTGCCTGTGAGCTTTAGCCTTTGGCCAAACTGTACTCCCGGCGGCACGATCATATTGACCAATCCGCCCAATGTAGGCACTGCGATAGTGCCGCCTAAAGCGGCTTCGCTAGGGGTAATGGGCAACCGGCAGTACACGTCACCTTCTTGCAAAGTGAAATAAGGATGAGGCTCTACCTCAATTCGCAGATACAAGTTGCCGCCGTCAATGCCCTGACCTTTAAGCCGAATTCGCTGCCCGGTGACCATTCCTGGCGGCATGTTCACTTCTAGCGATCGCCCATCTTCTAACCGGATGCGTTCTCGCCCGCCTGCATAGGCTTTCTCTAACGGTACGGTTAAATTAGCCTCGGCATCTCGGCGCGATCGCGAAGGCTGCTGCGTTTTATATACCGACCGACGGGTACTCGTTCGCTCAGCCGCCGCCGCCGTTGCTCTTGTCGTCGCAGTGCCAACGCCGTTGGATGGGCGAGCCGATGGCGGATCAGACTGTTTCCCCGCAGTGGTCGGTGAACGCCGATCAACACTTTTGCGTGCGAAGGGTGCTTGCTGAGAGATGGAGGATGGCTGCTGCCATGAAAAATCGTCGTCTGATCCTTCTTTATGGCGTTTCAGTAGCTGTTCTACAAAGTTGTCGAAGTCTTCAAAGGCGCTATATTCAGCATCCTTGGCGCTTCGGCCACCTCGCTTACTACGGTTACCCCAAGGCGTCTTAGCATTTTTTTGCTGCCAATACCGGCTGTAATCTTCGTAGCGCGATCGCTTCTCCACATCCGAGAGCACATCATAGGCTTCGCCCAGCAGCTTAAACTTTTCCTCAGCCTCCTGATTACCAGGATTGAGGTCAGGATGATATTTACGGGCTAGCCCTCTATAGGCTCGTTTAATCTCATCAGCGCCCGCTTCTTTAGAAATTCCAAGAATTTCATAATAGTCCCGAAAGTTTTGCATGCGCGCACGTCAAATTTGCGAATAGTCTTCTCCGAAAGTCTATCAGGCTTACCCTAGCAACATCAGGGGCGGCCTAAGGCGTAGTTTCCGTAAGGCATGACTGAGTCAAACTCACATTAGCTGGAATTAGCTAATCTTAAAACCAGTCATCCTCATCATTCCAGCTGTCAGTAGTCCGTCCTGTACCCTGATCTAAGCGGCTTTCTGGACGATTAGCCGGGCGATTAACTGGACGATTAGCCGGGCGATTCTCATCTATACGTCCACTGTCTGACGCTGTATCTCCACGACGATAGCTGTCTTGAGGGTAATTGTCTTGAGGATAGCTGTCTGGAGGGTAGCCGCCTTGAGAGTAGCCGCATTGAGGGTAGCTGGTTTGTGAGTAATCGTCTGGAGGATAGCTGCCTTGAGAATAGCCGTCTTGAGGATAGTCTCCTTGAGGATACCTCTCTGGTGGATAACCTCCCCGAGGATTTCTACCTGGAGCATAGTCGTCTTGAGTATATCCATCTTGGCGGCTACGGCTCTCTGTGTAGCGCTGCTCATACTCACCCTGTTGAGCATAGCGATCTTCCTCGTAACGAGGTGGCTGATCGTAGCCACTTTGGCTATAGCCTTGCTCAGCCCGACTCGACTCATATCCACTTGGATCATACCGCTCTTGGCTGTAGCGGTTTTGAGCATAACCGTCCTGTCCGTAATCAGGCTCTCGGCTCACCGGCGGCGATGATGGCCGGTAGTCACTGTAGTCATTGTTTTGATAGTCGTTGTTTCGGTAGTCGTTGTTTCGAGCAGGCTGATCTCTACCGTAAACGTCCGCAGCATAGCCGCCTTGTCCATAGCCCGACTCGTAGCCTGGTCTGGGCGGTAGTGGCGGCGCAGAGGGTGATGGAGCAGATGGCGGTGTATTGCGAGAGCCATCCCAATCATCATCCCAGTCGTCCCAACTGCTGCTCTGACTGCCATTGCTGCGAGCCCAGTTAGGCTGATCCCATTGGGCCTGTCGCTCCCAACTATTGGCATAGCCATTGGCCTGATAGCTGTTTGGATAGCTGCTGCCGTTGTTATAGCCGTACTCACCTGTCCGGTAGTAGTCGTCATCTTCACCGGAAAAGGCTCGCTTTAGAGTATCGCCAATTTGGCCTAAAATGCCGCCGCCTTCTTCATCCATGTCGTATAGATAGGCTTCACGGTTTAGCTCATATACCTCGTTTTGCAAATCAGATTGGGCAATGTCAATGCCTCTTTCATCGGCCTGCTCTAGTGCGGCTCTGAGTTCCTGCACTAGCCCTTCAATCCGACGACGGCGATCGCGCGCAAACTGCATCCCAAAGTCAATCGCAACCTCACGCAATACCCTTTCCGCCTTAAAGGTGAGCACCTCAGCCCGATTCCGCTTTTCAATTCGCTCACGCTGCAACCGGTCAGTCGCCGCATTTTCCTCAGCAGCCCGAATCATCTCTTGAATATCGGCTTCAGATAAGTTAGACGCTTCTTGCACAGTAATGCTCTGCTGCCGTCCGGTCGTTTTATCCAATGCCGACACTTGCAAAATACCGTTTGCATCAATATCAAACGACACTTGCACCTGCGGAATGCCACGCGGCGCTGGCGGAATGCCCATCAGCTTAAAGCGGCCCAATGACTTGTTGTCGCGAGCCATTTCTCGCTCGCCCTGAAGAATATGAACCTCTACAACGGTCTGATTATTCTCAGAAGTCGAAAACGTATCCGAGCGGCGTACTGGAATCGTTGTGTTGCGCGGAATTAGCTTTTTCATCACGCCGCCAATCGTCTCTACCCCTAAGGACAGTGGAGAAACATCCAGCAGCAAAATGTCTTTTACTTCCTGCGTTAAAATGCCTGCCTGGATCGCAGCTCCAACAGCGACCACTTCGTCTGGGTTTACATTCCGGTTGGGCTCGCGGTTCATCACCGAACGTACCAAGTCTTGCACCATTGGCATTCGGCTAGCCCCGCCCACCAGCACGACTTCGTCCACCTGACTAGGCGTAACGTTCGCATCGGCAAGTGCTTGCTTCAGCGGCCCGCGAATTCGGCTAACCAAATCGCTACAAAGGGCCTCAAACTCCGAGCGCTCTAGCTTGGTTTCAATATGCTTTGGCCCATCGGCAGTTGCGGTGATAAACGGCAGATTAATTTGGGCCACTGGCACGCCCGAAAGCTCTATTTTGGCTTTTTCGGCAGCTTCGCCCAGGCGTTGGAGGGACTGGCGATCGCGCCGCAGATCCACCCCTTCCTTCTCCAAAAAATTATCTGCTAGCCAATCGACAATCTGTTTATCAAAGTTCAGCCCACCTAGCTGCGTATCGCCACTAGTCGAACGCACTTCAAACACACCATCGCCCACGTCCAGTACCGACACATCAAACGTGCCGCCACCCAAGTCAAACACCAAAATCGTTTGGTTGTATTGCTGATCGAGCCCATAAGCCAGCGATGCTGCTGTTGGCTCATTGATAATTCGCTTGACTTCTAACCCTGCAATTCGCCCCGCGTCGCGAGTCGCCTGACGCTGCGCATCGTTAAAGTAAGCCGGAACCGTAATCACCGCCCCTGTTACCGGCTGACCCAAATATTGAGCGGCCTCCTCTGCCAGCTTTCGCAAAATCATCGCCGAAATTTCTTCCGGTGCAAAGTCCTGATCTAGGCGAGGGCTACGAATTTTAATGTTGCCCGACTCACCGCGTCGTACGGTATAGGGCACCCGTTTAGAATCAGGTGATAGCTCATCGTACTTGCGCCCCACGAAGCGCTTTACGGCGTAAAAAGTATTTTGCGGATTCAGTACTGACTGCCGACGCGCAGCCTCACCAATCAGCTTTTCGCCTTCTTTGCTAAAGGCCACTACCGACGGCGTCGTTCTCATTCCTTCAGCATTGGCAATCACGACGGGTTTACCGCCTTCCATCACAGCCACTACCGAATTAGTGGTACCGAGGTCAATGCCAACTACCTTACCCATCCGCTCGGTTTCTCCTCATCTGAATCTATATCTATAGCATTGGCTGTATCGCTTTAGGTATCAAGTCACCCTAAGCTCATAGAACCCCTAGCCAAAACATGCGACGCTCGTTTCCTCATCATAGATGCTGTAGCCCCGAATTCTTTGTCAAAAATCGACATATGGCCCACGTTTCTTGATACTATAAAAACTCAACTGCGGATGTGGCGGAATTGGTAGACGCGCTAGATTTAGGTTCTAGTGTCCTCGTGACGTGAAGGTTCAAGTCCTTTCATCCGCATTAAGTAACATGCATCAGGCGCGCATCAGGCGACAGGCATCAGGCGACAGACATCAGATCATATGGTGACGTTTCCAAAAGCTCGATGTAATGCTTATTTTATGAAGCGCTCAAGGAATTTATACCCTTGGGCGCTTCATAGGTTTAAAGCTATATACCCAATATATAAGGTAACTCTATAGAGACAAGCGGGGGGAGTCCTCATCCATCTATACTGCTGTAGCCAGCTTATGCACAACCAGCAAGTCATCAATTCGGGTTTCATTTGGAACCTTTGAAACCGTCTTTTTTCGCACAGTTTTAAATGTTCTCTATATATATAGGAGAACATTGCCAAATCGTCGCTAACCATACAAAGCGATCGCACAGCAGTTTTTGCAACCGGCTAGCATAGGCTACTAGATCATCGCTTATTACTAGGTCATCTTAACTAGGTCATCACTTACTCAAGGAAATCCACGTGCTGCTATCTAAAGGCTTTGAAGTTGAAATGTACACCGGCACGCCTGCCGGAGAAGTCGTTGGCTTTTCAGACAAAATCGTAGCCGAACTAGACGGTTTTGTACGTGAGCCCGACAAACGCAACGTTGAGTACACCACCGCCCCCTTCTGTCGCTATGAGCATTTGCTATGCGAACTCATTAAGCCTAGGGTTCAGCTTCGTCGCTATCTTCAAACGTTCGGCGACTACACCATTATCCCTGGCAGCACCCTTCCACTTGGTGGCGCAGACACCTTTCACCGATCGGACCCTAAAAATCCCTATCACGACTACATTGAGCAAACCTATGGTACCGATGTCGTCACGGCTAGTATTCACATCAATATCGGCATCGCAGATCTAGAAGCGCTTATGCGGGCATGTCGTTTGGTCAGGCTAGAAGCACCTTTATATCTCGCACTGACAGCTTCTTCGCCCTTTTTTGATGGCAACATTACGGGGTTTCATTCCACGCGTTGGCATCTGTTTCCCCAAACGCCAGCCCATGTTCCTCTGTTTGAGAGTCATCTGCATCACATTCGTTGGGTAGAAGCACAGCTAGCAGCTGGAACCATGCAAAGCGTTCGGCACCTGTGGAGTTCGGTTCGTCCTAATGGCGATCGCCGCCCTTACAATCTCAATCGCTTGGAACTGCGAATTTGTGACTTAGTGAGCGATCCACTTCACTTGCTCGCCGTCACTGCCCTGCTCGAAGCGCGTTTGCATCAGCTACTTGCCCATCCAGAGCTCGACCCATTAGAGAGCAGCCAACTTAGCGCCCACAATCGTAGTGAAAGCTTACTTGCGATCGCCCTTCAAAACGAGCAAGCTGCAGCAAAAAATAGCCTCAACGCCGAAATGATCCACTGGCAAACCGGCAAGCCCATTGCTTGCAGCGATTGGATTCGCCAAATTTACGACGAAGTTCACCCCTTTGCCAAACAGGCAGGCATCGGCTGCTTCCTTATACCCATCAAACAAATTTTACGCGACGGCAACCAGGCTCAACAATGGCTTCTTCAAGCTGAAAAAACCAACCCTACAGAGGTCATTCAGCAAGCGATCGCTCAAATGCATCAACAAGAAAGCCTAATCGCCCAACAAATTTGCCAGCCCCTTGCCGCTTAATCAGCTAGTTCCTGCGCCCAAGCCCTGCGCCAAAAACATGCCTAATATTGTTCTTGTCAACCCAGAAATTCCGCCAAACACTGGCAACATCGCCCGCACCTGTGCGGCCACCGGAACCCCACTCCATTTAGTCATGCCACTGGGATTCGAACTCAGCGACAAATACCTCAAACGCGCAGGTCTCGACTACTGGCCCCATGTCGATCTTTATCTGCATGAATCCATCCAAGCTTTTTGGCAGTACATCCAAAATCAAACAGGCCGACTGATTGGCTTTAGTGCCCGCATAGAAGCCTACAACTCACAAAACTACACCGATATCCTCTATCAAGCCGACGATTGGCTTCTGTTTGGGAAAGAAAGCCAGGGGCTTTCGCCGGACATCATAGAACGCTGTGACGTCGTCGCCACCATTCCCATGAAGCCCGGCCATGTGCGCAGCCTGAATTTATCGGTAAGTGCCGCCGTTGGCCTGTTCGAGGCCCTTCGGCAAACAGCGGCAAACGACGCAAACTGATAGTCATACGCATTCTTGAATAAAGTTAGGTAACGCTTGTCCTTAAAAAGTGAGTAACCCTAGTTACAGCACGTAAACTACTGTTTCACTTGATACACAGTAGTCAAAAATATCCTCAAATTGCCTCACACTAAACTCAAGCAAGCTTCAGCTTAATAAGCGCAACAGCTAACCCTATTCGAGTAACCTCGATTAGGTTCTGCTCAAGGTGAGCTTTTATTGATAAGTATTTTATATGTGTTTGCCCTGAACTGATTACTCGTTCTTAAGAGAAGACAACCTTCAGTATTTTCTCCGAGAATCTGTTGAATTGCAGATGCAATGCGGCATTCAAGCGAAAAAGCATTCCTCCTTCCCAAGCCATTGATATCCATCAACACTTCAACAAAAGCAATAGGCAGGCTATGTGCCAGAAAATAGATTGGTTGCTTATCATTTTTATTGAAAGCTAATGATTGCAAGTGGTTTAGAAAAATTGAGCCTCGTCCAGATTGACTCCTCACCTGCCGAATCATGAATAGGGTTTATGTTTCAGTAAGTTTTGGGCATTCAGAGTAGGTCGCAGAAGTAGGGATTGAAATTCGCGTTAAGTCGTGTAAACTTGCCTAAGTCGGACAAGCAAACATTTGTTCCAAGACTTTAGACACAGTGCTAACGGTTACTTTATTGAATAGTTCCGTGCACATTTGCAAGTCTTTGAGGCCACGAGTAGCAGCACTGCTGCTATCGAAAGTCGTTGTACGGCCAATCGAAAAGATAGTCACTAAGGCTATTGCAACGATTTTGCGCCAACGGTTAAACGCTGATAATTAGGAGGTTTTTCCTTGAAAGAAGCAATGTCACAGGAAAAGATGTCTGACTCAAGTCATTCATGTATTCCAGAGGGAAATGGGTTCAACAACTCAAGCAGCAATTTGAAATCAGCTGCAATGCTGGGTATTGCCCTATCGGTAGGTACATCTGGAGTACTGGTTTCTCAAGCTGAAGCATCAGCTGCCATATCAGCTCCAATGCCCTCTGCCTCTACAGAGGCTTTTTCAAGTGATTCTAAAGTCTCAACTAGCGATGCTGGAGTAGACAGCGCTACGCTACAGGTTGTTGCCTATCACACCGTCGAGTCTGGTGAGAGTCTGTGGCAAATTGCCCAACAGCACAGAGTCGGTCTTCGCGAACTTAAAAGCGCGAATGCGCTACCGCCTGCCACCTCAATTCGTGTTGGTCAGGTTCTGAAAGTACCTGCAAGCAGCGAAGAAACAGTACCCGAGACTTCTGAGCTAATTGCAAGTATTACTGCTGATGAAGCTGCCGACGCCGTAGTCCCTACATCTGCCAGCACCTCCACAGCCACCTCAAGCCCGGTTTCAGATAATCCAGCATTTGTACATCAGCAAAACAGCGAAAGGGCGGCGCAATCGTCCGGAACTCAATCATCCCTGATGGCTCAAGCCGATCAGGCAATAAGCTCATCAGAAGACCTATCCGATTCAGCTGCCGGTTCAGCTAAAGTTATAGCCCCTCAAACCGCCGCCAGTGTCGAACTTGCAGATGCTTCCATATCTGCGGGTATTACCTCAGACTCAGGGCCAGTCGTCACTGCATTGGCATCCCCTTCAGGGTTTGACCAGTATCAAGTCAGAGCTGGCGATACGTTAAGTACTATTGCGGCATCTCTTGGCACCACCGCCGATGCCATCATCCGAGCAAATGCGTTGACTAACCCCAATGTCATTTTAACTGGCGATACGCTAAGAGTTCCATCAGTAGCCTCGGCTAACAACGGTCGTACTGTCTTAAACAGTCCTTCTTCAAACACTGCTTCTAATGATTCGTTGGTAGCAACTGTTCCTCAGCGTTCTACAACTGACCAATTAACTCACCTGCGCAGTTCGGCAACTCGTCCTGAGTCTGCGCGTATTTTGGCAACAATGCGAGAGGCTGCTCCCGCAGAGGCTGCTAGCGTAGGCGGAGAACAGGTCGGTGCAAAGGATCTGTTGGGATCCTCATCAGCCCGCGCCGAGAGCATAGACCCCTATGTCGCGAATTTATTAGAAGAAGTTCAAGAAATTCGCAGTCGTTCAGTGGCAGTTTCAGAGATTGATATCTCCGAAACTAGCGCGACTGAAAGCGACTTGGCAGACAACACGATAGAAAATATCAGTTCTGTGCCTGCACGGTCACCTCTTTTGGCCAGAACTGAGAATTCTACGCAGGTTTCTACACCTCGTCCTCGCCTTGCTGATCGTGTTTCGATGACTACGCCATCAACAGCCCAGGATGTTGATTCCGAGCTGTTGGCCGCTGCGCCGTTGAGCCCAGATGCTTACATTCCGGCCCAGCGTTCTTCGGAACCTCAGGTTGTTTCGCCTGATATGCCTCTTTTGCCTTCATCCGATGAGTATTTGCCGGAAGCACCTAACTACTTCGATGGCTATATTTGGCCGGCTCGAGGTACGGTAACTTCTGGCTATGGCTGGCGCTGGGGCAGAATGCACCGAGGCGTTGATGTTGCAGGTCCAGTTGGGACGCCCATTGTAGCAGCAGCCCCCGGTGTTGTGGAAAGTGCTGGATGGAATTCAGGTGGCTTTGGCAACCTGGTCGAGATTCGCCATCCTGATGGCAGTATGACTCGGTACGCTCACAACAATAGACTCAATGTCAGCGCTGGCCAATCTGTCAGGCAGGGTCAACAAATTGCCGAGATGGGTAGCACTGGCTACAGTACTGGACCTCACCTGCACTTTGAAGTCCATAAGGGTGGTGGCGCTGTGAATCCTGTTGCTTTCTTGCCGAACCGCTAGATCTCCTGATTGATTGAAAGCAATGCTTAATTGCTTTGACTAACCAGCGCATATTTTCTGAACTCAGAAAAGGTATGTGCTGGTTTTGTGTTATGGGCGTTTGTGGTGTATCTAGTGGGTATAGCCGTATCGGATACCTTCGCATGATGGATAGCTACGGGGCATTAGGGCATAACGGTAGTACATCACGGTTATTTAGATAATCATGTATTAGGGTGAGTGTTCAAAGCTATTGTGGGTGAGCTTTTGGATTCATGATTTTTAGTCACTTAAGATATTTCATTTCGTGTTACATTTGTTAAGCCCAAAGGGGAAGCGGTGTTTAACGCTTCGCTCAGATAAGTTAAGGCTCTGTAGCTCAGTGGTTAGAGCAGGGGACTCATAAGCCCAAGGTCGCAGGTTCAAATCCCGCCAGAGCCATATTTTTTTCGTGTTACTTGATTTCCTGCTCTGGATGTACTATCCCTGGGCATACAGCATTTTTGTATCTCATCAAAAATAACTTCAATAGTGATACTTAGCCTTTTGGCAGCCTCATTTGGCCGCATCTCAGGCTGTATCTCATGGCAAGGGAGAGGCGGTGGGTCTAGTCTCTTTTGCATGCCGTGAGTTGAGTATTCGATGGGTATTCTTTCCCCGTCAAAACCAGACAAAATCGTTATGAGTATGAGGGTTCATTAATGTTAATATTTTTGTAGAAAATTCAGAGGAGAAATCATGAGCGAGCAGAATCAAGGATGTCTTAGAGTGGGTCAGGTTGCTCCTGATTTCACTGCAACCGCAGTTGTTGACCAAGAGTTTAAAACGATTAAGCTCTCTGACTATCGCGGTAAGTACGTTGTACTCTTTTTCTACCCGCTAGATTTCACGTTTGTGTGTCCGACCGAAATAACGGCCTTTAGCGATGGCTATAGCAGCTTTAGCGACATCAATACCGAAGTTTTGGGTGTTTCTGTAGATAGCGAATTCTCTCACCTTGCTTGGATTCAGAGCGATCGCAAATCTGGTGGCGTGGGTGATCTTAACTATCCCTTAGTATCTGATATTAAAAAAGACATCAGCACCGCTTATAACGTGCTAGACCCAGAGGTTGGCGTTGCGCTACGCGGTCTATTTATTATCGACAAAGAAGGCGTTATTCAACACGCCACTATCAACAACCTTTCTTTTGGTCGCAGTGTGGAAGAAACTCTTCGGGTTCTTCAGGCCATTCAGTATGTACAGTCTCACCCCGATGAAGTCTGTCCTGCTGGCTGGCAACCCGGTAGTGCCACTATGAATCCTGATCCTGTGAAGTCTAAAGAGTTCTTTGCTGCTGTCTAGGGTTGTATTGCCTGTTTTTTAGCCGCACCTATTATTACAACCGCTGGATTTCAGACGCTAGATTTCAAGAAGCGCTTCTGATTTCTGGCGGTTTTTACGTTTGTTTTTATAGCCACTGATTGGCTGTGGTTCAATTTCTCATGCAGCTGACCTCTCACAACTTTAGCGGCCTCATTAACCGACGCTTTTTGAAAAATTTCACGCCGATTCCTGCGCTTTGTCGGTTCCCACTGGGCGAAAAACTACCAGATTTCACGCTGTTAGGTGCTGACGATAATACTTATCAGCTCTCTAACTATCGCGGTAAGCCTGTTGTGCTGGCCTTTACTCGGATTTTTACAGAGAAGCAATACTGCCCCTTTTGCTACCCTCATATTTTGGCGCTCATTGAAGCGCACCCCCAGTTTGTAGGTCTTGGGGCCACGTTGCTGATGGTCACGAGTACCTCTATGAGCCAAAGCAAGGTCGTACAGCAAGATTTAGCGCTGCCGATGCCGCTGTTGGTAGATCCTGCTTGCCAAAGCTTTCGTCGCTATGGTGCGGGGCAAGCTTTAGGCGCACCCCTGCCCGCCCAGTTTGTAATAGATGCCGAAGGACGATTACGTTTTCAGCATCTATTTTCATTTGCACATCACAACGCTACCCCAGCAAGACTTCTGTGGGCGGTGCGTAATCTATAGTCGCGGTACAGTCGCGATGACCATTTGCAGTTAGGTCAGCTGCAAATGGGCTAAAACCAACGGAGAAGGAGGGATTCGAACCCTCGATGAAGTTTACACCCCATAACTCCTTAGCAGGGAGCCGCTTTCAACCGCTCAGCCACTTCTCCAAGTGAGAAACCATAATAGCAAGAACTCTGCGAAAGCTCTAGCTATATTTCACTTAACTCGCTACATTTCGCTGAATTATTTTTCGTTTGTCGAGCATTTCAGTTTTGCTGAGCCATTGCGAGTGTCTTTCAAAGGCTTTTCTGGCGAGCCTTTCGGCTGTAAATCTAACTGAATGCGCGGCAGTCGGTGTTTAAAGCCGCACAGAATTTCCCACGAAATGGTGTTTGCCATTTGGGCCCAGTGATCAGCACTTAGGACATGCTCACCCGCCTGACCGAGTAGTGTCACTACATCGCCTTCTTGTACGTTGTCTAAAGAAGAAACGTCCAACATGAGCTGATCCATGGTAATTGCGCCAATTTGCTTAATTCGCTGACCTTTCACGGCAACTTCTAGCTGGTTGGATAGGATGCGGGGGACGCCATCGGCATAGCCAATGCCTACCGTCGCAATTTTCATGGGGTGAGGGGCAATAAATTGGTGGCCATAGCTTACGCCCGTGCCTGCCTTGATGCTTTTAAGGTGGGTAATTCGAGCTTTGACTTCTAGGACAGGGCGTAGGTTTATTACAGAGGCAAGATGAGGTGCTGGATAGAATCCGTATGTACATAGACCCACGCGCACCATGTCATAGTGCAGCGGTTTGCTGGTGCCTATGGTCATTGCTAATGTGGCTGCTGAGTTGGCTAGGTGCAGGCGCGGTGGCAGTAGGTTGGCTTCAGATAGATCTGCGATCGCATCGTCAAAGCGCTGTTGCTGCTGCTGCATCACGGTAGGGTCTGGGCTGTCGGCTGTGGCTAAATGCGAATACACACTCGCCATTTCCAAATGAGGGAGCTGTGCCACAAAGCGAGCAAATTCTACGACTTCCATCCAGCTGAAGCCAAGCCGAGACATTCCGGTATCGATTTTGAGATGGACGGGAAGTGGGCTAATTGTTGTGTTGGATTTTGGGTTTGATTTGACTTCAGTGGCCAGTGTGTTTGAAAACACCAGCGCCTGCTTAGGGTTGACGATTGTTGGCTGAAGTCGCCAGCGGGCGATCGCGCGCACTTCTTCTGGATCGTTTACAGCGCCCATCACCAAGATAGGTGCCTCTAGTCCTGCCTGCCTGAGTTCTATACCCTCCGGCACCGTAGCGACACCCAGCCAGGTGGCCCCAGCTGCTAGGGCCGTGCGAGCGACCACCACCGCACCATGACCATAGGCGTCCGCTTTGACTACTGTCATTAGGTCAGTGCCAGCGGGCAAAAGTGCCTTAAGCTGTCGAACGTTGTGCGCGATCGCCGATAGGTTGATTTCAACCCAGGCGCGAGCACATCGCATGGGCGATAGGGCAGGTGTTTTATCCCAGCTGAGCATAGGCGACCTCTTTTCACAACAGCGACTGATATCAACAGGGCTTCTGCGGCGGTTTCAAGACTTGATTCAAGCTTTTATAAGCTGTGGTTTACACAGCGGCCCTGCAATATTTAGCAACATTTAAATCTAGAGAAACAGTGTAGCAGTGCTGAAACCACCGTAATAATGCGATTGTGCTAATATTTAAAGCAGGATCTCAACACGCTGCAATGAGTATGGGCAATGAGTAAGGTTCTGGTTCTCAACGCTTCCTATGAGCCGCTCAATATCACAAGCTGGCGGCGAGCGGTCGTGCTGGTTATTAAAGGCAAGGCAGAGCAGATAGAGCAGCGCGAACAGCTTGTCTACCCTGACTTTCCCATGCCTACCGTCATTCGTCTTAGGCACTACGTACGCATCCCCTACAAAGAAATTCCCCTCACTAGGCGCAACCTGCTACACAGAGACAATCACACTTGCCAATACTGCGGACAGTCGGGCGACAGCCTTACGCTCGACCATGTTATTCCCCGATCTAGAGGGGGTGGCGATTCGTGGGAAAATATTGTGAGCGCCTGCGTTCGGTGCAATGTTAGGAAAGGCAGTCGCACGCCTAAGGAAGCCGAAATGCCCCTTGCTAACCCCCCTCGAAAGCCCCATAGCAGTCTTTACTTTGAAATTTCTAGACATGTCACAGGCGGCGTTCACCAAGAATGGAGACGCTATGTCATTGGACTGAATTGAGATGGCTCTATGAAATGGCTTTATAAAATGGCCTCATGTAGGTGACTTGAGAGCACCTTACTAAGACCAACCTGTCTGATACAGGTGTAAAGCAAAAGTGCCTTATCCCAAACAGCCATAGTCCACGGCTACAGTTTACCGCTACGTCTACAGCTACAGTCCGTCCCTGTCCGCTACAGTCTCTACAGTCTATAGACTGGGTCTGAAAAGATTAGGTCTGAAAGCTTCGGCATATATTCGGCATACAACAAGGTTCGATCAGCTTCTGTAAAGCGACTGAGCACTAATGTTCATTTCCTGCTTTTTCCTGCTTTTAGGGATAGGCGGCATTGTAGAAGCTTGATAAATTAAGATTCATCCCACTTTTTACATCATCAACAGGCGCAACGCTTTGCTAGACACTCAACAATACGCTCAGGCCTCTGATCGAGGCTCAGCAGATACCACGACGGGAGCCATGGCTGTAGGGAATAAAGTATTGGATAAGGAAACATCCGGGTCAACGAATGGTTTAAATGAAACGCAGCTGAGCGAACAAGCGGCTGCGCTTAGACGTACAGCGGGCTTAGAGTCGCGTTCGGTAGCGCTAGAAAAGCTGCTGAAAAAGCATAGTGGAACCAAGCAGATAGTATTACTCCAGGACTTTCCTGACCCCGATGCGCTCTCATCGGCGTGGGCTTATCGATTAATGGCGAGTGCTTACAATATTCAGTGCGATATTTACTATTCAGGAACACTCAGTCACCAGGAAAATATTGCTCTGGTTAAGCTCACTAACCTGCCGGCCAAACGGTGGACTGCTCAAGGGCAAGATGCCCCTGATATTTCTCAGTATCAAGGATATGTACTCGTTGATACGCAAGGGACAACGAGTCATTTGACGCAAAAAGTCCAGGAGGCAAATATTCCGCTCATTTTAGTGGTCGATCATCATGCTCCGCAGGGCCCGCTTGAGGCTGAAATGATCGATATTCGACCCGACATTCATGCGACGGCCACCATTATGGTTGAGTACTTGCAAGCTGGACTGATTCAGCTGGATCGCAGTAATAGCAGTCATGTTAAATGCGCTACAGCGCTCATGCATGGGCTGCGATCTGACACGAGTCAGCTGATGCAGGCGACCGAACCTGATTTTTTAGCGGCGGCGTATCTTAGCCAGTACTATGACGCGCCGCTGTTGAGTGCTGTTTTGCAGGCTTCTCGGTCGCGCCGGGTAATGGATGTAATTGAGCGATCGCTCCGCAACCGAACCTTGCAAAACAGCGTTTCCGTAGCCGGTGTCGGCTATCTACGATACGAAGACAGAGACGCCATTCCTCAGGCTGCCGATTTCTTAATTACCGAAGAAAACGTACACACTGCTGTGGTTTACGGCATTGTGCATGACGAAGACGAAGAAAAAGAGCTAGTCGTGGGTTCGCTACGTACCAACAAAATCACACTAGATCCAGACGAGTTTATTAAAGAAGCCTTTGGTAAAGACAGCCAGGGCCGGTTCTTTGGCGGCGGCAGATCGATGGCTGGCGGATTCGAAGTTCCAGTGGGCTTCCTCTCTGGCTACTACGAAAATAGCGACTACAACCGCCAAAAGTGGGAGGTGTTCGATAAGCAAATTAAGCAAAAGCTCCAGCGCTTGGTCAATCCAGAAAATGGCGTACTCAACACCGATTAATCCAGAAAATAGGACAGTCGCGGTAGCCTCATACGCGATTAACCGATACAGGTTTATGCTAAAAAATAGCGACAGTAAACATCGACAGTAAACATTAGGAGCCCAAACAGATGACGACATGCGAATACAGACCAGGGTTGGAAGGCATTCCGGTCACGCAGTCGAGCATCAGCTATGTAGATGGCCACACCGGTGTTTTAGAGTATCGCGGCATTCGGATTGAGGAAATCGCTCAAAACAGTAGCTTTTTAGAAACAGCATATTTGCTGATATGGGGCGGACTGCCCAACCAGCAACAGTTGCAAGAATTTGAGCACGAGGTCCAGTACCATCGCCGACTCAAGTATCGCATCCGTGACATGATGAAATGCTTTCCTGAGAGCGGTCATCCGATGGATGCGCTTCAGGCCTGTGCGGCAGCTCTAGGACTGTTTCATTCGCGTCGTGAACTCGAAGACCCCGCCTATGTGCAAAATGCGGTGGTCAGACTGCTCGCGAAAATACCCACTATGGTCGCGGCATTTAAAATGATGCGAAAAGGAAATGACCCCGTACAGCCCCGAGACGACTTGGGTTACGCGGCTAATTTTCTCTATATGCTCAATGAGCGAGAGCCCGATCCGTTGGCTGCTCGCATTTTCGATATCTGCCTGATTCTGCACGCGGAGCACACCATCAATGCTTCTACCTTTTCAGCGATGGTGACTGCTTCTACCCTGACCGATCCGTATGCGGTGATTGCCTCTGCTGTGGGTACGTTGGCAGGGCCATTGCACGGCGGAGCTAACGAAGAAGTTATCACCATGCTGCGGAATATTGGCTCGATAGAAAATGTGCGGCCCTATGTGGAGAAGTGCATTGCAAACCGAGAGAGGATTATGGGCTTTGGACACCGAGTCTACAAAGTTAAAGATCCTCGGGCGGCAATTTTACAGGGGCTCGTTGAGCAGCTTTTTGACAAGGTAGGCCATGATGCTTCTTACGACATTGCGCTGGAGCTAGAGTTGGTGGTCGAAGAAAAGTTAGGTCATAAAGGCATTTATCCGAATGTAGACTTTTATTCGGGGTTGGTATACCGAAAGCTAGGGATTCCGACCGATTTATTTACGCCTATTTTTGCGATCGCCCGAGTCGCAGGCTGGCTGGCCCACTGGAAAGAGCAAATTGGTAAAAATAGAATTTTTCGGCCCACTCAAATCTATGAAGGGCCTCACACACAGCAATACATACCTTTGGAAAAGCGGTTACAAATGTGGGAAAAATAGGCCTTCAAAAAATCCGTATGACGCCTACCTAAAACTACCCAACGCCTTTCCCCTAGGTAACTCAAAGCAGCAAAAAGATAATTTTTGACAGTGCCACTACAGAGGTGATGGGCGCTACCCCCCTTGGCAATACGCAAAACTCACAGGAATATAGCTTCAGTGACGATTTTCAGGAACTCCAGCCCCCCCGGCATTTTGCCGAGGGGGTTTTTATTTTAAAAGCGGTTTTGCTAATCAGCGCCTAAAGCAATTCCTATGGGCAATCTCCATTGCAATCTGCTGGAATGAGAATACAGCGGTTGATTAAGCGCTAGAATCTGTTAAAGAAATTACTTGCGCGACCTAAAAGCATGAATCCAGGCATTGACCTTCAAGGGAGTTTTGTCCGGGCCCTGATCGATCTCGGCCTGCCTTCGGGGGTAGCCAAGACTGTTTGGCTACCACTGCCCATGTTGCTGATGCTCGTTGTAGCAACGGTGAGCATCTTTATTTGCGTATGGCTAGAACGCAAAATTTCGGCGGGCGCTCAGCAGCGAATAGGCCCCGAATATGTTGGGCCAATTGGCGCTCTCCAGGCCGTTGCCGACGGTGTGAAATTAATTTTCAAAGCTGACATTACACCGGCTAAGTCAGATCCATGGCTATTTGCGATTGGCCCTGCAATCGTCGTTATCCCGGTTTTTCTGTCTTTTCTCATCGTTCCTTTTGGCCAAAACCTGGTCATTACTGATTTAGGCATCGGCATTTTTCTATGGATTGCCCTTTCTAGCATTGCGCCCATCGGATTTTTGATGGCGGGGTATTCCTCAAATAACAAATACTCTCTATTAGGGGGGCTTAGGGCGGCTGCTCAATCCATCAGCTACGAGATTCCGCTGGCCCTCTCAGTGCTAGCCGTCGTATTGATGACCAACGGCCTGAGTACTATTGACATCGTCAATCAGCAGTCTGGCTACGGCTTTTTGGGTTGGAACATTTGGCGGCAACCAGTTGGTTTCGTTATTTTTTGGATTTCAGCCCTAGCCGAATGTGAGCGCCTTCCCTTTGACCTGCCTGAAGCTGAAGAAGAACTCGTTGCAGGCTATCAAACCGAATACACCGGAATGAAGTTTGGCCTGTTTTATGTTGGCTCTTACGTAAACCTGATGCTCTCTGCCCTGATTGTCTCGGTTCTTTACCTAGGGGGGTGGAGCTTTCCAATTCCAGTGGAAACCATTACTGGCTTGTTAGGCGTGAGTGAGAGTGCCCCAGTCGTTCAGCTACTTTCGGCTTCGCTGGGCATCGTGATGACGCTGATTAAAGCGTACTTGCTGGTATTTTTAACCATTTTGTTGCGGTGGACCGTGCCCCGCGTTCGCATCGATCAGCTTTTGGATTTGGGTTGGAAGTTTCTACTGCCTGTTTCATTAGTTAACCTGTTACTGACTGCTGGTCTTAAGCTCACTTTCCCGTTTGCTTTTGGTGGCTAGGCCTGTTCTCAAAGTCTTTTTCGTTGTACCCTCTCTACCGCTATGCTGAATTTTCTTAAACAAGTCGGTGACTACGCCAAAGAAACCGCTCAAGCAGCAAAATTTATTGGTCAGGGTCTTTCCGTCACCTTTGACCATATGAAGCGTAGGCCGGTCACCGTTCAATATCCTTACGAAAAGTTGATTCCTTCAGAGCGCTATCGCGGTCGTATTCACTTTGAATTTGACAAGTGCATTTCTTGCGAGGTGTGCGTTCGGGTATGTCCGATTAATTTGCCGGTAGTGGACTGGGAATTTAACCGGGAAACCAAGAAAAAAACGCTTAACCACTACAGTATTGACTTTGGCGTTTGCATCTTTTGCGGTAACTGCGTCGAATACTGCCCGACTAACTGCCTGTCTATGACAGAGGAATATGAGCTCGCTTCCTATGATCGTCATAATCTTAACTATGACAATGTGGCCCTAGGCCGTTTGCCCTATAAGGTGACAAATGATCCGATGGTGACGCCGATGCGTGAGTTTGGCTACCTGCCTAAAGGCGTGATGGACCCGCATGATTTACCAGCGGGGACTCAACGAGCCGGCCGCCTACCCAAAGATATTTTGGCTGAGCTAGAGACCCAGAAGGCAAAAGAAGATGCCAAAAAAGCATCGGTTGAAGCTGCTGAATAGTTTGATGTGCTGTGATCGCGATGATGCTGCTATCACGATGCCGCGATCGCAAAGAGCAGATAGTAAAGAGCTACTGAAGGCTACTTAAAGAACTCACAAGGAGAAAATCGTTTTGAACTTGGCAGAAGGTGTACAGTTCGTTTCATTAGTCATTCTGGGTGGTCTAATGATCTTTTCGGCCTTGGGGGTCGTTTTACTGTCCAATATTGTGTATTCAGCTTTTTTGCTGGCGCTAACGTTTATTAGTGTTTCTGGACTCTATATTCTGCTGAACGCTGGTTTTGTGGCGGCTGCGCAGGTATTGGTATATGTGGGCGCAGTTAACGTGCTCATCCTCTTCGGAATTATGCTAGTAAACAAAGTGGAAGTATTTTCCGAGGTGAAAAATGCTTGGGTTGGCAAGGCTGCAACAGGTGCGGTTTGTGCGGGCCTTTTTGGACTGATTGGCACTATGGTGACTTCTCATCCTTGGGCTATATCAACTGCCCCTGCTGCTGGAGATAAGGCGATTGAAGTCATTGGTCAGCACTTCTTTAGTGACTTTTTGTTGCCGTTTGAGCTGGCTTCCATTCTGCTTTTGGTCGCGCTAGTGGGCGCTATTGTCTTAGCGCGTCGTGAGTTCCTGCCCGATTTGGTCGCGCCTCAGCAAGAAGCCCTGACTTTGCCAGAACGGCCTCGTGAGTTGGTCGCGGCGGGTGTTCGAGACGAAGACTAGCCTGATAAAGCTACCTTGCAAATCCTGACTACAGACTTGACTTATCTCTGAATTTTTTTTATGCAACTTGAGTACTTTTTACTGCTAGCCGCTGCCTTATTCTCTATCGGCGTCTACGGCTTGGTCACTAGCCGCAATGTGATTCGGGTACTGATGTCTATTGAGCTGATGCTCAATGCGGTCAATATCAATTTGATGGCTTTTTCTAACTATTTAGATCCTGGCGCCATTAAGGGGCAGGTATTTGCGGTATTCGTCATTACTATTGCTGCTGCAGAGGCTGCCGTCGGTCTAGCCATTGTGCTTTCTATTTACCGCAACCGCGATACGGTGGATATGGAACAGTTCAACCTGCTGAAGTGGTAAAGATAACGCTGGCAGTAGAGCCTAACCGATAACGAAAGGAGCTACGGCGTGGAGCTAAAGCAAGTCATTATTGTGTATAGGGCGGGGAGTAAGGTTAGCAAAAATTGTGCAGATAAGTGCGCTCGTCAGCTGGAGGCATTGGGCGCAAAGGTCATGATGGGTCCAAACGGGGTTGAAGATAATCCCTATCCTGTTTTTTTAGAATCAACAGCGACCCCAATTGACCTGGCAGTGGTGTTAGGCGGAGATGGCACGGCATTGTCAGCGGCGCGACACCTCGCTGCCGACGATATTCCCATACTGGCGGTTAATGTGGGAGGGCACTTGGGCTTTTTAGCCGAATCTTCAGATGAGATTGATGAATTTGAGCAGGTGTGGGCGCGATTGCTGGGCGATCGCTTTGCTGTGCAACAGCGTATGATGCTCGAAGCTCGGGCGCATAAAGGCGCCTCAGGTAATATAGAACCGGTGAGCGATCGCTACTTTGCCCTGAACGAAATGTGCGTAAAGCCCGCCTCGCCTAACCGCATGATCACCTCCATTTTGGAAATAGAAATTGACGGTGAAGTAGTCGATCAATATCAGGGCGATGGCCTGCTCATCAGCACACCTACTGGATCTACCGGCTATACCGTTTCAGCCAACGGCCCGATTGTCCATCCAGGCATGCATGCCATCATCGTGACGCCCATTTGCCCCATGAGCCTATCGAGCCGTCCGGTGGTGCTGCCCCCTGGGAGTACAGTGAGCGTATGGCCGCTTAAAGATACTGAAGGCAACACAAAGCTATGGACAGACGGCGTATTGGGCACTGCGATATGGCCTGGTCAACGCGTTGATATTCGCACGGCCCGCCATCCGGCTAAGTTCATCATCCTCAGAGAAGATCACTCTTATTACCGGACGCTGCGTAACAAGTTGCAGTGGGCAGGCGCCAGAATTAATTACAGAAACGATCATCGCCAGGCCCTATAATCTCCGTAACCCCCATAACCCCCCATAACCATAGCTAGCTTCCCACCGTCCAAGGCAAGCGCACCACCATTTGATTGCGGCCTCGGCGCTTCGCTTCGTACAACCCTAGGTCAGCGGTATCTACCAATGTACTCATGGAGATGTCGGGTTGGGGAATAATCGTGGTCACGCCTAAGCTGATGGTGACAAATGGCGACACCTGTGAAGATTTGTGCTCCATTTGTAGGGCGCGGACATTTTCAGCGGCATCCTTAGCGACCTGTTGGGCGCCTTCTGAAGAGGTATTGGGCAGTAAAATTACAAATTCTTCACCGCCGTAGCGGGCGGCCAAATCGTCGGGTCGGCGTACGGCGTTGCCAATAGCATGTGAGACCTGACGGAGACACTCATCACCTTGAGGATGGCCGTAGGTGTCGTTGTAACACTTGAAGTAGTCAACGTCGCAAATTATCAATGAAAGAGGAGTGTGCGATCGCAGTGATCGCTGCCATTCTTGCGCTAAATGCTCTTGAAATGTTCGGCGGTTAGCAAGCTGTGTGAGTTCATCGACCTGTGAAAGGGTTTGCAGCCGATTGATCTTTTGCAAGCGTGTAATGACAGGCGCAGCCCACAGTGCCAAACTCACCGGCACAACCGGTAGCCATAAGCCTAAGAACATCAGCACCATATGACTGACGCCAATTATTCCGATTAAAGCCCCACTGAGCAGCTTGACTCGATGAAAATCATTGCGACCCAGCCGATAAAGCACAATGCCAACGGTCGCCGCGCTAGCAATTAATATGATTTCGACAAACTCTGACCAGGTTTGAATGAGCGATCTTTGGCCAAACGCTGCGCTGATTATTTGACTCGTTAGACTCGCGTGAATTTCAATGCCATGGCTAGGCAGTAGGCCAATCACACCCGGTCGATTGCTGTAAGGGGTGAAAAAAACATCCGCATTGCCCGACTGCATACTGCCAATCATCACGATTTTGTCGCGTAGTGCGCCAGAGGGCAGTGAATTCGTTAAAACATCTTGCGCACTAAACGTTTCAAACGACAGGTTGGCACGCCAATTCATAATCAGCTGATAGCCGCCTGCATCAGCGCGGTGATAGCCACCCGCATTGTTTTCGAAAGGAGGGAGCTTGGCTTGCCCCAACTCTAACGTCTCAGCCTCAGGATTGGGTTCAATGTCGTGACTTCTTAAATACTCTAGCGCCACTCTAAAGGAAAGACTCTCAAGAATGCGATCGCCCGCTGCACTCGGAAACAAAAAACCCCGGCGTATGCGGCCATCAATATCAACAATCAAATCGCTTGCAGCCACCTGATTTTTTTTCTCCAGCACCGAGTTACCAGCGACTGCCTCAAGCGCTGGATCATCTACCACCTTGGCAATGCCAATGAGATTAGGTGTCTCGTCAAAAATTTTTTGAAGTCTTTCGTAGCCTTCATCACGAGGGACATTACGAAAAAAATCCATTCCTATGACAGTAGGCCTTTGCAATTTGACCGCTTCAATCAAATCAGCCATCATGGTATCTGAGACATCCGCCTGTCCATAGCGCATAATATCTGTCTCAGTAATGCCGATAATCACGACGCGCTCATCTGGCAGCTCAGCGAGCCGATGATTCATCATCCAGTCAAAAGCATGCAGCTCCCATACCTGAAAAGCACCCAGCCCTCGGAGCATAACCATTCCGCCAGTCGCGATAATTCCTAGCAGTGGTGCCACATATTTTTGATCGATCAATTGCCGCCGCCAGCGTTTAATGAAATAGGTCCATTCCCCAGCAGGCGACTTATGAGGCTGGTCTACCACGTAAAATTTATCCCTCTACTGGCCCCCGTAGCTTCCGTGACTCAGCTACAAAAGAGGTAAGTCCTCCCTTTAGTAAACCCACTCCATTCATCAGCTCAACTCACCTAATGGTTACCCGGCATTCCACTAAAAATCCCTCACCTGCCAATAATCGGAGATGAGGGATACTAAGAGGCAATGTCTTCAGATGAGTTCAAAAAGCACCTGAAAAGCGCCCGAAAAGCACTAAGACGCGTCTGCGGTTGCCAAATAAAGCTCCAAAGGCACATCAGTGTTCGCTTGATCCAACAGATTACGGATCTCTAGCAGCGTACTCATTTGGGCCTCGGCGCGATAGGAGCTAATCAATGTATTAAGCGCATCGTACCAAATTCCTCTTTCAGCATAGGCATCGGCCTGTTCTACAGGGGGCATTGTATTGACGTCTGCCAACCCGCTTTCGGGTATCCGTTCTACAAAGCTTCGCGCATGTACCTTCTCATCTGTACCTTCACAGTTCAAAAAGACGGTCCAGCGATAGCGCACGCCGGTTTCTAAAGCCGCCGACTCAGGTAGGGGCATTTCCACTAAACCCTCTTGGGCGCTGAGCTGCTGACGATAAACTGGCGTCGCTTTAGTAGGGTGAGAGAGCACAAATTCCATGTCTGCTGGCTGTTCGCTCTCTAAATACCAGGAAAGGGTCGGTTGAGACTGGGTGGTGAGTCCTTCAGCGTCATCGGGTACTAGTAATGTAATCCTCGGATCAGACAGTTGAGAATCAATTCCACAGCCTGAAGCTGAAGATCCTCGGCGACCGCCCGATAGCGTGCTGGAGGCGCTGCCGCGATCAGGATTGGGTGTCCAGCGAACCTGCGCCTGGGCTGTAGACCCAATTTGTACACCTGCTGACTGATGAAGCGTTGCCGGTATGTACGTGCTTGACCAGGCTACAAGTGATACGAATGCGCCCAGAAGATAATGCTGACTCATTGTGAAGGTCCTATGGTTGTGATGAATGACTAGCCACCTTGAAAGGCTATTTTTCTCCGGTATAAATTTATACTTCACATGGATTTGGAATCCGTGCTGTTTTGAAATAAATCTTCTGTGAGGACAAGCAATTAATAGGTAAAAGTTCTATTAAGCAGATCGGTGCGGTGTTAGATTCCAATTGCCGCTGTCAAGGTTGCGATAAGGCCCTGATCATCATACGGCGGCCTTATGTCTACGTATCTACAACATGTATGTCTACAACGGCGAAGATGAGCCGTCCCTTTAGTGCTGAGCTGTTTAGACAACGCTACCGATAGCTGCTATTTCAGTGAAACATCTGCTGCAATAGTTTGAGCTGCGTATTTTTGCCTATTGCCAGGAGATTGTGGTCAACCCTGATAGGGATAATAGGGCTGACCATAAATGGAACAACTAATAGGGCCGACCATCAGTGTGTTCAAACCGGCGGTGACCGTTGGCTGTTGGCATGCAGACCAAATCATGGTCAGGATATTGGACGCGATCGGGTGTTGATCTATCGCCTACTTCTAAATATGTTGCAGGTGCGGTAGAACGATTGATCAAGTGATGGCCATTGGCTTTACCAGCCGCGAAGCCTGCCATATCACCAACGCTTAAGGTGTGCTCACCGTCATCGGTAATGAGCGTTAGCTCACCTTGGGTGACATAAATAAACTCGTCCTGCTGGGAATGCCAGTGTCGAAGGGCAGACTGACTCCCTGGCGCAAGTGTAGTCAAGTTAACGCCAAAATTGTTGAGCTGAGCGGCGTTGCCCACTCGTTGACGCGATCGCCCATAAACAACTTCCCTAAACTCATCCGGATAAGTACTCCCTGTCTCCACAGGGACAGATGCTAGATCAATTTTCACCGTCTTTGCTCCTAAACCCAATTACTTAAACTAAACGACTTGGAATAAAGCCCTCAGAAAAATTACTTAGCAGGCTGCCAGTTTTCTTCCAAAGGAGCTTGTCTAAACGCGGAGAGCGCTTCTGCTCGGCGAGAGAGCGCAGCTAGAGCTGGATAACGACCAGCCGCTATGACATCAGGCATCGCGAACAGCGTAAACTGCCATGCCACACATGCGGTAATGTCCGCCTGCGTTAGCTTGCTTCCTACGAGCCAATCAGATGTCTCAGCAGCAGAGGCCTCTAGTGCGTCATAAGCGGCCGTTAGCTGAGTTAAAACGCGGTCTTTCCAAGGCTGATGCTGCTTATCAACAGGTCTTAGGTCTTTCTCATAAATGAGCTGCACGGTTTTATCACAAGCATGGAGTCCCAGCCCAATCAAACGCAATGCGCTGGCATAATCACTGATCGTTTGCGGCATCAGGGGCTGAGTCTTCGACATGGAATTGCTTCCAGGACTATCTAGCAGATTATCTACAGGACTATCTAGCAGATTATCTAAAGGATTGTCCTGAGTACTGTCTGCAGGATTGTCCTCAGGACTTTCTGCTAACTTGTCTATGTAGCTCAGAATAAGCGTCGAATCCATGAGCACTTCGCCGGTATCACAAACCAGCGTCGGTGCTTTTATGAGTGGATTAATTTCGCTAAACTCGCCCATATTACGAAATACAGAGAGTGGCAAATGTTCAAAAGCAAGATTCAGGGAGTGTAAGGAGATGGCCACTCGTCGAACATAAGGAGAATCAAGCATTCCAACTAGCTGCATAGTCTTACTGGGCTGTGTGATTGACCTTTATAGCCAAGCATATAGATAGCTAGCTTCTCTATTTATTTAGATAAATGAGCACGATTAAATAAATGAGCGCAATTCAATTAAATAAGAGCAATTACATAAGAGCAGTGAAAAATAAAAGTAGCGAAATTGCTTCATCCTTCTAAAACTAAGCAGAAGACCCGCTAGGTAAAAGACTATGTAGGAAGCGCTTGAAAGATTCTTTCGACAATAGCTTTAGTTTTCTCATCTATCGATCTCCAGTCAACCTCACCCGCTTCGTCAAACAGGCTCAAGTCTGCTTCCATAACGCTCGCCTCTGGGCTATCTCCCTCAGTACGACTGTCTAAAGTACGACTGTCTAAGGCGCAAATTTGATAGCACAGTGCCCAAATATCTACGGTTTCATCGGTTTTACCGGCTTTGGTGAGTCTGAGTGTATATATGGGTACCGGTTGAGGCAGCGCAGATATTAAGATTGATACTTGATCGTGCTCCTCTGGCCCTACTCCATGTAGCCTCTTTTGCAAGTCGGTGTATTCTTGTTTTTGCAAGTCTGGTGTCCCTTCAGGCCAAATTAAATCTTCTTCATACTTACCCTGCCAGTCGGTTTTATCCAGCTGTTTGCGAATGTTATCAACGACTCGAATTAATGCAGGCTGCATGAGCTGATCTATTTGAGCCCTGGCTAAGGGTGTGGCAAATTGAGGTTTCATAATCAACCACTTAGCTCCCTAAATTTATTCCATCCTAAACCAAGCCGTGAGCGCAACTGCTAGCCCGTCTGCTGCATCGTCAGGCTTGGGAACTCTCTCTAGCTTTAGCTCCCGAGTAATAGCATCTTGCACATCGGCCTTGTCGGCATTGCCATGACCTGTTACCGATTGCTTAATTTGCGCAGGTGTAAACTCCACAAAAGGAAGATTGCGCTGAGCTAGCACCAGCATTACAACGCCTCGGGCTTGAGCTACCAAAATGATGCTGCCCATTTTGTAAGAAAACAGTTTTTCAATCGAAACCAGATCCGGCTTGTACTCGTCAATCACGCTGTGTAAATCGTCATAGATAGTACAGAGCCGTTTGCCAGTATCGGTGCGAGCAGCCGTTTTTACGACGCCGTAGTCTACTGTGGTCAGGTTGGGTGAGAGCGATCGCATTTCAGCTGGATCATATTCAATCACGCCAAAGCCTAGAATAGCGAGCCCTGGGTCGAGTCCCAAAATACGTTTGGTTGCCATTCTAAGCGTTCTCTATCATTGGATTACCGTACACCTGCTGGCTGTCGCCCATTAGCAGCAAGACTCGGCTCAGCGACACCAAAGGCTTTACTAAAGGTTTTTTCGACCTTAAAACCAGAATCAATAGATTCAAGCGGATCTTTGCGCAGCCGATGGCGTAAGCACAGCGCAATTACTTTTTGAACATCTTCAACTGTGACTTCAGTGCGTCCTTCATAGGCAGCCAAGGCCTTAGCTGCACGGTTGGTTACAATGTCACCTCGCAATCCATCAACATCTAGCTCCGAGCACACTTCAGAGATCTTGACCTGAAACTCACGATCTAAAGAAACAGTACTTAGCCTGTTTTGCGCTTCAACAATCCTGTTCTGTAGCGCCTCTTGCTCAGTCTTACACTTGACAATAAAGTCATCTGGATTTTGATCGAACTCGGTGCGTTGTTCTACGATTTGGACACGCATTTCAGGGTCGCGAACGGTACGGATTTCAGCATGCATCCCAAAACGATCTAGCAGCTGAGGACGAAGTTCGCCTTCCTCTGGGTTGCCGGAACCGATGAGAACAAACTGGGCGGGATGACGAATAGAAATGCCCTCACGTTCTACAGTGTTCCAGCCAGAGGCCGCAGAATCTAGCAGGACATCGACTAGATGGTCGTCTAATAGGTTGACTTCGTCTACATAGAGCAGGCCGCGATTGGCTTTTGCTAGGAGGCCAGGCTCAAAGGCTTTGACCCCTTCTGCAAGCGCTTTTTCAATGTCAATGGTGCCACAAACTCGGTCTTCGGTTGCGCCCAGTGGTAGATCTACCATTGGGACCTTTTTCAAAGTGACCGGAATTTCTCGGTCTTCTCGCTCTGCGATAACGTCGGGATTACTCGGCTCACGGTTGAAAGGGTCGTCAGCAGTAACTTCAATCTCGGGCAGTAGGTCGGCCAGGGCACGGATTGTAGTAGATTTTCCTGTGCCGCGATCGCCCATAATCATCACGCCACCAATTTTAGGGTCAATGACGTTGAGAATCAGTGCTAGTTTCATGTCCTCTTGCCCAATCACCGCAGTGAAGGGAAAAACGGCGCGACGTGCTAGGGGCTTTGCGATACTCACAGGCTTACTAATGTATAGATCTTAAGTGCTTAACCATTGTGCCATAGCTATTACTACAGCTACCTGCAAAGAACCCTAAGAGTATTTTTTCTACTAACTAATCTTTCTTTGGCTGGTCCATCGTTACCCTTTAAAACAAGACAAGCGCTGACTACTGTCAACGCTCAAAGGTCTTGATATGCAAATGTTTTGCCAATCGGAGCGGCGGGATTTGAACCCACGACCCCTACTACCCCAAAGTAGTGCGCTACCAAGCTGCGCTACGCCCCGAAGCGTTTAATTTGCCTATCAAGAATAGCATAACCTTGCATGTACTTATAGGCGAAGAGACAAGGACAAGTCGGCGAAAAGGCAGGCAGCCCTCACCAAACATAACAGGCACAATATCAAAAATGACTTAAAAAATGACTTAAATTGTCCTGAGACTTGTCCTCTTAGCGAGCGGTCACTTTGACCCTTCCACTACGCCTACTTTAGGGAGTTTCGTAGAACAGATAACTGCTCAAAGCCTCTAACTTCAATGATCTAGGATTGTCCTTAGGATAATCCTGAGGAATGTTATTAGGACGTGTTGACGGATTGTCCTTAGGACATGCTATGATTTTATCAGTACAAAAGACTTGAGGGTTTAGGGGGAACGGCTTCCACTGGTAGGTAAAGCCCCCGCTGGCGTACAAATGCCAGAATGACTAAAAGTCCACTGCATTGTCCTGTATAAAGGTTCTTGAAATAGTCCCTTAAAGGACAAAGTGGTGCCAGTGCCAACCTCAGCATCACTACCGACGACATCACCAACACCACTACTGCCGACACGACCTCAACTGACTACAAAACCAGTCAAAAACGAATATCAGTCTGACTGCAATCAGCTGATATCTCTTGCTAAGGTCAGCTACATACTGTTTACATACTAACGGATTTAAGAGCCGGCAGAATTTCTGTCAGCTCTTTTTCTTATGTCATTCTTTTTTCTGTCCGTTTTCCTTTTCCTGAGCTCAATCTCAATGTCAATTTCTTGATGTCAATCCTTAGAGACTAGCCAAGCGACTTCACCACCTGATCGACGGCCTACCGAACGAAAAACAAACCCGGCTTCGCGAAAGGTTTGACCATACGCACCGTTCTGAGGAACAGATTGCTTAAGTAAATATTCTATTTCTGAGCTTTTGAGCTCCCACTTGCCTTGCACGGCCTCTTCTAAGAACCGGTAATAGGCTAGCGGATTAACCTGCTCAGCCGGTGGATTAAGGTTAGCTACAATTTCGGCTGTAATTCCCTTGATGAGGTTAACCATATCGCTCGAAATGGTAGCTAGTCCTGAGGATTTTTCGGGAGGGTCTTCTTGAACGGCAGGTGCATTTATCCCGTACATCTCGACGAACTCTGGCGTAGATCCTCCCCCCTTGATAAACCGATGGAGTTCATCTAACATTTCAACATCTGCGGCGTTCACATACGAACGCGCGCCAATGCGTACAGGCTTGATGTTGAGCGCTTCCATCCGCTTGTAAAAGGCACTTCTAGCCAGGTCATCATATCGAGCTGGCAGCTGGTTTACAGGATATCGATCAATTTCACCGCTCATGATAATCCTCTAGACTGTCCTCAGGAAGCTGTATATATATACTATCCCCTGGATTGTCCTATGGACAGCATTTTCTATATAAATTAGTCCATCTGTTCTATTTTAGACAGTTTGCATAGTATCTTAGACGCTTTGATGCTTTGTAGTGAATAGCTGTTATGTTTCCAGTTAAAACAGCTCAAACTCAGTTAAACCAGTACCTTGGCTTTTACAGGCACATTACAGCAAGGTGGAATATCAAGGCGAAATATCAATGTGTACATTGTGCGCATTGATATAAATACAGTTGAGCCGATTTGGAAAATGAGAGTTGAATTGTCATTAAAAAATTGTCATTAAAAAAGCGCCTCCCCGAAGGAAGGCGCTTTTTTAAGAACCCTAGTCAAAACGCTAGGCGTTTGACAAAAGGATTCACATCGCTACGAACCGAACTATGCGTTGGAACTATGCGTTGATAGAAGGTGCAGTCAAAGCAACAGGAGCCGCTTCGCCAGCAGCCAAGTCAAGCGGGAAGTTGTGAGCATTGCGCTCGTGCATCACTTCCATACCCAAGTTGGCACGGTTCAACACATCTGCCCAAGAACCAATCACACGACCCTGTGAGTCAATGATGGACTGGTTGAAGTTGAAGCCATTCAGGTTGAATGCCATCGTGCTGATGCCCAAGGCTGTGAACCAGATGCCGACAACTGGCCATGCACCCAACAAGAAGTGGAGGCTACGGCTGTTGTTGAAGGAAGCATACTGGAAGATCAAACGACCGAAGTAGCCATGAGCCGCAACGATGTTGTAAGTCTCTTCTTCTTGACCAAACTTGTATCCGTAGTTCTGTGACTCAGTTTCAGTCGTCTCACGAACCAACGAGGAAGTTACCAATGAACCGTGCATTGCACTGAACAAGGAACCGCCGAACACACCGGCTACACCCAACATGTGGAACGGGTGCATCAAGATGTTGTGCTCTGCTTGGAATACCAACATGAAGTTGAAGGTACCCGAGATACCCAAAGGCATCCCATCAGAGAATGAACCTTGACCCAAGGGGTAGATCAAGAACACTGCGGTTGCTGCGGCCACAGGCGCAGAATATGCAACACAGATCCAAGGACGCATACCGAGGCGGTAGGATAGCTCCCACTCACGACCCATGTAGCAGAAAACGCCGATGAGGAAGTGGAAAATTACCAACTGGTAAGGGCCACCGTTGTACAACCACTCATCCAAGGAAGCGGCTTCCCAGATGGGGTAGAAGTGAAGACCGATAGCGTTTGATGAAGGCACAACCGCACCAGAGATGATGTTGTTGCCGTACATCAAAGAACCTGCAACAGGCTCACGGATGCCGTCGATGTCAACCGGAGGGGCTGCGATGAAGGCGATTACGAAACAGGCAGTGGCAGCCAGCAGAGTCGGGATCATCAACACGCCGAACCAACCTACATAGAGGCGGTTTTCGGTGCTGGTAACCCACTGACAAAACTGCTCCCACAACGAAGCGCTTTGGCGCTGCTGTAGTGTAGTAGTCATTATGAATCCTTTTAGTTATCTAGGTACAAAGGGCGGAAGGCACAAAAAGATGTCTTTCGCCTGCATGTTCAATATAACGGCTTTTATGAGTTTTGTAAAGTTACGCAAACATTAAGATGAGTCATTGCTCGATTTTTTTCTAGCTCGCATTGCCGAAAATCATATTTCTTTTTGGCGAGACGACCAGAGCCATTTGAATTTATTTAAATCTATTAGAATTCGCTACATCCCTCTCGTGAAGGGGCATGAGCCGAGCCTGTGTTGCATGGGCTAAAGATGCAATTTAGCGGGTGGTTAGGCGATAGGCTAACGGCTTGGATTGGCTTAAATGATTTCTGAGAGCGGAGATTGTTAAGCGGATTGTTAAGTGAGAGCTCAGCAATTATGAGAGCGCTCCAAACCAGATGATTGGCTTGCGAACTTCAGCAATGAGTCCTCCTGGATAGGTGCTAGTGCGGCTACCGTTGGGTGCCTGTAGCAGAAGCACTAGTGCTTCTATTTGTTGAAAGTTCGGTGGCTTAGCAAGGCTAGCTTGCAGAAGCTGTCGCATGACTCTTCGTCGGAGTGCGAGCGGTGCGAGCTGGAGCGTGTGCATATCAATTTCCCATGCTGGCTTTGTTTGCAGTGCTTTGGGGTTGTCTGGGCTTTCAACTGGGCTGCTTGGGGTGATGACTTGGTTGTATAGGTGAGTGGCTTGTGACTGTAGGTAGGCAATGTCTGCTGCTGTGATTTCTGCTGTCTGAGAGAGCGATCGCCCAATCTGGGGATTAAAGTGTTCGCTTAGGTAAGGGATGAGTTCATGCCGAATGCGGTTGCGACGGAAAGCTAAGTTCGAGTTGCTGCTGTCTTCCCAAATGGGGAGTTGGTGGGCGCTGCAAAAGTCTTGGGTTTCCTGGCGGCTGAAGTTTAAGAGCGGTCTAACCAGTTCAATATGGGGCTGGTGATTAGTTGGAGAATGATTGAGCGATCGCTGCCAAGGTAATGAGCTAATGCCGTCAATGCCAGTTCCACGAACGAGATTATACAAGAGAGTTTCGGCGCGATCGCTGGCCGTATGTCCGGTCACGACATGGGAATATCCTTGCGCTTGCGCGATCTTGTAAAACGTTTTGTAGCGCCATTCACGTGCGTCAGCTTCGCCTTTGAGCGTCATTTGTGCAACTTCTATCCATGCCGGAATTTTCCAGGTGTTCGCAAGCTGCAGAACATGGTTGGCGTTGTCACTTGAGTCAGGACGCCAGCGATGGTCGCAATGCACGAGGGCTAGCGTCCATTGCCACTTGGCCTGTAAATCTATAAGTAGGCGTGCTAAGCAAAGAGAATCCTGTCCCCCAGACACAGCCATTAAAACAGCGCTGTTTTTAGGAAGCAGGATTCTTTGTCTGAGCAAGGTATGTAGTTTAGCGTGTGCTAAAGACCAGGCCATGATGTCTTTACCTTGCTGGTTCTCAGGCAATACCTAACGACGACTATAAAACGTGATTTTTTGAGTCTAGCGCTTCTAATGCCTTCTCATGCCTTCTATTGCTTAGTGGTGTCTTTGATGTCGTCTTTGATGGCAGAGGCTTTATCTGTAGCCTGCTCAGTTGCTTCATTGATCCGTTGTTTAGCGCGCTCTAGCCAGCTACTACCTTTCTCGGTAGCGCTGTGTGTCACGCTTTGAAGCGGATGTTTATTGCTATCAATGCCGACTTGAAGATGGGTGCGATCGCTATTAAGCCCATCTTGAGTAAGACCCATGCCCTCTCGGGAGGTGCTCTTCACGCCGTCAATGCCACCCTGAATACTCCCTTGAAGCTTAGTCTGATCTCCGTCAATTCTGCCTTGAAGGCGGTCAATACTGCCCTGTGCGGCACCTGTAATGTTATTTGTGCCACCTGGAACGCTACTCTGAACGCCCGATCTCACGTTGCCAAGGTCACTGTGTAGAGATTCCTTCATGTCGTCAATACTGCTTTGCTCAGAGCGTTGATCCGAGTCAGAAATATTTCCTAGATCCATCGTGACATCGCCAGTTGCGACATCGCCAGTTGTGACATCGCCTGCCTTATTTTTTATTCGACCGGCCAATCCTGCGCCAGCGGCAGCCACTCCCCCCACTAATGCCACACCACTTGCTGCTGCTTTACCCAGCCCAACAGAGCCTACTGTCCCTACAGCATCACCGGTATCCTCGACAGATGTAGAGATGCCGTCTGCTTCTACGGCGTCTAGCCCAGACCCCAGACCTGTTTTAGGCAGATTGTTACCGCGATATGAGCTGCGAATCCTATCATCAGCAACACCACCCGTACTACCTGTATTTACCGCATAGCCAGTTTCTTCATCTTTACTGCGTTTGGCAGCCGCCCAAATTAACAGTCCCAACCCGGCCAAAGGCAACAGTAGCCACCACCAACGCCCACGACCTGCTAAGAGCTGATTAGCCTCTCCCCCAACACCGTCAAGATCATTGGCATCAGTACCGTCAACCCCATCGGTAATAACAGTGCCGTCTTCCCCGATTGCGACATTGCCCTGAGTGGTATCTGCGGCGCCATCAACAGCGGCACCATTTGCAGAACCGCTAGCGCTGCCCTCAGCGCTACTATTTCCATTGGTGTTGTCAGCATTGGCTGCATTGCCATTCCCCTCTGTATCACTACTAGCGGCACCATCAGCAGGCGCGCCTGCCGCCGTATTCCCACCTGCCCCTCTGGTAGCTCCGGCTCCGGGTGAAATTGCATAACCGGACAGATTGGCGTTGTTGAGTACACTTTGGCCTGGATTGCCTGTGGCATAGCCGAGGAAAGCCGCAACCGCTGGAGAGGCACCACCTGCATATACGAAAGAATAAGGCTGAGAGAAGGGATAACGCGGATCGTCTGGCAGCGTTTGATGCAGCTGAATAGCTTTGATATCAGGCTGACCCTCTAGCTCACTGACCAGCATGTATCCAATGCCGTCTTTCCCCAGGGCTTTGGCTAGGGCTGCTGTAGAATCTTCGCTGAGTTGCGTTGCCGTATCGCCTGTTTTGAATTCAGCTGTCGTAAAAACGGGGTAGGGTTTAAGCGCCTGACGAGTCTCGCTGGTATCGGGACGATCAATCACTTTAATAGGACCAGCGGAACCTCCCACTGCTGACCAATCCCTAATTTCTCCTCTAAAGATCTGAGCGAACTGGCTTCCAGTTATGCTCTGTGAAAAAGCATTGTCTTTCCCAACGACGACGGCAATTTTTTCTCGCCGCACCGGAACTGCAATCAGCTTTTTTTCTTTTTCGGCTTCGGTTAGCGGCCGGCTAATGGCTGCAAGGTCGGCATTGCCATTTAATACTGCTTGAATAGCTGCGTTTGAATCATTTGTGGTGATATTAACTTTGCCCGCGTATTGCTTTTCAAAGCCCTGCCCCAAAGCCCGGCTAATTGTAGTCATGTTGTCTGAGCTGCTGGCAATCTTGACCTGGGTTCCTTTCGCCACGGAGTCAGGCACAGAAAAGCTAGGAGCCGCTTGACCCAGGACAGGTGCCTGAAATAATAAAGAAGCGACTGATTGGGTGGGTATAGCACAGGCGAGAAGCGCTGCGACTGTTAGCGCTGAAGCCGTTTTACGGTTAACCATGACTCAATGACACCTGCAAGTAGGCGAAACAACTTTTTTGAAAAGAAAAACGAAGATGAAGACACCGGTCAGATTTAACAAAACCTAGCTGGTGTATCTCTATAAATGCCTTCAATAAGTTTGGGTATTTTCACTCATTGATCTAAAAATCAACCGCTTACGATAGGCATTTGTGATTATGCTTATGCAGCTTACACGGTATGACAGCTTCATCAAATTATTGAACGAATTTATATTTTCTTTAAAGTGGCATGTTTTCTTTAAAGAAAAGAAAATTTCCGAGCCGACTGTGTCTGAAAAGCTTCTGAAAATGGCAGTGGAAATTTTATCAGAACTTGTTTGATAAAGCCTTAGTTTAGGGATGTGGGGCCGTTTTTCTACGGTGTTTGTTAGTCCTTAGCAGGTAGTTTTTGACAGGCTTTTGAGGTGCTTTGGGAACACCTCTAATTGTGGTAACGGCTGTGCAAGTGTGGCAACGGCTGTGCAAGTGTGGCAACGGCTGTGCAAGGCGGTTTCGCAAAGGGATTCGGTATAGGTCTTCACTTCTTATGTATCCAGATATCCTGAGGAATTTGACAGATTTATCCACACGCTGTTCTACTCAAAGCAATAGTGTTCTAAGATGGCCAAGGCTTATAGGGTGGTTATTGTGATAAAGCTTAATTAATAATACTTGTATTATCAGCCTGCTTTCGGTATAGACTCTCGGCACATCTATCGCGTCGATAAATGGCTCCAGATTTTTCATTTATGCAAGACAGTCAAAGCGATTCGTCAGGCACTCCGGCTGATGGGGGCGTTAACTTTGACAATTTTATTTTAGAGATTGAGCCTGATCCTGAAACCACTCAGGAGGAAGCTGCCCAGACTAAACCAGAGAGCAATCCCAATTTGCAGGTTCAGTTTAAGAGTGAGCGGGGTCGCTTATTGCTGCTTTTGCCACCCGCTCCTGAGAAGAGCCGTAATCCTGTGTATTGGGAAGATTTGAGGGATCAGCTCAAACGACGGCTGAGTGGTGGAGAGCGATTTTTGCAACCCCATACGCCCGTGCATCTGATCGCGCGCGATCGCCTCCTCAACAGCCAGCAGATCCAGGAAATAGACGCGATGCTCAGCGATGCTCAGCTCCCGCTCAAAAGAATTTATTCCAGCCGTCGTCAAAGTGCTGTGGCAGCTGCAACCGCAGGCTATTCAGTAGAGCAGCAGACCACGTTGGGTCACTTGGGCCAGGGGCAAGAAGCGTCTCGTCAGGCCATGGATGAGCCCCTATACCTACAAACAACGCTTCGATCTGGTGTTGAAGTGCGCCATAGAGGCACTGTCATTGTGTTAGGCGATGCCAATCCCGGCAGCTCTATTGTTGCCGAGGGTGACATCTTTATATGGGGTCGTCTACGAGGGGTTGTTCATGCTGGCGCTGATGGTAACAGACAGTGCCGTATTATGGCTCTGCATATGCAGCCTACTCAGCTGCGAATTGCCGACCAGGTAGCGCGATCGCCCGAAGATCCGCCTGCGCAGTATCAACCTGAAGTCGCCTACATTGGCCCCGACGGTATCCGAATTGCGCTGGCCGCCGAGTTTGCCCTAGCTGATTTACCTGCTAACCTACCTACCCAAGAGAGCCCCTAAATAAGGCCCCAGAAAGAGCATATGAGCCGTATTATCGTGATGACCTCCGGCAAGGGAGGCGTTGGTAAAACTACCTGCACCGCAAACCTAGGTATGGCTTTAGCCAAAGCCGGACAGCGAGTTGCCGTCGTTGACGCCGACTTTGGTCTGCGTAACCTTGATTTGCTACTCGGACTTGAAAATCGCATTGTATACACCGCCTTAGACGTCTTAGCCGGTGAATGTCGCCTAGATCAGGCGCTTGTCAAAGATAAAAGGCAGCCCAACTTAGCACTGCTGCCAGCTGCCCAAAATCGGTCTAAAGAGTCCATTAAGCCCGAGCAGATGAAGCGACTAATTAAGGCGCTCACCAAAGTCTATAACTTTATTTTGATCGACAGTCCAGCGGGAATTGAAATGGGCTTCCGTAACTCGATTGCCGCTGCTCGCGAAGCCATCATTGTGACAACGCCCGAAATCTCGGCAGTTCGAGATGCTGACCGAGTGATTGGTCTGCTAGAAGCAAACGACATTAAGGCGGTTCGGCTGGTGATTAACCGGTTGAGGCCAGCAATGGTCGCAGCAGAGCAGATGATGTCTGTCAAAGATGTTCAGGGCATCCTGTCTATTCCACTGCTTGGCGTTATTCCCGATGACGAGCAGGTGATAGTTTCGACCAATAAGGGGGAGCCCTTGGTATTAGACGAGAAACTCTCTAAAGCGGGTATCGCTTTTACAAATGTCTCCCAGCGTTTGCAGGGCGAAAAAGTGCCGCTGATGGACTTGAGCATTCCTCAGGACAACTTTTTCACTCGTCTCAAACGGCTATTTGGCGTCTCCTCATAGATGCTCTACTCCATATAGACTTCTTCAAAAGGGGCTTGTTTAAGAGCGAACGACTTAAAATGGCGACATCGAGGTGACTAACAGTATGGCAATTCCTATTATCAGCGATCTTTTAGAAAGACTCTTTGGCTCAGGCGAAGATCCTCACAGCCGTGATGATGTTAAGCGTCGGCTGCAAATTGTGCTTGCCCACGACCGCTTGGCACTCGATCCACAAACCTTAGAGATGATGCGCCAGGAAATTATTGCTGTTGTTTCGCGCTATGTCGAGGTAGATTTTGAGTCTTTGGAGTTTTCGCTAGCAACGAATGAAAGAGTAACCGCGCTGACCGCAAATTTGCCTATTCGACGTATTCGTCCGCTTGGGCGCGGCCCCGACCAGCCCATTATGCCCGAGCAGGAGGTCGAGAAAATTGAGCTGGCCTCACCTGCCGAAGCACTTGCCCTAGATGCCCAAGACGCAGAGGCCGCGCTCAGACGCTTCGAAGCCAACACTCGTGACGCGCATCCCTATCTTGACATTGATAGATCTGGCCTAGATGAAGACGAAGATGAATCCGGAACCACCGGAACTAATAATAGTGTGCTAGCTGAGGCAGAAGCAGCTACCTCTACGGACCTAGCGGTTGGTGAGAGTGTTGATGATTCTTTTCGTGCCAGTGATGATTCAGTCGCGCTCTTAGAAGAGCCCACGCCAGAAATCCCTGACATGTCTATTCCTGAGGCTTCCGCTCATGCAAAGATGCAGTCTGATAAGTGAAGTCCATCTGAAGTCCGCCTAAAGTCCACCTAAAGTTCGACTAAAGTCTTTATTTACTTAACTCACCGGTCACTGTACTGGTTGGTTTGGGGTGCGCGAAAATAAGCGGTCTTATTTCTCTTCATTCTGCAATGTATCGAATCATCGCTTATACTTTCTTTATAGACCCATAAATAAAACTCAGAAAAATTGGAAGCGCCTGTTATGGAAAACCCGAATAAACTCGATTCTTCAGGCACTAGCGCTGCTTTGGAAACCAAAATGTTAGGTGTTAATCCGACCCGTTATTATCGCCCGGAGCCTCGCTTGGGGTTTACGCCTTTTGCTGAGTTGTGGAACGGGCGGTTAGCTATGGTTGGCATTATTGTTGCCTTGGCCTTTGAGCTGATATCTCATCGCGGATAGTCGCTTTTGCGTTAGACCCGTTTATTCTTATCTCGAATTTGCGCTATCCAATTTGCACTATTAAGTAAGTCAAATAAGTAAGTCAAATAAGTAAGTCAAAATTGGGTAGCTCCGAATTAGACAGGCATCATTAGATTGCTGCTCTGTCTTGGTGAATGGCATAAATGGTCGCCTGCCACTAGGGCGCGACCATTTTATGGGGTGATTGTGTGGGTGATCCAAAAGTAGCTCTCCTGAGTGGAAATCATTTGAACCGCAATCGTTTGAGCAGCAGTCGTTTAGGCTATGTTAGGTGGTATTTGGGGCTTCATGGCCTGCGTGAGTTGATTTTGAAATAGACCTTTTAGATCGGCACGGCGCACTTCAATCGCTTGGTCGCGCGAATCTGTTTCTAAAAAGATCAGGCTGTCTACCGGTGCGATAGAGGGGAGCTGGAATAGGAGTCTGGCAACAGGAATCGGTAGTGCCATGAGTCCAGGGTTGCTTTTGGCTAATTTGTCTTTGGCGGCAGCGGCTAGAGAGGGGTAGGCATAGATGACTCTCTTAGGCTGGGTAGGTGTATCTTTGTGGGCGACGGTTGCCTGTAGCCATTGCTTGTCAACCGACTGCAAAATGTAGTATTTGGAATGCTTCAGTTGCTTGGCGATCGCCTGAATAATCGGCGCGACTGTTTGGATGGCCTGTTTGAGATCGGCTTCGGGCGGGGCCTCGTCGATAAGATCTTGGAGCTGTTGATCGATGTTCATAGATAGTGAGAAAGTTACGAAAAATTAGGCCTAGCTAAACACTGCCGTCTCAATCGGGTTCGCTCAAGATGGGTCGAAAGCACAAGATTAAAAATTGCAGGGCAAAACCTTATAAATGCAATGGTTATTCCTCATAACTTTAATGCTTCTGTGAATATCTCGTCAGATTGTTTAGAACCTCTGCCGATTTGTCTACTCTCAATTTGGTGCCTACTAACTGTTTAACCTGAAAACCATCTACATATTTCGCTACTGATTCGTCACCAGGCTGTGAGCGGCCACTTTTTAGGGAGTACCACTTGTTTGGAGTATTAGGAGAGCCTACAAGGTTTCAACTAGGGTTTCAACTAGGGCTTCAACTAGGGTTTCAACTAAGACTTTAACAAAGGCTCTGCTGCTCATACACACCTCAGAACGCGAAGATTTCTTTAGATAGTTCTACTCTCAAGCATCGCTTGCTTGCAGATCTGTCGTGTATTACTGGCTTTGAATTGAGTGGTCAGTCGCTAGCTTTTTGTAGCGAGTGGTATCCACATAGCCATTGAGGAATCAGGTTTCTTTTGATCAGTAACGGTTCTACCATCAGGGAATAATTTGTTATTAGCTGTGGATACGCTCTTTGAACGACTGTTTCAAGAATTGAGTCGGGCTACGCCAGCCTCAAAACGCAACTGTCAAGAGGTCGCTGCTCGTGTTGTTGAAGAAGTTCAGCGAATTTGTACCGAGAGTCAGCGCATTCAAAATTCAGGTGATGTAGAAGGCTGGGCGAGCGATTTGGCCAGTCATCGACTGAAGCAGATTCGCCGGTATGTTGATTTTGGCTCTAGTAAAGGCCGATTGGAGTTGCACAGCAGCCTGAGCGCGATTGTGTATCGCTACATGACGCCGCCACAGGTACAGTCTAGCTATCAGGCTAGGGTGTCGCTGATTGAAGATTTTTTGCAAAACTTTTACGTCGAGAGTATCAATGCGTTTAGGCGAGAGAATTCGGTCGCTGCTGACTATCGGCCTCGGTCTTCACTGGAATTAGCTGAGTACATGGCGTTTACTGAGCGCTATGCCAAGCGACGGATTCCGCTCTCTCGGGGGCGATCGCAGCAGCTAATTATTTTGAGAACCCAAACGTTTTCAAAACAACAGCCCCCTGAAACCACCATTGATATTCAGCAGGCCATTGAAGGCGGTGATTCTGAGCATCCTAGAACCGCGCCCTTCCAGCGTTTGCGTGAGGAACTAACCACCTCTGAGGACACCAGCGATTCAGAGAGTACCGTGCGGGAACGAGTCATTGAGCAACTGATGGACTACTTGGTAGAAAAGGGGCAGCAAGACTGTGCCGACTACTTCAGTTTGCGGCTGATAGATTTACCGACTCATGAGATTGAGGAAATTTTAGAAATTGACTCGCGAGAGCGAGACTATCTTCAACAGCGGTTTAAGTACCATTTACTGAAGTTTTCCTTTGCCCATAACTGGGAGCTAGTTCATGAGTGGCTCGGGGCAGAATTGGGGAGGAACCTAGGGCTGACCCCTCAGCAGTGGGAGTACTTTCAGACCAAAATCACGCAGACTCAAGCTAAAATACTCAATTTGAAGCAACAGGGCCTAAGCGACTTGGAGATCTCTAAAACCCTCGATCTAACACCTACGCAGCTGCGGAAGCAATGGTCTAAACTACTAGAGCAGGCATGGGATATTCGCAATATTTAAGACTGTTTCAACCTGCGTTGGGATATGAGTCTGCTTTGTTTGAGTGGCAGGTTTGGGTTTTCTTCTGGGGTTCCCTTAAGATCCGTCCGGACTGGTCTATCGTCCTATGAATAATGACTCAGATAATATTCGGAACTTGCTTCTGTGGCTTTTGTACAGGTTCGACCCGACATTTTCTTTACCATCAGGAAATGGGTCTACATTGGAAGCCAACACAGCAGAAGCAGGTGTATTCGAAGTCGGGTCTGATGCAACGTCTATGAAGTCTGTCCACCAAAAAGGGTCTGAGGAGGCATCCTCTTATCCATCTACATCCGCTAGCGCATCGCTCTTAGGAGCATTACAGCCTAGCTTTTCAGCGACTTCGAGATCAGTGTCTTGTTCTGCCACAGAGCGTTCAACGGAGCGTTCATATGCGGCACGTAAAGATGCGAATTCTCAGACGGCTCAGTCGTTTAACTTCGGAGAAATCCACGCTGTGCAAGAACGTTTTCAAGCTTTATTGAAGCAACGTCTCCTTTCGGAGTACGAAAATAACCCTCCTCTCTTCCCTTGGGAGTCAGAAATTAGCGAGTATCCTGCTGAGGTGGCTGATAGCGTACCGACTGCTGCCATGTCATCTTTGTGGCGTACTCATCTGAGTGGATTGAGCGTGTCGGGCCTGTTGCCTACTGCGCTGATAGATACCCTGCTAGAGCGGTGTCAGGAGATTGCTCGCGCCCCTATTAAGCAGGGAATTCGGTTGGTGAGAGCGGTCGAAGACATTTTTCCTGAGAGCGCTGATATGTTGGAGCCGATCGCCAACATGGTGCTGGTGCCTGCCTACCGCTCGGGGCGAGAAGCTCAAGATGCGGTGATTAGAGAAATTACTCATGCAGTGGGTGGCTATGATTCGGCGATGCCTGAGCAGCAAATTGCGCTGTCTATGCTGGCTGCGCAGGAAATATTAGGGGCGCTGACGTTTTCGGTGAGTGCTGCTCAGCCCTATGAGCAGCGAAGCTGGATAACTGCTGCGGGTGCTATTGACCTGACGGTTAGCTATGGGGCTACTCACAATGGCTGCCATGAACTTAAGGTGGTTGCTGTGTTGCCAGAGGGTGGTCAACTGCGACTACGTGATGGTGATGTAGAAAAGCTGGCGCTGCGATCGCAGCCGGGTGCTCTTGATGTCGCCCTCTCTACGCCTGCTCTGGGTACAACCTATATGCTGGAAGTGTTTTTACAAAGCGAAGTCTCTGGACTCAACTTTGCGATTCACGTCGCTGATGTGCTTGCTTGATTCAGCGTTTCTAGCCGGGTTCGTTTTGAGCATCTACACATTGGCCGCTTGTTACGCAGCCTTTTATCAATATGCGATTATTCTTTGATCGTCCTTTTTAAGAGGTCAGTTCCGCTTGGAGCTGGCCTTCTTTATTGGGGCCTTATTAGGACATTTCTGTTTAGGGTATTTCTGTCATCATCTCCAAAGATAACAAACGTGCTTATGCTAGGCAGGAGCGATACAATAAACTCCTCTTATGTTGCCTGTCATTTCGCTTGTTATGTCCACTATGGCGCATCCTCTCTCTATCCCTTGAATTGATATGTCCTCTCCAACGCTGACTTCCGAGACTCAATTGACTCCCGACTCGCTACCTCAGGCATCTTCGGATTTAGTTGCTAACGCCACTTCGGCAGATGCGTCCTCAACGACTCAGGCTGACTTTCAACCCGATGTGTTTGATCAGCATGTGATGTCAACCTATGGTCGATTCCCGATTGCGCTGGAACGAGGTGAGGGATGCCGTGTTTGGGACTCTAATGGCAAGGCGTATTTGGATTTTGTGGCAGGCATTGCGACCTGCACCTTGGGCCATGCCCATCCGGCGATGGTAGAGGCGGTAACGACGCAGATTAAAAAACTGCATCATGTTTCTAATCTGTACTACATTCCTGAGCAGGGTGCTTTGGCTGAATGGCTCACCGCGAATTCTTGCGCCGATCGTGTGTTCTTTTGTAATTCGGGGGCGGAGGCGAATGAGGGGGCCATTAAACTGGCTCGTAAGTATGGCCATACTGAGCTGGGCATAGACGCGCCGGTTATTATTACAGCGCAGGCTAGTTTTCACGGCAGAACGCTGGCGACTGTAACCGCGACAGGACAGCCTAAGTACCAAAAAAACTTTAATCCTTTGGTGCCGGGTTTTTACTATGTGCCCTATAACGATATTGAGGCGCTGCGAACTGCGATTCGTGAATTGGATGCTGAGCAGCGGCAGGTGGCGGCAATTCTGCTAGAGCCGATGCAGGGCGAGGGTGGCGTATGCCCCGGAAATCCGGTGTACTTTAAGCAGGTACGTCAGCTTTGTGATGAAACAGGCATTTTGCTGATGTTGGACGAGGTGCAGGTAGGAATGGGCCGCACAGGTAACCTATGGGGCTATCAGACGGTGGGCGTAGAGCCAGATGTGTTTACCTCGGCTAAGGGGCTCGGAGGCGGTGTGCCGATCGGAGCGATTTTGACGAAGCGTCATTGTGATGTGTTTAAGCCTGGGGAGCATGGCAGTACGTTTGGCGGTAATCCGTTTGTCTGTGGTGTGGCGCTGAAGGTATGTGAGACGCTGGCATCTGAAAACTTGCTGGCAAATGTGCGATCGCGCGGCAAGCAGCTCAGAGCAGGGCTCCAGAAGATCGTTCAAAAGTACCCTAGCCTCTGTACGGGTGTTAGAGGCTGGGGGCTGATTAATGGGCTGGTGCTCGCGGAAGGGATAGCGGCTTTGGATATTGTTAAGGTTGCACTAGAAGAAGGTTTACTCGTTATTCCGGCAAGTGCCAAGGTCGTACGGATGGTGCCGCCTTTGATTGTGAGTGAAGCTGAGGTCGACCAGGCATTAGCGCTGTTAGATCGAACACTGAGCAAGTTGGCATAGTAGATGGGTCTAGCAGATGGGTTTAGCAGGTTGGTTTAGCAGTTTTTAAGAACTAGCTACGAGCCTGCCCTGGTCAACTGTGAGAATCTGGGATGCTTTGAGCCACTGTGCGTCGAAGGAGCCTAGATGAGTGGTGGTGATGATGGTTTGGAACCGATCTTGAATAGTTTCTAGAAGCTGATTTTGACGCTTGAGATCGAGCTCTGCTAAGACATCGTCTAGTAATAGCAAGGGAGGCTCGCCGATGACTGCTTCAATGAGTTCTAGCTCGGCGAGCTTAAGTGAGAGCACGAGCGTTCGCTGCTGGCCTTGCGATCCGTACTGTCGAGCGGGCGTTTGGTTAATTACGAAGTCGATATCGTCTCGATGTGGCCCAACTAAGGAGGTGCGCTGGTGGTATTCAGCGATCGCGCGCGACTGAATTTTTTCTAGGAAGGACTGCTGAATGATCGCGGGGTCGTCTGCAATGAGTGCTACGTTGGGCTGGTAGGCAATGGTGAGCGCTTCGGCATCGCCACTAATGGACTGGTGCCAGCGTTGCGCGAGGGGAATGAGCCGGTTGAGGACGCGCGATCGCCTGCGAGTGACCCGAGTTCCAGTGGTGGCTAGTTGCGCATCCCAAATGGCCATTTGAGTAGGCATTTGGCTCAGCTGAATCTGATCTGACTGATTGTGATGGGTAATTTGCTGCTGCTGACTGGTCAGCAGCGTCGTGTCTATTCGATCATCTAGATCATCGGCGTTTGCAGTGTGCTGCTTAATAAAGGCATTGCGCTGCTTGAGTACCTGATTGTACTGTTGCAAAATATAGGCATAGACGGGCTCTAGCTGGGTGAGCAGCGTATCTATCCAAATGCGCCGTCCGCCAGGGCCACCTCGAACCAAGTCGATATCTAAACTAGAGAACTGAACGGCGTTGAGATGGCCTAAAAAGTCCTGCTGCCGCTTGAGCGTTTCACCGTTGATGACAGCGGTGCGACGACCAGCATTTTTCAATGTCAAGCTGAGTTCGCTAACGCCGAGTTCTCTTTGTAGTTGCGCTTTGATTTGACCGATGTTGGCGCCTTCTTTGACCAAGTCGCGATCGCGACTCGTGCGGTGTGACTTTAGCGTTGCCAACATTTCAACCGCCTCTAGCAGGTTGGACTTGCCCTGAGCATTGTCCCCTACCAGAATCGTTTTGGGCGCGCTAAAGGCAACAGACTGACTGCTGTAGTTGCGAAAGTTTTGCAGGTGAAGGTGCTGGAGAAACATATCGCAAATGAGATTGACCCGATGACCAAAGCGATAGTCATCAACAAGGGTCGTCAGTTTGAGCTAGTCATCAGTTTAAGCTAGGCTTGCCCTTCATAGTCTGCGATCGCTTAGGGAAAGATTGAGGGACATCCGACAGTGACAACGGATGGTAACGGATGCCATAGAAGACTTTGCCTTCTGGTTAGCGCGATCGCCATTATCTCTTTAATCAAAACCGAGACCAGCGAGACTGGTCCTAGAATAAGCGATCGTTAGCTTAGGTGTCGGCGTGTGCTGCGAGTGAAGAGCCGAAATAATCCTAATTACGCTTGTAATAAATTGGGCAGCCGGTGCTACAATACTCAAGCGCCAGCGATGGGGTGTCGCCAAGTGGTAAGGCAGCGGGTTTTGGTCTCGCCATTCCTAGGTTCGAATCCTAGCACCCCAGCTTTTAAACGCAACTTTTCCATTGACATTACCAGCGAAAGGTCACCAAGCCTACTCGCTAAATATTGCTAATAAAAGCAGTCAAGCTCATAGAGCGTGGCTGCTTTTGTTTTGAATATCTGTTCTAGAAAACTGTTCTAGAAAATTGTTGTAGACAAGCGTGCCTATGAGCTGCGTCAGACTCTCAGTAAGATGGGTTTTGCAACGTAACATTTCATACGGTCACATGGCTTGACATTTTGTTAAATTTCTCTTGTTTATGAGTGAAAAAAATGATTTTGGCCTTAACTATACCGCCAAGAGGCTGATTCATTTATCTCACTCATATGAATTTCATGAAATGGCAAAGAACGGTTTCGAAGCGTTGATGCTGCTCATCTAGACAATGGCGAGATGATGGCGAGATGATGGCGAGATGATGGCGAGATGATGACTAGACAAGGGCTAGATAAGGGCTGACAGCGGCTGATAACACAGACTTGATCCTCGGCTTGCACAGCGTGCAACAAGCAGAAGCGACCACAAAACTTAATCCTTGCTTTACAAGACTAATGCTCGTCTGAACAGATTAGGTTGATGCCTGAACTGCTTTTATATCAAGGCTTATATCCGTTGAGCCAAGCTTTGTCATCCATGAATTTAACCAATGAATTTATTAGCTGTCTTGGAACTTCCCTAAAAATAGGGACGTCTTCCTATGTGTATTGGCAAAACAATTTTATGCAGTGCTCGATATTGGTTTTCTAAATTTGTTTTTTGACCACCCTGTCTTCTTCTCTATATGTAAATACTCATTAAAAGCGCTATGTAGAGTATCAAATATGACATATAGGTGGTCGTTGCCTAGCTGAGTGAGTATTTTGTCTAACTCTAGGCGAGTTATTGGAAACGCAAGGCGAGTTATTGAAAACACGACTACTCCAGTGCTTCTCAACTGTCGTTTTTATGCCTTTAGCGCTGTCTGACTTTTTTGTTTTCCGAAGGTTGCTACTTGCACAATATGACTCATTTTGATTCTGACATAGCTCATTCTGGCATAGACAATAGTGCGCCTACAGCTGTTTTGGCTCCCCAGCAATGCTCGAACAAAAGCCTCACGATTGGCAGCGACGCTCAGCCTGTGGCACCTTCCAAAGTCGTTCTTTTGGGCATGGATTTTGACAATTTTTCTAAGCAGGAGCTGCTTTCTAGTTTGAGGAAAGGCGTTGTGTTTACGCCTAATGTGGATCACATGATGAAACTGCGTCGAGATCCTGACTTTGCCTCTGTATACCAAAGAGCCGACTTTAAACTCTGCGATAGTCAGGTGCTGATGTATGCCGCTAAGTTTTTGGGCAAGCCGCTGAAGGCAAAGCTCTCGGGGTCAGATTTGTTTCCCTGGTTTTGTGATTATCACAAGCACAACGAAAATATCAAGGTGTTTTTGCTCGGTGGGGCAGAAGGCATTGCCAAAGAGGCTCAGAGACGAATTAACGCCAGAATAGGTCGTGAGATTGTAGTAGGTGAATATTCACCGCCGCTTGGGTTTGAGACTGATCTTGAAGAATGTGAGAATATTGTTGCTTTGATTGAGCGATCCTCTGCAAATGTAGTGGCCGTTTGCCTCGGTGCCCCCAAGCAGGAAAAATGGATTGCGACTTATCGCGATCGCCTACCCACTATTGATATTTTTATGGCAATCGGCGCTGCTGTTGACTTTGAAGCGGGCCGTAAGCCTAGAGCGCCTCAATATGTCAGCGAGCTCGGCCTAGAATGGCTGTACCGGTTGATTTGTGAGCCGAGAAGGCTATGGCGCCGGTATTTGATTGAGGGAATGCCCTTTGTCGGTTTAGTGCTGGCTGAAAAAATGAGACAGTCACGGCCTCGAAAAGCATAAGATTGAAAGGCAGTAGAATCCTTTTGAATGAGGACCCCAAAAATTACGCTAGGGTAAGGTCAATACTTAATTGTCCCAATCTTAGTTGTCCTAATCCGTTCATTTCCTCATTCATTTACTTACATTCGGATCACTCGCCTCCTTTTTGTCTTTCAACATGGAAACACCTCAGACCAATGATGGTCGTGATCAATCAACCATGCAGTATTCTGCTGCTGTGATACGTCGAGCCCAGCGAGCAGTGTGGTGCTCGCCGTTTTATCCACAGCTGCTCGCTGAAATGCAGCTAGCTAGCGTCAGCGTACCGACCATTGCCGAAGATAGCGGTGTGCTAAAAGGCTATACCCGGCAGCCCCTTTCAGAAGTTAGCGCTGAGTCGGGGTTGATGTGGCTAGCTGAAGTCGGTATTTTGCGACGCGAGGTCGATGGGCAAGGACTCACCGACAGCTTTAGGCTAACGCCCTTAGGTCGTCAGGTCGTTGAAGACTGGCGATCGCAGGGTTGTCCGGATCGACGCGCTAGCTTAGTGGACTATATAAAGAACTCAATTATCCGCCGCCTCCGTGTCCCTGAATGGCTATGGTAGCTAAATCTGTGCAGATTCTTTGGTAATTCGGTGTTTTTTGTCGTTAGTGCTTTTCGCTGTCGGTGCTTTTTGTGACAGAACCGAGTGTTTGTACGGAAGTTAGTAGATCCCATCAACTTTATTTGCTTCACAAACGCCAAAGTTTGGGTAATGTGGGGAGGGGATGAAATTTAGATAATACGAAGGGGAGCAGCAAGTGGTGAAGTCAATAATGGTGGTCGGCACGACCTCCCATGCTGGTAAGTCCATGCTGGTAGCTGCGCTGTGTCGTATTTTAAGCCGTCGCGGCTGGCGAGTTGCTCCCTTTAAGGGGCAAAACATGGCATTGAATTCCTACGTCAGTACGACGGGCGCTGAAATTGGCTATGCTCAAGCGGTGCAAGCTTGGGCTGCTGGCGTTCCTCCCCAAGCGGAAATGAACCCGATTTTGTTGAAGCCCCAGGGTGACAGTACCTCTCAGGTGATTTTAAAGGGCCGCCCGGTGGGCATAACGACTGCCGAAAAGTATTACGAAGAATTTTTTACGGCAGGTTGGCAGGCGATTCAGGAGAGCTTGGCTCGGCTCAGTCAGGAGTTTGATCTGTTGATTTGTGAGGGGGCTGGTAGCCCTGCGGAGATCAATTTGAAGCACCGTGACTTAGCCAATATGAGGATTGCTTCCTATCTAGAATCTCCTACGATTTTGATCGCAGATATTGACCGGGGCGGCGTATTTGCCCATATCGTTGGCACGTTAGAACTGTTAGAGCCCGAAGAAAGGGCATTGATCAAAGGCATTGTAATTAATAAATTTCGGGGACAGCGGTCTATTTTGCAGCCCGGTATTGATTGGCTAGAGGAGCGTACGGGTATTCCCGTTATTGGGGTCATTCCATGGCTAGATGAGGCATTCCCAGCTGAAGATTCGCTCTCGCTGTTAGATCGTCAGTCGGTAAAAACAGAGGCTGAAATCACAGTAGCGGTCATTCGGCTGCCTAGAATTTCTAACTTTACTGACTTTGATTCATTAGAGGCTGAGCCTTCGGTGAATGTAAAGTACTTGAGCCCTAACGATACTTTGGGCTACCCAGATGCCGTGATTTTGCCGGGTACAAAAACGACGATTGCTGATTTGCTGGTGTTACAGCAAACGGGTATGGCAGAGGCTATTCGTAACTACGCTGCTGCGGGCGGTACGGTGATTGGTATTTGTGGTGGCTTTCAAATTATGGGTCAGATGCTGGCTGATCCGGAAGGATTAGAGGGGCAAGAAGGGCGTTTTAACGGTTTGGGCTTGTTGCCGCTGCGGACAGTGATTACGCAGCAAAAGGTCGCTAGGCAGCGAACAGTGACCTCGAAGTATCCTCAAGAAGGCCTGCCGGTTATCGGCTACGAAATTCATCAGGGCCGTACTCAGCTGGTGATGCCTACCGATAATGAAGGGGATGATACGCCTTCGTTTATGGCTATTTTTGATGATCGCAGCTTAGGTATTGTGGATGAAGCTCAGTCGGTGTGGGGGACTTACTTGCATGGCATTTTTGACAATGGCCCTTGGCGACGAGCTTGGTTGAATCGTCTGCGCCAGCAGCGCGGGCTGAGTTCTATGCCAACTGGCATAGCAAACTACCGTGAGCAGCGTGACAGTATGTTGAACAGCTTAGCGACTACGATTGAAAAGTATATTGATTTGGCTCCAATTTTGTCTTAAAAAGTATAGATAGAGAATATAGATAGAAAGTATAGATAGAGCTAGAAGTTTCAAGGTTTTTACTAATTTGGCGTTTGTAGCGCTTATATAGGTGAGAGAGTGACTCCCAGCGCAATTGTGTTTTTATCGCTAGCTGGCTTGGTTTCAGGTGTGCTAGCTGGCTTTTTAGGAATCGGCGGTGGTACCTTGCTGGTTCCCGTATTGGTGCAGCTTGGTTTTTTGCCAGTGCAGGCAACAGCAACCAGTTCTCTAGCGATATTGATGACCGCTAGTGCGGGCAGTTTGCAAAACTGGCGGATGGGTTTATTAGATATTCGGCAGGTTTTGCTGTTGGGTGCTTCGGCTGTGGTGACGGCATTTTTGGCGACGTTTGTGGGCGATCGCCTCCCACAGTACCTTTTGCTTACGGGCTTTGGCCTATTGCTGCTCAGCAATTTATATCTGGTTTCTTTAAAGAAGCGAGTTATTCGCACGGCAGAGTTTAGAGAGGGCCGAACAGCGAGTACTGGCCCTGCCATCCATCCGATTGTGGCGCGAATTGTGACCGGGGCGATCGCAGGCTTTATGGCAGGGTTATTTGGCGTGGGCGGCGGTGTGATTTTGGTGCCGCTCCAAATTTTGCTGCTGGGCGAGAGTATTAAGGCCGCCGTGCGAAATAGCCTAGGGGTGATCGTGATTACCTCTGTTTCAGCGGTTGCGGGCCATGCGATCAATCAAAACATCGATTTTTTAGCGGGGCTGATTTTAGGCATAGGCGGCTTGATCGGTGTACAGTTCAGTACTCGATTTTTGCCCCGCTTGAGTGACAACACTGTTACGCAGCTGTTTAGGGCGCTGCTGCTGCTGCTGTCAATTTATATTTTTTGGCAGGCCTGGCAGCTATATAGCGCTGTATAGATAACCTGATGTAGCGCGCTCTGCAAAAGATGACTCTGCAAAAGATTGCTCTAAAAGATTGCTCTAAAAGATTGCTCTAAAAGATTGCCCTACAAGATTGCTCCATGAAATAAATCTATAAATCGCTTGATTAGGCGGCGCAAATGGCCTGCGCTAGGGCAATGTCAAAATATTGGGCATCTTTGGCATCACCTGCGATCACCTGAAAAGGCTGCTCAGGTTCACCAAAATCGCTAATGACGAGTGTGGCTTGGCTGAAGTCTTGCTGGCGGGTGTAGTCGTTGACGGTAATGATGGTTTTAAGCCCTGTTTGAGTCGCAGAGAGTAGGCCGTTGTTGGTATCTTCAAAACCCAGACAGTTCTCTGGCGGTAAGTTGAGATGCGCTAGGGCATATTCAAAAATGTCGGGGGCTGGCTTTTTGTGCGGCACCATGTCACCTGCCGCAATGACTTCAAACCAGCTCAGACTTTCTGCGCCGAGGGTATTTTCTAGCAGTGCCTGGACATTTGCGGGCGTGGTGGTGGTGGCGATCGCCAGCCTGATTCCTTTGTCTCTGGCCTCATTCAGCAGCCTTTTTACGCCGGGTCGCAGCGGAATTCGGCCCTCTTGTGCAAATTGCTTATAGTGCTGAGTTTTGACCGCGTGCAGATGCTTGATAAAGTCAGCCAAATCAGCAAAGCCATCTGGCAATACAAAGTTAGGCTGAGACTGCTGCACATAGGCTCTGATGCGTTCCTTGCCGCCCGATACCTCTAGAAGTTCGCCATAGAGCGCTTCTGACCACTGCCAGTCGAGACCATTGTCTGCAAAGGCTTGATTGAACGCGGGTCGATGCCCGTCGCGCTCAGTTTCGGCAAGCGTGCCGTCTACGTCAAAAATAAGCGCCTTCAGCTCGCGGGTGGTCTGTGCCATTGATATTTTTTCCTATATACCGTTGGGATTGATTTGATTGATTGAATTGATTCGATTGAATTGATTGAGTTTGGGGCTGATTGTGCTCAGGGGTTTTCTAGGGTTTGATCCAGTCTTTAGCGGCTTCTACGGCTTGCTCCATCCCGGCGCTGCCTAACCGATAGAGCAGGTAGAGAATTGTACCGCTAACGCATGCTCCAATCGCACAAATGGTCAGCCCAGCAAGGCTGATTGCGCCGTCGTCATCAAGTAAACCAAAACCAGTGACAAAAATACCAATGGCGGGCAGGGTGTTGGTCAGGGGAATTGGGATCATCATTGAGATGGACATTAGTGCGATCGCAATGCCAATGACCAGTCTCCCCGTCCGGCTAGTGCAAACCGAGGTTAGCCTAGGCTTTGATATTCGCTCAATGCGATGTAGCCACGGCATGCCCTTACGAATAAAGTCCTGCACCATAGAGCGTTCAAACCCGCGCTTACGAAACTTTTCGGGCAGCCAGGGTTGTTCTGAGCCCACAATGAGCTGTCCGGCTAGTAGCAGCATGACAATCCCAAACGGAATCGAAATAACCGGCGCAGGTATGGGCAATGCCGACGGCAGTGCTAGCAGTACAAACAAAAATCCAAACGTGCGTTCGCCTGCAATCTCTAGGATCTCATTGAGCGTCACTTCGCTCGTTGCGCGATCAGAGGCCTCTTCGCTGAGAAAGTATCGCTGTAATTCCGCAGATAGTCTGGCCATACAAAAATCTCAATTTCAAAGAAACGCAAATTTGGTCTATAGCAATATATAGCTTTTACAAGGCTGCTTACACTGCTCAGTCATCTCAGAATTCGTCATTGATTAATTTTTTTCATTTTATTTGTGGCCCTTGTGTCTTTTCGCTTGAGCTAAGCAATGTTAAGTTCGTATGAAATGATACACCCAGCAATCCTATGGTTAAATTCTCTGATTTGATGGCGGCAGGTAGTCTCGCGATAATGACGAGTCTGATATTTCCCTCCGTCGTATCAGCAGAACCTTTGCAAGCGGTCCCTGTGGCCCAAGGAACGACCGTCTCTGCAGACATTGCTAGCTTTATGTCGAACTACGCGCCGACAGAATGTACTGTTCAGTTCGGCTATGTCGAGAGCGGCGATTTCCGACGACGACTCGCCCAAAATTTTACGCGAACGATGGATTCTTTGATGGTGAGCCAGCCTGCAAATGCTTGCGAGGCTGTGACAGGGACAGACAATGGCAGAACCCGAAACTTTAACTTTATTCGCGCTGATCACGGTGTGTACAAAGTGATTACCCGCAGTGACTACAGCTACGATGAAGTGAATACTCTTTACGAGTATGAAGTGCTTGGCATTCGGTTTATTCCGATTAATGCTGAGGGCGAGTTAGATCCCGAAAATGCGAGAACGCTTTTATCTTTAGGTCAGGGAACCTGCGAAATTGATGATCCTGAAGACCCTTTTGATGTTTTTTGTGAATTTGCCACGATCACTTCAGACGAGCGCGAATTAGCCGTTGGGCAGCTGAGCTATTTTTACTAATACAGCCTTCAAGAAAGCCAGCAAAAAAGCCGAGGGCATATAGAAATGCCTTCGGCTTTTTTGTCAGCTAGCGACTCAGGTTACAAGGACTGTGCTTAGTACTTGTAAGTCTCGTTCTTAAACGGCCCTTGAACGGGGACGTGAATGTATTCTGCTTGCTCCTTGGTGAGTTCGGTAATCACTCCGTTGAAGCCTTCGACCATGTAGCGAGCGACTTCTTCGTCGAGTTGCTTAGGCAGTACCTCAACGGTGATAGCGGCTGCTTTTTGGTCGGTGGGGAGGTCGGCAAATTTTTTCTCATACAGGAAGATTTGTGCTAACACCTGGTTAGCAAAAGAACCGTCCATAATGCGGGAAGGATGGCCTGTTGCGTTACCGAGATTCACTAAGCGACCTTCGGAGAGCAGAATCAAGAAGTCCTTAGGATCGTCAGAGCGGTAGACCTGGTGAACCTGGGGCTTCACTTCTTCCCAACGCCATGTTTTGCGCATGAAGGCGGTATCAATTTCGTTGTCAAAGTGGCCGATGTTACAGACAACTGCGCCTGGTTTGAGATTGGCCAGAATGTTTTTGTCGCAAACGTTGTAGTTACCTGTGGCGGTGACGACCAAGTCAGTTTTGGACAGTAGGTCTAGATCGAGGCTGTCTACGGTGCCATCGTTTTTTCCGTTTTTGTAGGGTGAAACGACTTCAAAGCCGTCCATGCAAGCCTGCATTGCGCAGATAGGATCTACTTCTGCGACCTTGACGATCATGCCTTCTTGACGAAGGGAGGCCACAGAGCCTTTGCCCACGTCGCCATAGCCAATGACCAATGCCTTTTTACCTGAGAGCAGGTGGTCGGTGCCGCGCTTGATGGCGTCGTTAAGGCTGTGGCGACAGCCGTACTTGTTATCGTTTTTGGTTTTTGTAACGGCGTCGTTAACGTTGATGGCGGGAATTTTTAGCTCGCCTTTTTCTAGCATTTCAAACAGGCGGTGAACGCCTGTGGTGGTCTCTTCGGTAACGCCGTGGATGCGTTCCAGCATTTGAGGATATTTTTGGTGAATGTGGCCGGTGAGGTCGCCGCCATCGTCCAAAATCATGTTGGCGTCCCACAGTTCGCCGCTTTCACTACCACCGGGGCTGTAGCAGGTTTGCTCTAGGCACCAGATGTACTCTTCTTCGGTTTCGCCTTTCCAAGCAAATACGGGGATGCCTGCGGCGGCGATCGCAGCGGCTGCGTGATCTTGGGTGGAGAAAATGTTGCAAGAAGACCAGCGCACTTCGGCGCCTAGCTCACACAGGGTTTCGATCAAAACCGCTGTTTGAATGGTCATGTGAATGCAGCCGATGATCTTGGCGTTGGACAGGGGCTTGCTGTCGCGGTACTTGTTGCGGATAGCCATGAGAGCAGGCATTTCGCCCTCAGCGATCGCAATTTCCTTACGGCCCCAGTCAGCCAAGGCGATATCAGCGACTTTGTAATCTAAATTGCGCTTAGGCGCGGTATCAGGGATTCGAGTGCCGGTTGCAATCATAGTAAATTCTGTAGTTTCTTTCTGGATGTGAACGAAAACGGATTTGCGTTTATGTGCTTAGCTTACCTTCAATAAAGAAGTGTAAACACTGCAAAACCCCTTTCAGGCCATACATTCCACCGATGTATATATATTGATAGGATTGATTAAGACGCTGGTTGAAGGTCAGAATAACGCCCATTTACGGCTTGTTTTACGGCGTCTGTTCTACAGCGCCCGTTCTACTGTGCCTGTTCTACAGCGCCTGTTCTACAGCGCGTTTTACTGTGCGTTCTACTGTGCGTTCTTAGGAGACTTGCTGCGCTGACGTACGTCTTCACAAAAGGCTTTGGCCGCGCTGATGCCCTGCTCTCTCAAATTCACATAAGGCTTTGCAAAAGGCGGTTGCCAATCGGAGAGTCCGAGTAAATCTGATGTGACGAGCACCTGACCGTCGCAGTCTGGCCCTGCGCCAATACCGATGGTGGGAACCGTTAGGGCTGAGCTGATTTTGCTGGCTAAGTCATTGGGGATATGCTCTAGCACAATTGAAAAGACGCCAGCTCGTTCTAACGCCAAGGCTTCATTAAAAATGCGATCGCTCTCTTCTGCCGACTTTCCTTGTTTGCGAAAGCTGCCGAACTGATAGACCGATTGCGGGGTAAGGCCCACATGCCCCATCACCGGTATGCCAGCTTCTACGGTCGCTGTGATGGTCTCTACAATCGCCTGATAGCCGCCTTCCATTTTCACTGCTTGGGCGCCTGTTTCTTTCAAGATCCGACCTGCGGCATTCATCGCGGCCTCACGGCTCACCTGATAGCTAAAAAAGGGTAAATCTACGACAACCAGCGTTTTCGGCACGCCTCGGCGTACCATTTTGGCATGGTGAATCATTTCATCTAAGGTGAGCGGCAAGGTTGTTTCATGACCCATGACTGGCATGGCCATCGAATCGCCGACTAAAACAATGTCAGCGCCAGCAGCATCTACCATTTGAGCGGAGAGATAGTCCCAGGCAGTCAAAACTGCGATCGCCTTATTTTCCCGCTTCCACTGCGCAAACTGATGCACATTGACGATCATAGATAGCTTGCTCCTATGCCTTGAGAGAGAACGCCTAGAAAAGCGCTTTCTATTTTCTCTGGCTTTTCCAACGAAAGCTAGCGTATCAAACCCTGGTGATGTCTTTTAAGTAGAGATCAGTAGAGATTACCGCGCACCCGCTGCGCTCACAATCGACCCATGCGGGGTGCCGCGTCCGGTGACTCGGCTCACCCATGCTAAGCCTTCGGTGGTGCCCACCCAAATTTTATTACCGGTATCGGGCGAAATGGACAGGACATGTTCAGATGGTAGGTTGGGCACGCGGCCTACGATTGCGCCATTGTAGGGGTTTAGTTTGAGTAGGCCAGTGCGAGTGCCGACCCACAGGCTTTGGGTCTCGTCGAAGGCGATCGCCTCTACATTCATCCCTCGTAGCTGAGTCACCGATCGCAGTAGCTGACCCGTCCGACTATCAACCACCAGTAACCCAGTGGGCGTCCCAATCCACAAATTTCCCTGCGGCCCAACAGCCATAGCCTGCGCTGAACGTCCCGGTAGGTTATTTACTCGGTCAGTAATATAGGCCGATGCCGTATTGATCCGAACCAAGCCTTCTAGCGTGCCGACCCATAAGTTGCCATCAGGTGCGAGCCCAAGCGTATTTGCGCTTACCCCAGGCAACGCTTGCAATGTCGTCATCAGCAGTCCTTCATCAGGGCTAATTAGCGCCAGTCCTCGGTCGGTGCCCACCCATAAAAAACCGCGTTGATCGACTAGGGTTGCTAGCACTCGGTTAGAAGGCAGCTGAAAGTTTTGAGCCGTGACCTTGTTAATACGAGGCTCAACGCGAACGAGTCCTTCAGGTGTGCCTAACCAAATGCGACCCACTTTATCTTGGGCCATCGCATCAATAAATCGGTTGGGCAGAGCAACGCTGGCCAAAACCCGTCCTGTCTCAGGATCTATGCGGCTGAGTCCTTGGTGAGATCCTACCCATAAGCTGCCAGTGTAGTCAGCTTGCAGGGCGCCAACCTGATAGTTTTGCACCATCGGATTGGTCTGACTTTCCCTTTCTGATGCCAGCGGTCTAGAGGGCACGCCAATATCTGCGTTAGGAACCTGCCGCATCTGTGCGTTTGCCGGGGGGGCTATCCCTGTCTCAATGCGAATGCCCAAGCCGAGCCAGACTGTGCTTCCTACAAAAGCAGCACCTGCAATATGACTGACCTTTTTGGCAAGACTCACGGAAGACACCTACTTTGAATGAACAAGTCTAAATGAACAAGGAATGCTGATGAGATAGCTTGCCCAAAAAGTGTCTATTGGTATGCGAGTGGCCCTAGAAAGTGAATCCAAAAGTGAATCCAAAGTGAATCCAAAGTGAACCGCTAAAAGGGTAGTAAAAACCAGCAGTGCCTGTTTGCAGCGATTGGCCTAAAAAATTATGGTTGTTTTAACATTTTTCTTTACGTAATGTTACAGGTGATACTGCGCTTCTCAATATTGCGAAAATGCCTGAAACCTTTCTACATCAGCATTCATAATAATTAATTATCACAGGATACAGAACTTCTAAAAGGAAACTTATCGAAGGGCTGGTAGTATTCTGTAGAGCATAGGTTTATTTGAGCAGCACTCAAACCTCATGGCGCGGTCGATTCATAGCACTTTAAGGGTGGTTTCACACAACCGATTCCTGGCAGATTGCAAAAAGGCTACTGGACCACGCTATGAACTCCAAGCAAATTAAAAATCGTCTGAAGTGTTCGCTGATACAGAAGTGTCAGTATTGAAATACTCGGACGTTGGGTGCGGGTTTTTTAATAAAAACCATGGAGTTCAATCAATATCTCGTTCGATTCATAGGAAATAGACAGGAAATAGGGAAATATGTCCTACTCACAGACGCAAGCAAAGTCTGGTGCTGGTTACAGCGCTGGTGTTCAGGATTACCGGCTGACTTACTACGCCCCGGATTACACGCCCAGAGATACCGATATTTTGGCTGCTTTCCGGATGACGCCTCAACCCGGCGTGCCTCCTGAAGAGTGCGCAGCAGCTGTGGCCGCAGAATCTTCTACTGGTACTTGGACTACCGTGTGGACTGACCTGTTGACCGATATGGATCGCTACAGAGGTCGTTGCTACGACATTGAGCCCGTTCCCGGTGAAGATAATCAGTACATCGCTTACGTGGCTTACCCCCTCGACTTATTTGAAGAAGGCTCGGTTACTAACCTCCTCACTTCTATTGTCGGTAACGTATTTGGCTTTAAAGCCTTGCGTGCGCTTCGTTTAGAAGATCTGCGGATTCCGGTCGCTTACCTAAAGACTTTCCAAGGGCCTCCTCACGGAATTCAGGTTGAGCGCGATCGCATGAACAAGTACGGTCGTCCTATGCTCGGCTGTACGATTAAGCCCAAGCTAGGCCTATCTGCTAAGAACTACGGTCGTGCGGTTTATGAGTGTCTGCGAGGCGGTCTCGACTTTACCAAAGACGACGAGAACATCAACTCACAGCCTTTCCAAAGATGGCGTGACCGTTTCTTGTTCGTTGCTGACGCTATTCATAAGTCTCAAGCAGAAACAGGGGAACTCAAAGGGCATTACCTCAACGTAACCGCTCATACCTGCGAAGAAATGCTCAAGCGGGCCGAGTACGCCAAAGAACTCGAAATGCCCATCATCATGCATGACTTCTTGACTGCTGGCTTCACTGCCAACACCACTTTGTCACACTGGTGCCGCGACAACGGCCTGCTGCTGCACATTCACCGCGCCATGCACGCCGTACTCGACCGTCAAAAGAACCATGGTATCCACTTCCGCGTACTGGCTAAGTGCTTGCGCATGTCCGGCGGTGACCACATTCACACCGGTACAGTTGTAGGTAAGCTCGAAGGCGACAGAGCTGCGACTCTGGGCTTCGTTGATCTCCTCCGCGAAAACTACATTGAGCAAGACAAGTCTCGCGGTGTGTACTTCACTCAAGATTGGGCTTCTATGCCAGGTGTGATGGCCGTTGCTTCTGGCGGTATTCACGTATGGCACATGCCTGCACTAGTAGAAATCTTCGGCGATGACTCCGTGCTGCAGTTTGGTGGCGGTACGTTGGGCCACCCTTGGGGCAATGCGCCAGGTGCAACCGCAAACCGCGTTGCGCTTGAAGCTTGCGTTCAGGCTCGTAACGAAGGCCGTAACCTCGCTCGTGAAGGTGGCGACATTCTTCGTGAGGCCGGTAAGTGGTCTCCTGAGCTTGCTGCTGCGCTTGATCTTTGGAAAGAGATCAAGTTTGAGTTCGACACTGTTGACACTATCTAGCCCAAAACTATCTAGCCCAAAAACTAGCCCAAAACGGTATCAGGCAGAGCGGTTTCTAGAGCGCCGTTGATCGGAAAATGGTGAGTACACAAGATTTATCGGCGCTTTTTGATGGAGCGCCTCAGATATGGATCTCAAGCGAATTGCCAAAGATACGGCTCAGGTACTCACGAGTTACCTTACCTATCAATCTGTTCGCACTGTGCTAGACCAGCTTAAAGAAACCAATCTGCCTCGCTACTACTCGTTCCGAGAGTTTTCGAGTCGTGAAAGGCTGCAAGATGGCGAAGCATTCATTCGGGATCTGTTTCAAGCAGAGCCTGAACTGGCACTGAGAATAATGACAGTCAGACAGCATCTAGCCGAAGAGATTACTGAATTTCTGCCTGAGATGGTGTCTGCCAATATTCAACAGTCCAACATGGAGCATCGTAAGAAACATCTAGAGCGCATGACGCAAATGACCTCGGAAGATCTTGCCGCTAGCGTCGATAGAGGCAGCGACTGGATCAGCGAGTTAGAGGATGCCGATTCTGCTAAAAACGAGGCTGAAACTGAGGCAGACAGTTCTGATTCAACAGATTTGTCTAGTTAATAGGCCAATCCATATTAATGGGTTTAACTATTCTTCTCTATCTCTTTTAACGGCTCGATTTTAACGGCTCGATTTTAACGGCTCGATTAGATAACAACTAGATAACGGCCAATACACACTGGCCTCATTCTCGAACCTCATTTTCAAACTTCATTCTCAAACTTCATTCTCAAACATTAGACCCATCATTCGTAACTAGAAGGAACACATGAAAACTCTGCCCAAAGAGCGTCGGTACGAAACTCTCTCTTATCTTCCCCCTCTTACCGATCAGCAAATTGAAAAGCAGCTCAACTATTGCCTACAAATGGGCTATATCCCTGCTGTTGAATTCAATGAGAACTCCAATCCTGAGGAGTACTATTGGACAATGTGGAAGCTGCCTTTGTTTGGTGCAACCAGCACTCGTTCGGTACTTGACGAAGTTCAAGCTTGCCGATCTGAGTATGGCAACTGCTTTATCCGCGTGGTGGGCTTTGACAATGTTAAGCAGTGCCAAGCTGTGAGCTTTATCGTTCATAAGCCCGGTAGCAACAGCAACAGCAGCGGCTACCGCTACTAAAGAAAAATGCTAGTTGAGTAATTTCTTTAGTCATTGCTCATCGAGTTCAATTTTAGGGAGGTAGCTTGAGCTATCTCCCTTTTTAGTCAGGGTTTAGTCAGGGTTTAGTCAGGGTTTAGTCAGGGTTTAGTCAGGGCATTGTAGTGAAAGACTGGGTTCGTAAGGCTTCCTGCGGGGGCTTCTGCTGTAATGTAAACTGCAACTACAGCCCTTAAATATGGATGCAAAAAATGTCGCAGACAGAGCGCTTGGTAATGCTGGCTGAAGATCAGCTCACTGAGTACAGTACAGATTCTCGGAAGATTGAGAAGCTACGGCAAAAGATTGCGTTATCGGTATCGCCTGCACAGCAACAGCAAGTCAAGAAAGAACTAGAAGCGGATTTGCCGCGCAACTTTTTTGATGAGATTTTGCTGCAACAGCGGCAGGCAGTGGCGCTGCCCTTTTGGGGAATTGCTGGGTTAGGATTACTGTTTGGCATTTCGTTTACGCAGCCAGTAGATTTTATTGCGACCGGGCTTGGCGGTGCGGCAGCTATTTTGATTCAAAAGCGAGGCTGGAAGATCCAGGCTAAAAACATGGTGATACAGGCCCTCACTCAAATTGAGGAACGTGCTCAGCAGGCTAAAAGTGCAGATTAGCTAAGCTAGCTGTCGCTTAGCTTGTTGTGAAAGATAGTTTGTTATGAAAGATATTCGCATTTGTTTCTTTGGTGATTCTTTCGTCAACGGCACGGGTGATCTGAGTTATTTAGGATGGACAGGCCGAGTTTGTGCCGCCATAGCGGCTTCCCACTACAAATTGACGTATTACAACTTAGGGATTCGAGGGAACTGCTCTGAGCAAATCGAATCCCGCTGGCAGGTAGAAGCTGGACTACGGTTTGGGTGCGATTGTGACGCTCGGCTTGTGTTTGCCTTTGGAACCTGTGACAACCTGACTACGGACGGTGAGGCTCCTTTGCTTAACGCCCAAGAGAATTTTTTCATAGCGCCTAGAAATTCTATTCGTTGTGCTCGTCGGATATTGATACAGGCACGGGCGCAATATCCAACACTGTTGATTGGCCCGCCTCCGGTAGCAGACGAAGCGCTTAATCGGCGCAACGAAAATAGTTCTAAGGCATATAAAACGCTGGCTGCGGAATTGGCTGTGCCGTATCTAGATATTTACACACCGCTACGGCAGAACGAGACTTGGATGGCCGAAGTTGCAGCCGTTGATGGCTATCATCCTGCGGCAGCAGGATATGCTGCCCTGGCAGCGCTAGTATTACAGTGGCCTGCATGGCAGGCGTGGTTCGCTGAAAATTTCGCTGAAAACTAGATCCTTCCAATCCAATCCTTCCAATCCAAGCCTTCCGATCTGATTCTTCCAATCCAACTCTTCCAATCTAATTCTTCCAATTTAAGCGAGAGCCATAGCAAAGTCTAGCAATAGTAAAGTCAATAGAAAATGGCTCATTACTTTTCTTCTCTTTCTGTTCTTTTGAGTAACTGTTTTTAATAGCCTCCTAATGACTTATTACGTTTCACCGAGCTTTTTGAATAAGCTAGCCGTCCACATTACTAAAAACTATCTTGACTTACCTCGGGTCAAGGTGCCGTTGATTTTAGGCATTCACGGTCGCAAGGGTGAAGGTAAGACTTTTCAGTGTGAGCTAGTGTTTGAGCGGATGGGCGTGGAGGTGGTGCATATCTCGGGCGGTGAGCTAGAAAGCCCAGATGCGGGTGATCCGGCAAGATTAATTCGGCTGCGATACCGAGAGGCCGCTGAACTGGTGCGGGTGCGAGGCTGTATGGCGGTGCTGATGATCAATGACTTGGATGCAGGCGCGGGTCGTTTTGATCGGATGACGCAGTACACTGTGAATACGCAGTTAGTGAATAATACGCTGATGAACATTGCGGATAATCCTACCAATGTTCAGTTGCCCGGTAGCTATGACGAAAAAGAGCTGCCGCGTATTCCGATTATTGCGACGGGTAACGACTTTGCGACGCTGTATGCACCGCTGATTCGCGATGGACGGATGCAGAAGTTTTATTGGGAGCCGAGTGATGAAGATCGGCTAGGTATTGTCGGTGGTATGTTTGCTGAAGATGGACTCTCCAAGGCTGCTATTGAAAAGCTGGTGAAGCATTTTGATACGCAGGCAATTGATTTTTTTGGGGCGGTGCGATCGCAAATATACGATGAACAAATCACCCAATTCATCCATTCAGTGGGTATTGAAAATATTGCTAGTCGCATTGTTAATTCACTCAAAATCCCAACTTTTGCCAAACCTGACTTTCAGTTAGAGCATCTCATTGAAGTCGGTGAATCTCTAGTCCGTGAACAAAACTACGTCCGTACAATGGGTTTGGTGAGTGAATACAACCAGGCTGTGACACCCTCGGGCGATCGCCATTCTGCCACTCCTTTATCTGCTCGCCGCTCGGATTATCATCGAGATTCTGCCCTCCTGACGCCACCCCAAACAAACCCGCTAACGCCCTATATTGCTAGTAAAAAGGGGCTAGGGAAAAGAGATGCTCAGCTTGCCAATTTAGAAACTTCTTCAGGCCGATCTTTCAAAGAGATGCTCCAAGCAAAAGTCTCTCAAGAAGAGAAAGTCTCTCAAGAAAAAAGTGTCAATCGAGAAACCCACCTGCCCATCTCAGCAGAACAGTCACTGCATGACATTCTGAGTCGGGGCCATCGGCTAGGGATAGAGCATGTAGACAAGCGGCGATTTCGGGTGAATTCGTGGCAGAGCTACGCAACTGTTGATAGTCATGGTGATGATGGTGGGAATACCCGCGAAGCCGCCGCTGTGCTGCAAGCCTGTCTGACTGAGTTTCCAGATCACTATATTCGGTTGATTGGCATTGATCGCCAAACCAATCGGCGAATTAATGAAACAATTGTTCAGCGCCCTTAAAGTCTGACAAATCAATAAATGACCGTTGCAGAAAAAGGCCCTCACGACAAAAGAGTGTCCTGTCTAACCAAAGAGGGCGTTGTTATTTAGATAGATCTTAAATAGATTTTCTGAGATCTTTTCAGATGGATTGATTAATCCATTTAATCTGTACAAGCTGATCCGTACGACCTACTGCTGCAAATACTGTTTGAGTCTGACCAGGCTGAGGGTTTGACCCAAATTAAGCGGCAGTATAGAGATGCCTTCTAAGCGTGACTGTACCCAGCCATCCCCCCACTGCCATTCGTGGAAGCCATCAATACTACCGCTGAGTAAAAACCTAATACCTGCCGCCGAGAGCTGCTCGACTCGATGGCTCACCTTAACAAAACCCAACGTACTATCGAATGTTTGGCCTATGGACAGCCGAGCTGACGTCGTTCCATCAGCAGACCATCCACCTGCTGTGCGGCTATCGTTGACCGGACGAGGGTTCTTGTTCTTGGATGTATCAGAAATATCAATTTGTTGAGGGTATAGCCATTTCCTTAGCCTTTCGGGCTCAGTTAAGCTGCGGCTAATTGTCTCGGCACTGGCCTCTATCTCAATCCGAATGCTGCTCTGTTGATAGGTTCCAAACATTGAATCCCTTGGAAGGCTGTGATGGCAGGCTGTAAGAAGAGAATGCCTTGCTTCGCCTGTGACTTTTAGCTCGCGACTTTAACAGCGGGTGTGAGTTCACTTTCGCTCGGAAGCTCTAAGCAGTAGCCTGCGCCATAGACTGTTTTAATGTACTGAGGATGTCTCGGATCGGGCTCTAGCTTGGTGCGTAGATGGCGAATATGAACGCGAATAGTCTCAATATCATCGTTGGGGTCGTAGCCCCAAACTTCTTTGAGAATTTCACTCGGTGACACAGTTTGTCCATGCCTTTGAAGGAGGCAGTGAAGAAGCTCGAACTCTAAATGGGTGAGCTTAACGGTGCTATCTAGCCAGATTGCTTCAAATCTTTCTGGTACTAGGGTTAACGGCCCATAGCTCAAAATTTCGCTGTGTTTGGCTGCTTGAGGAATGCGATCGGTGCGTCTTAGCAATGCGCGAACCCGTGCCAGCATTTCTTCTAGCTCGAAGGGCTTGGTTAAATAGTCGTCGGCACCTGCGTTAAAGCCATCTACCTTGTTTTGCGTTTCTCCCAATGCTGTCAACATGAGCACCGGAATATCGGCAGTGCGATCATCTCTCCTAAGCCGCTGACAGACGGTGAATCCATCTACCTTAGGTAACATCAGATCCAGCATGATTAAGTCAGGCACCATTTGCACAGCCAGTGCTTGACCCCTCACACCGTCGTTTGCTTGGCTAATGTCGTAACCAGCCATCTCAAGGTTGATTGAGACAAGCTCAACGATGGCTGGATCATCATCAATGACAAGTATACGCGGCATATTAAAAAGGGGTGTTGCTATAAGACTAAGACTACCACCTCAGTCAACAGTAGTGAGTACATATACTCTCTACTTTAGAAAAATGAATGGATTTTCTTAAGGCCAGTATTAAGTAGGTATTGTTAAAGGCAACCATACAATACTTATATTCATATTATTTTACAGAGCATTAAGCACCTGCAGGCTTAATACGAGCTTAAGATTCTTAAATGCGCTTTTCTTAATGCTTGTTCTAAGTGCCTGTTCCTGTTCTTGCGTAAATGGTTTCTGAGCAGATTTTTAAAAGGCAACCTTAGCGGTAGCTGCTCCTAGCCACCTAGCCACCATCAAAAAAGAGTCACCCCTGCCTTCTCGGTAGAGATTTGAGTGAAGGTTGAATGCTTGCTAAGCGCTTTGGGAACAAATGCTTTGAGAATAAAAGCGTCCAGAATGCATTCGCTCTATGCAATCTTTTTATTTGTTTAAAGCTTATTTAGTTAAAACTCCCCAGGTAGGATTCGAACCTACGACCAATCGATTAACAGTCGACCGCTCTACCACTGAGCTACTGAGGAATGTGTAGTTCAAATGCGTATTTCATAGTACAGAAGGCAGTGACCGTTTGGCAAGATTTTTCTGAGATTTGTTGTTTTCCTGCGGTGAGTTACTCGATTTTGCCTAAGCGCATTTGGCTGAGCTGCGCCTGAATGTCTGGCTTGAGGCTGGTGAAAACTCGCCCAGAGCGTTTTTTGGCGGCCTTTTGACGGCTTTTAACGCGGTGACCGACTCGTGTCACCTCGCTTTCTAGATGCAGGGCTGATATGCCTTCTGCGCCGTAGCCAATAACCGTTTGACGGTGAACGCTGTCAGAGGTCGCTACGATTAGCCGCTGAGTGAACTTGCGGGCGTCTTTACGAAATTTGGCGCAGGCTCTTTCTATATAGCTGTCGGCTGTTTGGCCAAAGTTGGTGTAATGCACCGAGAGGTAGGGTGTTATTACCTCTTGTGAGGCGGGGGTGCGCTGCCCATAGGCATCGAATACTGCCCAGGTTTCATAACCTTGGTAGGCGCTGTAGTTTGCCAGCGCTACCACGAGGGTTTCTCGGGCCGCATCTAGTCCTCTTTGCTCTTTTAGCTGAATGAGGTTGGCCCATGCGCCAATAATGTTGTATCCGTCAACCAGGAGGATCGCTTGAGAAGGTTTGTCTGCCATGGCAGGGCCAAAAGTAGCTGAAACTTTCTTAATACTAAGCGATATTCATAAGAAAGGTTTATGAGCGGCTGTGCGGAAGATTATTGGCCGGCTATTACCCGCTAGCTAGTGGATCAGTTCACTAGAGAGGTCGTGGTGAGCTTTTGCTTAAGCCGTTGAGGATCGCCTTGATCGCTTAGGGCTCCGTTTTCTAATAAAAAGGCGCGATCGCAATAATCTAGCTCAGCTAGCCGATGGGTGACCCAGAGCGCCGTGAGTCCTCTGTTTTTGACCAGCGTCTGCACCTGTTGTACCAAGTCAATTTGGCTGTCGGGGTCGAGTAGGGCGGTGGGTTCATCTAGCAGCAGAATTTGGCAGTGCTGGGCGATCGCACCTGCGATCGCTACCCGCTGCTTTTGGCCGCCGCTGAGCGCGTAGATCGCCCGCCTTTGGAGATGCTGCAAATTGACCGCGCTCAAAGCCTCCTCAACCCGCTGCCGAACTTCGCTCAATGCGAGCTGTTCTTTAACCAAGCCAAAGGCCACATCTGCTCCAACGGTCGGCATCACTAGCTGATGATCAGGATTTTGAAAGACAAAGCCAACCGGCCCCTGAGTGGTAATGCTGCCCAGCTGTTGCGGTAATAAACCGGCCAGAAGTCTGAGCAGTGTAGATTTGCCGCTGCCGTTGTTGCCTAGCAGCATACAAAATTCGCCCGGCTGAACGCTGAGCGAGCAGTGCTTGAGCACAGTTGCCCCAGAAGGCCAGTAAAAACTAACGTCATCTACTGCGATCGCGCTCTGTCTCTGGTCTTGGATCTGGTTTTGGCTTAGCAACTGTTCACTCAAAGCGTTGCCTATCTCTGTTGCTCATATTTACAGCTAGATTTACCGCTCTACCTACCGTTCTACCTACCGCTCAATTAACCGCTCGATTAACCGCTCGATTATTATCTGCTAAGAGCTTTACTCATCACCTGCAAGCGCAAAAAATCCTGGAGCCCTGCCAGCTGCGCCGCCCTTGCCTTCTTTGTCATATATTTGCACGGCGATTAGCTCACTAACGGTCATTGCTATTTTTTTATCAGTAACCTTATCGCAGCCTGCCTCTAGTATGGCCGGGTTGCCTGATGAAATGGCGTCCAAAGCTTTTTTGTACAGAGCTTCGGCAGCCTCCTTATCCTCTTTTTGTACAGTTAGCGGCATGGCAGTGTACTTCAGCGTAAATTCAACGATGTACATATATTCAGTGATTAGCTTTTGTTCGCCCTATAGTATCGCAAACTATATCGGGATCATGGCGACTAAAATACCTGCTTTATTCATAGGTAGGAAGATTTTTCTGAGAAGACGCCTTATAATTGTGAGAAGTGGCGTAAAGATTAGTTAACACAATTCATGTTTTTTATGGGCTGATGTTATTGGTTCGCTTATTTTTTCTTGAGTGAACCCCTAATGCTTTACCCAGTCTTACATAAGATAAGATTATCCAATTTGGAGACCTCATAATGACAATTGCAATGGGCCAAGCGCCCGCAGCCAGAGGACGGTTTGACGTCGTCG